>Ga0255058_10001621_pt1 | contig 12654 bp, 7 predicted proteins | sample Cases_109_9_MG_FD_188637 | JGI IMG/M metagenome (GOLD analysis project Ga0255058, IMG submission 188637) | Seawater microbial communities from Amundsen Gulf, Northwest Territories, Canada - Cases_109_9 | ecosystem: Environmental > Aquatic > Marine > Gulf | place: Canada: Northwest Territories... | reverse complement strand
TCCCGATTGCGCGAACTGGATCCGCAAGTATCGTCAGCCATCCACCGACGGTGAAACCCGCGGTCGGCGTGGCAGCAAGCGCCGTCGCCGTCCGGCCTGAGTATTAGGCAATACCCAGACTTTCTTTTAACGGGCCCAGGAATGGCTCAAAGTTTTTCCACTGCTCGACACCGCTTTTGTACACAGGCTGCCTGACCTGCTCCGCGCTCGGTGTGTGCACAGCCCGCTCGGTCTCGTGGAAATCGATACAGCGTTGATCAAACGGCAATCCGAGGAAATCGAGCACGCGCCGTACCTGAGCATCCAGATCTTCCACCACATCTTCATACTGCACACGCAGTATCTTGCCGGGCAGTACCTTGTCCCAGTGGGCCATCAGCTCGACGTAACCTGTGTAATAACGCCCAAGCTCTTCCGGGCCGTAACTAAACTCCTGGCCTTCACCAAACAGCTGCTTGAAGTTACTGAAACAGCACGCCATTGGATGTCGTCGTGCATCAATGATCTTGCAATTGGGGAACATTAGCTGAATCAGGCCAATGTGGCGGAAGTTATTCGGCATCTTGTCAGTGAAGTAATCGCCGTCCTTTCGATAAACCCGGGTCGACTTGAGGTACTGCTCACCGAAGCGTTCGAACTGTTGCCGATCCAGGGTTTCGAGTATCCCCGGATAGCGCGACTCCTCATCAATCCTGTGACGGCCCCCTAGTATCTGCGCCTGGGACATGATGTTGGGCAATTCGATCGTGCCATCGACCATCGGGTGAGAGGCCAGGATCTGCTCCAGGAGTGTAGAACCTGCCCTCGGCATACCGACAATGAAAATCGGTTCATTGCTCTGCGCCCCAAACCCTGCCCTGTCATCGAAAAACTGCCGCGTACATGTTGCCTGTTGTTCCGCGAACTCATTGTCCGTGCGCTCAGCCCGGTAGCGCAATTCGGCCAATTTCAGTTGATTGCCACGCGCATAATATTCGAAGGCTGTATCATAATTCTCGCTGTCCTCGAAACTCTTGCCCAGTGCAAAGCAGAGTTGGTATCGATCAACAGGCTCCGTGGCTGCATCCGCCTCGGTACGCTGCATCTGCGTTATTTCGGCTTCCTCGAAGTGATAGGTCTTGACATTGGCCAGGCTCCACCAGGCATCGCCGTGATCGGGCTTGATTATCGCTGCCCTTTGATAAGCCTCTATAGCGTGCTGGCGCTCTCCGAGGGATTTCAGCGCATGCCCTTTGAGCATGTGAAAGTGGAGATTGTCCGGACTCTCTTCAATCAGCTGGTCATAGTATCCCAGAGCCTTATCAAACTCACCCACCGGTACAGCCGCATTGGCATAAAGCAGGCGAAAGGCAGGAACAGCGGGCTGATGCTTCAGCAGCAATGCTGCCTGCTCCATTGACTTCTGGAATCGTTGACGTTTGAACAATACCTGGGCGTAATCGTAACGCGCAGCGAGAAAATCCGGTTCGAATTCAAGGCAGCTTTCCAGCAGGAAGTCGGCATCATCGAGAATACCCAATTCAGTAGCAATTCTTGCGAGCAATCGCATGCCTTCTACATGCTGGCGATTTTTCTGCACAAAAGCACGGCAGAGTTGTTCCGCCTGATAGAGCTTGTGCTCATGAATCATGCTGGTAACGGAGAGCAATTCGGGCGGAAGCTTCAGCAATCGTTCTGAGTGTTTCTCACAAGTCCTGCTGCGTTCGTTCTCGCCGCAATCACGGTGAAGCTTAGTGAGATTCTGCCAGCTGACCAGGAGCGCTGGATTTAGCTCTACGGCTCGCTCATAGGCCTTTAACGCGTTTTCACACTGCGCCTGTTTGCGATAGATGTGGCCACGCTCCTGATACGCCCTGGCAGTGTCCGGAAAGAGACTCAGGAGCCTCTCCAATATCGCCAGTGCATGTTTCGAATCGTCGTTGTAGCGATAGCAGACGGCGAGAACATAAAGTGCCTCCTGATCCCCGGGATCCTGATTCAGTATTCCCTGCAGATGGGCGATCGCGTCATCAATCCTCCTCTTGCGCAATAGCTCTTTTGCAAACGATATTTCTTTGGAGATATCCGAATCAGCGAGATCACCTGTTGCACTCAAGACCTGCTACCCCAAATCAAACGGCCAAAAGTAAAGCGGCCGGGTACCAAACGATAACCCGGCCGCTCGCAAAGAGCTATCCGTTGAAGACTTAGAAGCCGTAGGAGAGCTTCAATCCGACGTTTAGCGGCCGATTGACAACCGTCCGTGGAATGTCATCCTGATTACTGATGTATAACTCTCCTCGCTCGTCGGTCAGGTTATTGATGAACAGATTCACATTCCAGTTATCCTTGATCAGACCAAAGGAGAGATCGACCACGGTGTAGCTATCAAGGGGAAAATCTTCGTTAATGACAACACTGGTATGCGTGCTGCCACGATGCAGAAGGCCAAGCTGCGCGTAAGCCTCGTTGCCGGCGAGAGCAAAGTCGTAGCGCACGTTCAGATTGCCCTGAAACGAAGGCGTCAATGCAAGATCACTCCCGGGAGGCGACAGATTGTCTGCGCCAACCGGACGATCGGTCAGCTCTGTATCGTTGAAAGAAAAAGCGCCCGATAGAGTCCAGTTGTCGCTGGCCAGGTAGGTAAAATCGCCCTCGACGCCCGTAACCTCAGCCTCGCCGGCGTTGGCTGTGTATAACAGTTGATTGATGGCTTGATCGAAGATATCAATCTGGACATCACTCCAGTCGATAAAATAGACCGAACCGTTAAATCTCAGACGGCCGTCTACCAAGGTCGTTTTCCAGCCAAACTCAAAGTTGTCTATCGTGTCAGAGTCATAGAACGCCGGAAACACAAATTCCCCGGTAGTTCGATGAATAATGTCGCCCTGGCGGTTAAAGCCACCGCGGCGGAATCCTTCGGAAAAAGTACCGTAGAGAAGGATATCGTCATTGGGCGTGTAAGTCAGAGTGAACTTGGTAATAGTGTCGGTCGCATTCTCGGGCTGAATTGCATTCAGCGTACCACCGGCATCTCCGTCAACAGTGGTGAAACCACTAACGAAGTTGAACGAACCGTTTACTTCCAAATCGATATCATAATTTCGCAGGCCAACCGTCGCACTCCAGGCATCGGTGAAGTCATAGGTCAATTCGCCAAAAAACGCAATCTGGTCGGTCGTGGGAACAAGATCGTTAAAGAAAGCAACTTCCGGGTTTCGGGTGCTAGGGTCAAAAAAATCATCCGCCTGAGAATGCGGCGCATTCGGGGCAAAGTCCTGATTACCCGGTGGAACACCACCGATGGAATGATATTCCCACTCCTGGGAAACGCCGCCTTCAGAGTCATCAATGTAAACACCGGCAACAAATCGCACAGAATCGCCCAGGTCGCCGGAAAAGCGCAGCTCATGCTGCGAGTCCTCGGAATCCTGGATGCCGTGGTAGCGCTGTTCTGGTGCAGCACACTCGATAATGTCGAATTCCAGAGTACTAAAATCACCAGAGCTGTAGGTGCAGTTGTAATAAGGCTGGAATCCGCCGCCCAGGGTATAGCCGACATAGTCAGCGCGCTGCTCAACATCGCGTTCGAGGAATGAGCCGGCATAGACAACGTCCAGCCGCCCGATACGCCCTGTTAAAGTCCAATTGACCTGGTCAAACTCATCTACCAGTTTGTCGGGGGAAAAGCGTTGCACTTGCAGGTCGCCGACACTCGGCGAGTAGTCAAACACACCATCCGCCTCCAGTTCCTGGGTCATGAAGCCCACCTGCAGACTCCAGTCATCATTTATATCGAGCATGGCACTGATGCGGGCACCGGTGTAGCTTGATTCGTTGAAATCCTCTTCGACAAAAGCAGCATTATCAGCGACACCGTAAATGTCGGTAGCATCTTGATTAATAATCCGGCTGCTTTCCTCGAATGAAATAGTGCCCTGGACATTGTCAATGTAGCCACCGAAAGTCACGTCGTAAGCAGCGATGCGCACAGCAAACTTGTCTTCAATGATCGGGATGTTGAGATAGCCTTCTACGCCGGTGCTATTGTCACCGTCTTTGGTCGTTCCAACCATGAGTTCAATGCCGGCGTCAAATTCACTTGCATTGGGCTTCCTCGTGATCATGCGCAAGGTGCCAGCCTGCGAGCTGGCGCCATACAATGTGCCCTGCGGACCCGGCAGTACTTCCAGGCGCTCCATATCGGTCACGTACACATCCAGATTGCGGCCGGCAGCCGTAATCGGCGCTTCGTCCATATACATGGCCACGGTAGGCCCGGCACCAATACCGCCGGCCTGCCACAGACTGCCTTTACTGGTCGATATGCCGCGAATATAGACGTCGTTTTGACCGGGACCACGGCCAGCGAAAGAAACGTTTGGCAATTGAAGGACGTAATCCGTGAAATTATTGATATTCTGACTGTCCAGTGCGTCTGCACCCAGCGCCTGCACCGCCAAAGGAATATCCTGCATGTTCTCGGCGCGCTTGGTTGCCGTTACAATAATTTCCTCGATTACGAGAGCCCCGCGTTCCTGAGCGAGCACGTTACCCGAGACGCCCACGGCACTCGATGCAATCGCAAATGTTATCGCCTGACTGAGTTTACTTCTCTTGAACATGTGATCTCTCCCCGCAGTACATGCAGATGTTCGTGGCCGTATTCTCGGGCACGGCCGCCGGTTGACATTCGTTGCGCTGCCGACAGCGATTCGAGCAATTCATCCGCCCAAGGACAATTCTGTCGCAACCAGCGCAAACATAAAGCAGATGAACAATATTGGCATTACAAGTCAACATCATTAGCAAAAATGATTGTCAACATTAGCCAGCCTTACGATTGCCGAAGTTCAGTCGCAAATCAGCTGACTATTAGCAGCATTTCGCGTGCGGATTAATCTTTCTAATGACAGGCAATTCCAATTGCTTCTTCGCAATACGCTAATCATTATTCTCTAGCCGCACGGGAGAACTGAGATATACGGACAATCTCGTATTGACCGCAAGCGATCATACCACGATTAACGATTTTGCCTGGGAAGCCGCATGCCGTTTGGATTACTCAAATTCGGGCTTGGAAAAACTTATCCTGCACGTCGTCACTTCACGCCAGCAGCCACGCAGCTCAAAAAGCATTACGACGTGGTAATTATCGGCGCGGGCGGCCACGGCACGAGTATCGCCTACTATCTTGCGAAGTATCACGGTGTAAGCAACATTGCCGTATTCGACAAGGGCTACCTGGGTGGCGGCAACACCGCCCGGAATACGGCCGTGATTCGCTCAAACTACCTGACTGAGGAAGGCGTCACCTTCTATCGCGAGTCGGTCAAGCTCTTTCGAGACATGAGTAACGAAATCGGCTTCAACGTCATGATGGAGAACCGGGGCCAACTCACTCTGGCCCACAATGACGCAACCATTCGGAGCTTTCGCTGGCGGGCCGAGGTCAATCAGCATCTTGGCGTGCGATCCGAACTCGTGGACCGCCAGACAATTAGAGAGCTGGTTCCCAATCTCAACATGTCCGAAGACGTGCGATTTCCAATCATCGCGGGACTATGGCACGCCGACGGAGCAACTGCCCGACACGATGCAGTTGCCTGGGGCTACGCCAGAGGCGCGTGCGATCGTGGTGTCGAGCTGCACCAGTTAACCGAAGTCCAGGATATCGAGGTCACCCGAGGCAGAATCACGGCAATCAAGACCAATCGCGGACGCGTCCAGTGCGGTAGCGCAGTACAGGCTGTGGCCGGCGCCAGCTCCGTTGTTGGAATGAAAGCAGGCATTCGCTTGCCGATCCATTCTTTTCCACTGCAGGCCATGGTTACCCAGGCATACAAGCCACTGTTGACACCGCATGTCAGTTCGCCCCAGTTCCATGTCTATCTGCATCAGACTTCACGCGGCGAAATTGTGATCGGCGGCGGATCTGACCCCTACCCGCTCTATAACACCCGGGCCACGCTGGATCAGAAGGAGTCCCTGGCCGCTGCGACCATCGAACTTTTTCCTTTTCTCTGCCAAGCGCGACTACTGCGTCAGTGGGCCGGAACTACTGACATGACACCCGACTACAGTCCGATCATGGGCTTGAGTCCGGTCGAGAATTATTACCTTGATGCAGGCTGGGGAACCTGGGGGTTCAAGGCGACACCCATTTGCGGCAAGACCATAGCCGAACTGGTGGCGACCGGACGGGTTCCGGAGATCATCCGGCCATTCGACCTGGAGCGCTTCTACCGTTTCGAGCAAATTAACGAAGCGGGCGCAACTGCCGCGAGCCATTAAAGCCAGCCCGCCGATGAAGATTCTGAATTGTCCCTTGAATGGCCCTCGCAACATCACGGAGTTTTCCTACGGCGGCGAATTCCACCGCATGCCTGATCCATCCAACTGCGAATCACGGAAATGGGCGGAGTATGTTTTCTTCGATGAAAACAAGGCAGGGGTCGTGACCGAGTGGTGGTATCACAACGCGACCTCTTATTGGTTTCTGGCAGAACGCAATACGGTGACCGACGAGATCGTACGGACCTTTCCCACAAGCGACATATTCAAGCAACGCGTTGACTTCAGTGACGAGATCGATGGGGGGCACAAATGATGTCTTCCAGCAATCGTCTGCCGGCACCTTATGGGCTCCTGCTGAACCGCGACAAGAGCATTACGTTCAGCTTCGAGAATAAGCAATATCAGGGATTTTCGGGTGACAATATCGCCAGCGCCCTGGCCGCAAACGGCCAGTGGTTGCTGAGCCGTTCCTTCAAATACCATCGGCCGCGTGGCGTTCTGACCATGGCCGGGCAGGACGCGAATTCGCTGGTACAGCTTCCGGCAGATCCGAACGTACTGGCCGACCGCGAAGCAATTGTGCCCGGGTTGGAAGTGACCGGCCAAAACTATAGTGGCAGTCTCGAGAGGGACCGCGATGCCTGGATAGAACGCTTCTCAAAATTCCTGCCGGTCGGGTTCTATTACAAGGCCTTTTTCAGACCAAGGGGCGCCTGGGAAAAGTGGGTTCGTATAATTCGTAAGAAAACCGGGCTTGGCGTTATTGATCAGGACTACAGACCAGACTACTTCGACAAGCAATACCTTTTCTACGATGTTGTGGTTGTCGGCGGGGGTCCCGCCGGTATGGCAGCCGCATTACAGGCGGCACTCGCCGGCGCCGCGGTTTTGCTGGTCGATGAGAATCCGATGCTGGGCGGGTCCCTGAACTACGCCCGGCTTGATGCGGAGGGACGACGAGCCGGCGTGCTTCGGACAAAGATGATTGCCGACGTTGAAGCAAATGACAAGATCGACGTCATGCTGGATGCGGTGTGCAACGGCTGGCATGCGGACAACTGGCTGCCGGTTATCCGGGGCCGGCGGCTCCACAAGGTTCGGGCAAACGAGACCATAATGTGTGTGGGCGCCCTGGAGCAACACGCTGTGTTTCGCAACAATGACCTGCCGGGGATCATGATGAGCAGCGCCGCGCAACGCCTGATGCATTTGTACGGTGTTCGTCCCGGTAAAACTGCCGTGGTACTCGCCGGAAATAATGACGCGTACGGAGTCGCGCTCGACCTGCTGGATGCCGGCGTCAACGTCAAGCTGATTGTCGAGCTCAGAGAGAATCCACGGTACGACGATATCGCACGCTCGGCTGTCGCGCGGAAAGTTGCTGTGAAAACCGGGTGTGCCGTCTACGCGGCGCTGTCGGGGCCTGACAAGAACCACCTTGGCAACGTTGATGTTCGTGAAATCGTAGCGGATGGCGTCTGTGCCGCGCAGGGCGAAATCATCGAGTGCGACTTGCTGTGCATGGCCGTGGGCTACATGCCGACCTATCAATTGATCTGTCAGGCCGGTGGCCAACTCGGTTATGACGACGATAAGTCGAGTTTCACACTGACGAACTTGCCGAATTCCTGCCAGATCGCGGGCTCGGTGTCCGGCACCTGGGATATTGACCGCGTCATTGGGGAAGCCCGGCGTGCGGGCACTTTTGCCGGTAACGCGGCGGGTAACGCCGTGGGCACGCGGCAACGATCAAATTCCGATGTGCAAGCGCAAAACGACTCCGACGGCATTAATTTTCCATGGCCGATATTTCCCCATCCCGATGGCAAGGAGTTTGTGGACTTCGATGAGGACTTACAGGTTGCCGATATCGTCAACGCCGTCCACGATGGCTACGAACACGTGCAACTCGTGAAACGCTATTCGACCTGTGGCATGGGGCCGTCGCAAGGCCGCCACTCGGCGCTCGCAACCGCGCGCCTCGTTGCGCAAGCCACTAACAAGACTATTGCAGAAACGGGAGTTTCTACGGCACGACCGCCATTCGCGGCCGAACGCCTCGCGCATAGCGCCGGGCGCAGCTTCTACCCGTCGCGCCGTAGCAATATGCACTATCGCCACTTGGAAGCAGGGGCGCAAATGCTGCACGCGGGGGCCTGGTACCGGCCGGCGTACTACGGTCCCAAAGATTCGAGAACCGCTGCGATCCGAAGCGAGGTCGACAATGTTCGAAACAACGTCGGTCTGGTCGACGTGTCACCTCTCGGCGGCATGGAAGTGCGAGGCGCGGACGCCGGCGAATTCCTGAACAGAATCTACACCTTCGATTTTGCGAAGCAACCTGTTGGCCGGGCCCGGTATGCGCTGCTCACGAACGAGGCCGGTGCGGTTATCGACGACGGTGTTGCCTGCAGATTTCACGAACGCCACTACTACGTGACGACCACGACGGGCGGCGCTGATCGTGTGTATCAGTACATGCTCAAGTGGAATGCCCAATGGCGTCTCGACGTTGACATCGCCAACGTTTCTTCTGCCTGGTGTGGCGTCAACATCGCCGGACCGAAAGCACGCCTGGTTCTGGAGACGCTTTGCCAGGACGTCAACCTGAGTGCAGAAGCATTCCCTTACATGGGTGTTCGCGAGGGCGCCGTTGCCGGAATTCCGGCCCGTCTGATGCGTGTCGGCTTCGTCGGCGAACTTGGATACGAGATTCACGTCGGTCAGCACTTTGGAGAGGCTCTCTGGGACGCACTGATGGCGGCGGGTAGTGACCACAAGATGATGCCATTTGGTATCGAAGCGCAGCGTGTCCTCCGCTTAGAAAAAGGCCATATCATCATTGGTCAGGACACCGACGCCATGTCCAGTCCGCTGGAAGTGCAAATGGCGTGGGCCGTATCGCGCAAGAAGCCGTTCTTCGTGGGTGGCCGGACCATCGCCGAACTCGAGAAAGCGCAACTGAAACGGAGTCTCCTGGGGTTTGTCGTAAACGACCGGCAAGCACCGGTTCCGCGCGAAAGCCACCTCGTGCTGGATGGAGAACAAATGGTTGGACGCGTCACCTCCTGCGAGTATTCACCCACGCTCGACAAACCGGTCGGGCTGGCGTATGCACCTCCCGGAAAAGCCGAGGCAGGTAGCCAGATCGTCATTAAATCGACGGGCGGCGTGAGAGTCACCGCAGACGTCGTTGACCTCCCATTTTACGACCCGGATAACCGGCGCCAGGAGCTCTGAATATGAGTACGACACCGGCGGCGCACACCGTAGCACCCACTCAATTCTCCTGCCGCAGCCAGCTTTATCGGCGGCACGTCAATGCCCAAGCCAGGTTCGAAGAGCTAGCCGGCTCCGCTATCGTCGCCGACTATGCCGACGCCGGCGACGAGGTGCATCAAGCAAGCCATCTGGCGCTCGCCGATTTATCGACACTGCCGAGGACAGGATTCAAGGGCACGGGCGCGCCCGGCTGGCTGGAGGAACACGGTGCACAGTTACCGAATTCCCCAAACCAGGCTGCGCAGCAAGAGGATGGCAGCCTGATCGCCCGTCTCTCGGTTAACGAGTTGTTGATCCTCGGCAATCTGGGTTCAGAATCTGTTCTCCCTGCGATACTGCAGGACAGATGGAGCCTTGATTCGACAGAGAGGGTCTACACCTTACCTCGCGGCAACAGTCATTGCTGGTTTGCGCTGACCGGCGGACGCGCCCCCACAACGCTCGCAAAAGTCTGTGGCGTGGACATGCGCACTCATAAGTTCGCCGAGTGCGCGGTGGCCCAAACCTCGCTGGCGCGAGTCAGCGCGATTATTCTGCGCAATGACTTGGCGAAAACACCCTGCTTTTTTATCCTCAGCGATGTGAGCTCCGCAGAATATTTGTGGGACGCATTGCTGGATGCAATGGTGGAATTCAAAGGCAGTGCTGTGGGCATAGCGGCACTTCGGGCCATGGAAGCAGTGCCGGGACGATCGTAGACGAACATCCTCGCATTGGTGATTCGCTCTACTACTGACAAACTGGAATAACAAGGTAAACAAGATGGCATTTCCAACAAAATCACCTTACGTCATCATCGGTGCTGGAATACACGGGCTGAGCACCGCATACCACCTGGCAGTGGAGCTAAAAACCCGCGGAAAAGGCAGCGGTGAAGACATCATCGTTCTTGATAAGTCCGGTATCGGTGCCGGCGCATCGGGAATTGCCTGCGGCGTTATTCGCAACAACTATTTTCAGCCTGCTATGCGTGAGTTAATGGCTCACAGCGTCAAGGTCTGGGAGAGTGATCCGGAGACCTACAGCTATCACCCGGTCGGTTATATGCAAATCAGTTGCGAAAGTATGCATGACGACATTCGGTCTATTTACGAACAACAGCGCGCTATCGGTTATCGCTCGACGTTCATCGAAGGGGAAAAAGATTGCATGAAATACATGCGAGGAATTTTGGACGACTGGCGTGCGCAGAACATCACTTCAGTATTGCATGAAATGCCAGGCGGTTTCGCAAATAACACAAAATCCGTGTATGGCCTCGCAGGCAAGGCAGAGTCCGAAGGTGTTCGCATCATGACCGGTGTTGAAGTAACCGGTTTTGCTCAAGACAGTCAAGGCGCCATCAGGTCGGTGCAAACCAAAAAGGGCTCTATCAATTGTGACTATGTCGTTGTCGGTGCCGGGCCCTGGGTCAAGCAGTTTTGGGAGATGCTGGATCTGCCGAAAACCATCAGCATCAGGGACCCGCTAAACGGCAGCATGATCACCGATGTTCCTATGTGGGTTTACTGGTGCCTGGAGGAAGGAACTCTGGGTATCGACCCGGAAATCCAAGAAACCAATGACGGCAAGATGCCTCCGGTGATGCACGTCGATTCTGATGCGCCATTGTTTTCCGACGAGGACCAGTCCCTGATCACGGATGAGCCGTGGGGCATCTATTACAAGCCAGATCCTCATTTTGGTGGAATTCAGGGAGGTGCCGCACCACACAAGGTAGAAAAGAACCCGGATGAAGTCGCTGTTGACCCTTATGGTCCCCAATCACCCGAGTTCATCGTGGGGCCGGAATTTGCTCATATGTGGGTATCGGCACTCGCTCACTGCCAGAAGCGCTTTTCAGGCACACTATCGAAATTCAAACGAGAACCTTCCGGGGGAATCGGTGCATTCACTCCCGACAGTTTTCCGGTATTCGACGTATTTCGGCAGAACTGCTATGTAATTGCCGATTCGAACCATGGCTATAAGATGCTGGGTGTCGGCAAGCTGGTTGCTGAGGAAATCTGCGGTGACCGATCGCGCCTGTTAGAGCCTCACCGGTTTTCGCGATTCGAAGAAGGCAAATTGCACCCTGTTTCGAATAGCCCGTTCCCCTGGAGCTAGGACAGAAGTACAATGGCTTGAAGCGCTTTTCTTATCAGGCCCATTCGTGAAAACCGACCGGCACATAGACTTTCGCGCACTGAGAGTATTTGCCGCGGTAGTCGAATCAGAAACCCTCACCCAAGCTGCGGAAAACCTCGGCATTACTCAATCGGCGGTGTCGCAGGCCATCAAGCAACTTGAAACGCAGACTGCTTCGGAACTGGTCATCAGGCGCTCCAGACCGATCAAGCTGACGGCGACCGGCAAGATATTTAGAGAATATGTGCTTCGCACACTGGCTGATACGCAGCGCGTACTCTCCGATATTCAGATGTCTTCTAACAGTAGCGTTCTGCAGTTGAATGTCGGCATGATCGATTCGTTTGGTGAAGTCGCTAGTCAACAGATAATGCAGCGAATCAAGCCGTTTGCATCCAAGCTGTCCATTCGCACTGGAGTATCCGGGTCGCTGACAGAAGCCCTGCTTGATCGTGAGCTGGACGTACTTGTCACCAGCGAACCTCTGGAAGACCATCCTGAGCTGCACCGCTATCCGATTCTTCGCGATCCATTCGTAATGATTATCCCTGATACCTACTGTCAAGATCGCGACGTAACGCCGCAGTGGTTGGCGCAAAATGTTCCATTTGTGCACTACGCCCGGCAAAACCGAATTGGGACTTTGATAGATTTGATCGCGCGCAGACTGAATATCAATCTGATGACTCATTATGAGCTCGACAGCACACAGACTATGTTGCGCTTTGTGCAGGCGGGTCACGGCTGGGCGATACTGACTGGTCTTTGCCTGATCCGTCATCCGGAGCTGCTGCAAGGATCGAAAATCATGCCCTTGGTCGATGGCGCTAACGCCCGCTACCTTTCTCTGCTTTGTCACAGCGGAGAATTGGGTAATCTGCCGGAGAAGGTAGCGAAGATTTGTCAGGATATCTACACGACTGACCTGGCACCAAAACTGAATAAGCTTGCCCCTTGGTTCGACGA
>Ga0255058_10001620_pt1 | contig 12656 bp, 12 predicted proteins | sample Cases_109_9_MG_FD_188637 | JGI IMG/M metagenome (GOLD analysis project Ga0255058, IMG submission 188637) | Seawater microbial communities from Amundsen Gulf, Northwest Territories, Canada - Cases_109_9 | ecosystem: Environmental > Aquatic > Marine > Gulf | place: Canada: Northwest Territories... | reverse complement strand
CTTCCCAACGTTGGATAGCATGTCACGACTTGAGCAGAGCCGATCCTTTAAGCGGTCCGGTGAGGTCGCAAGGAGTTCGACGATGTTTTCCGGGCAGAGCGTTCAGATCATGGACGCCGGCCAGATTGATCGTGCGCTGTCGCGCATCGCCCACGAGATCCTCGAGAAGTACAAGAGCCTCGACGGGCTGAGCCTCGTCGGTATCCGCACGCGCGGCGTACCGCTGGCCCAGCGCCTGACCGTCAAGCTCGAGGAGCTCACCGGGACCGCACCCCCGATGGGGTTGCTCGATATCAACCTGTACCGCGACGACCTGTCGCTGATCGCCGATCACCCGGTCCTCAAGAAAACCGAGATTCCTTTCGACATCGCCGGTTCCAAGATCGTGCTGGTGGACGACGTGCTGTACACCGGGCGAACCGTGCGCGCTGCACTCGACGCGCTGTTGGATCTCGGGCGCCCCTCGCGCATCTTGCTGGCGGTGCTCGTCGACCGCGGGCACCGCGAGTTCCCGATCCGCGCCGACTTCGTCGGCAAGAACGTGCCGACGGCCAGAACCCAAGTCGTCGAGGTGCGCGTCGCCGAGATCGAGGGGTTGGACGAGGTCGTACTCCTCCCCGAGAAGCCCGAGAGGACAGAGAAGCTCGGGAAGGAGGATGTCTCGTGAGCCTCTCGAGCCGGCACCTGCTCGGTATCGACGGGATGAAGCCCGCGGAGATCGAGTTGATCCTGGACACCGCCGAGAGCCTGGCCGAGGTCGGCGCGCGCGAGATCAAGAAGGTCCCCACCCTGCGCGGGCAGACGGTCGTGAACTTCTTCATCGAGCCCTCGACCCGGACGCGCTCCTCCTTCGAGCTGGCCGAAAAGCGCCTGTCCGCGGACACGGTGAACTTCTCGGCGTCGACGTCGAGCTTCACCAAGGGCGAGACGCTGCTCGATACCGCGCGCACCCTCGAGGCGATGTCACCGGCATTCATCGTCATGCGTCACTCGCAGCCCGGAGCGCCCCACCTCCTGGCGCGTCACACCGACTGTTCGATCATCAACGCCGGGGACGGCGCGCACGAGCACCCGACCCAGGCGCTGCTGGACGCGTTCACGATCCGCCACCACAAGAAGAGCCTGGCCGGCCTGCGGGTGGCGATCGTCGGCGACATCCTGAACAGCCGGGTCGCCCGCTCCAACGTGCTGCTGCTGTCGCGGATGGGTGCCGAGGTGACCGTTTGTGGTCCGCCGACGCTGATCCCGCGGGGCATGGAGTTGCTGGCCTGCAACGTCCTCCACGACATGGACGAGGCGATCGAGGGGGTCGACGTGGTGATGATGCTGCGTATCCAGCTCGAGCGGATGCGCGGCGGATTCTTCCCCAGCTTTCGCGAGTACGCCAGCCTTTACGGTTTGAACCCACGACGGCTCGAGCGGGCCGCGCCCGACGCGATCGTGATGCACCCCGGGCCGATGAACCGCGGCGTGGAGATCGACGGCGGTATCGCCGACGGGAGTCGGTCGGTGATCCGGGAGCAGGTGACCAACGGCATCGCCGTGCGCATGGCGGTGCTTTACCTCCTCGCCGGCGTACGAACGGCGGGAGAGGCGAAACGTGAAGCGGTTGCTTAGGAACGCTCGCCTGGTCGATCCGGTCTCCGGGATGGACGGCAAGCGCGACCTGCTGATCGTCGACGGCAAGGTGACCCGGGTCGAGCCGGAGATCGTGGACCAAGACGCCGAGACCCTCGATCTCGAGGGCTACACGGTCTGCCCCGGATTCATCGACATGCACGTGCACCTGCGCGAGCCGGGACAGGAGTGGAAGGAGACCGTCGCCAGCGGCACTCGCGCCGCGGCCGCCGGGGGGTTCACGGGTGTGGCTTGCATGGCCAACACCGTACCGGTGAACGACAACCGCTCGGTGACCGAGCTGATCAAGCGTGAGGCCCGGGACCATGGGGCGGTTCCGGTCTATCCGATCGGCTGCGTCACCCAGGAGATGAACGGCGAGCGGCTGACCGAGATGAGAGAGATGCTCGCCGCCGGCGCGGTCGGTTTCTCCGACGACGGCAAACCGGTAGCGTCCAGCCTGATGATGCGCAAGGCGCTCGAGTACTCCAAGATCTTCGACATCCCGATCATCGACCACTGCGAGGATACGGTGCTGGTCGATGGCGGCGTGATGCACGAGGGTGCGGTCTCGACCCGTCTCGGCCTCAAGGGATGGCCCGGCGTCGCCGAGGATGTGATGGTCCAGCGTGACATCCTGCTCTCGGAATACACGGGGGGACATGTTCACATCGCCCACACATCGACCGCGCGGGCGATGGATTTCGTGCGCCTCGGCAAGAGGGCCGGCATCCGCGTGACCTGCGAGGTCACGCCGCACCACCTCGTGTTGACCGACGAGGCGGTCGGCGAGTACGACACGGACGCCAAGATGAATCCGCCGCTGCGGGAAGAGCGTGACCGGTTGGCGATGCTCGCGGGACTCGCCGACGGTACCGTGGACGCCATCGCGACGGATCACGCGCCGCACCACTGCGACGAGAAGTGCGTCGAGTTCTCCAACGCCCCCTTCGGCGTCGTGGGCCTCGAGACCGCCGTCTCGATCTGCATCGATCGGCTGGTGCACGGCGGCGTGATCGACATCTCCCGTCTGGTAGAGTTGCTGTCCAGCGGGCCGGCGCGGATCCTGCGCCTCGACCGGGCCGGCAAGGGCCACCTGGCAGTCGGAGCCGACGGCGACGTGACCGTGCTCGACCTCGATCGCGAGACCACCGTGCGCACCGAGGAGCTCCGTTCGAAGAGCCGCAACACCCCCTTCAAGGGTTGGAAGTTCCGCGGCGTTCCGGTGATGACGCTGGTCGGTGGCGAGATCGTTCACGATGCCCGCTAGCCTCCCGAATACCTCAGCAAACGGATGACCGACCGGGTATCCTGTCCTACCGCTGGCCGTTCCGAAGGGTGAATCATGTCCGAGACTTCAGTGCCTGCCGTTTTCGAGACCGACCTGCCGGGGGTGAAGCTGGCCGCCCGCGGCAAGGTGCGGGACATCTACGATCTCGGCGACAGCCTGCTGTTCGTCGCCACCGACCGGCTGTCGGCCTTCGACTTCGTGCTGCCGGATCCGGTCCCCGAAAAGGGCAAGGTTCTGAACCAGATCTCCGAGTTCTGGTTCGGCCGGTTGGCCGGCCGCATTCCGAACCATCTGATCGAAAGCGACGTCCAGCGCTACCCCGAACCGCTCCGCGCCCACGCCGAGCAGTTGGCCGGCCGCTCGATGAGGGTGCGCAAGCTGGAGATGCTCCCGGTGGAGTGCGTCGCCAGGGGCTACCTGGTCGGTTCCGGGCTCAAGGAGTACCGCGCCGACGGGACGGTGTGTGGCATCCCGTTGCCGCCCGGCCTCGGGGAATCCTCGGCCTTGCCCGAGCCGATCTTCACACCTGCCACCAAGGCCCAGGACGGGCACGACGAGAACATCCCCTTCGAAGAAGTCGAGCGGCGGGTGGGAGCCGAGCTGGCGGCGACCCTGAGGGACCGCACCCTCGAGCTCTACGCCGCCGGCGCCGACTACGCGCGCGGCCGCGGCATCATCATCGCCGATACCAAGTTCGAGTTCGGTCTGGACGGCGACACCCTGGTGCTGGCCGACGAGGTGCTGACCCCGGACTCGTCACGGTTCTGGCCCGCCGACCAGTACTCGCCCGGCGTCAGCCAGCCGTCGTACGACAAGCAGTTCGTCCGGGACTACCTCGAGTCGATCGGTTGGAACAAGCAACCTCCGGTCCCCGGACTGCCGGCCGAGATCGTGGAGGGGAGTCGCGAGAGGTACCTCGAGATCTTCCGCATCCTGACCGGTGGCGACCTGCGCTGAGCACCGGCGGGGTGGCCCGTCGAGGGATCCGTCAGCGGGAGGCTCCGCCGGGTCGCTCGAGTGCCCGCCGGGCGGCCGGCCACGCCGACAGGTCGGCGTCGGGCGCCGGCCACCGGGCCGCGGTGGCGGCGACACGGTCCGCCGCCGCCAGCAGTCGCCGGCCCAGGGCTTCGTTGTCGGTGGCCGCCCGGGCCAGGGCCTCGGCGGCCCTCTCGGCGCGATCCAGATCTGCGCAATACAGGAGCAGGTCGCAGCCGGCGTCGATCGCCTTCACGGCGAAGGCGCCGTCCCGATCCAACTCGCCGACGGCCCCCATCTCGAGGTCGTCGCTGACGACCAGGCCCTGAAATCCCAGGTCGTCGCGCAGCAGCTTGCCGACGATGGCCCGGGAGCCGGTCGCGGGCAACGGCCGCGGGCCGTCCCAGGCCGGGTAGTGGCCGTGTCCCACCATCACGCTCGCGGTTCGGCCGGCCAGGAGTCGAAACGGTACCAGCTCCTCCGCCAGTAGCTGGTCCGCGGTCCGCCGAACGGCCGGCAGGGTCTGGTGGGAGTCGACCGAGGTGCGGCCGAGGCCCGGAAAATGCTTGATACATCCCGCGACGCCGGCCCCCTGAAGGCCCGCCAGGAACTCACCGGCCATCTCCAGGACCGTTCCCGCATCGTCGCCGAAGGAGCGATCGCCGATGCCGTTCCCGGCGTCGGGCGCGCAGATGTCGACCACCGGGGCGAAGTCGAGGTTGAAACCCAGCGCGCTCAGGGCGGCGGCGGTCCGTCGGGCGAAGTCACGGGCCGCCTCCTTGCCGCCTGCGGCGAGCTCGACGGCGCTCGGCGTGGAACCGACCCAGGGTTCGAGTCGGCTGACGCGGCCTCCCTCCTGGTCCAGGGCAATCAACGGCGGGTCGAACAGGTGCTGCCGCGAGGCGCGAATCAGGTCGGCGCAGGCCTCGGGCGTGTCGAGGTTACGGCCGAAGAGGATCACCCCGGCGGGCCGCAGTCGCTCGAGCCGCTCCGCGGTGGCGCCATCGAGCTCGGCCCCGGGCAGGCCCACCATCAGCGTCCGGCCCGCGATCTTCTTGCGGTCTCTCATCCCTCCTCCGCGGCACGTGCGAGTGAGGATAGCCGACAGCGCCACGCCGGGCAAAGCCTTGAAAAGACGGCTATTACCCTCGAGAATCCAACGACCGTGGAGGTTTGACTCGCCAGGGCGTGGATGCTAGGTTTACCCGGTCCTGGCTGGATTTGATGGCCTTCTGGGCCCTTGATGGCTCCGATGGACGGATGATGAAGCGCAAAAGTTACACGATCCTGCTGCTGTCTCCGGACAGCGACCGCTTCCGGAGGATACGCGTCTCGTCTCCGTTGCTCTGGACGGCCGGGGCGGTGGTCGTCGGGCTGCTGTTGGTGGCCCTGGCAGTGCCGCCGATCCTCTCCCGTTTGGGTGATCACGTGGCGGCTCGCGAACGCCTCGAGTCCGAGAACCGCTCGCTGCGGGGCCGGGAATCGGAGTTCGAGCACGATCTCGGCCTTATCGCCAGTCAGCTGAACTCTTTCGAGGCCCAGACCCAACGGCTCGGCGAGGAGCTCGGGGTCGAGGGTCTGCCCTCGAGCCAACCGGCCGTCGGCGGTGACTCGGACGTCGACGACGTCTCGGGGATCGATCAGGAACTCGGCGCCTTGCGCACCCGTGCCGTCGATCTCGACCAGTCCCTGGCCGAGTTGGATCGGGTCTTTCAAGAGCGGATCCGGTTGCTCCAGTCGACCCCCAGCATCGTGCCGGTCGAGGGATGGTTTTCCCACGGCTTCGGCTGGCGTAACGATCCGTGGACGGGATCCCGCGAGTTCCACAAGGGAATCGACATCGTGGCCGACCTCGGCGTGGACGTGACCGCCTCCGCAGAGGGCGTGGTCACCCACGCGGGCCGCAACGGCGGTTACGGCAAGACCGTCGACATCTCCCACGGCTTCGGCTACGTGACCCGCTACGCGCACCTGAGCGAGATCCTCGTTCGTCCCGGCCAGCGTCTGCGTCGCGGACAGATCCTGGGGCGCGTCGGCTCCACCGGGCGATCGACCGGTCCCCACCTGCACTACGAGGTGTTCCGCGACAGCCGGCGGGTGAACCCCTGGAAGTACCTGGGCCAGAGGGGTCGCTAGCCGCCGGCCTTCCGGGCCCGTGGTAACCTGTTTTTCATGACCAGCAAGGAACCGGTCGACCTCGATCCGGAGGTCCTTGCAGACCCGCTCGAGCAGGACGCACCGGAGACCATCGAGGCCGACGTCAAGGCCCACGATTCCGGGACTGCGCTCGTTCCGACCTCGGGTGCCCTCGCGCCCTACGATCCGTTTCGGCGCTACATGACCGAGTTGCGGAAGTACCCGCCCGTCTCCCGCGAAGAAGAGCAGGAGTTGTCGCGGCGCTATCGCGAGACCGGAGACAAGGAAGCGCTGTTCCGGTTGGTTACGGCGAACCTGATGCTCGTGGTGCGTGTGGCGCTCTCCTTTCGCCGGGCGGCGCGGAATCTGCTGGACCTGATACAGGAGGGAAACCTCGGGCTGCTGCAGGCGATCGATCGCTTCGATCCCGATGTCGGCGTTCGGCTGCCGACCTACGCTTCGTGGTGGGTGCGGGCCTACATGGTGAAGTTCCTCCTGGACAATGTCCGCCTGGTGCGTGTGGGCACGACCAACGCGCGACGCAAGCTGCTGCGTAACCTGAGAAAAGAACGGCAGAAGCTCGAGCAGATGGGCTACGAGGTGGGGCCGAAGCTGCTCGCGGAACATTTCGGCGTCTCCGAGGCGGACGTCGTCGACGTGCAGGCGGCCCTCGACTCCCACGACGTCGCGCTGGACGCGCCGGTTGGCCCCGAGGGCGGCAGCCACGCCGAGGCGCTGCCCGCCGACGAGCCCAGCGTCGAGGAGAGCGTCGCCCGCCGGCAGTTGCAAGCGCGCTCCGAGGCGGCGATCGAGCGCTTCCGGGTAGGGTTGTCCGAGCGGGATCTCGTATTGTTGAACGACCGGCTGCTGAGCGAAGATCCGTTGACCCTGCAGGCGATCGGCGAGCGTTTCGGGACCACTCGGGAGGCGGTGCGCCAGGCGGAAGTGCGGCTGAAGGCGCGGCTCACCAAGCACCTCAAGCAGGTGCTGGGCGACTCCCTCGAGCCGCGGGGAAACGGCTAGCCATTCTTCGATCTTGTCGCCGGGGAGACGAATTGTGTCATTTCTTCCCATCGATCCGGCTCGCATCCGGCGCGGGCCTCGGGTTGCGGATGGCGGGAGGGACGCTCGCTGACGGCGGCACCGTCCCGACGACCGCGGCGGGTCGGATGGCGCGACGATCGCGAACCGGGTGAAACCCTCGAAAACCCGTGCTTGCCTGCGGACGCTCCAGGAACCAATATGAGAGAAGGCGCCCGGCATATTGGTGCAGACTTGCCAGAGGACTATGCATTCTGGTTGTTTGGCTTGGTTCTTGCTGCTAGACTCGGCGCGCTTTGTCGGTGAAGCGACCCATTCCGTGTCGCAGAGGGAAGCATGCAGATTCTCTTGTTGGTGGCGATGGTGGTCTTGAGCCTGGGGGCAGCCCTGGGCAGCGCCGCCGCGATCCTGAACCTGCTGCTGAAACTGATGTACCGGCCCGTCACGGTCGGGCAGGCCCCGGAAGCCGGCCCCAGGCCCTCTCGCGGAAGATAGCCCCTCCGGTTTCCCCGCTCGGTCAGGGGGATTTCTCGTCCGAACCCGCCTCGTCGGGCGGGTTGTCGATCGCCTCCCGGGCCATGCGGTGGGAGTTCTGGACGTCCGGCAGCGCCAGGACCTGGCGGTAGCGTTCGAGGGCCTGCTTCCGGCGGCCACGCAGATCTTCGAGCTTGCCCAACTGATAATGGGCGAAGACCTGGTAGCGCAGGTTCTGATCGTCGGGCTCGAGGTCCAGCAGCTGCTGGAAACGCCGCCCGGCCAGTTTGTACTCCTCGGTACGGATTAGCGCGAACCCCAGCCGATACAGTGTTCGCGGGTCCCCCGGACGGGCCTCGAGACCACGGGCCAGAGCACGGGCGACGCCCGCGTCGTCAGCCTTGGCGTAGCTGGCCTGGGCCTCGGCCAGCGCCTTTCGAAACGCCAACTCGCCGGCGGCCCCTTCGGCCTTGGCCTCGGCCCAGGCACGAAACGCAGGCTCTACGCCGTCGGGGGACAACTCCAGCGGTCCGGCCAGTGCCGCGGGGGTCGCCCCCATCATGGTGTAGATGTGTCGCAGCGCCGCCGGGCCGGCGGTTTCCTGAATCCACGCGATCAACAGTCCCGAAGCGGGAAAGCCGGCACGCGATTCCACCAGCTTGCGCAGACGTTCCTCGTCGAGCAGGTCGCCCACCGTCGGCAGGCGTCCGGTCTCGACCAACAGCCCCACGAACGCATCCAGCTCCGCCGCGGTACTGCGACCGCGGACGATCGCCAGCCCCTCGTAGAGCGCGGTGTGATAACAGGGGCCCATGGCGGCGTGGGCCAGGATGTGGATCTCCTCGTGAGGATCCGCTGCCACGGCGTGCTGGAACATCATGAACAGCTCGCGCCGTCGCGGGACGCTGTGCACGGAGTCGGGCACGCCCGACTCGTTCGTCTTCGTCTTGTTGTCGACGAACAGGTGCAGATCGATGCGGAAGCCCGGTCCCGGATCGCCAACCGCCTGCGCCGCCGCTCGATAAGCCCTCTCACGGGCATCGACAATTCGATCGACCTCCTCCGCCCGCAGCAGCCCCGCCGGGTAGTGCAGGGCGTAGTGTTCCGACTCGCGCCGCACCGGCGAAGGGCGGTAGGGGAGGGACATCGACCCGTCGGTCTTCAACCTGGGCGGCCACTCTGCCCGGTCCTCGAACATCCCCAGGTGTGTGGCGTAGTAGCCGAGAAAAACCCCCCAGTCGGATCCGTGAAACGGCAGCACGTTGAAGCGGTCGAGTTCGGGGTCCATACGCGACCAGAATGCGAGGTACTTTTCGGAGTTGTAGGGAGACCGGTGGATGAACAGCAGGTCCTTGTCGGTGTCGATGGGAATCGATCCCAGCAGGCGGTAGCCGTCGGGTCGGCGGATGAAGGGCACCGGCGCTTTGCCCGTACCCAGCAGGAGGTTGTTCCATCCCAGCAACAGCAGGTGCCCCTCGCGCTGTTCCCGTGTGACGGCGGCGTCGGAGACGACCTCACTGATCACGCCGTGCTTGGACTGCAGAAAGGCCGCCGCCCGCTCCGCGGACAGGCGGGGGACGGCGGGATTCCCGTCCGCCTCCGCGGGGTAGACCACGGTCACCCGGTCCACGTTGAACAACGCCGCGAAGCCCTCGAAGGCCTGCAGTCGAGTCCGCGCGACCGTGGACGCCATGGCCATGCAGAGCAGGAGGACCGAGATGCGAATCGATCGATGGATCATGGGACTATCCTAGCGGGCAGTCGCCGGGTGATCGACGTCCCGTCGACGCGAGCGCCCTAACCACCGCGTATGGAAAGAGTTGTGAATTCACGCCAGCGGCCGAACAGCAATCCATGTCCGTGATCTGAGCCACTCTCAGGCTAGAATCGCGCGGATGTCGCGGCTGTTTGCACTGGCGGATCTGCATCTCTCGCTGATCGGCGACAAGCCGATGGACGTCTTCGGCGAGGCGTGGATCGATCACGCCGACCGGATGGCCGGATCGTGGGACGAGCGGGTGGCCGCCTCGGACACGGTCCTGCTCCCTGGCGATCTCTCGTGGGCCCGCAGCCTCGAGGCAGCGGCTCCCGACCTGGCGTGGATCGGCGCGCGGCCGGGCCGCAAGATCTTGTTGCGGGGTAACCATGACAGTTGGTGGAGCGGTGTCGCCAAGGTCCGGGCGGCGTTGCCCGCAAGTTGCGATCTCCTGCAGAACGACGCCCACGAGGTCGACGACTGGGTGATCGTCGGCAGCCGCGGCTGGACGGCGCCGGATGATCCGACCGCCGTCCCCGTCGACGTGAAGACCTACCACCGAGAGCTGGAGCGCCTGCGGATGTCGATACGGGATGCGGACCGGCGGTTCGACGACGATCGACCGCGGCTGGCGATGCTGCACTTCCCGCCCTGGATTCGCGACCGCAAGCCGGGGGCGGTGGTGGAGATCCTGGAGTCGGCCCGGGTGCGGGTCTGTGTCTACGGTCATCTGCACGGAGCCGATCACTCGCTGGCGGTGACCGGCAACCATCGTGGCATCGACTACCGACTCGTCGCGTCGGACGCCGTCGATTTCGGGCCCGTGGAAATCGTATGAGCTCGGCAACGGGCCGCACCTACCGCTGCAGCATCGCCGCGCGCTGGCTGCCCCGGGCCCTGGCCGGTGCCACACTGACCGCGGCGCTGCTCGCGGCGTACGGCCTCGATCCGCAAGCACGGGTGGGCGGGTCCGGAGTGATGCGCGGGCTGGTGGTGGCACTGGGGGCGATCCTGGCCCTCTGGCTCCTGCGGGCCGGCGGAGAGTTGCGACTGGAGGTCGATCTCCCCGCCCGGGACGCCGGCTCCGACGCGCCGGTTCGACTCCGCCGTGGTGGCCGGCAGGTGAACGTAGAGCCGTCGAGGCTCGCGCGCTTCGAGTATCACTCGCCGTTCGCCGCCTCCCGCAGCTGGGTGCCCGCAATGGTGCTGCGGGACAGGTACGGTCTTGCGCTGCGTCTTCCCGCCATGCTGGAAGCGGGCGATCGGATGGTCTCCGAGCTGGTGGCATGGAGCGGTCGCGACGACCTGGAGGCCTGGGTGGACGCGCTGGGTCTGCGCCGGCGGATGGGCCGCGCGTCGCGCCTCGTGGCGACGGGGTACGTGGTCGCGGTGGCGATCCTGCTCGGCGGTGTCGTGCTCTACCTGCGCTGATCGACGGTCCCGCGAGGTTTGCAGGGCCGGGATGGCGCCGTGTACCATCGAGCTACGTTCATGACCCGCCCGACGAAACGCCGGCGTCCATTCCTCGCCGCGATGATCGCCCTGGTGTCGGCAGTCTTGCTGCTCGTCGCGGCCGGCGAGCCGGCGCCGTTCTCCGAGCCGGATCCCGAGCGGCTGTTGCGCCAGGGGCGCTGGGAAGAGGCCGCTGCCGCCTACGCGCGGCGCATCCGCTCGCACCCCCGAGACGGCCGCGCGGTGCACGGCAGGGTCCGAGCGTTGCTGGGACAGGACCGCTGGAAGGAGGCCTTGTCCGAAGCCGAGTCGGCCCACTCCCGGCAGCCGGGGGCGATCGCCGTTTGCACGGCGCTGGCGGAGGCCCACTTTCGTGCCGGTCGACTGGAGCGCGTCGATGCGATCCTGGCGCCCGTGGTCGACCGCGCGCCCGCCGAACCGAGGGCGCTGGCCACCCTCGGCCGCCTCCGCGCAGCCCAGGGTCGCCACGGCGAGGCCAAGGCGCTGCTGGCCCGGGCCTGCGAGCTGGCACCGGACGACCGGGACGTCCTCTACTGGTCGGCGGACTTGGCCGCGGGTCGAGCGGACGCCGTGCGGCTGATGCGCCGGTACCTCGAGCTGAGCGAGGGCGACGATCCCGGTCGCATCGAGAGCGCGCGAGCCATGGTGCGCTTCTTCGACGCCTTGGGCGACACCCGGCTCTGGGTTCCAGAGACGCGCCCCGAGCGTGTCGAGCTGCCGCTGATCCAGATCTGGGACGCGCAGGGTGTGGTCATCGGCTACGCCGTCGAGGCCCGCCTCGGCCCCAAGGGCAAGAAGGTGCGCCTGCTGCTCGACACCGGAGCCCACGGGCTGTTCATCGTCGAGCGCAAGACCCGCAAGACCGGATTCTCGCCGCTGGCCGAAGGCACCCTGTTCGGCGGTGGCGGCAAGGGGAAGCACTCGACCACCCGCGGGTTGTTCTCCAGCTTCGCGCTGGGGGAGTTGCGGTTCGAGAACGCCCTGGCCAAGGTGACCGGCGAGTTCGACGCCACCGGCCGCTACCACGGGCTGCTGGGGATCTCCATCTTCGCGGGGTACCGCGTCACACTCGACCTCGATCGCCGCAGGCTGACGCTGAACCTGCCGACCGACGACCCGAGTGGAGAGTCGTTCTGGTGGGTCTCGGGGCAGATGCTGGTTCGGGCCGGGGCGGGGAGCGGAGCGGAGGGCCTGTTCATCTTCGACACCGGCGCCAGCGGCACGGTTCTCGCGAGCACGTTCATCGAGGAACTCGAGGAGGCCACGGTCGGCGAGGCCACCGCCGTGCGGAGCTTCGGAGGGATGGTTCCCGAGGCCAGGTGGGTGGACGATGTCGAACTGGGCTTCGGCGGGCTGCGTACGAGCGGCCCGCTGCGTACCTACGACCTCTCGACCCGCAGCAAGCTCGGCGGCGTCGAGATCTCCGGCCTGTTGGGGCTCGACCTGCTGGGGCAGCGCCGCATCGTGATCGACCCCGTGGCCCAGCGGGTCGGGATCGCGAGCGGCAGGCACGAGCGCTGATCCCGCCCGTTCGCCACCGCTGAGGATCCGCCTAGCAGGGCCCCCGCCGCAACGAGCGCAGCGCCTCGCGCGGCGGATCCCAGTGTGGATCCAGCGCGTTGGCGCGCTCGATATCGAGCCGGCCGCCGCCGTCGCCGCGGCGCAGTCGGAACATGCCACGCTCGTAGTGGTTCCACGCGTTCGCGTGGTTGTCGGCCACCGCTCGGTCGTGCTCGGCCGCGGAGCCTTCCGGGTCGCCGAGCTTCTCGAGGACGATCGCCAGTCGTGTGCGGGTCTGGGTGGCGGCGGCCCCCTCGAGACCGTGCTCGAAGGCGCGCAGGTAGTGATCCCGTGCGGCGACGAGGTCGCCGGACTCCTGGTGGAGAAAACCGG
>Ga0255058_10001619_pt1 | contig 12658 bp, 15 predicted proteins | sample Cases_109_9_MG_FD_188637 | JGI IMG/M metagenome (GOLD analysis project Ga0255058, IMG submission 188637) | Seawater microbial communities from Amundsen Gulf, Northwest Territories, Canada - Cases_109_9 | ecosystem: Environmental > Aquatic > Marine > Gulf | place: Canada: Northwest Territories... | reverse complement strand
GTGGCGGCCAACCTGCGCGCGTTTCGTCCGCCGGACGTCTACAAGCTGAAGGGCATTCGGTACGCAAACGAGAGGCTGAGGAAGAAGGCGGGCAAGACCGCGGCCACGTAGCCGGTACGAGACGAGCTGCGAGACTCGGCCGGCCGGTCGCCCAGTTCCAGGAGACCAGTTGGATGCAGGCATCTCAGGATCGAAAAAAGAACGCGCGACGGGTCCGGTACCGGATTCGCAGGAAGATCGCGGGCACGGCCGAGCGGCCCAGGCTCGCGGTTTTCAGAAGCCTCAAGCACATCTACGCCCAGGCGATCAATGATGCCACCGGCACGACGGTAGCTCACTGCTCGTCTCGCGAGCCCGAGCTGCGCTCGCGGGTCGGTTACGGCGGAAACCTCGAGGCGGCGAAGCAGGTCGGTGCGACGATCGCGACCCGGCTGAAGAAGGCCAAGGTCGATTGTGTCGTCTTCGATCGTGGCGGGGTGATCTATCACGGACGGGTCAAGGCGCTGGCCGACGCGGTTCGCGCCGGAGGTTTCAAGTTTTAGGCGGGAAAGTCATTGCTGAGAAGTGCGGGCGCCGGGCTCGCGTTGTCGACGGGAGTGAGAACATTGGCCGACAGAGATCTACGTTCACACGGTGAGTTGAAAGACCGGGTCGTCCACATCAACCGGGTCACCAAGGTGGTCAAGGGCGGGAAGAATTTCTCGTTCTCCGCGCTGGTGGTCGTCGGCGACGGTAGCGGTTGCGTCGGTTACGGTGTCGGCAAGGCCCGCGAGGTTCCGTCGGCGATCTCCAAGGGTGTGGACCAGGCCAGGCGCAACCTGATACGCATTCCGCTCAAGGGCAACACGATCCCCCACGCGGTGATCGGTCGTTTCAGCGCAGGGCAGGTGATGCTGAAGCCGGCTTCGCCGGGTACCGGCGTCATCGCAGGCGGTGCGGTTCGTGCGGTTCTCGAAGCCGCGGGCGTGCAAGACATCCTGACCAAGTCCCTCGGAACCAAGAACCCGCACAACGTCCTGCGAGCCACGTTTCAAGGGCTGAACGCCCTGATCGACGTGGCGTGGGTGGCGAAGGTTCGCGGGCGGAGCGAGGAAGAGATCGAGCGAGAGGTCGCGCAATGACGGCAAAAAAGTCCCGCGGAGCGTTGAGCGTCCGCCAGATCAAGAGCGGAATCGGATTCAGCAAGGACCAGAAGCGGACCTTGCAGGCACTGGGCCTGGGCAAGCTCGGGCGGGTCCGCGAGTTGCCCGACAACCCGCAGGTGCGGGGCATGATCTTCAAGGTGAGTCACCTGGTGCGGGTCGAGAACCCCCAGGGCCAGGGGTAACGAGGTCGTTTCGATGAAACTCCACGAACTCAAACCGGCGGAGGGTTCCCGCAGGCCGCGAAAGCGGCTGGGGCGTGGGCCGGGATCAGGCACCGGAAAGACCGCGGGCCGTGGCCACAAGGGTCAGAAGTCGCGCAGCGGCTACAGCCGCAAGCGCAGTTTCGAGGGTGGCCAGATGCCGCTGGTGCGCCGGCTGCCCAAGCGCGGTTTCGTCAACATCTTCCGCACCACCTATCGCACCGTGAACGTGGACCGGCTGAACGACTTCAAATCGGGCAGTGTCATCGACCCCGAAACGCTCCAGCGCAAGGGCGTCCTTCGCAAGGGCAAGCAGGCTATCAAGATTCTCGGCAACGGTGAGCTCAAGGTGTCGCTGACCGTTCACGCCCACCGCTTCACCAAGACGGCCCAGGCGAAGATCGAGGCCGCAGGCGGCAAGGTCGAGTTGTTGAAATGATCCAGGCCTTCAGGAACATCCTCAACATCCCGGAACTGAGGAGGCGGGTGTTGTTCACCTTCCTGATGTTGGCGGTCTACCGCGTCGGCGCGCACATTCCGACGCCGGGGATCGACGCCGCCGCTCTGAAGGCGCTCTTCGAGCAACAGGCCGGCACGGTTCTCGGGTTCGTCGATCTGTTCTCCGGCGGCAACTTCAGCCTGATGACGATTTTCGCTCTCGGCATCATGCCCTACATCACCGCGTCGATCATCTTGCAATTGTTAACCGTGGTTGTGCCCTACATCGAGAAACTCAGCAAGGAAGGCGAAGCCGGCCGCAAGAAGATCACGCAATACACTCGCTATGGCACGGTGCTGCTGTCGTTGGTCCAGGCTTTCGGGATCTCGATCTGGCTCGAGAACGCGAACCCGAGCGGCGCGGGAGCGATCGTGATCCACCCGGGCTTCGGATTCAAGCTGATGACGGCGCTGACGCTGACGACCGGTACGGCGTTCATCATGTGGCTCGGAGAGCAGATCTCCGAGCGTGGCATCGGCAACGGCATTTCGCTGATCATTTATGCGGGTATCGTCGTGGGCCTGCCCACCGCGGTGGCGCGAACGATCCAGGACATCAACTCGGGCACCCTCAACCCGTTCATCGTGCTGATCCTGCTGGTGATGATGATCCTGGTCATCGCGGCCATCGTCACCGTCGAGCGGGCTCAGCGCAGAATCCCGATCCAGTACGCTCGCCGCGTCGTGGGACGCCGGACTTACGGCGGGGCCTCGACCTTCTTGCCGCTCCGGGTGAACACCGCGGGCGTCATCCCGGTCATCTTTGCCTCGTCGATCCTGGCGATCCCGCAGACCGTGGGCCAGTTTGCCTACCTGCAGGACGTGAAGTGGGTGCAAGCGATCCTGTTTCAGATGGGCTTCCAGGCGCCGCTCCATGCCCTGCTCTACCTGATCGGCATCATGTTCTTCTGCTTCTTCTACGTGTCGATCATCTTCAATCCGATGGATCAAGCCGACAACATGAAGAAGTACGGCGGCTTCATCCCGGGAATTCGCCCCGGAAAGCGGACCGCCGACTACATCGACCGCATCCTGACCCGGCTGACCTTCGGGGGCGCCTGCTACCTGGGGGCGGTCAGCCTGCTGCCGATGTTCTTGATCAACGGCTTCCGGGTGCAGATGCTGCCATGGATCGGCCCGACCCTCGAGCGGCTGCTGCCGGCCTTCATCACCCAGGGCCTGAACCTGAAATTCTTCTTCGGAGGCACCTCGCTGCTGATCGTGGTCGGCGTGGCCATGGACACGGTCCAGCAGATCGAATCGCAACTGATCATGCGCCACTACGAGGGGTTCATGAAGGGCGCCCGGATGAAGGGGCGCAGGGGATGATCCAGGGCTCTGCTATAATCTGGAGTTTGCTCGGATCGGGCGAGCTTCTGCACCCCCAGGGGGGCGCGGGGGGGGTTCTGTGCGGCAAATCCGGCGGAGATGGCGTTGCCCTGGGCAACCCTCCAAGGACGACGTGAGTCGACGAGATCGTGAGTCGAATGGTCCTCAAATCACGCGCAGAGATCGAGCTCATGCACGAGGCGAACTGGATCATCCACCGGACGCTGGACCGTCTGGCGACCCTGATTCGTCCCGGAATGACCACGATGGAGATCGACATCTTCGCTGAAGAGCAGATCCGGCAGGCCGGGGGAATCCCGGCATTCAAGGGCTACCCGCATCGCGGCGACGGCCGGGACTTCCCCGGTTCGGTCTGCGCCTCGGTCAATCACGAGGTCGTCCACGGCATCCCGTCCGAGAAGGTGGTCCTGAAGGAAGGGGACCTCGTGTCGGTAGACATGGGGGTGCTGCGCACGGGTTACTACGGCGACTCTGCCCGAACCTTCCCGGTGGGCACGATCAGCGACGAGGCGGGCCGGCTGCTCGAAGTGACCCGTCAGGCACTGGATCTGGGTGTGGCCCAGACCCGGGTCGGCAATCGCATCTCCGATATCGGCCATGCCGTCCAGACCCACGTCGAGGCCCACGGCTTCTCCGTGGTTCGCGAGTTCGTCGGCCACGGTATCGGTGCGAACCTCCATGAAGATCCCCAGGTGCCGAATTTCGGGCAGCCGGGCCGACGTGAGCGACTGGTGCCGGGCATGGTCCTGGCGATCGAGCCGATGGTCAATGCGGGCTCGTCGGAGGTCTATCTCAGCAACGAGGATGGCTGGACCGCCCGGACCCGCGACTCGAGCCTGTCGGCCCACTTCGAGGTCTGCGTGGCGGTGACCGAAGAGGGTCCCCGGGTCCTGGGCGCGCTGCGTGACGGACAGGCGACGCCGGTCGAGGCAAACTGAATTCGATGGCCAAAGAAGAAGCGATACAGGTCGAGGCGACCGTGCTCGAGCCGTTGCCGAATGCGATGTTCCGGGTCGAACTGGTTGAGAAGAAGGGCCATCGCGTTCTGGCTCACATCTCGGGAAAGATGCGCAAGCACTTCATTCGTATCCTGCCCGGGGACAAGGTGCTGGTCGAACTGTCACCCTACGATCTGACGCGCGGGCGGATCGTCTACCGGTACAAGTAGTTCGGAGAACAACGATGAAGGTCAGAAGTTCCGTCAAGAAAATTTGTGACAAATGCAAGGTGATCCGGCGCAAGGGCGTGGTTCGCGTGATCTGCGAGAACCCCAAGCACAAGCAGCGCCAGGGATAGCCCAGGAGGTCAGGCCGTGGCACGAATCGCGGGGGTGGATCTTCCGCCGAGCAAACGGGTCGATATCGGCCTGACGTACATCTACGGGATCGGCCGCGTCCGGGCCGGCCAGATCCTGCAAAAGGTACGGATCGAGCCGTCCGTCAAGGTCAAGGATCTCAGCGACGAGCAGACGCTGAGCATCCAGCGCGTGATCAACCAGGAGGGCCGGGTCGAGGGTGACCTGCGCAAGGCCATCTCGCTGGATATCAAGCGGCTGATCGAGATCGGTTCGTACCGAGGCATGCGACACCGCCGGGCTTTGCCCGTTCGGGGGCAGCGAACGCACACCAATGCGCGTACACGGCGCGGCCCACGTCGGGCAATCGCCGGCAAGAAGAAGACCGCTAAATAACCAGAGGTAGATTCGTAGATGGCCAAGGCAAGCAAATCCGGAAAGAAGGGCGGCCGCAAGGAAAAGAAGAACGTGCCACATGCGGTGGCGCACATCCACGCGACCTTCAACAACACGATCATCACGATCGCCGATCCCACGGGCAACGTGGTCGCCTGGGCCTCCGCCGGCGGCCAGGGCTTCAAGGGCTCGCGCAAGGGCACCCCTTTTGCCGCGCAGACGGCGGCCCGTCTGGCGGCCAACAACGCCCGCGAGCACGGCGTGCGGTCGCTGGACATCAGGGTCAAGGGACCGGGATCCGGCCGTGAGTCGTCGATTCGAGCCCTGCAGGCGGCAGGCATGGACGTCAAGTCGATCCGCGACGTGACCCCGATCCCGCATAACGGCTGTCGCCCGGCCAAGCGCCGGCGGGTCTAGCCCGTCGAGAGCGACGGGCAGGCAAGAAGAGATTCGAGAGAACGAAATCGATGAAGGTACCATCAGGAGGCCCGCGTGGCTAGAACCAACGGACCCGTTTGCAGGCTGTGTCGCCGCGAGGGCTCGAAACTGTTCCTCAAGGGTGACCGCTGTTTCAAGGAAAAGTGCGCCTTCGAGCGCCGCGGCTACCCGCCCGGACAGCATGGCCGTCGCCGGACCAAGGTCCAGAGCTACGGAATCCAGCTACGTGAGAAGCAGAAGGTCAAGCGGATGTACGGTGTGCTCGAGCGCCAGTTCCGCGGCTACTTCACCAAGGCCGCCAGGACCAAGGGCATCACGGGCTCGAACCTGCTGCAGATGCTCGAACGCCGGATCGACAACGTCGTCTACCGACTGGGCTTCGCCTCGTCGCGGGCGATGGCGCGCCAACTGGTCGCGCACGGCCACTTCAGGGTGGACGGGCGCAAGTTGACCGTCGCCTCGGCGCTGGTCAGACCCGGTTCGGTGATTTCGCTGCACGAGAAGAGCCGCAAGAACGACCAGATCAAGATCTGCCTGGACACCGCCAAGGGACGCGGAGTTCCGGCCTGGCTTGAGTTGGACGTTGACCAGTTCCAGGGCACGGTGAAGCAACTGCCCTCGCGGGACGAGATCATCATGCCGATCCAGGAGCAGTTGATCGTGGAGTTGTACTCGAAGTAATCGAGCGCGGGCCTCGCCGCCGGCGCGTGGCCGGGAGGCGCGTGGCCGGTCGGCGAAGCCGGAAAAAAGGACAGATGCGCAAACCAGCCGCGCGGGACTGACCCGCGCCGGGGAGGTTCGGATGCTCTGGAAGGGATTTCAAAAGGCGAAGCAGCTCGAGTTCGACGCAGAGTCGTTAACAACGACCTACGGTCGTTTCTGGGCGCAGCCCTACGAGCGCGGATTCGGCATAACCGTCGGTAACGCGATGCGTCGCATCCTGCTCTCATCCATCGAGGGCGCTGCCATCACCGCCGTCAAGCTCGATGGCGTGCTACACGAATTCTCCTCGGTTCCCGGAGTCGTGGAGGATACGACGGACATCATCCTCAACCTCAAACAGATTCCGTTCAAGAGCCACAGCGATCTTCCCGAGACGCTGACGCTAGCCGCCGAGGGTCCGGGCACGGTCAACGCCGGTGACATCAAGGCCAGCGCCAACGTGGAGATCCTGGATCTCGAGATCCCGATCGCCACCTTGTCCGAAGAGGGCAAGCTGTCCATGGAGATGCGGCTCAAGCGTGGGCGGGGTTACGTCGCGGCCGACCAGAACTTCGACGACGATCTGGGCATCGGCTTCATTCCGTTGGATGCCGTGCACTCGCCGGTACGCAAGGTCAACTTCACCGTCGAGGACGCCCGCCTCGGTCAGACCACCGACTACGACAAGCTGATTATCGAGTTGTGGACGAACAGTGCGATCGCTCCCCAGGATGCTATCGCCATGGCCGCCAAGCTGCTCAAGGACCACATGTCGATCTTTATCAACTTCGAAGAGTCCCAGGAAGAGGAGCTCGACTTCCCGAGCAGCGACGAGCAGCGGTTGATGGAGACCATGAACCGCTCCGTGGACGAGCTCGAGTTGTCCGTCCGTTCGTACAACTGCCTGAAGAACGCCAATATCAAGAGCATCGGGGACCTGGTCACCAAGACCGAGCCCGAGATGCTGAAGACGAAGAACTTCGGCCGCAAGTCCCTCAACGAGATCAAGGACATCCTGACCGAGATGGGTTTGTCTCTCGGTATGGATCTCGACCCGCGGAAGTTCAATCGGACGGTGTGAACGCTGCAAACCGTATGAGCCCATGAGCCCTGTGAATGCTGGGAGCGCAGAGAGCGCCGTGAGACTTGTGAGCGCTGAGCCCTGAGAGCACATCCGGGCCCGTGCCCGCGTAGGACCGATCATGAGACACCGAGTAGCCGGGAGAAAGCTGGGACGCACGACCGAGCACCGCATTGCGATGTTGCGCAACATGTCCAGTTCCTTGTTCCAACACGAGCGAGTTCGTACGACTCTGGCCAAAGCGAAAGAGTTGCGGCCGTTTGCCGAGAAGCTGGTCACGTTGTCCAAGCGTGAGTCGCTCCACGCTCGAAGACAGGTGTTGCGCCACATTCACGATCCCAAGGTCGTGGCCAAGCTGTTCGACTCGCTGTCCGCCCGTTTCGCCCAGCGGCCCGGCGGCTACACGCGGATTCTGAAGTTGGGTCCGCGTCGCGGGGACCAGGCCGAAATGGCGATCATCGAACTGGTTGGCTCGGAGACCGACGCGGAGACCCCCGCCAAGGCCAAGTCCACCAAGAAGGCCAAGTCCACCAAGAAGGCCAGCCGCCGCAAGTCGCCGAAGGCCCGCCCGGCCGCCACCAGGGGAGCCAAGGGCTCCAAGGGTGACAAGGAAGAGGACGGAAGCGGCGAGAAGAAGTCCAAGAAATCCGCGAAGACGGCGACCCCGCGCAAGCGCGCGGCCAAGCCCAGGTCCGGCGCTTCGGACGCCGCCCCGCGCAAGACCAAGGCGACCAAGAAGAAGTCCGGCAAGGCCTGACCCCGACGTGCCCAAGCGCGCCGACCTGAGCAAGGTTCTGGTTATCGGTTCCGGCCCGATCGTCATCGGTCAGGCCTGCGAATTCGACTATTCGGGGACGCAGGCGTGCAAGGCCCTGCGTGAGGAAGGCCTGGAGGTCATCCTCGTCAACTCCAATCCGGCTACGATCATGACCGATCCCACGGTCGCCGATCGCACCTACGTCGAACCTCTGGTCCCTGAGGTGATCGAGGCGGTGATCGAGCGCGACCGCCCCGACGCGTTGCTGCCCACGGTGGGAGGCCAGACGGCCCTCAACCTGACCATCGAGCTCGGCAAGCGTGGCGTCTTCGAGAAGTACGGCGTCCAGCTGATCGGGGCCAGCCTCGACGCCATCCGGCTCGCCGAGGATCGCCTGGCGTTCAAGCAGGCGATGGAGAGGGCCGGTTTGCCGATGCTGAAAGGCGGTATCGCGCGGGATCTCGACACGGCGCGCAAGGTCCAACAGGAGGTCGGCTTCCCGGCCATCATCCGGCCGTCGTTCACGCTCGGCGGAACCGGCGGCGGAACGGCTTACAACGTCGAGGAGTTCGAGGAGATCGTCCTCGCCGGATTCAACGCCAGCCCGGCCCACGAGGTCCTGATCGAGCAGTCGGTGCTGGGCTGGAAGGAGTTCGAGCTGGAGGTCATGCGCGACCTCAAGGACAACGTCGTCGTCATCTGCACCATCGAGAACGTCGACGCCATGGGCGTGCACACCGGCGATTCGATCACGGTGGCGCCGGCCCAGACCCTGACCGACAAGGAGTACCAGCGGCTGCGCAACGCCGCGATCACCGTCATCCGCGAGGTGGGAGTCGAGACCGGCGGCTCCAACGTACAATTCGCCGTCGAACCGGAGACCGGACGACTGGCCGTGATCGAGATGAACCCCCGGGTCTCTCGATCGTCGGCCCTGGCCTCGAAGGCCACCGGTTTCCCCATCGCCAAGATCGCGGCCAAGCTCGCCATCGGCTACACCCTCGACGAGATCCCCAACGACATCACCCGCTCCACGCCCTGCTCGTTCGAGCCGACCCTGGACTACGTCGTGGTCAAGGTGCCGCGCTGGGCCTTCGAGAAATTCCCCGCCACCAACCCGACTCTCGGCACCCAGATGAAGTCGGTCGGTGAGGTGATGGCCATCGGGCGAACCTTCAAACAGGCACTGCAGAAGGCGATACGCTCGCTGGAGATAGGCCGGTCCGGTCTGGGCGGTGACCCGGGCGACCACGGCGAGAAGATCGACCCCAGCCGGTTGCGCGAGAAGCTCATCCGCCCCAACTGGGAACGGCTGTTCTATGTGCACTACGCGCTGCAGTGCGGGTACTCCGTCGACTCGGTGGCCGAGTTGACCAGGATCGATCCCTGGTTCCTCTCGCAGATCGACGACCTGGTCGACATCGAAGGCCGCATCCGCTCGTTCACGCTGGAACGGCTTCCGGATTCGCTGCTGGCCCGGGCCAAGCGCAATGGCTTCTCCGACCGCCAGCTGGGGGGCTTGCTGGGTTGCGAGGAAGAGAGGATCCGCCAGTGGCGTCGCGAACGCGGACTGCTTCCCGCCTACAAACGGGTCGACACCTGTGCCGCCGAGTTCGCCGCCGAGACCCCGTACATGTTTTCCACCTACGACGAGGAGAACGAGGCCGACCCGACGGACCGACGCAAGGTAATGATCCTTGGCAGCGGTCCCAACCGCATCGGACAGGGGATCGAGTTCGACTATTGCTGTTGCCACGCCTCCTTTGCCCTCGCTGACGAGGGGATCGAGAGCATCATGGTCAACTGCAATCCTGAAACGGTCTCCACTGACTACGATACCTCGGACCGGCTCTACTTCGAGCCGTTGACTCTCGAGGACGTCCTTTCGATCGTCGAGGTCGAAAAGCCCGAGGGACTGATCGTGCAGTTCGGCGGGCAGACACCCCTGGGGCTGGCCCTTCCATTGCAGGCCTGTGGCGTCAACATCCTCGGGACCTCTCCGAACTCGATCGATCTGGCCGAGGACCGGCATCGCTTCGGCCGACTGCTGCAGCGCCTGGACATTCCGGCTCCCGAGTGGGGCGCCGCCCGTTCGCTGGAAGAGGCCCGCGAGATCGCGCGTCGCATCGGCTACCCGGTGCTGGTGAGGCCGTCGTACGTGCTCGGCGGACGGGCGATGTTCATCACCCACGACGAGAGCACACTGTCGGAGACGATGCGCCGCGCGGTCGAGGCCTCGCCCGAGCACCCGGTGTTGCTGGACCGTTTCCTCGAGGATGCCTTCGAGATCGACGTCGACGCGCTGGCCGACGGCGAGGATGTCGTCGTTGCGGGGATCATGCAGCACATCGAAGAGGCAGGCATCCATTCCGGCGACTCGGCCTGCGTGATCCCGCCGCACCACCCCACGATCCTCGACAAACTGGACACGGTGCGCGAGTACACACACAGACTGGCCCGGACGCTCGAGGTTCGCGGCCTGGTCAACATCCAGTATGCGATCAAGGACGGGACGGTCTACGTGCTCGAGGTCAACCCGCGGGCCAGCCGCACCGTGCCCTTCGTGGCCAAGGCGACTGGCTGGCCGCTGGCCAAGATCGCGGCCAAGATCATGGTCGGCAAGAGCCTCAAGCAGCAGGGCCTGACGGAAGAGCCCGAGGTCCGGGGACACTTCGTGAAGGAGGTGGTTCTTCCGTTCAACAAGTTTCCCGGCGAGGATCCGGTGCTGGGTCCCGAGATGCGCAGCACCGGCGAGGTCATGGGCGTCGGTTCGGATTTCGGCGTGGCCTTCGCCAAGGCCGCAATGGGCGCGGGCACCAACGTGCCCCTGTCGGGGACGGCATTCCTGTCGGTCAACAGCAACGACCACGAGAACCTGCTGCCCATTGCGAGGGAACTCTCCGAACTGGGGTTCCGGCTGGTGGCGACCAAGGGCACCGCGGAACACCTGCGGGCCAAGGCGATCGAGTGCGAGCAGGTGTTCAAGGTGCTCGAGGGCCGACCGAACGTGGTCGACATGATCAAGAACGGCGAAATCGACGTCCTGCTGAACACGCCGCTGGGGCGGGACTCGTACTTCGACGAGAAGACGATGCGGCAGACGGCGAACCAGCGCGGGATCCCGCTGGTCACCACGCTATCCGGCGGTCACGCCATGGTGCGGGCGATGCGCGCGCTCCGCAGTGGTCGAGCCGGCGTTACGTGCCTGCAAGAGATCTACCCCGAGCGTCATCGCTCCGCCAAACGGCAGCCCAAGACCTGACGCCGACCCGGAGCGAGGCCGGAGCCGAGGCCGGCGCGTCATTTCTTGCGCATCCGGGTGATCAGGTCCCGGGTGGCGTGACGTTTGGCGTCGCCCACGATCGCGATACGGATTCCCAACTCCTTCGCCGTGGCCGCTTCGGGCACGCTCTCGGCGGTGTAGTCCGTGCCCTTGCAGTGTACGTCCGGCTTCAGGGCGTGCAGCAGCGCCTCGACCGATCCTTCGTCGAACACCATCACGAAATCCACACAGGCGAATCCCGCCAGCAGCTCGGCGCGCTCGAGCTCAGGGACGACCGGACGATCGGGACCCTTCAGCTCGCGGGCCGATCGATCGGAGTTGACCGCCACCACGAGCACGTCCGCCTCTTCCCGGGCCGCCTCGAGGTAACGCAAGTGGCCCACGTGGAGCAGATCGAACAACCCATTGGCCAGGGCCACCGTTCGTCCGGCCACGCGCAGCGCGTCCAACCGGGAGAGGAGCGTTTCGCGATCCAGGACTTTCTGCAAGGTGTTCATCGCGATCCATCCTCGTGAACGGCCTCCCGCAGCTCCTCCTGCGAGACGGTTGCGGTGCCGGCCTTGGTGACGACCTTGCCGGCGGCGTAGTTGGCCAGCCTGGCCGCGGTCTCGGGAGTGCCGCCGGCAATCAGCGCCAGGGTGAAGGCGGCGATCACCGTGTCGCCAGCACCGGTGACGTCGGCAACCTCGTCCGAGCCGAATGCTTTGATGTGCAGCGGCTGTTTGCCACGCCGGAACAACGACATGCCCTCGGGGCCGCGAGTGATCAGTACGGCGTCGTCGCCGGTCTTTCGCAGCAGGGCCCGCCCCGCCTCGACCAGCGTTTGGGCGCCGTCGATGCTCTCGAGATTCAGCGCATTCTGGACCTCTTCCTGATTCGGCGTGCAAGCGGTGATCCCGCGGAACTCCGCGACACGCTCGCGCGAGTCGGCGGTGACCGTCAACCCCAGGCTCTTCACCAGCGGCAGCACCGACGACAGCACGGCGGGGCTGGCCGCCCCGTAGCCGTAGTCGGCCACCAGCAACCCCGCGCTCTGCCGCAACGCCTTACGCAGGACCATCCGCAACCGTTGCTGCAAGCGCGCGGGCAGGTCGCCGCGTCGTTCCCCCTCGTCCAGCCGCACGATCTGCTGGCGGCGCGTGTGACGGCCGCCGGCCAGGACGCGGGTCTTGGTCGGGGTCTCGTACTCTGCGACTCGCAGGATGCCCGACGTCGAGACTCCGATCTCGCGCAGGCGGTCGATCAGCCGCCGGCCTCCGCTGTCGCGACCGACGATCCCGATCGGATAGGGCCTGGCGCCGAGGGTGCGCAGGTTGGCCACGCTATTGCCGGCGCCGCCCGGCGCACAGATTGTCCTTCGGTGCTCGAGCACCAGCACCGGCGCCTCACGCGAGATCCGGGAGATGTCGCCCCAGTAGAATTGGTCCGCAATCAAGTCGCCGAGCACGGTGACCCGACGGCCGGCAAAGCCGTCCAGGGCCCGGTTCAACTCGTTGACGTCCAGTCGACTCATC
>Ga0255058_10001618_pt1 | contig 12658 bp, 10 predicted proteins | sample Cases_109_9_MG_FD_188637 | JGI IMG/M metagenome (GOLD analysis project Ga0255058, IMG submission 188637) | Seawater microbial communities from Amundsen Gulf, Northwest Territories, Canada - Cases_109_9 | ecosystem: Environmental > Aquatic > Marine > Gulf | place: Canada: Northwest Territories... | reverse complement strand
CCCCGTCAAGGGTGGTAAAAAAGCGGATCAGGTCTTCGTAGTACGCTTTGCCATTCCTTAAGGATGACGCACCGAGCGTTTTCCTGGCGCCCGGTGTGTATTCGTCAATGAAAAAAGCGAGGAACTCCCGGTATGCCGGAATGACCGTGTCACGGATGGCGCGTTTCCCGGCTTCCTGCAATCGATCCCTGTCCGCGGTACTGAAATGTCCGGGCATACTGCGAAATGGTGTGTAGAAAATGCTGTCTTCTGCCTGTTCGACGATGGCGCCCGTGATCGATGGCACGATGCCCTCGAGTATTGCTTGCGGTTGCGTGAAACCCTCTGCCATGCCATCGCGCATGTTCGAGATGTTCTGCGCAAAATAGGTACTGATTGCGCTCAACCGTGACAGGTATTGCTCGAAGTTTGCGGCCGTCTTGAAGGGCATCGACTCGTACATGCGCTGTATTTCCATATGAAAGCCGGCATCACTGAGGATCGGAATTCGATACGGCTGATATTCGGACAGCGTGGCACGGTGACCGACGATGAACATGAACAGGTCATGGTTGATCTGATCTTGTGGCGATAATGCGGTCCTGTCGATCGCCTCCAGGCGACCGAGGTATTCGAGGTCTTCACGATGGTAGCGTTGCTGCGCGCCAGGCGACATGTCGGGCAGGCGATCGTTGTAGTCGCCCACCGCCATGCTGCTTGCAAACAGCGGATCTCGCAACAGCCGGCTACTCCACTCATCGGCAAACAACTGCAGCAATTGTTGCCTGGTCGGATTGCCTGCAGCGACTGTACCAATGTCAGTTTGCTCCTGTGGCGCGGGCGGCGCACAGGCGGCACAAAGGAAAATTGCGATGACAACCATGACGCGGGCATTTCGATTCAGCATTTCAGGCTCCGGGGCCAAACCCATGTCGGAAGGGGTCGGCCGGGTCGAACAACAGGGTAGAGTCGCCGGTTACGTAAGCCGTTCCGGTAATAACCGGGAATATCTGCTGGCCTCGCACGGTTGCCTGCGCCTCGAAGATGCTGCCGGTAATACTTTCCTGCCGCCAGATGGCGCCGGGAGCAAGCTTCCCGTCTTCGATCAGGCAGGCAACCTTGGCGCTGGTACCGGTTCCGCAGGGTGACCGATCGTAAGCCTTTCCGGGACACAGCACGAAATTCCTGCTGTCGGCGGTCGCGGCATCTGAAGGGGGACCGAACAACTCGACGTGATCGATCAGGTGTCCCTCCGGTCCCCGTATGCCCTGTGCGTCGAGTTCCTGGCGAATTGCCCAGGCATAGTCGGTCAGACCATCGACGTTGTCGTAATCAATCGATTGCCCGTGATCCGAGATCAGGAAAAACCAGTTTCCGCCCCAGGCAACATCACCGCATACTTCGCCGATGTCGGGCACCTGCAACTTGACACCGCGCTCATAACGAAAACTCGCAACGTTGCTGACGCTGACCTGGTTACGGTCATGCAGGGTCAGCATGACGCGGCCGGCCGGTGTTTCAAGCCAGTGCTCGCCGACTTGCATCCGGTCCAGATGCGCAAGAGTCACCGCCAGCCCGATGGATCCATGACCGCACATGCCCAGGTAACCGACGTTGTTGAAGAAGATCGCAGCGGCGGCACTGTCAGGGTCCGCCGGTTCACACAATAATGCGCCAACCAGCACGTTGGAGCCGCGTGGCTCGTTGACCACGGACGAGCGAAACCAGTCGTGCCGGTCACGCAATAGTTGCAATCGGTCGGTCATGCTACCCGAACCCAGCGGAGGACCGCCACTGACAACAACGCGAGTCGGTTCGCCGCCCGTATGCGAGTCGATGACGCGAACAGATTGTTCGAGTTCGGGTTTCAGACCAGGCTCCCCCGCTGGTCCGATTTCGTTGAGCCCGGATCACTCCCGAGTGCCAGCTGAACAGCTTTTGCCGCGTGAATCTCGGTGGTGTCGTATAAAGGTACCGAGGTGTGCTGCTCGTTCACGAGTAGCGCAAGTTCCGTACAACCGAGTATGACGGCCTGCGCTCCGTCCGCGTACAGTTTGTCGATGATCTCCAGCAAGCGGCGGCGGGAGCTTTCCTTTATCTCGCCCAGGCAAAGTTCCGAATAGATGATTTCGTGTACTGCCTCCAGGTCCCCGGACGGGGGCACGGCCACGTCGATGCCGAACTTGTCCGTCAGCCGACCCTTGTAAAAGTCCTGCTCCATGGTAAATCGCGTACCCAGCAGCCCGACCCTGTGCACGTCATCCGCCAGCAGTCGTTCGGCGGTCGCATCCGCGATATGCAAGATCGGTATAGAGATCGCCGCTTCGATCTCCGCAGCCACCTTGTGCATGGTGTTGGTGCATATGATCAGGAAGTCGGCGCCGCCGGCCTCCACAGCCTTTGCCGCGCCGGCGAGGATCCCCGCGGTCGCCTGCCAGTCAGCCTGGTGCTGCAGTTTTTCGATTTCTGCGAAGTCGATGCTGTATAAGCAAACCTGCGCCGAATGCAGACCGCCAAGGATTTCTTTCACCCCCTCATTGAGAGCTTTGTAATAGCTGGAAGTTGATTCCCAGCTCATTCCGCCCAGCATGCCGATCGTTTTCATAAAGTGTTGTCATCCTCGGCAGCGCGATTCGTTGCCATGTCATGGAATTCTACCTCGTCGTCGCTGTATCCGGCATGCTTTTCGCTGGCCGCGCCAATGTGCTGTATTGGCGAATGAGGTACGATCGTTGACACCGCCTGCTCTGGCGTATCAGCGTGAGGGAGTTTGAAGCGACATGAAATTGCCAGTTCATACCGCAACGTCGGCGTTGTTGCTGCTTGCGACGATGATCTCTCTTCCGACCACCGCTATGGCTCAGGATGAGCCGATAGTCATACCTGAACGGGACGAGGGAGAGGGCCCGTTTGACCGCCTGATCCTGCGCGGCGCATTCATGATCGATGGCACCGGTGCGCCTACCCAGGGACCGGTTGATATCGTGGTGGAAAACGACCGGATTACGGCCGTCAAGGTAGTCGGCAACCCGAAACTCGAGATCGACCCGCAGGGTCGGCCACCACTCGATGGCGCGCGGGAACTCGATATCTCCGGCATGTACATTCTGCCAGGCTTTATCGACACCCACATGCATCTGCATTCGCAACGGTCGGGACAAAACGTGCCGCCCGATTACGTATTGAAACTGTGGTTTTCGCACGGCGTTACGAGTGGCAGAACGGTAGGTGGCGACAATGGCACGCCGTGGGAAGTCGAGGTTGCGCAAAAACTTGCCGACAACAAACTGACTGGTCCACGAATCAAGGTCTTTCCTTCTTTCAGCGCCCGGGAGGCAGGTTCGATCGACACCGCGGAAAAGGCGCGGAAACGGATACGCGATATCAAGCGCATGGGTGGCGCCGGCGTCAAGTTTCTCGGTGCGCCGGAGGACATCATGATCGCGGCACTCGATGAAGCAAGGAAGCTTGGTATGAATTCAACCATGCATCACGCACAGCTTGCCGTAAAACATTCCAATGTACTGACAACATCGGCGCGCGGGCTGCGTTCGATGGAACACTGGTATGGCCTTCCTGAGGCAATGTTCGAGGACAGAAGCCTGCAGCATTACCCGAACGATTATGTGTACAACAATGAACAACATCGCTTCGGCGAGGCAGGCAAACTGTGGGAACAGGCGGCCGAACCAGGCAGCGACAAATGGAACGAAGTCATGCAGACCCTCCTGTCTCGCGACTTTGCACTGTCGCCCACCTTCACCGCCTACCTCACCAGCCGCGACTTCATGCGCATGAGCCGCGCCAAGTGGCATGAGAAGTACACGATGCCGGAACTCTGGGACTTCTACCGTCCGAATCGTGATGCACACGGATCATACTGGTTCTACTGGACCCTCGAGGACGAAATCGAATGGAAAAACAACTTTCGCCTGTGGATGGCTTTCGTCAACGAATACAAGAACAAGGGCGGCAAGGTATCTGTCGGATCGGACGCCGGTTACATCTACAATCTGTACGGCTTCGGCTACATCATTGAGATGCACTTGTTGCGCGAGGCCGGATTTACGCCACTCGAGGTCATTCACGCCGCGACGCTGGTTGGTGCACAAGTCATCGGCATTGACGACGAGGTCGGCTCAATCGAGGTTGGCAAAAAAGCGGACTTTGTCGTGGTCAGGGAGAACCCGCTTGCAAACCTGCACGTATTGTTTGCAACCGGTACGATCAGGCTGAATGACGAAACGCGTGAAGTCGAGCGTGTCGGCGGAATTCGTTACACGATCAAGGACGGGATTATCTACGATACTCCGGAGATGCTGAAGGAAATCCGTGACATGGTCCGCAAGCAAAAACAATCGCGGGGCATTCCCGAAGGCCCGATGCCGATCGAAACAGTACCCTTTGAGAACTGGTAGGACAATGGTGCCGGTGTTGTCTTATTTGACTTATTGGTCTGGTGCCTAAAGGCACCAGACCAATAAGTCAAATAAGACAACACCGGCACCATCACTAGACAACACCGGCACCATCACTCAGTTATTGAGCGCCGCTTTCGCAGCCTGCACCATCTTCGATACTTCACTTCGCGCGTCATCGTTCATGGCTTGCAAGGGCGGTCGCACCGGCCCACCTGGCCGGTCCATTAATTCGCAGGCGTATTTAACGCTTTGCAGGAATTTATCACCTTTTTCCAGGCAATACATGAGTGGCAAGAATGCATTCATCATCTTCCGGCCAGTTACGAAGTCGCCTTGCAACACACAGGTCTCGTAGAACCCCACCGCTTCTTTTGGGAAAAAATTGGCGACCACCGAAACCCAGCTGCGCGCGCCCCAGGCGAAAAATTCCAGCACCTGATGCTCGGCGCCGGCGCTGAGTTGTAATTGCGGATATGCATGCGCAAGAAGCTGAATGCGATCGATATCACCGCTGGACTCCTTTATCGCGCACACGTTCTGACTTTGCGCAACACCGTCAAGGAATGCCTCCTCCATGCACACACCGGTGCGGCCCGGATAGTTATAAAGCATGATCGGCAAATCAGCGATTCGATCGATTCTCAGGCAGTGCGCCAGCAACTCTTCCTGGCTGGGTAGCGAGTACGGGGGTGCCGCCACCAGTAACGCATCGGCGCCGGCCTCCCTGGCAGCAGCGGCCAGTGCATAACATCGGTCCGCCAACAGGTCATTGATACCGGCGATCAGGGGGATGCGGCCCGCTATACGTTTCGCTGCGAACTCGAATTGCGTCAGCCGGTCTTCCTGTGACAGGGCAAAGAACTCACCGGTGGACCCGCCGACGATAATGCCGTGGCTGCCGTTCTCGATTTGCCAGTCGATGACGTCACCGAAGGCGTCGAAGTCTATCGCCATATCGTCGTCAAATGGCGTGATTATCGGCACATAGACACCTTCAAACTTCATTTGTTTCGCCTGAATATCTGGCCCGGTCGCCGGCGAAATAATGCTCCAGATACCCGTCAAAACTGATTTCGTCTGCTGCTTCTATTTTTTCTTGTCTGTCGATCGAATCTGCTGCTTCCCGTTCAAACGATTTCAGTCGATTATCCGGCAACGGTTCCAGCGCAGCAAAGTACTCTTTGTGCCCGTTCGCGGCAGCCAATGCGAACGCGAAAAAACTTGCACCGGAACTGCGCAACTCTTCGAGCAACCTGGCTGAAGGCGTTGCGTCCGGATTCCTCACGAGTTCGGATTGTGCTTCAACCGCACCCGCATAGTCAGCCTGTCCGTTGCCCCTGTCGATCAGTTCGGCAACTACGCCAACATCTCTCACTATATCGGCAGCCCAATCGCGCAACGGGATCATATTGCCGTTCCTTTTTAATTCTAATTCCGGGTTCCTGCCCTGCTTGGCCGTCTGCGCCTGATTCCACGCAATATCTTCCCAGTCTTGCCCACCCAGTGGCGGACTTTCCTGCAACACGCAATAGATGAGAAAAGCTTCCATGAAGCGCATTGCATTCTGATTGATACCAACCGGATCAAAAACATTGATGTCCAGCGACCGAATTTCCACATACTCAATGCCACCACGACGGAGTGCTGCTGTTGGACGCTCACCGGATCTGGATACACGCTTCGGCCTGATCGCACTGTAATATTCATTTTCGATCTGCAATTGATTAACACTCAATTGCCGGTACTCGCCATCTACTTTGACGCCAATGTTTTCAAAAGCGGGTTCCGGTGTGCGCATGGCACGGCTCAGGTCACTGATGTAGTCATCAAGGTTGTTCAGTGAAATACTGATATTGGCCTGCGTATTATTGCTGTAACCGAGGTCGCTCATTCTTAGCGAAGTGCCAAATGGTTCGAAATACGTCTCGCCGTCAAAAGTAGGCATGGCTGATTCGGGATCGATTACGAAAGATTTGCAAAGAGCGGGCGATGCGCCAAACAGGTACAGCACCAGCCAGCCGAATCGACGGAAATTGCGCACCAGCCCCAGATATGCATCCGAACGGAATGAATCCATATCAGCCGTCGACAATTCCTGCTCCCGGAAAACGGGCCAGAACGCCTCTGGCAGCGAATAATTGAAATGCACCCCGGCAATGGTCTGCATGTTCCTGCCGTAGCGATGGCCGAGCCCTCGGCGGTAAATGGTCTTCATTCTGCCCACGTTCGAGCTGCCGTATCGCGCCAGTGGAATCTTGAGTTCCGTCGGAATTCTGCATGGCATGCTGGTGGCCCACAGCAATTCGTCCCCCATCCTCTCGTAGCTGAACTGGTGTAGTTCGCACAGGAAGCGCAGCGTTTCCCAGGTCTCCGCTCTGGGAGGCGTAACGAATTCCAACAGCGCTTCCGAAAAATCGGTGGTGATGAACTGATTGGTCAGCGCCGAGCCGAGTAAACGCGGATGCGGAGTTTCAGCGAGATGCCCGTCCGGTCCGACTCGCAATGATTCCTTTTCTACTCCTTTCAGGCCGCCCCACAAAAGATCGGGGGAATCGGCTGCGACCAGCTTGGATACTCGATCTTCAAACATAATGACTGGCTGAGCCGGGCTTTCCTGGCTGAGCTTCCGTTCTGACAATGGGTGGACTATACAGACGGCCCCCGGAACTGCCAATGACATAATCCCTGACGGAACGGCGTCTGGATTGAGTGCCGCTTGATCGGCCCATAAGACTGAAATTGGTCTATTATGAGGCGTACCTTACTCCTCCTGATGCGGCGGAAAATCCAATGTCATCGGTCATGAACAAACTCGCCCTGATGTCTGCCTTGTTCTGCCTGGCCCTGCTCGCCAGTGAGCCTGCGCACGCTTTTCGATGTGGCAGTCGAATTGTGATAGAGGGTATGCACGAGGTGCAGGTCAGGGCCGCCTGTGGAGAACCGATGTCCACCCGGCAAATCGGTTACGCGATCCGGGCCTATATCCCGAGAGGCCGGCGGAATTCAGGCATTTCGATTTCCTCTCGTTACGGTTATCCGGGATATCAGCAGCAAGTCATAGTTACCGAATTCGTCTATAACTTCGGCCCACGAAAATTGCTGCGCATCCTGCGCTTCGAAGGGGGTATCCTGACCTACATTGAGACAGCCGGTTACGGCTACCTCGAGAATTGATGAGCAAAAAGCCGACCGCTTCACAATCCGGATCGGCTAATCGTATTATGATTTGGCGGATTCAATAGCTATTCGGGTCCACGGAGACAATGTCATGAGCGACTTCAAATTGCGCCGCTTGCGCGATCGCGCAAGTGGCGCGGCAACCTTGATCAGCGAGGGTTGCAAGATCACAGGATCGATTTCCGGTAGGGGCGATTATCTCATCAATGGTGAAATTGACGGTGAATGTGATATTGAAGGCACTGTGATCCTGGCCAGAAATGGCTTCTGGAAAGGCACTATCAAAGCGATATCGATCATCGTTGCCGGTACCATTGACGGCGACATCGAAGCCCGCGGCAATGTCGAGATAAGCGATACCGCGAAAATCTCGGGAACCGTCAGCGGCGATGCGATTGCCGTCGCCGAAGGTGCGGTGGTCGAGGGAATCATGAGAACCACCGGCCGAAGCGAACCGGTGGAATTTGTCGAAAAACGCGTTCCGGACAAGTCCGGGGAATCGGCGCAATAACCCGCGGATGATCTGCCTTGCGGCGCTCGGCCGCACCTGAAAGGCTCCAAATCGGCACTGATTATGTCATCCCGGCCATAAGCTGGCAGAAAATCACCGATCTTCCGTAAAATGGTTTTCATCAAAATTTGCTCAGGTGCTAAACTTAGCCGATAGTGGGACCGGTATATCCGGCATACATGGCACTTTTGCCACAGAGTCAGTATCAGGGCTCAATCGTGCTGTGTAGAAAAACAAGAAATGTTGGCCGACGGGCGAGTCAACGAGTTTGCAGATTGAATCTGCTACATCCGTCAGGGTCCAAATAGTATGAGCAGCAATATTCTGCCGAGACATCTGATCGTTGCGTCTGCGCTTGCGCTGATCGCATTGCTGATCATGTTGTCCATGTTTTATGGCCAGTTCGAGTGGCTGGCAGACAGCGTCGTCGACGCCAGCGTCGAACAGCATGACGCCAGCCTCAGTACCGACTTTGAACAGCACGCCTGGACTCAGCTGCATGGCATTGCCAGCGCAGTGTCTGAAGTGCCGGTTGCCGAAGACCCGACAGCGTTTGCTGCAAATCTGGAACGTATCTTGACAGAAAACGCTAACGTGACCGGAATACGCTTTGACAGCCTGTCGGGCCGGACTTTTCAGGCGGGCGCTTCGATTTCACGCAACAATGAAATCAACCCGAGCTGGACACCCGATTATCTTTATCTCGGCCACGTAGTGAATTCACAAGGGGAGCGCGCAGGCACATTGATTGTTGAATTTTCCTTATCCGGATTGCATCGTGAATCACAGGACTTCAAAGGCCACTTGCTGGATCGGGCAGCCGCACGCCGCCGCAACAGCTTTTTGTGGACAGGCCTGACAATCCTGATCACGCTGGCTCTATGTGGCTTTGCCATCTTACTGATTGCCCGGTCACAGATTCGGCGAATTCGCGCACTGAAAACGCAGGCGGAAAAGTTCAGCCAGGCCGATTTCGGCGAACCGCTGGATGTCTTGTACTGCGATGAGCTCGGCGAGCTGGCGGATGTATTCAACCAGATGCGCAACAAACTGCAGGCGACAACTATGTCGCGCGATTACGTAGACAGCGTCCTGGCCAGCATGAATGAAGCCATCATCATTACGTCTGCCGATGGTGTGATAAAGCGCACAAACGACGCGACCTCACGGATGCTGGGATACGACGAGAACGAGTTGCTGGATCAGCCGATTGAACAAATCGTCGCTGCCAGTGAGGCGCGGGCAATGGAGACCGGTTCAGCACTCGGCGTGCCCCGCGAGATACTCCTGCAGAGCAAATCTGGACAGCCCATCCCGGTGTCTTACACGGGGTCAATCGTAGAGGCGGAACATGGCCCGACCGGGGACAAGATCTATGCGGCACAGAACATCACCGAACGACGCAAAGCAGAGCAGAGAATACGCTACCTCGCACGTATCGACGCCCTGACCAAGGTTCCCAACAGGATGCAGTTCCAGCACCTGTTGCAGCGGACCATCGCTCGGGCAAAGCGCACAAATAAATCCGTTTGTCTGCTGTATCTCGACGTCGACCATTTCAAGGACATTAACGATACATTCGGACACCTTGCCGGCGACACGACTCTTGAAACGGTCGCAGAAAGACTGAGGGATGCATTGCCCGTCGAATCAGTCATCGGGCGACTGGCGGGCGATGAGTTTGCGGTTATCGTCGACGGGCTGGAGTCCGGCACCAATATTAATGCCTGTCTGGACGAGATGGCACGAAAACTTTTGGATCGGCTGGCAGATCCTTTTTATGTACAAGGCAATGAAGTATTCATGACCGCCAGCATGGGCATCGCCTGTTATCCCAGCGATGCCCCGAATGTAATTGATCTGATCCGAAACGCGGATGCCGCACTTTACAATGCCAAGAAAAGTGGCGGCAATGTGTTCTCTTATTATGTCCCCGAAATGAACGAAGCCGCAGTCGAGCGCCTGATGACCAAAAGCAAGCTCAAGCGCGCATTCGAGCGCGATGAGCTACTGGTACATTACCAGCCTAAATACAATATTGAGACAGGTGAGGTCGTCGGTGCCGAGGCGTTGGTCCGTTGGGAGTTGCCAGAACGCGGCATAATTCTGCCATCGGACTTTATTCCAATCGCCGAGGAAACCAATCTGATCATAGAAATTGGCGAATGGGTAATCGACAAAGTGTGTGAAGATTTCAGGTTCTGGCAAAAATCCGTGAGCTTGCCGGGTCGCGTTTCCGTGAACCTGTCGCTAAAACAGTTGCGACAGCCAAACTTTGCAGACCGCATTATCTCGATACTGCGGAGTTACGAGGTTTCGCCTACGTCGCTCGAGCTTGAGATCACTGAATCAACATTGATGGAGGACCCGGTACGGACAATCAAGGTACTCGATGAGTTGTACGCGCTTGGCTTGCATTTGGCGATCGACGACTTCGGTACCGGATATTCTTCCTTGAGCGCACTACAGCAATTCCCGATCAATACACTGAAGATTGACAAATCTTTTGTGCGCAATGTCGTGACGGACCCGGATGACGCAACGATTGTCGGTACGATAGTACACATGGGCCGAAGCCTGAAGATGGATGTGGTAGCGGAAGGCGTAGAGTCCGAAGATCAGCTAAGTTTCCTGCAGACCTTGAATTGCACTTATGTCCAGGGATTGCTATTTGGTAACCCGATGAGTTCTGATAACTTTCTCGAATTGCTGCTCGCACAGGCCGAGGGCACGGATACTTTTCGTGCACTCTTCGCTTGAGTATACGAGTCTGCCTAGCTGATTGCTCCCGTAGCGAATCGCTTGTAAGTGATTGATTCCCAGTTGTTTCTCAAACCCACTTCACACCCGCACGACGACATGATTAAATACGCGATCTGCAACATAACTCGGTGTGCAGCAACGGCCAGGTACTGTCCGTCGCTGCAGGAGACGGTAGTCGGGACAATGAAAATTTTGATTAGATTGATTTGCAGTTTTGCTCTTTTGTTGGGCGTGCACAATGCTCTCGCGTGTGACTACCCGACAAAGGCTTCCGTTGCGAACGGCTCGACAGCGACCAAGGAAGATATGATCGAGAGTCAGAGAAGCGTAAAGAAATTCGTGGGCGCTATGGAAGCTTACCTGGAGTGCATTGTGGGAGAAGAAAAAGCCGCAAGGTCCGCGCTCGGGGAATTGCAACCTGAAGATGAGCAGCAACGCCAAGAAATGTTAAACAAGAAATACAACGCTGCGGTGGATGACATGGAGAGGGTTGCAGCCCGCTTCAATGCCGAGGTTCAGGCCTACAAGGGTAAAGACGGCAGCTGATTCGGTTCCCGGTGTTCGCTGACTCTCAGGCGATTTTCGAGGATTTCGTGTGATAGCTCAGACTTGATCGTTCAGAGACTGTCAGATTTCATCCGAACCGACTGGCGTGGTGGCACAGAGTTAATCTATCCGGGCGCAGCAAACTCGTTCAGGCCCCACGGCTAAATCAACCAAGAATGTGACTATCGGGTTTAAGCCTCAGCCGCTTCTTTTTCCTTTTCATCACCTTCGCCGCGCTTTTCTTGCTTGCACTCGCGTTTGTCATCACCAACGCGACCTTCTTCCTGACGGCAGTCCTGTTTATCATCCCGATCCCCCTGCCTATCGTCACGCCGATCCTTGCGTCTATTGTCTGCCACAAGCAAGTCTGCGTTGTTGACCGTATTTAAGCCATCGTCAACGTCATCGCTTGCGAAAACGGCGCAACTCAGAAATCCGAAAATGCCTAATACCAATAACCGAGTGATCATTTGGGCGCTCCTGTCGTTGGAATTAATTGACCGTATCAATACTATGATCCTTCTAAATATTGTTATCAAGTTGGTGGCTTTTCCGGGCCAAGGAGAGAGGCGGGAAACGAACCATTTGGGAAAATCTCTGCGACGGCTTCTTTATTGCGAAACTCAAGCTGTCGTGTAGTCTATGCTGTCCGTTCGCTGCAGACAAAAAACGAATAATCGTTTGCGACCCAGGAGACCAACAATGAACGATAAACACAGTCTCGTTTCTATCCATTTGATATTGTTGCTGATACTGGTTGGCTGCTCAGGTGTTTCCGAACCTCCACAAGCAACAGAACAAAGTGTCGCAAACGCGCCGGGCACATTGGACCGCACCGTCTTGCCGATTCCGGACCCGGTGTTCCCGAAGATCACCGAGTTGGATGCGCGGAACGCGACGGCGCCGCCGCCGTTCTCTGTGAATGCTCCTGAAGGTGCGCCCAACGTAGTCATCGTGCTTATCGATGACATCGGTTTCGGCGCCGCGGATGGATTCGGTGGCGCGATCCAGACACCGACGCTTGATCGGCTCGCAGCAGATGGCTTGCGCTTTAACCAGTTTCACACGACGGCGCTGTGCTCGCCCACCCGCATGGCAATCCTGACCGGCCGTAATCATCACTCCGCCAACGCAGGCTCGGTTATGGAAGTCGCAACCGCTTTCCAGGGTAACCGAGGTCAGCGTCCTTTGAGCGTTACGCCAGTGGCGGAGATGCTGCGGTTGAACGGCTACAGCACGGCCGCCTTCGGTAAATATCACG
>Ga0255058_10001617_pt1 | contig 12660 bp, 11 predicted proteins | sample Cases_109_9_MG_FD_188637 | JGI IMG/M metagenome (GOLD analysis project Ga0255058, IMG submission 188637) | Seawater microbial communities from Amundsen Gulf, Northwest Territories, Canada - Cases_109_9 | ecosystem: Environmental > Aquatic > Marine > Gulf | place: Canada: Northwest Territories... | reverse complement strand
GTCACAATTTCCAAGAGCAACACAGGTGAGAGTGCCAGCGCACAGTATGAGAACTACGTGCTCTGGTTCAAGGCCGAGTCTGACTGGAGTGATGCTCTGCAAAGCAGCACAATCCTGTCGGGAACCAGAATCGAAAACGTACGAAATGGCCGAACCGAATTGCCGAATACGATTCTCGGCACGCTCGCGGAATCGCGGGACTTTGAAACTGCCGCGCTGAAGCAGGACTGGCAGTACAGCATATCCGATAAGTGGATGCTAAGCGCCGGATTCGATATCAGGCGCATGCAGGCAGACTACAAACACGATTCATCGCTTGCTATTTTCCCTCCGTTCGATCAGATCCTGGACAATCAACCTCTGGTGGTTCGAAATATCGAGACTTCACCCCGTGGATCGCAATATGCTGTCTATCTCGAGTCACGTTGGCGGCCATCAGAAAATCTTTTTGTCGAAGTTGGTGCCCGATGGGACCAGCAAACCTACACGATCGCTGATAATGATGACCAGCTTAGTCCTCGTCTGAACATCCTGTATTTGCTTGGCACAAATACCGAGCTGAGGCTCGGATACGGTCGCTTCTATCAGGCACAGGAGATCAACGAATTGCAGGTTGGCGACGGGCTCACGGATTTCCTGCCTGCGCAGCGTGCCAACCATATTGTGGGCACATTATCCCATCGGTTCACTTCGGGCGTGGATTTGCGACTGGAAGTCTATCGAAAGAAGTACGAGTCGCTGATTCCGCGTTATGAAAACGTTTTTGACCCGCTCGTCTTGATTCCCGAACTTCAAATCGATCGGGCGCGCATCGATGCAGACACGGCAATCGCCGACGGGGCCGAGATCATGATTAGCGGTGAAAACAAGCGCAAAGGACTGCTTTGGTGGGCCAGCTATACGTGGTCGGAGGTTGAGGATCTAATCGATACTGGCCGGGCAAGGCGCAGTTGGGACCAGACACACACACTAAAGGGTGGACTCAACTGGGACTGGGGAAAATGGAGTTTTAGTGCAGCCGGGGTTGTTCACACCGGCTGGCCGAAGACCGAATTGATAACGCAGACCATCACGAACCCGGATGGATCAGAGGACCTGATTGCTTTCACCGCACCGCGCAATAGCAGCCGACATGAAACATTTCACTCCCTGGATGTCCGGGTGAGCCGCGATTTCGATGTGCGTAAGGGAACCCTGACTGGCTTTATGGAGATTACAAACTTATACAACCATACCAACACCTGTTGTACCCGTTTCTCGCGTCAGATCGATGCCGATGGAACGGAAGTCATACAAACGAGATCCAGCAATTGGCTGCCGTTGGTCCCGTCTCTTGGTGTTATCTGGCGTTTCTAGTTTCTATTCAGGCGGGAATACTACTTGAAAATCCCGGTGTGCCGGTACTCTGTTCCCCGGGAGTTGGCGACACTCAATGCAAACGGTGTCGATGGGCGGTATAAAACGATGTTGTTTATTATTGCGTCTCCATTGCTGCATTCTCGCTGTACCGACGAATGAGCTGCAAGGTACCACTGTTGACGATGTGCGGTGCCAAGCTTCGTCAGTTTCGCCCGGTCAAAGCAAGGCTCAATCATGTCGGCCGGCAATAGCAAGCGACGGTTCAGTCCCAGATTCAGCCAGGTAGCCGCATCACGAGCCTCGCCGTTCCTGTCTCCCCGGCGGTAACCGAAATGCACCGCCGGTGCATCCCACTGCAGCAGGAATTGTTCTTTCCAGCCGGCAAAACCCAGCATTTGCTGCTCTGTCATCTCGATCCTCGCTGCATCGATTACCGCGCGGCCGGACCGTAGATCATCGATTCGCGGAAAGATCAATACTGACACACCAATCCACAGCGTGGCCATAACCGCGGCGTAGCCTGCTGCCGCCCGTTTTATCTGCATTGCGGCGACAATGAACATACCCGTAAGGCCGATAGCGGCAAGACGAAACCAGACATCCGCGGGTACCTGAAGACTCGACAGCCATTCGCTCGAGAAGATCGGCTCAAGATGTGGGTGGATTCCGGCGATGAATAGCATGGCGGTGATAGTCAGTGAAATTCCGAACAGCACCAACCTGGGCCCCTTGCGCTGCGCGATCCGCGAGAGGTGATGCCCTGCAATCAACGCAAGTGCCGGCAGCGCGGGAAAGATATAAAGGGATCGCTTGCCGTCACTCAAAGAGAAAAACAATAAAACGAGGACGATCCAGCCGCCAATCAGCAGTGTACTGGCGTCCCGCGACCTCAAATCGCGCCTCCATGCAGGAATGAGCCATGGCAACAGAAAAGATATCGGCATCCAAAGCCACGGTATTGCGTTTGTGAAGAAATACCATGGCGGTTTTATGTGCCCCCATGCTTCAGCGTAGCGGGTGACGGTCTGATTCAGCAGGATGTCGTCGCGATACTGAACAAGATCTGCGTCGGCCGCGCCGGTCGTCAAAAGCAGCATCGGCACCAGCCAAATCGCTATTGCAGCGAGGAAAGCAAGCGGCGCAACCAGCCACTTGCCATGGTCACCGTTCATCCGGCTCACCGGCCAATCAGACCTCAATGCAAAGACATACGGAATAAATATCAAGAAAGGCAAGAAGCCTACGCCTTTCGTGATGACGCCGAGACCCGCGGAAAAACCGGCGAGCGCATACCAGCGCCAGTCAGGACCCAACAACAAATGCCGACACAAACCGTAAAGAGCGAGTGTCGTCCATAAACACAACAAACCATCGATCTGTCCAGCTTTCATTTGTAATGGAAACTGAGTGACTGCGAGAAGGGATGCGCCTGTCCAGATAGCAGCCTGTGGATTCCAAAGACGCCTGGCAAGATCGGTTACAAGCCAAATCACAGCCAGGCCCGCGAAGAAAGCCGGCAACAGGAACGCCACGCGCAGGGAATCCGTCAAGGAAAAGAGGGCGGCAACTACCCAGAAGAAGAGCGGGGGTTTGTCTGGATAAAGGACGCCGCCGACCCTCGGTATCAACCAGTTGCCGCCCTCAACCATGTCCTTGGCAATCAACGCAAATCGTGGCTCGTCGGCGGGCCAGGGATCACGTAAACCAAGACCCGCGGCCAGAATCATCGCCGCGACCAGCAGCAAGAAAAAGAGTTGCTTGTTGTAGCTATGGTTCACGCGGTTTGAGCGTGCTCGTGCAGACGCAGCCAGACATTTCGGAGATAAATGAACGCGCCTGTCGACTGACCAATGATGAATACCGGATCACCGAGATGAACAGCATACGCGAACAATATTAAGCCGCCACACAGGCTCAGGTACCAAAATGCCATCGGTATCACACTGCGCCGCGCCCGTTCACTTGCCAACCATTGCACCAGAAAGCGTGAAAAGAAGCACGCCTGACCGGCAAAGCCGACTGCCAACCATAGTAACTTGGGGTTCATCGTCTATATTTGTCGTCGTTTGAGCCACAACACGCCCAGCATGTCGACGATGCCGACCCAAAGCCGGTTGTTGATCCCGTATTTGGACTCACCGTGAACACGTGGCCGATGATTTACCGGCAATGACTGAATCACGCCACCCCTGTGCTGCACCAGCGCCGGCAAAAATCGGTGCATATGATCGAATGGTGGCAACTCAAGAAACTTGTCGCGGTAAAAGACTTTCAGGCCGCAGCCCGTGTCTCTGATGCCGTCACCCAGCAATTTGGAGCGAACCAAATTTGCGATGCGGGACGATGCAAGTCGGATCCATCGGTCAAGTCGTCGCTGCCGTTCGCCTACGACCATGCAGACATTCGATTGAATATTCAGCGCAGCGAAAAGCGCTGGGATGTCGGCCGGGTCATTTTGACCATCGCCATCGAGAACGGCAATGACTGGTGCGAATGCCGCCTTAACCCCTGTCCTGATCGCAGCGCTCTGACCCCGGTTGCGCCCGTGAATTATCACCCGAAGCGACTTGTGAGCGCGAGTCAGTTCGCCGATTTCTGCGCCTGAGTCGTCGGTGCTACCATCATCGACGATCACGATTTCCAACCGAAGTCGCGGCAAAAGGGCAGCTTCGATTTCCTCGATCAGCGGTCGAATATTGCCGGTCTCGTTGAAGACCGGAATGATGACGCTCAACTGTGGATTTGCAGCTGTCATTCCACTAACAGCTGTTGTCCGCCAGCGAAACCTACGACCGTTGAAACCTGCGATAACGTAATATCCGCCTTTGGAATTTCATTGATGAGATTTACCGCCGCCTGCTCAGTGACAAATCCGAAATTGACGGGCTTCTCGAGACCGGTGTCGTATGCGTAGTCGATTTCGTCACTGCCTTCCCAGGCGATCGTACCGGTATGACTGTCCCATATTTGCCAGGACAAGCGCATACTGGCCAGCTTCGTATCGAACACACGTAATCCAATTGCACTCAATCGTCTGTTGGTCCTTTGTGTAAATTGGGCTAATCCCAGCAATCCGAGGTAGCGCACATGGCTCACTTCGCCGACTCGCCGCAGGGTCTCCTTCTCGAGTATCCCGGTCGACTGATAGTCATCCACCATTTTCTTGTACTCAAGCGATAGATTGGCGCGATTGACTTCGGACAGCACTTCAGCGAGTCGTACTACGTGCAATTCTTCACGCTCAGCGGCTATTGCATCTGCGAATGCCAAAGCAAGTGCCACACGGTCAGCCTCCCGTCCGGTTGCGGAAACCGGGGTAAGGAATCCCAGGCCGTGGTCCCGAAATGCTATCGGATCCAGGGAGAAATCGACCGACTCCGTGTTGGTCGATAGCTGACCTGTAGCTGCACAACCGCCCAGCAGTATCGATATGCAAAATAGATTGATCACGTTGGTGGGCATTCTTATCTCCCTGTCGCTGGTCTCAGTTGGACGTTGAGTCCGGCAAAATCCTTCGCGTCCAACACGGCCTTCTGCCAGTGCCAGGCAACAATGGCTCAGGCAAAAATGCGCGAAATTTAGGCGTCGGAGGGGCTATCGCGTCAACATTTGCAGAAAATCAGAAAAATGCGCGAAATGCCGAAGGATTTGGTCTGCTTCACCATCTCACATTGAGATTATCTATTTCTGGCAAGGGCAGGTGCTATGACCGGCATTCGAATGCGAGGTACCTTCGCAGTTATTTGTTTTATGCTTTGTTTTATCGGTGTCGCTGACGCCTCCGATAGCAAGGCCACACTCGACCTCAGCGCTCACAAGGGCAAGGTGCTCGTGGTCGATTTCTGGGCCTCCTGGTGTGTGCCCTGTCGGCGATCCTTTCCCTGGCTGGACGAGATGCAGGCAAAGTACGGCGATCAGGGGCTCGTCATAATTGCAATTAATGAAGACGATTCATCGGCGGATGCCACTGATTTCCTGCAGTCCTATCCCGTTCGGTTCGAGATAATCCGGGACGCTGACGGTCGGCTGGCTCAGGAGTTCGACGTTGTGGCGATGCCAAGCTCCTACATTTTCGATCGTGAAGGTGAACTCGTAGGCCGACACCTGGGGTTCAAGGCTCGTTTGATGGACGAGTATGAGGCCATCATTCGCGAGACGCTGAACGGCGCTGCCATGCAACCAGAATCTGTTGCAGCAACCGAGTAGAGACCCTAAGGAGAGACATTCGTGAGCCGCTATTTCATAAAAATCATTATCGCACTTGTTTTTTCAATGTCGTTGGCCGCCTGCGGCTCGATGGGTGTGGAACCCTGGCAACGCGATGTGCTTGCTAAGGACGAGATGCTGCTTGTCACAGACCCGGTAGAGGCAGGCCTCGATGATCACATCTACTTCAGCAAAGAGGCATCGAGCGGTGGCCGCGGATTTGGCGGAGGCGGCTGTGGCTGTAATTAGAACCTGTCTCAAGAATCCGCGGGCCGCAAAGGCGCTTCCCGGATGGGTTTCGACGCATTGGCCCGGAATACTTTATTGCGCGCCTTGCAAATGCGCTACGGCCATTCGACGCGGCGCGCGTCGTGTCTCCGAGCCAGTGCGTCAGAAACGCGGCTCATGAGGATTCTTGAGACAGGTTCTAGCATTCGGAACAGGAGGTTCGACCATTGAAGAAGAATAGAGGCAAGCTGATTTCGAAATCCCTGGCTGCCGCGACCTGCACTTTGCTGGGCACAACCACAACTCAGTCGGTGCTTGCTCAGGAAGAGCCGTCCTGGGATTTCAATACAGCATTGCTGTATTACGGCGAAAGCGATGATCGCGTGGAGGATATCAGTCTGACCATTTCTGCCCGGCGGCTGTTCGCGGACGACCGGATTCTGAGCATGGGCCTGACAGTAGACTCCCTGACAGGCGCTACGCCGAGCGGAGCCATACCGCTGGACGCCGTACAGACATTTACCCGCGCATCCGGCAACTCGACCTTTGACGTCCCTGCCGGTGCATATCCATTGGACGACACATTTTGGGACACTCGCTACGCTGGGAGTGTAGGCTGGCAACAGCCTCTTGGCCGGCTTTATGAGGGCAGCATCGGGGCCAGTTTTTCCAAAGAATTTGACTACACGCACACGGGCTTGAACTTTGGCCTGTCGCGGGACTTTAACAAACGGAATACAACCTTGAGTTTTGGTGTAGCGATCGCTCAAGACGATCTGGATCCGATAGGAGGTACGCCCATACCGCTCACCCCGATGCTCGATGTCGGCGACCTGTCGAACAGGCGCGGATCCGAAAGCAAGGATGTACTGGATGTGCTTCTGGGTGTTACGCAGGTTATAAACGAGAATTTTCTGATCCAGGTGAATTACTCCTACAGTGATTCGAGCGGATACCTCAACGATCCGTACAGGATAATGAGCGTCGTCGATCCGGTAACCGGCGATACGATCGCGCGCATTCCTGCACTGGGTCTCCAGGGTCCATCACACGAGTATCGTTTCGAGAGCCGGCCGGATAATCGGGCCAAGCACAGTCTGTTCGGGCAGGGAAAATACTATCTGAATGGCAAAGTGCTGGACCTGTCGTATCGTTACATGACCGATGATTGGGATATCGACTCGCACACGATCGATGCGACATTGCGAATTCCGTTCGGAAACCGTGCCTATCTGGAGCCTCATGTTCGCTATTACACGCAATCGGAGGCGAACTTTTATCGGGCAAGTCTGACTGCCGGCGAACCATTGCCTTCTTACGCATCGCCGGACTATCGGCTGGGTGACTTTGATGCCATTACTGCTGGCGTCAAGTACGGCTGGGAGACAGAGTCAGGCAGTGATTTCAGCGTGCGTCTCGAGTACTACATGCAGGATGGTGACGTACCGCGGGACCAGCTGATCGGCAATCAGCTGCAGCGGGATCTGTATCCGGGTCTGGATGCGATCATTCTGAACTTCAGCTACCGCTTCGGCCTATAACGGAAGTGTGAGCGCTTCGCGTAAAGGCAGGACCGTCTCACTCACCTGGGAAAAGATGTAGAAGCTTTCTTGGACCATCAGTCGGGTCAGTACGGGTGCCTCAGACAGGCAGGCATTGAGAAACCGGTGGCCGTAATGTAGTTTTCGGAAACAGTCGGGCTCAAAACCAGAATAACTGCCAGGGAGCTTCAAGATTGTGGACCCCCAAATCATTGACCTTTACAACGACTACATACACGGTGATATGCCTCGCCGATCTTTCCTGAAACGTATGGCGGAAGTCGCCGGCAGCGCGGCTGCCGCCGCCGCCATATTGCCGATGATCGAGACGAACTATGCGTGGGGGCAGCAAGTGAGCCCTGCGGACGAGCGACTGAAACAGGGGTACGTTGAGTACGCTGGCACCGTCGGCCCGGTCAATGCGTACTTCGCCAGGCCCGCGAGTTCAGCCGGCGAGCTGCCGGGCATGCTCGTGATCCACGAAAATCGTGGATTGAATGCGCATATTGAAGATGTCGCACGCCGTGCCGCGCTGGCAGGTTATATTGCTGTCGCGCCCGATGGTTTGAGCTACGTCGGTGGAGCGCCGCAGGACCAGGAAGCGGCGCGCGACAAGTTCCGTGCAGCAGACACCGCAACCATCACCGCGGACGTGATCAAAGGAGTCGCTTATCTGAAATCCAGAGACGACTGCACGGGCCGGGTCGGCGCAGTCGGGTTTTGCTATGGCGGCGGCGTAGCGTTGCAGTGCGCCGTTGCAGAGCCGTCATCCGACGCATCAGTGCTGTTTTACGGTCGTGCATTGACCGCCGAGCAGGTGGCACGGGTTCGAGTGCCGTTGATGTTGAATTATGGCGGCGACGATACCCGGGTGAATGCGTCGATTCCGGAATTTCGCGCGGCGCTGGACGAACACGATATTGCTTACAGCCTGCACATGTATCCGGGTGCCGGGCACGGTTTTCACAACGACACCAGCCAGGTGCGCTACCGGGAAGCCGCGGCAAAACTGGCGTGGCAGCGGACCCTGAATTTCTTTAATCACTATCTCGGCGTCTGAATTAGCAGTGCCTCATAGCGAATTTCCGGTGGCCCGAATCTGCCAACGGTTTACCCGCAGTTGATTCACTTTTTCTTGATCGCGTCGATTTTGGCCTGGATGAAACGCGCGGCGCGGGGGTTCAGTTCAATTGCCCGTGCATAGGCATCGAGTGCAGCCTCGTCATTGCCGGCGGAATTGTTGAGTTCGCCCAGGACGAACTGCGTGTAGTAGGATTCCGGAAAATTCGGCACATTCAATTGCAGCACTGCGATCCCGGCAGTTACTTGCTCACGCGCTGCAAGCTGCTGCGCATACATCGGCAGCGTAAACTCGCTGAAATCATACGAATGACTTCCGAAGTAGTTCTCCCTGAGATCCGCGTAACGTGCCAGGGCGGCTTCCAATCCGGCGTCGGCGAGCTGTTCGTCGAGCTCGTCTTCAATCAACTTCGGCTGCGGACGTCCGCGGTGACAGGTAACACACCGGACCTCGACCCGATCCGCGTCGTCAATCTTGTTCAGTTGCGGCACGTAGTCCGAGTTTATGTCGGCGAGCATTTCAATCATGACGCGCGCCTTGCGTTTCATATCCTTCTCGTCCGATTCAAAGTCGAACGTGTGGAGTGGCTGGCCGGACTCGCCGACATGGCAGGTCTCACAACGTACGCCCAGGCCGAGTGCAAATCCCTTCATGGTGTCGCTCAACTCTTTTGAACTGATGCCAGTCGGTAAAGCCTTTAGATTCTGGGGATTCGCGTAGATGTCCCTTCTTTCTTCCTGAGCGTTCACTGCAAGAGATCCAAATGCCGACACAGCGATCAGTAAATACAGACTCTTTCTCATCTCCAAATCTCCACGATGCGCGAGACTGTCGAGAGTAGCCTCGCTCGCCCCGGAAAAGATGAAGAATCGTCAAGGAACCTGTCAGAGATCTGCAATCGAATTGTCAGGATATTGTCAGAGTACGGCGTCAGCGGCGCCGGTCCGGACCCCCGATCGCCAAAATCGGGATATCCTTACAGCATGGCGGAAACTCATCGCAAAGCTTCGGATTACGACGTAAGCTCGCGCTCGCGCCTGATAATAGGCCTGATCGTCTCGAGTCTGCTGCTCGTGCTGGTACTGGCCTGGCAGGCACAACAGGCAACGACGACTAATCTGAAAACGGCCACGAATGTGCTCCGTGAATATGGAACATTGGTCGCAGATGAGTATGCGCGGCGGGCGATGGGAGATATCGGTTACTACGGCTACTATAACTATATCAACCTGCTCCGTCAGCAGGCATCACGAAGCGCCGATTTTCCGTTCGAGTTGGACGAAGCGGAAACAGGCAGCCCTGCAAGCCGCGCCAGTCGTCTGGCGCAATACGTATTCTATTACGATGCAAAGGCAACGGAACTGGCCTACGCCGGTGAAACTGAGCCCGACGATTCGGTTGCGGAGACCCTGAGATCGCTTGCACGTGAGTTCTTACGGAGGCCGCTGCCCGAAACTGGATATGCGATCGAACATGCTGCCATGGATGGTGCCAGCCATACGTTTGTCATGACTCGCGGCGATGATGAAAATCTGGCCTTTGGGTTCGAAGTCAACCGGCAGGAACTCGGCTCGTGGTTGCAGCAAGCTTTTGATAAGGGCACTTTGCTGCCGCAGTCACTGGCCGGCGGCGCAATTACCAACGATTATGTCTATCTGCAATTTATGGACAACGGCGATTACGTTCTTTTCGAAACAGGCGCCCCGTTTGAATCGTATCTCCAAGTCTCCAGATCCCTGCAGGATGAGTACGGTGGCATATTCAAGGGACATTCCGTCTCGGCCTCCATCGATCCTGCTATTGCCGAGTCACTGGTCATTGGCGGTCTGCCTGGCTCGCGTCTGCCGCTATTAGTCGTTGTCATGGTCATGGCGGTGGGACTATTGGCAGCAGCGATTCGTCAACTACAGCGTGAACGCGCCATCATCCAGTTGCGAACGAATTTCGTGTCCGAAGTTTCTCATGAGCTCAGAACTCCATTGACTCAAATCAGAATGTTCACGGAGACATTACTCTTTGAACGCGTTCGGTCAGACGAGGACAGGCATCGCGCACTTGAGATCATCAACCGGGAAACGCAGCGATTGATTCATCTGGTTGAGAATGTCCTGCAGTTTTCCAATGGAGGCGGCAAAAAGCGGGAGTTGCAAGCCGAACGGCAACCGTTGGAACCGATCCTCGACAGGGTAGTCGAAGAATTTCGTCCGCTGCTGGAGCAAGCGAGGGCGCATGTCGTCACCACTGTTGCCGAGAACTCGGTAGCGATCGTCGACGCCGACGCGGTACGTCAGATGCTCGGTAATTTGCTCGATAATGCTGTCAAATATGGGCCGGCCGGACAAACCATTCGGATCGAAATAAGCCATAAACCGGGAAAGATTCGACTGGAGGTCGCAGATGAAGGGCCAGGCATCCCACGTGATGAGCGGGAGCGAATCTGGGGCGGTTATTATCGGTTGGACCGTGAGCGCAAGTCCGCGATTGCAGGCACCGGAATCGGCCTTGCGATAATTCGCGAGCTGGCCGTACTTCACGGCGGGAGCAGTTGGGTGGAAAGTAATGATGGCGGCGGTGCACGCTTTGTGGTCGAGTTTCCGTCAGTGAGTCGAGGCCAGACGACTCCGGCAGAATCAACAACCGCCGCGATCACACCAGTCTCCGGAGACGCGGGATGAATAGAATACTCATCATCGAGGACAACGAAGACCTGGCATTCGGGCTTCGTAACAACCTTGAGATAGAGCAATACGAAGTCGTCACTGCAACGACCGGACCTGGTGGCCTGCAACTGGCCAGCGAGTCACAACCGGATCTGATCATCCTCGACCTCATGCTACCGGAAATGGATGGGTTCGAAGTTCTCAAAACATTGCGGGAGAACAGGAATCCGGCCCCGGTTCTGATTCTACAGCCCGCGGCGAGGAGGTGGACAAGGTCCGGGGCTTGCGGCTCGGCGCCGACGATTACGTCACCAAACCATTCGGTCTCATGGAACTGCTGGCGCGGGTGGAAGCTTTGCTGCGACGGACAAGTATGCCCGGTTCCGACAACGACACCAGCGCACGAGACACGCTTAAACTCGGCAATATCGAGATCTGCCCCGGATCGCGATCTGTTCGCCGTGACGGCAAAACCGTTGATATCGCACCTTTAGAATTTGATCTCCTGCTGGAGCTCGTCTGCCGTGACGGAGCGGTTGCGTCACGTATCGAATTGATGAAAAAAGTGTGGGGTCATTCTTCAGTCGTCGTCAGTCGTACGGTCGACACCCACATTGCAGAGCTCAGACGAAAATTGGAGGAGGATCCATCAAATCCCCAATTGATCATAACGGTTAGAAAAGCTGGCTACAGGATCCGCAAAAGAAATTAGCCACAAATGCGGAATGCAAAAAACTCAGCTTCTTGATACCGCAATCCAGGAACGGTTGGTCATGTTGACTGCTGCCCGGTAACTGCCCGAATTGTGCTGCAATTGCGTCTGGTGTTAAATCTCCCGAAGCTGACGAAATGGGACACGATGTGACATCCAAATATGTAAGCGCCAACGGTCTGCAAATCTGTTATGACGCATTCGGTGATCCGGCGCACCCTGCGGTGCTGCTGATCATGGGCCTCGGCACGCAAATGATTGCCTGGCCAGAGGAGTTTTGCCAGCATCTGGTGGCCGGTGGTTATCGCGTAATCCGTTTCGACAATCGCGATATCGGTTTGTCGCAAAAGCTGGTGGACGAAAAGGCGCCGAACCTGCTGCGCATGCTGCTGGCGTCCGGATTCGGGCTGCCATTGCGCGTGCCCTATACCTTGCATGACATGGCGCTCGATACCGTGGGAATACTCGATGGCCTCGGGATCGAACGGGCACACATTGTGGGCGCGTCCATGGGTGGCATGATTGCGCAGCTTGTTGCCGGTGATCATCCTCGGCGTACCCTGTCATTGACGTCGATGATGTCGACCAGCGGCGCGCGTTCGCTGCCGCGCGCGAGCCGGCAGGTACAACGACTCATGGTGCGGCGTGCCGGATCGGGAGAGGATGAGTACCTGCGATTCGCGACACGCCTCTGGGACGTGATCGGCTCTCCGGCATACCCGCCCGGGAAACAGGAACTGCGTGAGCGGCTGCTCGCGAGTTACCGCCGCTCCTATTATCCACAGGGATTTTTGCGACAGTTTGCAGCAATCCTAGCCAGTGGCGACCGGGTCGGGTTATTGCGTCGGGTGCAGCGACCGACACTGGTGATTC
>Ga0255058_10001616_pt1 | contig 12666 bp, 10 predicted proteins | sample Cases_109_9_MG_FD_188637 | JGI IMG/M metagenome (GOLD analysis project Ga0255058, IMG submission 188637) | Seawater microbial communities from Amundsen Gulf, Northwest Territories, Canada - Cases_109_9 | ecosystem: Environmental > Aquatic > Marine > Gulf | place: Canada: Northwest Territories... | reverse complement strand
GTTCTTCATCCTGCACGCGGCGGTGCTTCCGGTGACCATGGTGCTGCTGATCGCCACGCACATCGCGATCATCCGGCTGCAAGGCGTGACCGAGTTCAAGTTCGAGGACGAACCGGCCGACGCACCTAAGCAGTTCAACTTCTTTCCCGACCACCTGTACACCGAGTTGATGATCGGCCTGTTGCTGATGATCGTGCTCAGCGTACTGGCCACGATCCTGCCGGCGCAGATGGGGCCGCCGGCCGACCCGCTGACGACTCCCGACGTGATCAAGCCCGAGTGGTTCTTCTACGTCGCCTTTCGCTGGCTCAAGCTGTTCACGGGCACCACGGCGGTGCTCAGCATGGGGTTCATCGTTTTCACGATCCTGGGCTGGCCGTTCATCGACGCCTGGATCCGCAGGAAGACGAAGTATCCCGAGGCCAGTGTCTGGATCGGCATTGGCGCGGTCCTGGCCATCATCGGCCTCACCGTCTGGGAGGCGGTGGCGCGACATTGACCGGATTTGACAACCAACGCTCGTCTCTAGTCGGCCGAGGGTGAATTCATGAAACTCGAAAGCAAACGCATCATCATCGCGGCGCTGGGCGCCCTGTTCCTGCTGTCGCTGGTCCTGGTCCAGTTCATGGAGGTGGCCCGCAAGCAGGAAGAGGCGGGCCTGCGGGCGCCCCACGTGGCCGTTCCGGCAAGCTCCAAGGCCTGTGTCGGCTGCCACCAGCAGGCCAATCCGGGGATCGTCGACCACTGGCGGGGCAGCACCCACGCCGAGAAGGGTGTCGGGTGCTTCGAATGTCACGCGGCCGAGGAGGACGACGCCGACGGCTACACACACGAAGGGGCTCTGATCGCCACGGTGGTCACCCCCAGGGACTGCTCTCGCTGCCACCAGGTCGAGGCCGACGAATTCCAGGCCAGCCACCACGCGACCGCCGGCAACATCCTGGCGTCCCTCGACAACTTCCTGGCCGAGACGGTCGAGGGGGCGCGCATCTCCTTCAACCCGCACTCGCCGACGCCCGGAAGGGCGGTCGACTCGGTCAACGGATTCGCCAGCGCCTTCTCGGGTTGCCAGCAGTGTCACGGTTCGATGATCGCCTTCGAGTCCAGCGACGGTGGGGCAATCACCGTGCGGGATCTGGTGCCCGACGAGAACGGCAAGCCGACCAATGCCGACGCCGTATCGCGCATCGTGCGGGACGCGCGGGGCCGACCGAAGCTCCACGCCGGGACTTGGCCCAACACGGGGATCGGCCGGCTGAACCTGGACGGTTCGCGGGGCTCGTGCTCGGCCTGCCACAGCCGTCACGATTTCTCGCCGCGCCGGGCGCGGCAGCCCGAAAACTGCGGCAAGTGCCACCTGGGTCCTGACCACCCGCAAAAGGAGATCTACGAGGAGTCCAAGCACGGCGTGGCGTTCCGCGACCTCAAGGCCCAGATGAATCTCGACGCCGACGACTGGGTGCTGGGCCGGGACTACTCGGCCGCGCCGACGTGTGCCACCTGTCACATGTCCGGCAACAGCAAGAACGGCGGCAAGGTCACTCACGATCCAGGCGAGCGGATCTCGTGGACCAATCGGCCACCGGTGAGCCTGTGGATGGACACCGACATTCAGCACGCCATCGTCAAGGAGACGGACCCCGAAAAGCGCCGGGCCCTGATTCACGATTCGGGCGACCAGAAACGGCAGCGAATGCAGCAGGTCTGCTCGCACTGCCATACCCCCGACTACGTCACCGCGTTCTACCGGCAGTACGACGACCTGGTGATCCTCTTCAACGAGAAGTTCGCCAAGCCGGGACGCCAGATCGTCACGGCGCTGCGCGACAACGGCCTCATCACCGCCACGCAGTTCGACGAGGAGATCGAGTGGACCTGGTTCTATCTCTGGCACCACGAGGGCCGCAGGGCGCGTCACGGCGCATCGATGATGGCGCCGGACTACACCCACTGGCACGGCATGTACGAGGTTGCCGAGCGCTTCTACATGGAACTGCTGCCGCAGGCCCGTGAGATCGTCGCCCATGCCGGGGCCAACGGCCGGGCCGACGCCGCGCGCGCCGTGACGCGCACGATCGACGGGATCCTGGCCCGGCCCGAGCATCGCTGGTTCGAGGAGGGGGCCGAGGACGAGATCCGCAAGATCGAAGAACAGATGGAGAAGCGTTACGGCCAGGGCAAGAGCTAGTGGAACGTAACGGTCGAATCGCCAGCGCCGGGGCGGACTAGCGGAGTACGTGATGAAACGCAGAGACTTTCTCAAGACCACCGGAGTAGTCGGCGCCGCAGTCGCCGCATTCTCGTGCGCCGACCAGCAGGAGGCGAATCGCCTGACAGCCGACCGGCAGGGACTCGGTGACGCCGACTTGACCTGGGGCAAAGCGCCCTGCCGCTACTGCGGAACCGGGTGCGGCGTTGAAGTTGGCGTCAAGAATGGCAAGGTGCTGGCCGTGCGCGGCGACGAGGCCAGTCCCGTCAACCGCGGGCTGTTGTGCGTCAAGGGCTACCACCTGCCGGCGATGCTCTACGGCGAGGACCGCCTGAAGTATCCGATGCTGCGCAACGCCGACGGCAAGGGCTTCTCGCAGATCTCGTGGGACGAAGCCCTGGACCTCGTAGCCCGAAAGTACCAGGAGACGCTGGACCAGCACGGACCGGAGGCGGTGGCCGTCTACGGCTCGGGACAGTGGACCGTCTTCGATGGCTACGCCGCTCTCAAGTGGATCAAGGGCGGCATGCGCAGCAACAACATCGACCCCAACGCCCGCCTGTGTATGGCGAGCGCCGTGATGGGTTTCCTGACGCAGTTCCAGAGCGACGAGCCGATGGGCTGTTACGAGGACTTCGAGGCCGGCGACGACTTCATCATGTGGGGCAACAACATGGCGGAGATGCACCCCGTCCTGTTCAGCCGCATCCTCGAGACCAAACGCCAACGGCCCGGTACGCGCGTCATCGACATCGCAACCCGTCGTACGCCGACCACCGACTACGCCGACATGTACGTCGAGTTCCGCCCGGGCAGCGATCTGGCGCTGGCCAACGGCATCCTGCACCTGCTGTTCGAGAACGACAAGCTCAACCGACCCTTCATCAACGAGAATCTGATCTTCAAGCGGGGCATCGAGGATCTGAAGCAGATCGGTTACGGATGCTACGGAGACGACGCTGACCGCTACACCTTCAAGGACAAGGCGCGCGACGCGTCGCTTGACGAGATGCGCGCCTTCCTCGCCGATTACACACCCGCGAAGGTCAGCGGCATCAGCGGCGTTCCCGAGGCGCAGATCCGCTCGCTGGCCGAGTTGTACGGCGACCGCGACCGCGGGACCGTCAGCATGTGGTGCATGGGCGTGAACCAGCACGTGCGCGGCACCTGGATGAACAACCTGATCACCGATCTGCATCTCGTGACCGGCAAGATCAGCCGCCCGGGGAACAACCCGTTGAGCCTGACCGGCCAGCCCAGCGCCTGCGGCACCGTTCGCGAGGTGGGCACGCTCTCCAACCGCCTTCCCGCGGACATGGTCGTGACGAAGAAGGAACACCGCGACAAGGCGGAGAAGATCTGGGGCCTGCCCGAGGGCACGATCCCGTCCAAGCCCGGCTACCACGCCGTCGACATGTTCCGTGCCCTGGCCAGAGGAGACATCAAGACGATCTGGATCCAGACGACCAATCCCTGGGTCACGATTCCCAACCTGCACCGCATCAAGCGCACCCCCGGCGACGGCCGCTTCGTGATCGTCAGCGAGATCTACCCCACGCCGTCCACCGAGGCAGCGGACCTGATCCTGCCGTCGGCGGCCTGGGTCGAGCGCGAGGGCGTGTTCGGCAACACCGAGCGCCGCACCCAGCAGTGGAACAAGCTCGTCGAGCCGCCGGGCGAGGCCCGCGAGGACGCCTGGCAGATCATTGAGGTCGCCAAACGCATGGGCATGGCCCACCTCTTCCCGTGGCCGGAGGACGACTGGCACGAGCCGATGTTCGAGGAGTATCGCAGCTTCGGCCTGGGGACCGGCAAGGACCTGGCGAGCTACCAACAGCTACGGCTGACGCGAGGGTTGCGATGGCCGGTGGTCGACGGCAAGGAGACGCGTTACCGCTACGCCGCGGAGCACGATCCCTATGTGAAGAAAAAGAAGGGCGTCCACTTCTACAAGGCCAAGGACTACGGCGAGAGGGCGGCGGTCTGGTTGCGGCCCTACCACCCGCCGGCGGAGGAGCCCGACGCCGAGTACCCGTTCTGGCTCTGCACCGGCCGGCTGCTCGAGCACTGGCACACCGGCTCCATGACCCGCCGCGTCAAGCAACTGCACCAGGCGGTTCCGGCGGCCTACGTCGAGATGAACCGTGTCGACGCGCAAGAGCTGGGGGTCAACCCGGGCGACGGCGTTCGCCTGGTCAGCCGCCGTGGCCGGATCGAGCTGCCGGTTCGCGTCGATGGACGGGGCAAGCCTCCGGTGGGGACGGTCTTCGTTCCCTTCTTCGACGAGACCCGGTTGATCAACGAGCTGACACTGGACGCGATGGACAACATCAGCAAGGAGCCGGACTACAAGAAGTGCGCGATTCGGGTGGAGCGGGTATGAACGTCCGTGCCACCGGGGCGCTGGCCGCGGTCCTGCTGCCCCTCTGCGCGTGTGGTCCGGGCGAGGAGAGACTGCCGGTTCCCGGAACCGACGGCGCGCTGAAGAGCGCGGCCATGGTCCGTGCCGAGCTCCGGGCCTACGACGGCGCCCCGCCGGTCATTCCCCACATGGGTTTCGGCATGACCTGCACCGAGTGTCACAACCCGATAGCTATCGAGGTGCCCGGGATCGGTCTCGCGCCACCCTACCCTCACGACGGCACCCTGGGACTGAGCGGGCTCTCCCGCTGCCGCCAGTGCCACGTCTTCGCCCGGACCGCGGGGGTGTTCGTCGCCAACGGCTTCGTCGGCCTTCCGCAGGACCTACGACACGGACAGCGGCTCAACGAGATCGCGCCGCCGACCATCCCGCACAAGGTTTTCATGCGCGAGAACTGCCTGGCCTGTCATGGTGGTGCCACCGCGCGCGAGGAGATCCGGACGACGCACCCCGAGCGGGTGCAGTGCCGGCAGTGTCACGTCGAGGTCAACACGACGACCACGCTCGCACTCGGCGGGTGAGGACTCAGCCTTCCGGGACCCTGCGGGCGCCAAGCAGGATCTTGGACAGCGTGGCCGCCAGGATGATCGAGCATCCTGTCACAGACCAGGCTCCGGGCCGCTCTCCGTGGACCAGCCAGGCCAGCACGGTCGAGGCCACCGGCTCGAGCAGCAGCAACAGTGACGTCTCCAGTGCCGGTAGGCTGCGCATACCTCGCGTCATGCAGACATAGGCCAGCCCGATCTGGAAGGTTCCCAGGTAGAGCAGGATCGAGCCGTCCAGCAGCCGGACGTCGCCGACGGGGAGCGCCCAGGGCAGGCAGAGCAGCGTCACGATCACGTTCCCGGCGACCACGGCAGCCCCGGCAGCGTCCGGCGCCCCCGTCTTCCCGGTGCGTCCGAGCCAACGCAGTCCGAGGATCGTCACCGCCCACGTGAACCCGGCGACGGCCGCCGCCAGGTTGCCGCGCAACGGGTCCGGGGCCGTCCGGAGCGGCGGGTCGATCCCGATGAACAACAGCGCGATCCCGGCCACGATTGCCGCCGTCAACGCCAGGTCCGAGCGGCGGATCCGTTCGCCCAGCAGCCACGGAGCCAGCCACAGCAGGTACAGCGGCGCCGTCGCCTGCAGGAAGATCGTGTTGGCGGCAGTGGTCAGCTTGTTGCCCAGGACGAACAGGATCATCGTCGCCGCGTAGGCCACGCCGACCAGCAACGTGCGGGGCTGCCAGAATCGTCTCCATCCGGGCAGCAGAACGAACAGCACGACCGCGGCGATGCCCGAACGGGTGCCCGCCACCTGCCAGCTCGAAAGCTCGGTGGCCTTGATCGCCGTGCCGCCGGTGGAGAACAGCAACGCGGTGGTCAGGATCAGCAGCCGCGCGGTCGGAGACGACATGCGGTGAGGGTAGCCGATCCCCCACGGCGCCGCCGAGTATCAACCGACGGAAGCGGGGTTGTCGTCCAGCCGGTAGATCGGGCGCAGCTTGGAGTCGAGATGCCGCATCAGCGGCTCGTGCCCCAGTGGTTTCCCGGTGACACGCACGCAGAGCTCGGCGGCCCGGTAGCAGCGGCCATGGGCGTGGATCTGCTCCCGCAGCCAGCCCAGCAGGGGGCCGAACTCGCCACGGCTCATCTGCTCGTCCAGGTCCGGCAGCGCACGGGTGATCGTCTCCCAGATCTGGGCGGCGTACAGGTTGCCGAGGGTGTAGGTCGGAAAGTAACCGATGGAACCCATCGCCCAGTGAATGTCCTGCAGGCAGCCCCGGGTATCGTCGGGCACCTTCACTCCCAGGTCGTCCAACATCCGGCAGTTCCACGCTTCGGGCAGCTCGCGCACGGCCAGCTCTCCCCGTAGTAGCGCCCGCTCGATGTCGAACCGCAGCATGATGTGCAGGTTGTAGGTCAACTCGTCGCTCTCCACGCGGATCAGGCTCGGCCTGACGGCGTTGACCGCCTCGTAGACCTCATCGACGGAGAACCGCTCCAGGCCGGAGCCCAACTCCTTCGCGGCCACCGGCAACGCCCACTGCCAGAACGCTCGTGAGCGGCCGACGTGGTTTTCCCAGAGGCGCGACTGGCTCTCGTGATAGCCGAGGCTCAGCGACTCGCCCAGCGGTTCACCGAAGTGCCGATCTCGAGGCAGGCCCTGCTCGTACATCGCATGCCCGGCCTCGTGCATCGTCGAGCCCAGGGCGTCGGCGAACCGGGTCTCGCCGTAGCGGGTGGTGATGCGGGTGTCTCCCGGTGCGATCCCGGTCGAGAACGGGTGGGTCGAGACGTCGAGCCTGCCCGCGGACCGCTCGAAGCCGATGCGATCCAGTATCCTCTCACTGAACCGCCGTTGTCGATCGATCGGGACGCGGCAACTGTCCGGCGCGTCGTCCGGCCGGTGCCGGGCGGCGCCGATCGAAGTGATCAGCTGGGTCAGGCCGACTCGCAACGGTTCGAAGATCCGCTCGAGCTCCTTGCCGGTCATTTGCGGCTCGTAGTCCTCGAGCAGGGCGTCGTAGAGCTCGCCACCTTTCGGGGCGCCGTAGCATTCGGCCTTGCGCCGGGCCAGCTCGAACTGCTTCTCGAGCCAGGGAAGCATCGCCTGGAAGTCGTTGTCCCGGCGCGCAACCTTCCAGACCTCGAGGGCCCGGGAACTCGTTTCGCTGATCTCGGCCACCAGCTCGGACGGAAGCAGGGTCAACCGCGCGTAGTCGCGGCGCATCTCTCGAAGATTGGCGGCAACCGGAGGATCGGAGGTCAACTCGCTGTCGGCGTCGCAACGATCCAGCAGCTCGCCCAGCCGGGGATCGGTGGCGCGTTCGTGGGCCAGTCGGGCAACCAGGCTCAGTTGCTCGGCGCGGAAGGCGGCCGCGCGCACGGGCATCATCGTCTCCTGGTCCCAGCTCAGCAAGGCGCCAATGGACGCTAGGTTCGCCGTCTCGCGGGCCTGGCGGATCAACTCTTTGTAGGCTTCATCGGCATTGGACACCGTACACCCTCCTCCGGGTAATCGTATCCCAAGAGGGGTCAGGTCTCACATTTCGACAGTAGACAAATACGCAGCTACGAAAGTCGAAATGTGAGACCTGACCCCTCAGTCGTCGCGGTCCGGCGGGACCGGGGTAGGCCGCCGGCGGATCTGACGCATGTGGAGCTGCACGAAGTACTCGAAGATCGACTTCATCACGCAGTAGGTCCAGCCGGTCGGCCCCTCGAAAATTCCTCGGCGTATCACCAGGTAGTAGGCCAGGGCGACCGCCGGCCATCCGGGTACGCGTCGCAGCCTGGCGCGAACGACACGCAAGCGCGAGACCGAAGGGGCCCGGCCGGCCAGCAGCTCCAGATCGGCCCGGGCCTCCATCTCGGCGTAGCGGTTGTGACGTTCGATCCACGCGCCGATCCCCTTGAGATCCTCGTCGTGGAGTGGTTCTTCGAGATCGACGACCTTGACGGCACCGACGAGGACCTCGCCGTGGCCTTCCTTGCGGAAGGTGATCCTTCCGATCCTCAATGCGCGGTCGATAAAGCGGGGATAGCTGGAAGCCGAGGGCACCCACCGGCCCCAGAAGTGAAAACGGCGGCAGATGCGCACGCCGTCCACTTCCGGGTCTGCGACGAACACACGGTCCAGCGCTCGCGCAAACGGCTCGGTGACCATCTCGTCGGCGTCCATGAAGAACGCCACCTGGCCCCGTAGGGCGCCGTCGGACAGGGCGGCGTTCCGCTGCCTCGCCATGTCGTCGAAGGGCCGGATCATCACCCGGGCACCTAGTCGCTCGGCGATCTCCACGGTGCGGTCGCTGCTCCCCGAGTCGACGATCAGGACATCGTCCGACAGCGAGGACGCCGATCTCACCGCCCGGGCGATGTTGATCTCTTCGTTGTACGTGGTGATGACCACCGAGAATCGAGTCTCAGGAAGGCAGCCGTCGGACCGGGTCAAGGGACCTCCCCGACGCCCGGTGGTCTGGCATCTCCGGACGTCTCTAGGGTAGATTGCACATCCCTATCATTTGTCATGTCGTCACCAGGATCAACGCAGCCGGCCCGGCCCCATCTCGCCCAATTGATTCCGGGGCTGATCTATCTCTATCCTGCGGTCGCCGGTTGGCTGGCCACATCCGAGCAGCCGATGGTGCTGGGTCGCTGGTCCGCGATCTTCCTCGGCTTCAATCTGTGGGGCATCGGCGTCCTGGCGCTGCTGGCCCTGGGATGGCTCAAGCGGAGCCCCGGGTTGGTGGCCGCGGCCCAGGTGCTTCTGGCCCTGACCACCATCCTGCTCCCGGTCAACAACCAGCTTCGTGAGCTGCCGTGGATCGCCGTGCTGTTGCCGACAATCCGGTTGACCTGCGGCGTGGCGTTGTTGATGGGAGGGTTCGAGGCCCATCGCCGCCTCCGACGCGGCGGTCCGCTCCTGGCCGCAGCCGGTGGCATCCTCTGCGTGCTCTCCTTCGTGGACTACGTGTTGCTCGCGGTGCTGGCCGTTGCCCCGCAGGACCGCCAGGAAGATGCGGGGATGCGCGTCGAGTACGCGACCGAGGAGATCACCGCCAAGGACGTGATTATCGTCGGGGATTCCTTCGTCTGGGGCCAGGGAGTCGAGCCCGAGCAGCGATTCGGCGACCGCCTGGAGGCACGGCTGAGGCGACGCGCGCTCAACTCGCGGGTCTACAGCCTCGGTCTGCTGGGCGCCGGCCCCACCCAGTACGTGCAGATGCTCGAACAGATCCCCCCGGAGGCCCGTGCCGACCGCGTGATCGTCGCCTACTACATGAACGACATGCCCGAGCCCCAGAGTTTGCGAGTCAAGATCAAGGCCATCACGAGCTCGTTCGGTCTGGGCTTCCCGTCGCTGCGCTTCGTCGGGGACCGGATCGCCCGGGTCCTGACCGCGGACGTGGACGAGTACCACCAGTGGATCGTCGATTGCTACCGCGAGGACGAACCCACCTTCGACGCCCGCTGGGCCCTGCTCGAGGGGCAGATGCAGGCCCTCGCCAAGGCCGCGAAGTCTCGCTCGGTCCGCCGCCCGATCCTCGTCATCCTGCCGATCATGGTGGGCTTCGCCGACTACCCGCTCGACGAGGCCCATCGCCGGATCGCCGAGCTGGGGCAATCCCTGGGTTTCGAGACGCTGGAACTGCTGACCCGGTTCCGGGACGATATCGGTGACGGGGTGCAGTTCCGGGTCTCCCCGGACGACAACCACTTCAACGCCGAGATACACGATCTGGTGGCACAAGTCCTCGCGGACCGGCTGATTACGGTAGAATCGACGCCCGCGGGCCTGCCCTAGCCGTCCGGGCGTTGAAAGCTGTCGAAAACCACGTATTTTGTATCGCATGACCCCTCTCGGACGGGCCCAGCCCCGACGATTATCTTCCCGGGCCGAGGCGGACTACGGAGTGTCATAGCTCATGGCCAGGATCCTGGGAATCTCCGCCTACTACCATGATTCCGCTGCGGCGCTGATGGTTGACGGCGAGGTGGTGGCGGCCGCACAAGAAGAAAGATTCACGCGCAAGAAGCACGATCACGAGTTTCCGCACCACGCGATCGAGTACTGCCTTTCCACGGGCGGTCTCCAACCCGAGGACCTCGACTACGTCGGCTTCTACGACAAGCCGTTGCTGAAATTCGAACGGTTGCTCGAGACCTATCTCGCCTTCGCGCCAGCCGGGTACCGTTCGTTCTACAAGGCGATGCCGCTGTGGATGAGGCAGAAACTCCATCTCCCGCGGCTGATCCGCAAGGGCCTGCACAAGCGTTACAAGCGGCGCGTGTTCTTCCCCGAGCACCACGAGTCCCACGCGGCCAGCGCCTTCTTCCCGTCGCCCTTCGAGGAGGCGGCGATCCTGACGCTCGACGGAGTCGGCGAATGGGCCACCGCCAGCTTCGGCGTGGGCCGCGGCAACCGTATCCAGCTGACCCACGAGATGCACTTTCCGCACTCGCTGGGCCTGCTCTACTCGGCGTTCACCTACTTCACAGGTTTCCGGGTCAACTCGGGCGAGTACAAGCTGATGGGGCTAGCCCCCTACGGCGAGCCCAAGTACGTCGACCTGATCCTGGACAAGCTGATCGACCTGAAGCAGGACGGCTCGTTCCGCATGGACATGTCCTACTTCAACTACTGCCAGGGTCTGACGATGACGTCGGCCAAGATGGACCAGCTGTTCGGGCGGCCGCCTCGCCGGCCCGAGTCGCCGCTGACCGAGCACGAGATGGACATCGCCGCGTCGATCCAGAAGGTCACCGAGGAGATCGTTCTCCGCATCGGACGCCACTTGCACGAGATCACGGGGATGGACAACCTCTGCCTCGCCGGCGGCGTGGCTCTCAACTGCGTGGCCAACGGCCGGCTACTGCGCGAGGGCCCCTTCCAGGACATCTGGATCCAGCCCGCCGCCGGTGACGCCGGCGGCGCCCTCGGCGTCTGCGAGTTGATCTGGCATCAGATGCTGGATCAGCCGAGAAAGGTTGGCAAGATTGACAGCCAGCGGGGCTCGCTGCTAGGACCAAAGTTCGGCGCCCAGGAGATCCAGGGTTACCTGGAAAGTGTGGGAGCGACCTACGAACGGGTCCCCGACGAGGCGCAGTTGGTCTCTCGAGTAGCCGAGTTGCTGGCCACAGAGAACGTCGTCGGCTGGATGCAGGGGCACATGGAGTTCGGCCCGCGGGCATTGGGTTGCCGCAGCATCCTCGGCGATGCTCGTAGCTCCAAGATGCAGCAGGTGATGAATCTCAAGATCAAGTTCCGTGAGTCCTTCCGGCCGTTCGCACCCTCGGTCCTGCGCGAGAAGATCCATGAATACTTCGAGACGCGTGAGCACGAGGACAGTCCCTACATGCTGTTGGTCGCGGACGTGCGGGCGGACAAACGAACGCACGCCCAAGCCAACGGCGCCCAGGGGCTGGACAAGCTGAAGATCTGTCGGTCCGAGGTGCCGGCGATCACCCACGTCGACTACTCGGCGCGGATCCAGAGCGTGGACGAGCACCGTCACGCCCGATACTACAAGCTGCTACGCGCGTTCGAGGAACGCACCGGTTGTCCGGTGTTGATCAACACCAGCTTCAACGTGCGCGGCGAGCCGATCGTCTGCACGCCCGAGCACGCCTATCGCTGTTTCATGGCGACCAACATGGACGTACTGGTGGTGGAAGAGTTCCTGCTGTTGAAGAAGAACCAGCCCAATGCGAAGGAGTTCCGCCGGGACGAGTACCTGGCGGAGTTCGCACTGGATTGACGTCGCGGACGATCTGTCGGCGGGCCCTGGCCCCGACGAGACCGTACGAGGAGGATTCTCGTTGGCACTGATCGATGTCGACTGGAGACCTGGGGCGAAGGATCTGCGCCTCTTCGCCCTGCTGTTCCTGGTCTTTGCCGGAGGCCTCGGAGGTCCGGTCTTCTACTTCAAGTATGGCTGGGTGCTGGCCGCCAAGATCCTCTGGATCGCCGCCGCCGTCGTGGGCATCGTCGGCCTGATCCGGCCCAAGCTGATCCTGCCGGTCTACGTGGTGATGATGGCGATCGGCCTGCCGATCGGGATGGTCATCTCGACGCTGATGATTGCCGTGATCTATTATCTGGTGCTGACGCCGATCGGGCTGATCGCCCGGCTTGTGGGTTACGATCCGATGAAACGCCAATTCGAGCCCACGCTCGAGACCTACTGGATCCGGCGCGCGCCGACGACCGACGTACGCCGTTACTTCCGGCAGTTCTGATGGAGTCTTCAGTCCATGTCGAACGACGATAGGGGTTTCTCCGAGGAATTCAGCCGCGAGGCGGGGCAAAAGCAGCCCGGGTTCTTGCGGGAGTTTCTCGACTTCCTGCTCCAGAACAAGAAGTGGTGGCTGACGCCGATCATCGTGTTGCTGCTGCTGCTCGGTGTGCTGGTCGTTCTGGGGGGAACCGGAGCGGCGCCCTTCATCTACACGCTCTTCTAATCGGCAGCCGGACGGGGCGGTCACGCTGCGCGCGCCCCCCGCGCGGTCACGAACGGCACCCCTGGGCCGGGGGGGCCACTAGCGAGCCC
>Ga0255058_10001615_pt1 | contig 12669 bp, 14 predicted proteins | sample Cases_109_9_MG_FD_188637 | JGI IMG/M metagenome (GOLD analysis project Ga0255058, IMG submission 188637) | Seawater microbial communities from Amundsen Gulf, Northwest Territories, Canada - Cases_109_9 | ecosystem: Environmental > Aquatic > Marine > Gulf | place: Canada: Northwest Territories... | reverse complement strand
CTACTACAAATCGGTATTGACAGCCAAGGCAGGGGGGGGGTAGCATAAAAGCGCTCTTGGACAGCTGGGTCATTTCCAGCAGATTGCATTGGGGTGAAAGATGTCACGTGCGTTGCCTGTCCTGGCTCCGCTTCTCGTGTTCTTCGCCATCCTTGGCGCGGCTCTCGCTGTTCCGCCCCCGGCGAACGCGGGCCATTTTCATGTAGGAATGCCCAGCACTTGGGACGCATACCATCTCGGCAGCCCCAGCAAGGTCGTCGACTGGAAGCACTGCAACATGACCAGCTACCAGTGGAACATGGCTGGGATCGCCTTCAACAACTGGAATGCCAAGTTCCAACAAGGCACATCGAACAACCATCTTGGATCCGGCTGCTCCTACACGACAGGTATGGAGATGTATGTGCTGGGAAGTGCTGGTGCGGCCATGGAGATCGAGTGCGGAATTCCAGCCATCGCATGCTACAGAATGAGCGCCATCGGCGGTGGGGCATACTTCAACGATTACTGTGCCTGTGTTGTTCTCAAAGTCACGAAGGCGGAGATCGTGTTCGATGCTATCTACTGGAACGACTTGTGGGACCTGTACAAGCAAATGCACGTCTTTGCCCACGAGTTCGGGCATGGCATGGGGATCGGCCATCTCCACGCTTGTGGCACAAGTGTGATGAGTGGCAAGGACTGCGACGATCTCGTGCACGGATGGCCACCTCATCCGAACGACGTGTGCAGCCCGGACATCCTATACGGATACTCCGGCCCGTGGGGTGCCCGATGCCAGTAGTTGGGAGGGTGAGATAGTGCGACTACGCATGGCAATTGCCGTATTACTGGGCACGGTAGTGGGCGGTGCGGTTCTACTTGGGCGTTTCGCGACCGCTGACACCCCGGACATCTCCGGCGAGCCTCAAGTCCCGGGGCGTATCACGTCCTACATCATAGCCGAAACCGTGGATGGCGGAAGTGCGACGGTCTTCTGTGAGTACGATGCCCAGGCTAACTCACGTGATAGCAGGGTGGAGGAAGTCATCAAAGAAGGAACCCGCAAGGTTCCTGTAGGCGGCGAAGTGGTGAACTGGGCGGAGATTCAGTCTGACTCCGGAATTGAGACGAATGGGGCAGCGGAGGACCTGCGCTTCGTGCACGTGTACTGGGATGAGTCGGGCGACCTGCGCGCCGGCTGCGCCCCCGAGTCTGTCGTCGTCAAGGACGACGGGACAGAGACCACCGTCGGCGAGCAGGCATCACGGGCATCACCGGATCCGTAGCGTCACCGCACCCACCTATACCCCTGACGGTCTCTCGACCGGCTTTCCCGTATAATCGATCTCACCATGCAGAAGACTGAACTGGTGCTCGCCCGCGTGCTGCCGGTGACGGCCGAGGTCAACGCCGCCGGCCGGCTGGCCGTGGGCGGCTGCGACCTCGTCGACCTCGCCTCAGAGTTCGGCACGCCCGTGTACGTCTTCGACGAGGAGACGTTGCGCGGCCAGTGCCGGGCGTTCCTCGAGGCGTTCCGCTCGCGCTACCCGAAGACGGCCGTCGCCTACGCCGCCAAGGCCTACCTGGGCCGCGCCCTCGCCGCCATCGTCGCCGAGGAAGGCATGGACCTCGACGTCGTCTCCGGCGGCGAGCTCGCGATCGCGCGCTCTGTCGGCTTCCCGCCGGAGCGCATCCACTTCCACGGCAACAACAAGTCGGTGGATGAGCTGACGGAGGCGCTCGACTACGGCATCGCGCGCGTCATCGTCGACAACTTCCACGAGATCCACCTCCTCAACGGCATCGCGGAGGCACGCAACCTCAAGCAGCGCGTCCTCCTGCGCCTTTCGCCGGGCATCGACCCGCACACGCACGCCTACACGACCACGGGCACGACGGATAACAAGTTCGGCGTGCCGCTGCAGATGCAGGGCGAGGCTGCGGTCCGAAAGCTCATGGACGCGCCGTCGCTCGATCTCGTCGGCCTGCACGTCCACTTGGGCTCGCCCATCTTCGAACGCGAGCCCTTCGCGAAGGCCGTCGACGTCGTGTTCGAGTTCGCGGCGCAGATGAAGCGCGACCACGGCTTCGAGATGCAGGAGTTCAGCCCCGGCGGCGGCTTCGCTGTCGACTACACGCTCGACCAGGACGCGCCCTCGCCCGGCAACTACGCCGAGACGATCGTCCCGGCGCTCAGGACCGCCTGCAAGAATCACGACCTGCCGGAACCGCACATCTTCATCGAGCCTGGCCGCTCCATCGTCGCCCGCGCCGGTGTCGCACTGTACACGGTCGGCTCGTCGAAGGACGTGCCGGGTGTCCGGCGCTACGTCTCGGTGGACGGCGGCATCGCCGACAACATCCGACCGCCGATGTACGGCTCGGAGTACGCGGGCGTCGTCGCAAACAAGCCGCTGGACGAACGCCGGGAGACGGTGACGGTCGCCGGCAGGTACTGTGAGGCCGGCGACCTCCTGCTCAAGGACGCCGAGCTGCCGCCGCTTGAGCCGGGCGATGTGCTGGCGCTGCCGGCCTCGGGCGCGTACAACCTGCCGATGGCCAGCAACTACAACGCCAGCCTGCGTCCGCCGGTCGTCCTCGTCCGCGATGGCGAAGCGAAGCTGATGCGCCGCCGCGAGACCTACGACGACCTCACCCGCGCCGACGCCTGGCCGCTCGCGTAGCGCCCCAGGTCACTCTGGCTTCGTGAAGTCGATCATGTACCAGGCGCCGCCGAAGTACCAGCTCAGCCGCACGTCCTGAGCCCCGCCCGGGACGAGGTCCATCGGCGGCGACTGATTGTACTCCGGCTGAAAGCGCAGCAGCAGCCGGTTGACCATCGATATCCGCCCGTCCTCCGGTACCCCCACGTCGCAGACAACGATCCGACCGCCGGGGCGCGCGACGCGATACATCTCCGCAATCGCGCCGCCCCGGTCACCAAACTCGGCGATCCCTCCGTGGTGGAAGACGGCATCGAAGCAACCGTCGGCGAACGGCAGATGGGCCGCCTCACCCTCGACCAGCTCAACCGCGACGCGGCCGCGCATCCTGCGTCCGCAGTGGCCCAGCATCCCGCGCGAGATGTCGAGCCCAACGATCGTGCCCGAACCCTTGATGCGGTGATCAATGAGGGGAAGGTTCGTACCCGTCCCGACTGAAACCTCGAGGACGCGATCGCCCGGCTTCAGACTGAGCCGGCGGACTGGCTTCCGCCGTTCGCGCGTGGGCGACGTGCCGCGCAGCAAGGCCGCGAGCCGGTTGGACAGGTTGTACCAGCGGGCGCGCCTGTCGTAGTAGGCGCGTGAACGGCGCTCACGCTCGTACATGACGCCGCGTGCGTCCTACGGCCGCGGCAGACCGAGGCCGCGGATCGCGCCGATCGTCTTCATCACCTCGCTCGTGCCGCCGGCGATCGTCGCGCTGACGGCGAGCTGATAGCCGCGCTCCATGCCGCCCTTGAGCTTCGCGTACTTGCTCTTCGGGTGCAGCGGGCCGTACATCCCCAGCAGCTCCATGCCCGTGGACGCGAAGCGCTGGATCAGCTCCGTCGAGTACAGCTTGGCGATCGTCGCCTCGTAGTTCGGCGCCTTGCCGTCCGCCTGCATCGAGGCCACTCGGTACGACAGCGCCGCACCAATCTCCACCTCAATCGCGATGTCGGCGAGCCGGTTGCGGATCTCCGGCTTGTTCTCGATGAACTGCGGGTTCTCCTTGGTGAACCCGATCAGCTCGTCGACCCCGCGGCGCACCCGCGCCGAGCCGGCGATCGACGAGCGCTCGAAGTCGAGCGCCACGGCGAGCATGTACCAGCCCATATTCTCCTGCCCCACGAGGTATTTCGCCGGGATGCGCACGTCTTCGTAGAAGACCTCGTTGAAGCCGTGGTCGCCCGCCATGTTGACCAGCGGCTGGATGGTGACGCCGGGCGCGTCCATCGGCACGAGGAACATGCTCAGGCCCTTGTGCTTCGGCGCGTCCGGGTCGGTGCGCGCGGCCAGCCAGCCCCAGTTCGAGCGGTGCGCGCCCGTCGTCCAGATCTTCTGGCCGTTGATCACGAAGTCGTCGCCGTCGCGCACGGCCCTCGTCTGGATCGCGGCCAGGTCGGAGCCGGCGGCGGGCTCGGAGTAAAGCGTGCACCACGTGTGCTCCAGGTTCGTGATCTTGGGGATGAACTCTTTCTTCTGCTCGTCGGTGCCGTAGAGCATGAGCGAGGGGCCTACCCAGGCGACGCCCATGTTGAAGCCGACGGGCGCGCCGGCGTAGGCCATCTCTTCGCTGTAGACGACCTGCTGCATGACGCTCGCGTCGAGGCCGCCGTACTCCTCAGGCCAGGCGATCGCCAGCCAGCCGCGGTCCGCGAGCTTCCTGTTGAAGTTCTTGGCGAAGTCACCGTGGGCCTCGACCCCGAGCTCGGACTCCGCGTCGAACTTGTCGTCCCAGCCGGGCTTCAGCTCCTGCTTGAGGAACTCCTTGACGTCGGCTCGGAAGGCCTCTTCTTCGGGCGTGAATCGAAAGTCCATCTGGGGCTCCTTGTTTTCGTGAATTAGCGTGGCCCAGTGTGCCACAAGACGGTGCGCAGTTCCAGTTCACGTAAGGGTTCGAGACGGGGGCGTCAGCGCCCTGTCCCCTGTTCCCTGTCCCCTACTTCGCCTCGCCGCGCACGATGCGTCCCGCAACGTCGCGCAAGAGCTCGACGTCCTGCGCGCCCACCACCGCGAAGCGCCCGTTGAAGATCGTCGTCGGCACACCGGTGACGCCGTTCTCTCGGCTCCACGCCATCTGCTTCTCGATCTCTTCGCTGTAGCGGCTCTCGTCCAGCGCCTCGCGCAGCACGTCCGCGTCTACGCCAGCGTCTTTGCACGCCCGGACGACGACGTCCGAGTCGCCGATGTTCTGCTCCTCCTCGAAATAAGCGCGGAAGAGCGCCCGGTGAACGGCCCAGAGGTCGCCGCCGTTGTCGCGGGCGAACTCTGTCGCCTCGTGCGCCTTGCGCGTGTTCGGCACCAGCGGCGGGCGCTTCAAGTCGATGCCGGCGTCGCGCGCCGTCTGCCGCAGGTTGTCGAGGTAGCCGGGCGGATAGGTCTTCCCCTTCGAGGCCTCCTCGCGCGCGATGCCCTCGGGCGGGATGCCTGGCCGCAGATCGAAGGCGCAGGCGGTCAGCGTAATCTTGAACTCCTGGCGCAGCTGCTCGAGGCGGGCGAGCCCAACATAGCACCACGGACAGATGTAGTCGGAGACGAGTTTGACGTGCAGCGCCTGCTTCTCAGGCCGGGCGTCGTGCATGCCGCTGTGGCGCTCGACATCGCCGTCGCCCTCGTAGCCAACCGACCATGACTCCATAGGCCCAGTATACGACCGACGCGCCCTTACGCCGTGCGGTGGCGCAGTGCCAGCAACGCCAGCGGCATGTTGATCACCGCAAGAGCGGCGACAGCAATCAGCGCTTCGCCGACCCTGGCACGCACCTTCGAGGCATCCTTCTCGACGTCGAGGCCGTCCACGCTGGCGCTGCCCTCGGTCGGGCGAAGGAGCGTCGTCAACATGCGAACGGTGGTCGTCTTGCCGGAGCCGTTGGCGCCGAGGAAGCCGAAGATGCGGCCGGGCTCGATGTCCAGGTCGATGCCGTCGACAGCCGCCAGGTCAGGAGCAAATACGCGGCGCAGCCCACGGGCGACGATTGCAGATGCCACGGAGCCGATTATATCTGGCGCAACGCTACAGACGAGCGTGACGAACGTCACAGTCGGCGGAGGCAGGAGGCCAAGGGACAGGCGACAAGTATCGTGGCCCATCAACCTGCCACCTGTCTCGTGTCTCTTGTCTCCACCGCGTGCTAGACTGCGGGCGCTATGGCACCCGCAAGTCTGCCTCTGGACGACCCCATCGTCGCCGCCTTGCTGGCCGGGCCCAACCTGGCGCGCCTCGCGTATATCAGCGTCAGCGGGCGGCCGCGCGTCGTGCCGATCTGGTTCGCGCACAGCGCCGGCGAACTCATCATGGTAACCGGCCCCCGCGCAGACAAGCTGCGAGCGCTGGAGAAGAACCCCGCCGTCGCCGTCACGATCGACTCATCCACACCGCCTTACAAGGTCCTTCTCATCGAAGGCGAGGCCACGCTTGAGCCGGTCGAGGGGATGGCGCCGGAGTACCGCCCGATCGTCGAGCGCTATCTCGGCGTGGCCGCCGAGGCCTACCTGCAGAAACTCCTGCCGCGAGTCAAGCAACAGGTTCGCATCCGCATCTCGCCGCACACCTGGCGAGTGTTCGACTTCATGAAACGCTACCCGAAGAGCCTTAGCTGAGACAAGATACATCCGACGGATCCGTAGGAGGAGACAGGTGAGCGGCTGGCGGCTGATCGGCAACTCCCGTGCGCTGAACGCGCTTGCTTCCGCTGTCTCGTCGGGCTCGCCCGCGCGGTCGTACATCTTCGCCGGGCCTGAGCGCGTCGGCAAGGCAGCGGCCGCCCTGCGCCTGGCTCAGGCGCTCAGCTGCGCGGCGGACGACCCACCATGCCTCTCCTGCGAGACCTGCCGCCGCATCGGCGAGGCGAAGTTCGCGGATGTCCTGACCGTGACCGTCGAAGCGGCCACGGACGGCCCGGCTCACAAAGCTATCAGCGTCGAGCAGATGCGCGACGTCGAGGCGACGATCTCCCTCGCGCCGTACGAGGGGCGGAAGCGGGTCGTCATCATCGACCCGGCCGAGGAGATGTCTGACGGCGCGCAGAACGCCCTCCTGAAGACGCTTGAGGAGCCGCCGCCGCACGTCGTCTTCGTGCTAGTCAGCGCCGACGCCGACCGCCTCCTCGAGACCGTCCGCTCACGCTGCCGACGCGTCGAGTTCGGACTCGTCGCGGCGGCAGAGATCGAAACGGGCCTCATCGAGCTCGGCACCAATGCCGAGCAGGCGGCCGTGCTGGCCCGGCTGGCCGCCGGACGGCCCGGCTGGGCGCTGGAGGCAGCCGCCACGCCTGCCCTGCTCGCGAAGCGTGGCGAGGCGCTGGACGTGGCGCACTCGCTCGCCGGCATGGATCTCGCCGACCGTATCGACGTCGCCGAGAAGCTGTCCGCCGCCTTCAAGCGAGACCGCGCCGCCGTCGACGAGACGCTGGCGCAGTGGCTCGGCTGGTGGCGCGATGTCGTGCTCACGCAATCCGGCGCCGGCGACGCAATCGCCAACCTCGACCGGCGCGAAGAGATCGCGGCCGACGCCGATCGCCACGACCGCGCGCAAGTGACGGCGTTCATAGAAGCGCTGCGTGACACGCGGCAGCACCTGCGCGCGAACGTGCAGTCACGGATCGCCCTCGATGCGCTGATGCTGCGCGTGCCCTCGGGACGCGCCGTCGCAGCGGGTTGACTTCAGTCCGGCAGCGTCCACTCGTCGGCGGACTGGGCGACGCGGGACTCGGATTCGAGCTTCGCCAGGTGCGCTTCGATCTGCCGCCGCGCCGCGGGCAGCATGCGCTTGTCCAGCTCCGGGTAGATCGCGTTGAGCATCGCCTTCCGCGTGCGCTTGCCCTTGCGGATGAGGCCGACGATCTGCTCCTCCCGCGCCAGGCGGTGGTCGATCAGCTCCTGGAGCTTGGCCGGGACGTCGTGCACCTCCTGGCCGTGGCCGGGCAGCATCAGCTCCGAGTCGAGCGTCTTCAGGCGCTCGAGCGATTCCAGGTAGAGCGCCATGTCGCCGTGCGGGGGCGGCGAGATCGCGACCGTCCCCAGACCCAGCGCCGTGTCGCCCGTGAAGAGCACGCGCTCCTGCGGGATGTGTATGCAGACGGATCCCAGCGTGTGCCCCGGCGTGTGCACAACCTTCAGCGTCAGATCGCCGACGGCGAACTCGTCGCCGTCGTTCATCTTAATCGTCGGGTCCGCATCAGCGGCCTGCCTGCGAAACGTCTCAATCTTCTCCGCCAGCTCCTTCATCTCCTTCGGCACCTCGATGTCCTGCGGAGCCTCGCTCTGCCAGTCGCGCAGGAACTCCTCCTCGCGCGGGTGGAGCGCCACAGCGCCTCCGGTCGCCTCGCGCAGCTGCGCCGCACCGCTGGTGTGGTCGAAGTGGTGGTGAGTGAGCACTATATACTTCACGCTCACGCCCTCCTGCTCCGCCAGAAAGTCCAGCCGCGCCTTCACCGAAGGCTCATCGCCGAAGCCGCTGTCGATCAGCGCCGCCTCGTCACCATCTCGCACCAGAAAGACGTTGGGTGACTGCGGGCCGGTGTAGAACGCCTGCTCAGCCGGGATCGAGAAGATGTGGTCGGTGACCTGCATCAGTCCTCCCGCAGGACTGACATCATCAGCATGTCCAGCGGCTCACCGTAGCGCATTCGCTTGGCTCGTAGCACGCCCTCGCGCACGAAGCCGCATTTTTCGTAGGCGCGGATGCCGCGCTCGTTATCGATATCAGTGATCAGCTCGACCCGGCGCAGGTTCAGGACCTCGAAGGCGAAGCGCAGGATGACGCGGATCGCGTCCGTGCCGTAGCCGCGACCCCAGTCGCCCTTCTCGCCGATCGCAATCCCCAGCTCCGCCCGGCGGTGCATCGCGTCGACGCTGATAAGGACGATGTTACCTATCGGCACGCCGTCCAGCGTCTCGATGACGAACGAAACGCGCGTCGGGTCGTTGCGGGCGATCTGCCAGCGCTGCCGCTCAAGCTCGAGCGTCTGAGTCGGCATCTCCGACATGTGCAGCCAGTGCCGCACGTCCGGGTTGCCGTGCCAGCGCGCGAAGAGCGCCAGGTCGTCGTCGACCCGCGGCCGGAGGAGGACCAACTCGCCCTCCAGGCGGATGTCGCCGGCGACGGTCACCGCGCCTCCCAGTCGGACCGGATCACGGCCATCGCCACGCTGTCGATGGGGCGGCCATCGATCAACCGGTGCTCGCGCAGCAACCCCTCGCGGACAAAACCACACTTCTCGTACGAGCGGATAGCGCGCACGTTCTCCTCGTCGGTCGCCAGCTCGACGCGGTTGAGCTTGAGTTCGCCGAAAGCGTACCCAAGGACGAGGCGCATCGCCTCGGTGCCATAGCCTTTGCCCCACTGCTCCCGGTCGAAGATGCCGATTCCCACCTCGGCGCGGCGGTTGAGCGGGCTGAGCCGCAGCTCGACGTTGCCGACCAGCACGCCGTCTGCGGCCTCGATCGACCAGAGGATGGTGTCGGGGTCCTGGCGCTTGCTGACGTACCAGTCGAACTCCTCGGCGACCGACGGCTGCTCGTTGACGCTGCCCAGCCACCGGCGCAGCTCGGCGTCCGCCAGCCAGCGCTGGAAGTGCGCCAGGTCGCTCTCCTGAAGAGGCCGCAGACGCACCTTCTTGGCAGTGAGGATCGACTCCGAGATCACGGTGAGCGCTATGTTACCATCCGGCGCAGGGAGGTTCTGCGACATGGACGTGTTCGGCGACGGCAACCTGACAGTGATGCGCTTCGGGCCGCTGGGCTCGTTCGCCAACAACGCCTACATCATCGCCGACGAGGCGTCCGGCGAGGCGTTGGTCGTCGACATGCCGTCGGGCAGCGAGGAAGTGATCGCAGCGGCGAAAGACCTCGACGTCAAAGGAATCATCCTCACGCACACGCACCACGACCACTGGATAGACTACGACCTCGTGAAAAGCGCTCTTGGCGCTCCCGTTATCTGCCACTCGGCCGAGCAGATCATGCCCACTGAACAGATCGACGAACCGCTCTCAGACGGCGGCGAGCTGGCGGCCGGCAGCTTCAAGGTGCGCGCGCTACACACGCCGGGACACACGCCCGGCAGCACCTGCCTCCTCGTGGGCAAGTTCCTCTTCTCCGGCGATACCCTCTTCCCCGGCGGGCCCGGCCGCACGAACACGCCGGCGGACTTGCAGCAGTCGATCCAATCGATCACGTCAGTGCTCTTCGCGCTGCCGGACGAGACCGAGGTGCTACCCGGCCACGGCGACGGTACGACCATCGGCGAGGCGAAGAAAGAGTACGCCGCCTTCGCCGCCAGGGAGCACCCGGCTGACCTCTGCGGCGACGTCTCGTGGGCGGAGTCGTAGAGTCCCGCCTGTGATACACTGAGGGCTGCCGCACCGGCCTAAGAGGCCCCGAGTCATCGGGGCTTTCCTCATTCCTGCAAGGCCCTCAACTCATGCCAGACCCCACCCCCTTCTGCGAACGCTCCGTCCTCGACAACGGCCTGCGTGTGCTGACGTCGTCGATGCCGCACACCCACTCGGTCGCAGTCACCGTTTACATCGGCGCCGGTTCCCGCTACGAACGCGACGACGTGGCGGGCGTCTCACATTTCCTGGAGCACATGCTTTTCAAGGGCACCGAGAAGTGGCCGACCGCACGCGAAATCGCCGGCAAGATCGACGGTGTCGGCGGCGTAATGAACGGCGCCACCGACCGAGAGCTCACCCTCTATTACATCAAGGTCGCGCGGCCTCACATGGACCTGGCGCTGGACGTCCTCTTCCAGCTCGTGCGCCATCCCCTCATCGAAGCGTCAGAGATCGAAAAGGAACGCCTGGTCGTCCTCGAAGAGCTGGCGATGGTGGCGGACTCGCCGGCCCAGACCGCGGACTTGCTGCTGGACTCGCTCATCTGGCCCGGCCAGCCGCTGGGCCGCGACATCGCCGGCACCGTGGAGTCCGTTGGCCAGCTCAGCCGGGACTCCCTGGCCAGCTATATGCACGAGCAGTACGTGCCGAATAACGTCGTCGTCGCCGTCGCCGGCAACGTGACGCACGACGAGGTCGTATCGGCAGTGCAGGACGGCCTGGGCGAGTGGCGGCCGGGCAAGCCGGCGACGTGGCTGCCGTCGACGGGGGCCAACGGCCAGCGCTGCGCCGTCAAGTATAAGACGACCGAGCAGGCTCACATGAGCATGGCCTTGCACGGGCTGTCGCTGACCCACCCGGATCGCCACGCGCTTTCGTTTCTTTCGATCATTCTCGGCGAGGGGATGTCGTCACGGCTCTTCGTAGAGCTGCGTGAACAGCGCGGTCTGGCTTACGACGTCTCGGCCTATGCTATGAACCTGCTCGACACGGGGACGTTCAACATCTTCACCGGTGTCGACCCGAAGAACGCCACCAAGGCGCTCCAGGTGATCTTCGGCGAGCTGGAGCGCCTGGCGAACGGCGGCCCCGACAGCGATGAGCTGGTCAAGGCCCGCGAGCTGTCGAAGGGACGCCTCCTGCTACGGCTCGAGGACACACGCGTCGTAGCCGGCTGGATCGGCGCGCAGGAACTCCTGCTGGACCGCGTGCGCACGGTGGACGACGCCATCGCCGAGATGGAGGCCGTGACACTCGAAGACCTGCAGCGCCTCGCCCGCAAGATACTCGACTTGCGACGCCTGCACCTGGCCGTCGTCGGCCCGTTCCGCTCGGTCAAGCGCTTCGCCGCCCTCCTGCCTTCGTAGCGCGGCACACCATAAGGAAACCGCCCCGCCAAACGGCGGGGCGGTCTTTTCGCGCCTTACGTGATAGCGCCTAATACTCCGGCATCGGTGGCGGGCCGCCGGCCGGCATCGCCGGCGCCTCACTCGGAATCTCCGTCACCAGAGACTCCGTGGTCAGCACCAGCGCCGCGATGGACGCCGCGTTCTCGAGCGCCGTACGGGTCACCTTGGCCGGGTCGATGATGCCCTTCTGGAGCATGTCTCCGTAGGTCTCGGTGTCCGCGTCGTACCCGTAGTTAGCGGCCTTGTTGGTGCGCACGTTTTCGACGATGACCTGGCCTTCCTGGCCACCGTTCTCGGCGATCAGCCGCAGCGGCTCTTCGAGCGCCTTCGCGATGATCTGAACGCCCATCCGCTCGTCCGCGGTCAGCCCCTCGCCCAGCTTGTCGAGCCCCTTCTGCGCGCGCAGCAGCGCCACGCCGCCGCCGGGGACGATCCCCTCTTCGACGGCCGCGCGCGTGGCCGAGAGCGCGTCCTCGACGCGCAGCTTGCGCTCCTTCAGCTCAACTTCAGTCGCTGCGCCTACCTTGACGATCGCAACGCCGCCGGCGAGCTTGGCCAGCCGCTCCTGCAGCTTCTCACGGTCGAACTCTGAGGAAGCGTCCTCGGACTGGGCCTTGATCTGCTTGATGCGCGTCTGGATGTCGGCGTCGGAGCCATGGCCCTCGATGATGACAGTGTCTTCTTTCGTCGAGACGACGCGGCGGGCGCGGCCGAGGTCCTCCGGCTGCACGTTCTCCAGCTTGAAGCCCATGTCCTCCGTGACGAATTTGCCGCCTGTGAGGATCGCGATGTCTTCAAGGATCGCCTTGCGGCGGTCGCCGAAGCTGGGCGCCTTGATCGCCAGCGCGTTGAGGTTGCCGCGCAGCTTGTTGACGACGAGCGTGGCCAGCGCCTCACCATCGATGTCGTCCGCGATGATCACGATGTTCTTGGTGATCTGGAGAATGCGCTCCAGCGCGGGCAGGAAGTCCTGCACCGAGGAGAGCTTCTTGTCGGTGATCAGGATGTACGGGTCTTCGAGCACACTCTCCATGCGGTCCGGGTTCGAGACAAAGTAGGGAGAGACGTAGCCACGGTCCAGCTGCATGCCTTCCACGAACTCGGTCTCCATGCGCAGGCCGCGGCCTTCCTCTACCGTGATCACGCCGTCCTTGCCGACCTTCTCCATGACGTCGGCGATGATCTCGCCGATCTCCTCGTCGTGGCCGGAGATCGTCGCCACCTGGGCGATCTGTT
>Ga0255058_10001614_pt1 | contig 12669 bp, 11 predicted proteins | sample Cases_109_9_MG_FD_188637 | JGI IMG/M metagenome (GOLD analysis project Ga0255058, IMG submission 188637) | Seawater microbial communities from Amundsen Gulf, Northwest Territories, Canada - Cases_109_9 | ecosystem: Environmental > Aquatic > Marine > Gulf | place: Canada: Northwest Territories... | reverse complement strand
CTCGCGCTGATGAAGGCGTGCCGTGCGCAGCTCTCACCCATCTTCGCGATCGTCCCCGACCCGCAGGGGCAGCTCCAGGAACTCGTCGCCCGCGCGCACGCCGACGGCCCGATCATCCTGGTGGCGCGTACGCCCGATGATATCCAGCACACCTTCTTGCGGGTTCCCAAGGCGATTGACGGGCCACTTCTCAGGGCTGTCGCAGAGCACGATACCCTTATCGCCGATGGGCACCACCGGTACGAGACCGCACTGCAGCTGGCACGCGATCTGCCCGAGCGACCCGAAGCAGGCCGGGTGCTCGCGGCGATCGTCGGGGAGCACGATCCGGGTCTCATCGTGCACGCCACGCACCGTCGGCTCACCGGTCTCCCGGCCGACTGGCTGGAGCGCCTGGCGGTGGCGTTCGAAGTGGAACCCGGCCCCGAGGCTCCGGAGGCGCTCGCCGCCGAAGTGGGCCGTCGCGGGGGGGGCGCCATCGGCGTTCTACCGACCGACGCTGTGATCCCTACGCCGGCTCGAACCGGCACGGCGCCGCAGCGCCCGCCATCCCTCCTTCTGCGTGCGCGACCCGCTTCGATCGACGCCGCTCAGCTGTCGCCGGCGGAGGGACGGCTCGCCTGCGTCGTCTTCGATCGTCTGATCCTATACGCGTTGACGCGCCAGGATGCAGACGCCGCCGTTCGTTCGGAACGCCTCAGCTACCATCAGGATCCGGCCGAGGCGGCATCGACGGCGGAAGCGCACGGGGCGGTCTTCCTACTGCCTCCGGTCGGGCTGGACGACTTGTGGGACGTTGCACGGGACGGGAAACGGCTTCCGGCCAAATCGACCTACTTCGCCCCGAAGATCCCTTCGGGATTGACCTTCCGGCCGATCTGAGGCTCCCTTCGCCTCCGAGCTTCAGCCCTGTACGTAGTCTCCAAGGCTGATCACCTCCATCCCGGCCACCCGGCGTAATGCCGTCTTGTCAGTCACGTACGCACGGACCCCCCGGCGCAGCGCCGTGGCGATCTGGATGGACCTTTCATGGGTCCCACCGAGGCTGGCCTGAACCTCCGCCGCCTGCCGTGCCACCGCCCCCGTCACCGGCACGATCTCCAGCCCGCGCTGTCCGCTCAGGTACTTGTATGCCTGCAGCGCCAGATCCTCGCGCCCCCTCCGGTACGGCTCTGTGAGAAGCTGATAAAAAGAGATAGCAGATGTCTGCGCCCGGAGCTTGTCGGAGCGAAGCCCCGCAAACAGGAGCCTCGTCAGCTCTACCAACGGTGGAAGCCCTATCAGGTGATAGGCTATTACACAGGGGTCCAGGTGAAGTCGGCGGGCTTCCTCGATGTGTTCCTGGAACAGCGCCCGACTACTCACGTAACTCCGGCCACAGCTCGGGGCCGAGGCTGGTGAAGAGACCATCGAGCTCCGCCACCAGGTCCGCCGGCTCCCTCTCTAGCTCGATGACGGATGTGTCCGTGACGGTCACGAGGAGACGATCGCCCGGCTTCAGGTCCAACGCTTCACGGGCTTCCCGTGGCACCACGATCTGGTGCTTACTGCTGAGCTTGACCGATACGGACATCGGCGATCTCTCCGGCCGGGGTGGCTGCATGTCCGGGCAATGGCGCTCCAAGCATCGAGACAGGCACGATGAAAGCTAACCTTTACGGCGATGCTTTACAATAGGTGAGGCTACCTGTGCCTGGACGAGCGGGCCGGTCGCGGCGCTACGTCGCCGACCAGGCTGGTGTGGCTCGAGTCTCTCTCGTGCTCAGATCACCTGGTAGATGAACACGCCGTAAAGCCCGAGCAGGAGCAGTCCCTCCGGACGATTCACACGCCGACCGGTATACGCCAGTGGTATCAAGAGAATACAGAAGAAGAGGGCCGGAACCACCTGCCGCACAACAACTTCCGGTGGGAGGCGCAGGGGATTCAGAAGCGCGGCACTGCCAAGGACCAGGCCGAGGTTGAACACGTTGGAGCCGATGATGTTGCCGATCGCGATGTCGCCCAGCCCTCGCGCTGCCGCCGCAACGGTCGACGCCAGCTCAGGAATCGACGTGCCGACAGCTACCATCGTGGCCCCAATGACCTCCTCCGGGACCATGAATGCGGTGGCGATCGCCACGGCGGACTCGACCAGCCAGTGCGCGCCGGCCAGCAGTGCCGCAAGACCGACTATCATTCGGACCGTAAGCCACCAGGGGCTCGACCGCCACGCGGCTCCTCGGCCGGTCTCCTCGGCGCCCACGGACGCCTCCTCGGCCTGGTGCGCTCCAGCGGTCACTTCCTCGCCGGTTACCCCCAACCTCCCCTCTACGCCGTTCGATCCGGCATCCGGCTCCATCCTTCCCTCCATCCGGAGCATGAAGCCCAGATAGATCAGGAAACCCCCCATGAGCGCCAGCCCGTCCAGGCGGCCTAGCGCATCGTTCCACGAGAGCAGCATCACAATAAGCAGGACGAGAACGAGGAGGGGACTCTCCCTGATCAGAAGACGGCGCTTGACATCGATCGGTCGGATCAGGGCCCCAAGACCGGCGATCAGGCCCACGTTCGCCACGGTCGAACCCATCACGGTGCCGACAGCCAGCCCCGCCTGTCCGCGAAGCGCCGCCAGGCTGCTCACGAACAGCTCCGGGGCCGAAGTTCCAAAGGCGACCACCGTAAGACCCACGACGAGGGGGCTGATGCGCAGGCGCGCGGCGATGCGGGACGAGCCCGTCACGAGCCAATCGGCGCCTAAGGTGATCAGGACGAGTCCGACCAGAAAGTGGACAGCCTCGCCCATCAGACGACCGGGCTGGCCCTGTGGAGGGCGCCGCTCAGGAGTCCGCCCTGGACGTCCTCTGTAACGACGACTTCGCAGGGGCCTTGGGCGGGGCGTTTCCTGGCGGCGGCGCCGCACGTGCGCGCTGAAGGGCCGCCTGCTGCGACTCCGTCCGCGAGACGTCCGCCCCCATGTGAAGGCGGCCATCCACGCGGCCCCCCTCATCGAGCTTGATGCGGCGGCTGCGGATATCGCCCTCGACGTGGCATGATGACTGGAGCTCGACACGGCTCTGCGCGGTGATCGTGCCCGACACACGCCCGGCGACGATGAGATCCTGCGTTTCGATATCGCCTTTCACGACGCCCTCCTTGCCGACCACCACCGACTTGGCCGCCTTGATCAGGCCCTCCACGCGACCCTCAATCCGGACGATGCCGTCGCTGGAGCAGTCTCCGACCACCTTCATCCCGGGGGCGATGATGGAAACAACCTCACTCAGATCCCGGCTTTCCGCCTTGCTCTCCTTCATCACGGTCTGTCCTTTTCCCCACACGGTGCGAACCTACATCCGGCCATCGGAGACCCGATCCAACAGCTCGAGCGGGTCGATCAAGCGCCCGCGGTGCCTTGCCTCGAAGTGTAGGTGCGGGCCCGTCGACTGCCCCGTACTCCCGGACAGCGCGATCACCTCGCGCTCCTCCACCGAATCGCCCTCCAGGACAAACGTCCAGGCGTTGTGTCCGTAGAGCGTCGAAAGACCATCCCCGTGGTCGATTCGAACGTAACGGCCGTACACGCGGTCGGCGCCGATATCTGCCACAACGCCGGCCCGACTCGCCCGCACATAAGAACCCACCGGCACGGCGATGTCTATGCCGGCATGTGACGGCTGCAGCTCGCCCGAGTCTGCTCCGTGGGACCGGGTGATGTACCCTCGATGCGCCAGCGGCCAAGCGAGCGATCGCCCGGAACCCGGCGCACGCTCCCCGGCCGGCTCAGCACCGGCCTCGAGTGGAGGAAGCCAGATGTCGCCGCTCCCTCCGGGTGCGCGGTACCCCAGGGCACGCTGCAGGCGGCGGTAGTCCGCTTCCATTCGCTCGAGCCGAGCCGCCAGTTCCATCATTTGCGTCCTCTCGGCGGAGAGGCGCTCCAGTTCCGCCGACATCTCCGCCGCCTGCGTCGACTCGCTCGTCCGTTCCCATGCACGACCTGCCATCCAGCCGGCCGACAGCAGAAGCCCCACCGCGACCAGGGCGACGCCCAGCACGCGGCCCGCTGCCAAGCGGACCGGGTGGGACTCCGTGTCCCCCTTGCGAAGGAACACGAGCGTCCATGCATGACCCCTTAAGCCGAGCACCGGAGCGGGCCTCTGCTACAGGTCGGCCGCAGATCGCCCGGCCATCAGGCCGAGCAGTCTGTCGAAGTCCTCGGCGTCGTGGAAGACCACCCGGATCTCCCCTGCCGCCTTCCCTTTGAGCCGGACCGTCACCTCGGTCCCCAAGGCTCGCTCGAGGGCTTGCTGAGCGCGACGAATGTAGGGGTCGGACCAAGCATCGGCGCCATCGCCCGCCGCGCTTCTCGTCGATACCCCCTCCCGGAGCCGCCGTACACGCCGCTCCGTCTCCCGTACGGAGAGCCCACGGGAGACCACACGCTTCGCCAGGATCAACTGCGCTGCTTCCTCCCGTGCCCCGAGAATCGCTCTCGCGTGGCCTGCGCTGAGCTCGCCGGTGTGGACGAGCTCTTGCACCGAGGCAGGGAGCGTGAGCAACCGCAGGGCGTTGGCGACCGTAGACCGATCCTTGCCGACCCGCTGCGCGATGTTCCTCTGCGTCAACCCGAACTCATCGGCCAGCTGTTGGTAGCTCCGGGCCTCCTCCAGAGCGGAGAGCGCCTCCCGCTGAAGGTTCTCCACGAGCGCCACGAGGAGCATCTGCTCGTCGCTGAACTCCCGCACGATCGCCGGTGCGGCTCGACGCTCGAGCAGCATGAGCGCCCGCCAACGCCGTTCTCCGGCCACGATCTCCCAGTGCGCATCCCGGCTCCGGACCACAAGCGGCTGCAGCAGCCCGTGTTCCCGGATCGACTCCGCCAGTTCCGCCAGTCCTTCGGCGGAAGTGGGGCCGCGGGGCTGATAGGGGTTCGGCTTCAGATCCTCCAGCGGGATCTCGAACTCGGTGCCGTCGGCGACGCCGATGTCCACATTCTCGCTGAGGAGGGCACCCAGACCTCTACCGAGGCGAATGTCGCTCTTAGCCAACCTTCCTCTCAGGCTCGTCACGCTCGATGAGTTCGTTCGCAAGACTCAGATACCCTCGAGCGCCGGTGGACAGCACGTCGTACATGGCGATCGGCTTCCCAAAGCTGGGCGCCTCGGCCAGGCGGATGTTGCGGGGGATCATCGTGTCGAAGACCTTCCGGCCGAAGTACTCTCTCGCCTCGGACGCCACCTGCTTCGACAGGTTCAGGCGGGAATCATACATCGTCAGCAACACACCCTCGATCTGTAAGTCCTGATTGATGTTACGCTGAACGATCCGGACCGTGTTGAGGAGCTGGCTGAGGCCCTCCAGCGCGTAGAACTCGCACTGGATAGGGATGATCACGGAGTCCGCCGCTGCAAGGGAGTTCAGGGTGAGGACGCCCAGCGACGGCGGCGAGTCCACCAGCACGTAGTCGTACGAGCCCCGCACCGATTCCAACGCTCGCCTCAGCAACCGGTTTCGGTTCTGCCGATCGACGAGCTCGACCTCGGCGCCCGCGAGGTCTCGGCTCGCCGGTGCCACATCGAGGTATGGGAAGTGAACCTCGTGCTGGATCGCCTCCTTGAGCGACTTTCCTTCGATGAGACACTCATAGACCGATAGACGGCTCCCGTCCTTCCGGATCCCGAAGCCGCTCGTGGCGTTTCCCTGTGGATCGCAGTCGAGCACCAGCGTTCGACGCTCCGCGATCGCCAGTGAGGCTCCGAGGTTGATGGCGGTCGTCGTCTTCCCGACCCCGCCCTTCTGATTGGCGATCGAGATTACTCGGCCCATGGGCTTCCCCTGGGTATCAAACCGGCGGACTCAGAAGAGGGATGGCTCGGGACGCCCGCAATATAGGCCCCAACCCCAAGCTCGCCAAGCGATCGTGTTTCACGTGAAACACATCCCTTCCACGAGCGGTGGAAAAGCTGTGCAAGCGATTGTGCGTCATTCGGTTAACAACGTAATCACGCTGGCCGACTGCCGTTTGTGCCACCATTGGCCAAACATCCGCCCGACCGAACGTGACTCGGGGACGGGCCGCTATTCGATGGGTTTCACGTGAAACATCCGAGGGTTTCAACAGCCTTCAGCACGCCTGGATCGTAGCTCCCGCTTCTTGAGCTCCACCAGCAGGTTCTGGAGGTCGGCGGGCGAGACACCCGGTATGCGGGAGGCCTGTCCCAGCGTCCGCGGCCGCACCTTGTCGAGCTTCTGCCTGGCCTCGACGGACAGTGTCAGCATCTCCAGGTACGGCGCCAGGCCCGGGAGCGGCATGCTCTCGCGGCGGCGCAGAGACTCCACCCGCCCACGCTCACGCTCCAAGTAGCCCTCGTACTTGACCTCCATCTCCACGAGCGTGAGCACATCCGGGTCAAACGCTGCCTCCCCCAAGGCCCCATCCGAAGCCACCAAGGCACGAAAATCCACCTCCGGACGCTTCAGCAGCTGGCGAAGCGGCTGAGCCTGCGCGAGGGGTGTGGTGCCGCGCTCACGCAGGTGCTCGTTGACCCCTTCCGGTCGAACGCTCGTCACCCTCGTCCAGAGTCTCGCCCGCTCCACCTCGCCCAGGAACTGTTCCAGGCGTCGTCCTTCCCCTTCGGTAAGCAGCCCGAGACGATCCGCGGCCGGGCCCAGCCGCTCCAGGCAGTTGTCCTGACGCAGAATCAAGCGATACTCGGCGCGCGAGGTGAACAGGCGGTACGGTTCGTCAACCCCACGGGTCACGAGGTCATCGACGAGAACCCCCAGATACGCTTCGTCACGCGCGGGCACCCACGTCTCCCGTCCCAGCGCGGACAGCGCCGCGTTGATACCCGCCACGATTCCCTGCCCGGCAGCCTCCTCGTACCCCGTGGTCCCGTTGACCTGGCCGGCCAAGTATAGCCCGTTCAGCAGCTTGAGGCTGAGCGTGGCCTCCAGCTGTTCCGGCGGATAGTAATCGTACTCGATCGCGTAGCCGGGCTGCGTCATCTGCGCCTTTTCCAAACCGGACACTCGCGCCAAGAAGCGTCGCTGGACATCCGGCGGCAGCGACGTGGACAGCCCGTTCACGTAGAGCTCGCTCGTTTCCAAGCCTTCGGGCTCCAGGAAGACCTGATGCCTCTCCGCGTCCGGGAACTTCAGGATCTTGTCCTCGATGGACGGACAGTAGCGCGGTCCAAGCGAAGAGATCGCCCCACCATACATAGCCGACTCGGAGAGCGCGGCGGCCACGATCTCGCGCACTTCGGGCCCCGCCGTCCCAATCCAGCAGGGCAGGCGCGGCAGTTCTCCGCCACGCTCCCAGTGGGAGAAGCCCCGCTCCCCATCCTCGCTCTCCTGCCGCCGGAACGCTCGGAAATCCACCGTGCGCCCATCCACCCGCGGCGGTGTACCCGTCTTGAATCGCTCCGCCTGGAGGCCGAGATCGGCCAACTGCTCTGCCAGCACGACACACGGCGGATCGCCCGCCCGACCCGCCGGAATGGCGAGATCCCGGCCCATCTTGATGCTGCCGCGCAGGAACGTTCCGGCCGTCAGGACCACGCAGCGGGCGTGAAACTCGCTCCCGTCCGCGCACAGCACTCCCTGGACGCGGTCCCCCTCAAGGACGAGCCTCTGGACCATCGCCTGATACAGATCCAGGCCCTCACGCTCCTCCAGCAGCGTACGCATCACACGGGGATACAGACCCCTGTCACACTGGGCGCGGGGCGCCCACACGGCCGGCCCCTTGGATACGTTGAGCATCCGGAAGTGCAGCGTGCTGCGATCCGTCGCACGCCCCATCAGGCCGCCCAACGCATCCACTTCTCGCGCGACCGTTCCCTTCGCGATTCCCCCGATCGCCGGGTTGCACGACATCTGAGCCACGCGGGCGAGGAAGCCCGTAACCATCAGCGTACGGGCGCCCAGCCGGGCCGAGGCGTTCGCCGCCTCGCACCCGGCATGCCCTCCCCCGATAACGATCACGTCATACGTCCGCATTCTACCCCTACTCGCCTTCCAGTCGGTTCGTGCCGGCGACTATGGCGCCAGCCTCTCTCTCCCGCAGCCTTGCGTGCCTCCCTCCGGTGGTCGGCGTACCTTCTACCCGAGCTACCCGAACACAGGATCCACGGGGAGGCCATCCTGACACACCGCAGCGAGAGTCTCCGGGCCTTCGTCCTCGTCGGCCGGGTCCAGGGCGTCGGATTCCGCTGGTGGGCGCGCAGCACGGCTGCCACGCTGGGCCTGCGCGGAACCGTACGAAACCTGCCCGACGGAAGCGTCGAGGTGCGCGTGGCCGGACCGGCGAACCGCGTCGACCAGTTCGTCCACGCTCTCCGATCAGGCCCCTCGCAAGCCCGCGTGGACGCCCTCCGAGAGATCCCCCTCGGGCACCTGCCGCCCGCCGGCTTCCGGATCGCCCACTGAGGGCAACGTCGACCCCCACCGGCACTTTCGCTGTCGATCGGTGTATCCGTTCCGACCGCTGCCAGCAAGTCTGAGCTGAGCATGTGCGCTGTCGCTTCCCGCGAACGAAGGACCGTCGCGGTCCACCTCGGAGGTCACGTCTGTGCTAGAGCTTCCAGATGTCGAACGCATGATCGAGGGCTTCTCCGGCTACGCCACCGGCAAGACCATCTCCCTCGTTGTCATCGACGACCCTGGTTCCGTGAACCTCGATCCTGAGGCGGCCCGCCAGCACATCGAATCGCACGCGATCGATGCCGTCGAGAGACACGGCAAGAACATCGTCCTTCGTTTCCGGTCGGAGCACAGCCTCGTCTTCGAGATGGAGGACGGGGGAAGCATATACCTGGAGTCCCAAACCGTTCCGCCCGACGACAACAGCCGAATCCGGCTCCAGTTCGCCGCCGGGCGCGAACTCCGCTTCGACTCCCCCAGCAACCGACATGTGGTCCACCTGCTGGCAAACGGCGACCGCTCGACCCTCGGGGGGCCACGCAGCCTCGGGATCGACCCGCTGAGCGACGATCTCACGGCGGAAAAGTTCATCGAGATCTCGACCTCGCACCCGCGAAGCTCCCTCAAGGGATTGCTCATGAACCCGGCGGCCATTGCCGGCATCGGCAACGAGTACGCCGACGAGATCTGCTTCCAGGCCGGTTACCGCCCGGACCTGCGCGTCGGCCAGATGACCGACGATGAGCTGGCACGCGTCCACCTGTACCTGCGTCGTGTGCTCAAGCGCGCCACACTACACTGGCAGGCCGCTCACGCCGACCCGGGATGGCTCATCAACCATCGCGTGAAGGGCAAGCCTTGCCCGCGCTGCAGCACCAAGCTCACGACGATCAACCTCATCGGCAGGAAGACGTACATCTGCGTCCGTTGCCAGCAGGCCGCCTAGCGCTGCGATGGCCGGAGCGGGATCGCTTTGCGTGGACGTAAAGCGATGAGTGGAGAAGGGGAAGGACTGTCCATGTCCGCCGTAAAGCGATGAAGTAAATCGGCTTGCGCCGCCGTATCTCCACTCACTTCTCGAGCCCGTCTACTTTCCGATACAGAAAGACGAGAACACCACGTCCAGCACATCGTCGGTCTCGACAACGCCAAGAAGCTCCTCCAGCGCCCGCTCCGCGTCCAGCAGATGGGTTGCCGCAATCTCCGGTGGCAGGCCCGCATCTCTAGCGTTCACAAACGCTTCCGAGTCTCTTAGCGCTCGCCGAATGGCCCGGGCTTGCCGCCGTCGCGTGACCAACGGGGTTTCGGTGCCGGCTCGAACGCCCGAGTAGGCACTCTCCAGCAGGAGCAGCCGAAGGGCCTGGAGCCCATCACCCCGGACGGCCGACACCGTCACCTCGACGCTGCGCTCATCCGCGCTAGCCTCATCGACCAGCGCCCGACCGGCCTCGCGTGCGCACCGATCCACCTTCGTGCGCACGACCACCACCCTCGGCCGCCCGTCCCAAGCGGGTGACCAGCGCCGCAGGAAGGTGAGCTCCTCCTCGTGCAGCGCCCGGCCGGCCTCGGCACAAAACAGAACCAGATCCGCGTTCGCCAGGTAGCCCTCCGCCACCTCGATCCCCAGGCTCTCCACTCGATCCGCTCCCCTGCGCAGGCCGGCCGTGTCGACGAGCCTGAACGGGTAGCCCTCGACCGTGAGCACCGCCTCGATCGCGTCCCTCGTCGTCCCGGGGAGCTCGGTGACGATCGCCCGCTCCTCACCCAGCAGAGAGTTAAACAGGCTGGACTTGCCGGCGTTCGGCCGACCCGCGATGACGGTAAGCGCGCCATGTCGCACCATCTCCCCCTCAGGCGCGTGCAGCAGAAGGGCCTCGAGGCGCTCTATCAACCAATTGGCTGCCCCCTGAATCCGTCGCTCCGGGAGCGGTCCGTCATCCTCCTCCGGAAAGTCGATCTCGTAGGTCAACATCGCCTGGAGCCGCAGCAGGCCCTCGCGAAGCTCCTCGATTCGCTGAGAGAGACCCCGTTCCAGCTGGAAGAGAGCAGCCCGGTGCGCCACCTCCGACCGAGCATCGATGAGGTCGAGCGTGGCCTCCACCTGCACCAGGTCGATCTTCCCGTTCAGGAACGCCCGGCGCGTAAACTCTCCGGGCTCGGCCGGCCGTGCGCCCGCGGCGCATGCCGCGTCCAGAAGAAGCTGCGGCGCAAGAGTGCCGCCGTGCCCGCTGATCTCCAACACGTCCTCGCCCGTATAGGAAGCGGGGGACCGATAGAGGGTCACAACGGCCCGATCGATCAGGCGGCCGTCATCAGGGTGGTGCACCGCGGTCAGCACGCACCGCCGTGGCGTAAGCCCCGTGACGCCGAGCGAGGCGGCCACGAGGATCGCTTCCGGGCCGCTGACTCGAACGACCGAGATGCCGGCGCGACCCGGTGCCGTCGAGATCGCCGCGATCGTATCGGTCGGAAGCCCGAGGTCCTGCTTTCCCATTGATCCCTGGCAGGTCGCTGAAAACCCTTAGCGGGTCGCTGAGGAACCCTGGCGGGCCGAGGCGACCCGGCTACTACCGTTTCGGGGAGGACCGTTTCTTCTTTTGTCCGCCCTTCTTGGCACCTCCGCCGTCCATCGCGCCGGACGAGCCGGCAGACGGCGTGCTGCCGCGCACCTTTCGCCGCTCCCGCGCGATATAGAACTGCTGCGGTAGCGAAGCGATGTTGCTCGTCGTGTAGTACAGGTTCAGGCCGGATGGGAAGTTCACGAAGAGGAACGTCATAAAGATCGGCATCCCGTACGACATCATCTTGGTCTGCGCCGTGCTCTCCATGCCTCGCTGGCCCATCCACATGAGCAGGAACATCGAAGCGCCCATGGCCAGCGGCACTATGTAGAGCGGATCCTTCAGCGACAGGTCGGGAAGCCAGAGGAACGGGACTCCGCGCAACTCGATCGTGTTCCGGAAGACGAAGAAAAGCGTGATGAGAACCGGGAACGGAAGCATCATCGGCCAGCAGCCCGCGAGCGGATTGATACCGTGCTCCTTGTACAGCCGCATCATCTCCTGCTGCATCCGCTGCGGATCATCCTTGTACTTCTCCCGGATGTCCTTCATGAGCGGTTGGACCTGCATCTGCCCCATCTGCGCGCGCATCGACTTCTGGTAGAGCGGGAAGAGGACGATCCGCATCAGCACTCCGAAGAGGATGAGAACCCACCCGTACGCCAGGCTCAGCGTCGTGTGCATCCACGTCAGGATCGCCATCACGATCGCCACGAGCGGGCGGATCACCGGCTGAAGCCACCGCCAGCCGACCGGGTTCACGTTCTGGAGGTCGTGGCCGATCACCTTGAGGCGCCCGTAGTCCTGCGGACCGAAGTAGGCTTCGAAGGCGAAGCTCGGGTCGCCCGCCGGCACCGGAAGCGTCGCGGTGATCCGCGCCCTCTGCTCCTCGGGCAGGCCCGTAACCACGAGGCCGCCAAACCCGGGACTCTCCGGCGGCGCCAGGTAGGCGGCCAGGAAGTACATGTTCTTCACGGCAACCCAGTCGAACGGTCCTCCCGCCGGCGACCTCACCTCGCCCGAATCCACGGATGAGAGCTTCTCGCTCCGGATGCCTCCCCTGCGGCCCTTCACGACGAACGCCAGCTGTCGGAAGTCCTCCTTCTGGTTAACCTCGTTCGTCCGCAGCCCCGTCCCAAGGGAAGTGTAGAGCGTGTAACCTCGGCCGCCGATGCCCTCGAACGCGCCCTCGACCCTCACCAAGTAGCTGTGCGCTTCGAAGTGATAGGTGACTCGGAAGACGATAGGGCCGCGCTCTCCGGTCGCGAAGGTGTAGCGAAACGTCAGCGAATCCCGGGGCGCGCCCTCGTCAAGCCGTACGCTTCGCGCGCTCGCTTCGAAACGTCGCTCCGAGAGGTCTACCGTATCCGGCCCGACGGCTATGCGGAAACCGAACAGATGATCTCCGGCGCGTACCAGTTGAACCGGAGTTTCCTCCGGATCGGCCGGGTCGTACGACTCGTAGCTAGGGAGCTCCAACGAAACGAGCTCCGCGCCGCGGCTCACGAAGCTCAGCCGAAGGAGTGGGGTCTCCACCACGATGGTATCGACCGCTGCTTCCCGTGCCACGGCAGCGGCAGCCGGTGCCGGCTCGCGGAGCGCGGCGTCCTCGCCTGCGGGTGGCCGAGCCGCAGGTGCCTCCTCCCCCTCACCCGTGGAGAGGCCAGCTTCCGGAGATCCCTGCCGCACGCGAGCCGTGTCC
>Ga0255058_10001611_pt1 | contig 12682 bp, 32 predicted proteins | sample Cases_109_9_MG_FD_188637 | JGI IMG/M metagenome (GOLD analysis project Ga0255058, IMG submission 188637) | Seawater microbial communities from Amundsen Gulf, Northwest Territories, Canada - Cases_109_9 | ecosystem: Environmental > Aquatic > Marine > Gulf | place: Canada: Northwest Territories... | reverse complement strand
ATGCGATCTCGGGATGAGACCGCCGGGCTGCTCCATCATTGTGTAGTTGCGGCGCAGGACCAGGGCAGCGTAACCGGGAACGTTGACTCCGGCCAGTGCGTCCATCAGGAGGCAGTCGGTCTTTCCTCCGCCGGCAGCACCGCCGTATAGCGCCTCGTGGCAATCGAGGTCCAGGAACGCCTGTTGCTTGGGGGTCGGCGTATGAGGACACCAGTTGCGGTGCGGATCTATGTCTATGCCGAGCGTCTTACGCTCCCTCTTGAGCCAGTTTTTCGAGACTGAGATAGGCAAGGCAATCCCTCGTTGCTTCGTGGAGCGGAGCGGCAAGAAGGGGGTCATGACCAGCTTGTCCGGCCATGAGAGTCGCTGCCAGCTGGCCACTCCAAATAATCGCGTCCGTGAACACCGCGGCCTCAATCCGGCCAATGATATCTTGCCGCAGCATGGCCACGTAGACTGCATGGGCGGCTCTCATATCCGGATGGTAGCGGTGAAGATTGCTCTGTCCATGGCGGCAAGGAGGTCGCAGGGCTCGGGGACCAGCAGGACGAGAGTCTTGCTGTTGGAGCGCACCGCCATCTTCGTCTCTCGGCACGCGCTGTGTCTCGAGGCGTATCGAGCGCCAGGCGGATAGCTGCCGTAGCAGGCGGCGTCGAAAGCCACGTCAATCATGCGGACAAGTCTACTGCATGTGGCGGACCCTGTCAACGCATTTCCCGATGGCGAATCTGGTCGCGCTGAGCAATGCGACGGAGTCGGTGGCGATAGTTGGCCAAAAGCTCCTGGCTACGGAGGCAAAGCACCTCTCCTCAACGTGGGACGATGTCGACTGGATGTTGCTCTCAGTGCGGCTGCAAACACCGCGAGCGCCAGCGGTGGCTGAGTATGCCGCATCAGGGATGCTCATGTGTGCTCCCGAACAGCGCCGATGACGGCATCCAGCACGGAGTCATAAACACGATCGTATCGCACCAGCGTGAGGCTTTGGAGGGAGCCGACTGCCCTCTTGGTCCGACGGTATGTAGTGTGCAGGGCCCTGACGCCCAGGTTCCTGACGCCCAGGTTCCTTGTGGCCTCTCGGGCAACGACGGCGTAATACGTGTCACGCATCTCGGTCCTCCGGCAACGACGTGGCGCGATACACCTCGTGCAGTATGGCCGCGTAGACGAACTCCGAAACTTGGGACAATTTACGTCCAACGGCAACCCGGACTGGATGCCGCGCCGCACTGGCTAGCCTCGTGTCCACTGCCAGACCAGCGTTCAGGTCTAGAAGGCAGGCATCAATCATGATGCGCTCTGTGTGGTCAGAATGTGTCAAATTATATGATGGGGGAGGGTCCCGCCCCCAGGCCCCCCTTCACACCGGCGAGGGGGGGGGTGCTGTGGCTAGTGTGCCTACCTTGGCCTACGTGGTGGTAGTTGTCAAGCATCAAGTCGGCGAGGCTGGCGAGTCCTGGCTGCCGAAGGGTATCAGGTCGTCAGCCAAGTCGTGTCGGCCCCCGGCCATTTTCTATTCATCTGGTGGATATTCAAGTGCAGGGTCCCAGCGATCTTTCTCACCGTCTGCCGGTGCCGGGTACCCAGCGCTCGCAAGGACGGCTGCAAGCACTGCCTCTTCAACAGTGCTGTCGTCGTCGTCGTCGATGGGGTTACCACTGGGCCCTGGATGTGCGGGGTAGTTCTTCACGCTGCGTCCTTCCAGTTGTCGGCGATTGTCGCTGAAGCTGTCAGCGGCGCGAGCCAAGCCATGTCGGCCATCTGAACTGACGTGTCGCCTGGGTCACGGTGTTTCGCATGCCGGCCACCTGCCCGTTGCAGATGGTGGAGACGGCGACGGCGTAATACGCGTCCCTCGTTGGGATGCTCTCGGCGACCCACGTGGCAGCCGATGCTGCGGCCCCCTCGGCATCCCAGGACGGCGTGCCCACTTCTAGGCTGTCCCCATCAGTCACGGCCCACCGGCCGGGGCAAACTCGGCGTCCCGCGGAGGGTCCCAAATCAGCGTGTCCGCCCCGAGCCCTGCGTCAACCTCGCGACAGTCACCCGTGATTACGCTCGACAACTTTGTGTCCCCCGAGTCGCTGCGATCTAGGCCCATCTTGCCGCCCTTCCGTCCACCGGTCTGTCCCCGTCAGTCACGAGCCCCCCTCGGCCGCCGAGGACGGAGTGCATCCTTCCCACCTCGCTCCTGGTGATGCGGTACGGCTCGAGCTGGTCGGCCACCTGCCTCACCATCGTGCCGACCAGCCACGACGCCGAGGTAACGACCGCGTCCAACATCGAAGCCTCGCTCCGCCGACGCCACCGTTTGATCGCCGGCCGCCACCGGTTGCCCATCGGGGTAGTGGCGAGCCAGGCGGCGTCGTCCATCACAGCCCCGCCGCCCTGTCAATGGCATCCGCAATCGGGTCGTCGATCGGGTCGTCGGTGTCGTCGTCTGCCCAGACCGTGGCACCGGCCCGCACCGTGCCACCTGGTGCCACGCCGACGGCATCCGCTGTCTGGTCAACCACGTCCCACGTCAACCGCCACCGGGACACAGGTAGTAGCCAGCCAGCCGCCAGCAGCGCCGCGCTATCGACTGCCCCGAACCGCCTGACCCTCCTCTCGCCCCAGCTGGCCACAGCCGGCGTGAACCGGCCGATGCAACGCCGGAGCCACTTCGGTATCATCGTCCTAGTGTACATCGTCGCCGGTCCCGTCAGTCACGCCACTGCCCTGGCTCAGCCCTGTCGACGGCATCCGCAATTGGGCCGCCCTGTCAATGGCAGCCGCGAGGGGGTCGAGGTCGATCGGGTCGTCGGTGTCGTCGTCGTCTGCCCAGACCGTGGCACCAACCCGCACCACGCCGCGCGGCACCCTACCGACGGCATCCGCTGTCTGGTCAACCACATCCCGCGTCAACCGTCCTCGGATGTCCATCGGGGTACTGGCGAGCCAGTGGACATCGTCCATCAACGCCGCGCTGTCGATTGCCCCGAACCACTTCGGCCTCATCACCATCGCCCTAGTGTACGTCGTCGCCGGTCCCGTGTCCAGCCTCCTCGCCAGATACCACCGTGATCGCCTCGATCAGCTCCTTGTACGCCCCCTTCGACATCTTCGACCGGACAGCCTCGAGCACCTCGCCGACGCCCTCCTCGACTTTCACCCGCAGCACTCGGGTCGCCGCCCAGTCTTCCGGATTCCTCCGACGCAAATACTCAATCGCGCACCGCCAGTTGTCCCGATTCTCCGGGTCCAGCATCGTCCGCCGGATAGTCCGCACAGCGTCATCCTCGGCCCTCGCGAGCGCCTGGGTGCAGTCTCGGGCGAAGCGTAAGTAGACGTCAGACTCCTTATCACCCACTACTGCTACACTACTGCCATGCTTACTCTGAGTACTCTTTATACTAGATGCTTTCTCTAGCCATGTATAGTATGCTCTATCGCCCACGCCTGCGAGCGCGCACGAGTTTTTCACCGTGTTGCCTGCGGCGAGGGCCGAGCAGAGCCTGTCCGAGACCTCCTGCGTCAATCGCGTTTTTCTACCCATGGCTTTTCCTAGTGGTCTCGACTGCCTCGAATGTGGCGCGCCAGATAGCGAGGTCCCAGCCGCCGGCCCAGGTTACTGCGGTTCTGCGATCGCCACCGCCGTCCCATCCGGTCAGGCCGTGCAAAGATAGGGTCCACTGTGGATGCTGGAGCCCGTGGGTCACGCTCGTCGCTTCGTCTGCCTCATCCATAGACGACCACCCTCTGCAAAGCCGACCTCATGCTATCGGCGAAGGCTGCGCCGATCCTGCCATTCCACAGCGTCTGTGATGCTTGGCGCCTGGCCGGCTCGGAGACCTCTTCGCTGAGCCCTCCTGGAGCCACGCTGGAGTCGTAGATGGCCACCATCGTGGCTGGCAAGATCACATGCTCGTCCAGCCTCGCCTCCGGTGACGGTGACGCCAGGGCCAGCTCCAGCAGGTTCGTCCTCATGTCTTCGGCATCACTCGTCCAGCCGAGTCTCACCCATCGCTCCCGTCATGCGCTCAGGCCGGTCGTAGAGCTCCATCGCTCCCAAGCAGGGCACGCAACGTGGCGGCCACCCGTATTACGTCAGTCATGCGCTCAGGCCGGTCGTAGAGCTCTGGAGCCATGTAATACAGCGCCTCTTTGCTGACCCACTCACTCACCAGGTGAGACCACTTCATTTCCGTGGCCACGCGGGCGGCGGCGAGGTGCCATGTGTCGTCAAACATGGAACGCTCGGGCAGCTCGGGCAGCTCGGGGTAGCTCATCTAGGACCGCGCGCCAGTAGCCCCTGGCTGGCCAAACGCCAATGCGTTCGCGTTCGCGGGGCGCGAAAGACGTCGAGAGCTCCACATCCCACCAGGTGTCGGCCATCCCGAGGGTCCGCTGCAGGCGTTCTCCGTGGACAGGTAGGGCATCGCTCACTCGCCTGGCCTCGGTACATCCCGGTACGGATGTCGAGCCGGGAGACGCTTGCGGAGCGCGAGCACCGCAATGTCTGCGACCTTTGCCGACATGTTGATTTCAGCGACATCCGAGTGGCCGGGAGTGTCGCGCCAGGGTGCGAGTCTTTGGAGCTCCACGGCAAAAACGCGGCTCCAGAACGCCACGTCTCCCGGCTCTAGCTGGAGCTGGAGCGTCATTGCGAGCGCCCGAGCTTCCAGCAGCGCAGCCAATGCGCAACCACCAGCCCCATGATACCTACCAGACCGAGCGCCCCTATCGCGTGATACATCATCCCGTCCTCCTCTTTTGTGCCCGCTACATCCTCGCCAGCTGGTCCGACAGTATCGCCCGGACTTTCTGGCTCGCCGTCCGGATCGCGACGTATAGCGCCTCGACTTTCGCGCTGCCGCTCAACTCCTGGTTGTCCTTGAGCCTGACCGTGTCGGGGGCTGCCATGAGCTCGGCGTAGGCGTTGGAGTTGATCAGGCCAGGCGCGTCGTGGATGCCCGTCGTGCCGCCGAGGATCTCCTGCGCCATGGACTCGGTTGCCAGCGCCCGGCCGATCGACTCCGAGACGAACAACCTGATCGCGTCTGCGTGGGTCCTGAGGTGCGGGACGGACGCTGGCGGTGCGGGTGGGTCGTCGTCGATGTGCGTCTTGACGCCGTCCAGCCGGACGTGGCGCCAGCCCTCCGTCCGGGCGCCGCCCTCCGTAGCGTTCATAAACTCAACACCGGGGTGGCGTCTGACAATCTTCTCCAGCCACCGGATTTGATTGAGGTAATCCAGGGTCGTAAACGCGACGCCGCCATCCCATCCGGGCACCTTGGTAGGCATGCGTTTTCGCGGCACTGGCGAGACCCCATGCGCTCTATGTAGCTCATCTCGGTCGGGCCGTCCAGTGAAAATGTAATTCCCTTCCGCATCCTCTGTGTACTCCAGGCCGTCCCACCCAGCACCGTCGGCGTACGCTCGACCACCCGAGTACGACAGGTCATGTCCGACCAGGACGATCCTCCGGGCTCCCCAGGCGAGGGCGACGCAGATGGCCGCCGACGAGCTGGAGCCTCCGTGCCCGATCGGAGCAATGCCGGTGTCCAGACAAAACCGGATGTTGTGTGGAGCATGCGCCGTGAACCACGACGCCCGGTTGACCCAGTCTGCCAGCGCCCAGTGGGCGACATGCGTGGACGCGTCCATCACTAGGTGATCCACGCCGTCGATCACGTCGAGTACGTGCTTGGTCACGTCGAGGGACTCGATCAGCACCAACGCATCGATTGGGATGCCCTGCTTTTTCAGCGCTGGCGCCGAATTGTTGATCGCGAACACCAGCGCTTTACGATTCGCACGGAGCTCCTTGACGAGTGCGGCGTTCTTGTCAAGCGACGGGCCAGCGCCAACCACGATTACCGTCTTGCCTGCGAGCGGCCTGCCCATTCGGGTGGTGGCTGGGAATTTTGCTATGTGCTCCATTGACTGCAGCGTCGCTACCGCAATGGGTATGGCGCGCTGTACCGTCGTGTTTTTCCGGAGCTGTGCCATCCTCTCCGCCTCGTCTGGAGTGCTCATGCCCGGTGCCCCGCCCGCTGGATCCAGTTGACCACGTGACCAACCTTCATCATCGTCTCGTCTAGCCCGACGGCCATCCCGACGGCGCATCCAGAGAGCCACGGACTATCGTGGACCCTGTCCCGCAATGCGTGCGTCCTAGCATCGTGCGCCTCGATCATGAAAACTAGTGTGCAGAGCGTCTGTCCAATAATACCGGCTAGTACGCGGTACTCGTGCCTGAGGGCGTCCTCTGCACCGGGGTGCAGCTCGGACATCCGTGCTCCGCCGAGCCAGGCCTTGAGCACCTCCCCATGGTTTACCGGGCCTCTGCGAGCCTTGGTACTGGTGCGTTGCGCGATCGTAGTTCTGACCCTGCGTTTTTTATGTCCCATGCCCCGTCCACGTCGATTGCCTCGTGAGACCCTAGCACGATGGCGGCCGGATTGCCACCCAGTCGGTTGCCGGTCTCTTCCCAGATAGGGCGCGTGAACGCCCAGAGTGCTCCGGTCTCCCGGTGGATCGGGATGTCCTGTGTCTTGGGCCTGTCGTCGTAGGCAGCTGCCCAGGTGCCGTCATCGTCCACCGCGCCTACAAAGTACGCCCCGGGATCTGGCGTCACCGCTACCACACTAGACCGGCGACCTGTCCGCAGGATAGCGCATGCCATGTCGACGCACTCCTTGCCGCGACACGGGCTAGTCGGCTGCAACAGGACCACGGCGCCGCAGCGTCGGCCGATGCATTCCCATGTCGCGAACGCATGGGAAACAGTGCTCTCCAGCTGGGCGTCGTCGTCGGCTAGCTCGGCGGGGCGTCGGATAACATCCGCGCCATACGAGGCTGATACACGGGCTATCTCGTCGTCGTCGGTCGAGACGTAGACACGATCGATAAATTGACCACGGCGTGCCACGTCGATAGTCCAGGCGATCAGCGGCGCCCCTGCGACGTCCACGAGGTTCTTGCGCGGCAGGCGTTTGCTGCCGCCACGAGCCGGTATGAGCGCGAAAATGTTCATCCGCTCAGCGCCTCGGTCCGCAGCTTCTCCATCGCCGGTCGCTCGCACTCCTCAACTCGTTTCATACCGTCACCACAAGCGGATTCGAACGCGCGGATATCCCGGACTAGCTTGGTCAGGCCCTGTGGCTCGAGAGCAGCGGCGTGGTCGGTGCCCCTCATCGTCCGGTCGAGTGTCGTGTGGCGTTCCAGGACCGTGGCGCCCTTGGCAATCGCTCCGATGTCTACGGCGATACCAAGGTGGTGTCCCGATAGCCCGACAGCGTCGACCGGCAGGGAGGCGTGTCTCATAGCGTCTATGACGTTTAGGTTCATCGCGTGGAACGGGCAGGGATACGCCGAGGTGCACTGAAGCATCCCGACCCACGGGGCATCGCTGTCCATGACCCAGTCGAGTAGGTTAGCCACGTCGGTGTCCTCGCACATCCCGATCGATATCAGGACGGGCATGTCCATTCCGAGGACGCACTCGACCAAGGCCTTGCTCCGGACGCAGGCGCTCGGCACCTTGAGGAAGTCGAACCTTCCGACGGTGGCGCACTCGGCCGCGGAAACCGTGTCCCAGGTAGAGATGCCGCAGTCCATTCCGGCATCGCGAGCGTAGTCGGCCAGCGCGTTCAGGTCATCCATCGGGAGCTCTAGCGCTGCCCGGTGCTCTCCGTAGGTGGCCCCGAAGCTATTCGGATTGGCGTATGCCCTGTCGAGTTCGGCCCGTGTGAACAGGACCCCAGGGGTGAGGCATCGGCGTTGCAATTTCACAGCGTCTGCCCCCGCGTCGGCGGCAGCGTCGATCATTTCGCATGCCGTGGCCATCGACCCGTTGTGGCATGCGCCGAGTTCGGCGATGACGTAAACGCGTTCCTGGGTCACCTCGGCGATGCCCATCAGAAGCACCCCTCTTTTCCACTCACGGTCCACAAATCGTCGCGTCGGCGTGCTAGCACGAACATCTGCGAACCAAAGTCCCTGCCGCGCTCGAACACCCACACCTCGAAACGGGCATCGTCGCACAGTTCCATCAGCCCGGTCTGGCTGTACTCTCGCAGGTGGAAAGGGTTGGCGCCTGTGGCCGTCGATCTCTCCGGCGTGCTCAGTATCAGAATCCCTGTGTGATGCAATACACGTCGAATATTCCGTAGCCACCCGACCGGATCCTCCATGTGCTCCACGACCTCGATGGCGACCACTGCATCCACAGAGCAATCGTCCCAGTCGTCGCAGGACCTGACGAAACCGTGGGCCTCCGGAGCTCGCAAGCGCGCGAACGCAAGAGCCTCATCGGACACGTCCACCCCGGTCACCTCGGCGGCTGGAAACAGGCTGGCCAGCAGGCACGTGCCATATGCAGAGCCGCATCCGTAGTCGACAATGCGCCCGAGCTTCTTGGCACGCCCCTCGTTTATCCTGAGCAGCAGTTCGTTGGCCCGGAGGTACGCCGGCAAATGCACCTCGCCTGGTGAGGACACGGAGGCGTATGGCCGCTCGCGAGACTTGGTGACCACCACGCTTTGCGCGCCGAACCACACCCGGAACTTATTGTCTCCTAGGTTTTCCGACCTGTCTGGCAGTGGCATCCGTCCTCGTAATGGAGGGTCGCCCACGGCGCGGCTCGCGGGTCCTCATGTTATTGTGTTTAGCCGTATGGCCACGGCCGCGCGCCAGGCTTATCCATGGCTACCGTATACCAACCTACCACATTCCACCCCGGTTAGCGGATATCAATCCGTTCCGATGCGTGTCAATTCGTATCTCGTTTGGCGATGTATGGCTTCGACGAGGGCGACCCGGGTCTCACGGTTTGCGTCGGCTGGCTGGTGGCAGACGGTGGCGAATGCCAGGCTGTTCGTGTCCAGCATCTGCGCCGGGCCGGGCCGGTGGCGGCATGCCGAGCGCACGTGGGCGGAGCCTTGCGTTGCCCTGTGGGCAGCGTCGACAATGCCCAATCCCCTGGCGTTACCCATGTCGGCGAGCCGACTGGCGTACGGCCTGGAAGATCGGTTCGCGGAAGACGGCTATTACTGCACGCGCATCCGAGAACCGATGTCCTGTCGAGGCCAGCGGCATGGATTGCGTAGCAAGCGTAGTCTCGGCTCCAGCCCGCTCGAGCAGGACGATCATGTGTTCCGAGGGCGCCCTGGCGGCTAGGGAGGCCATCATCAGGTCTGCGGCATGCCTCGCACTCGAGCTACTCACTGGGCGCTCCTATTCGTCGGCCGGCGGTCTGCGCCCACTGATCCATTCGGGAGGTCCAGGCGCACGCCGAGCCGCCGATCTTGCGTACGGGCATCGGGTTGACGTCCATGCTAGCCCATCGGATGGCAGTGCTCCTGCTGACCCCTAGGTGAGCGGCAATGCTCTTCCACCCGAATAGCAATTTGACCTCGCGTTTCACTGCCAGGCGTCCATGATCGCGTTGCACACAGCATCGACGGCGTCGAGCGTGACGATGATGTCGTAGGGGAGGGGGACATTAGACATCGGACATCGTCTCCCACGTGCTGCGCTTCCTGGCGGACCGCTCGGCCATGGCGCGGAACAGCTCGCCCACCGCAGGGTTGAGCGGCAGCATGCGGCGCAGCTTCGCCATGGCCGAGTGCTCGATCGCCTGTATCGTCGACCGACTGGTGCCCATGACCGTAGCAATCGAGTCGAGGCCCATGCCATCCGGATGCATTGCGCACACTACCTGGCACGCCAGGTCATCGGACCACAGGGTATCCAGGTCAACCATCGCAGCACCTCCTGATCTCGAGGTCGACTGCCATACCGCACCGGAATTCTGGGAGCCCCCGTGTTTCTCTGTGTACTGCGGAGAGGACGGAGAAGCAGATGCATCCCTCGACGACCCATCGGATCGCATACGCTGTAGTGGCGAGCGAACTCTTGACGGCGCCATCGCGTTTGTCAATCACCCGTGCCCCTGTCTGCTGCATTTCGGCGTCGCGTTTCCCATCCGAGTTCCTGATTACCACGATTGTACATCGCAGGCCAGACCCTCCGGTCCCCCGGTTCTTTCTCAGTCGCCTGTTCAATCATCTCCGCCAGTCCACTGTCGTGCTCGTGGCGCCTGCTCAGTCTCCCCAGTGCCCCGGAGATTATCTGGCGGACGCGCTCCCTGGTCACGCCGAGGACCGCTCCGATCTCCGGCATGCCTGCACCGGCCGGGTTCGCCAGGACGAATGTCCTCACCGATCGGTCGTCTGCATACGGCGACATCGATATCCATCGTGCCAGCAGTCGGTTGATGTTGGCTAGCCGATCGTTGTATTCTGACAGGGTCGCGCCTTCGAGCCTTGCAGCCGCGTCAACCCATGCGTCCGTGGAGTCGATCGCCGCGTCGAGCTCCCGCTTGATGCGTGCTGTGTGCTCCTCGCTGTTGGTCATGGGTGGTAGCCGCCCGTGCGGATGATGTACTTATTGATGCAGGCTTTTACAGACCGTATCTGGGGAGGACAGAAAACGCGGACGTAGACTGTCGCAGCGACCATCTCGGAGATAGCGCTGTCCAGTGGGCGGCGGATGGGGCGCATGCCGAGTGCGAGTGCTGAGCCCAGGATGTCTTTGCCGACGTTTTTCACGGGATCCCCCGTCCTGCGACGAGCTCCTCGCAGGCCTCGTCTAATACCGCGTGGAAGGCCCTCCAATAAACGATGTCGTAAACATGTGCTTCGACCGTTTCGGAGAGGGCTCCGCCAACTGCCTCTAGCGTCAGAAACTTGAGTTGGACGAGCGTTGAGTTCCTGATGTTCTCCCCGATCGCGAGCCAGTCATAGATCACGTGGTCAGCTCCTTGCGTCGAGCGTCCACCGCCGCCGCCATCCGGACAGACATCCCCTCCGGAGGCCTCATCATGCCACGGGCCACCATGTCCACAGTCATCCTGCGTCGAGACGATCGAGCCAGGGCCCTGACGTTCGAGGTTGACATGCATAGCGCGGCAGCCAGTGCGTTGATGTCTGCTATCCCTGTCGCGTGGGGAAGCATGCCGCCGGCCGTGAACATAAGCACCTCCTTTGCGGGTGGCTCGCCGACGCGGTCTAGGCTCCGGTCGATGTCCGCAAGGTCGTCAATCCAGTCCGTGGCGCGCCCGGCGTCCGCCGCGTTGACGGCAACATGTTTGGACATCATCCCGAGCGCCGCACGTTCCAGAGATGCCCCGGTCGCAGACCGAATGGCGGGCGGGTCCGCTCGAGTCCGGACGTACCAGGTCATGGCTGCCGAGAGCGAACGCCATCGCCATCGTCGATCCGTTTGCCTAGTGCTCATGCGCTCCGGATGCGCTGCATGGTCTCGCTCGATCTGTGCATCCCGCTCGCACAGCTCGCACCCTCCGCACCTCGCCACCGTAGCACCTCGGCAGCCCTGACGCCACGACTGCGAGGTCAGCTTTGGCATGTCGATTGGCGCGAGCAGGTGAGCAAGCCAGCGCAATGCCTCGACAATCTCGACCCTGTCCCAGGGATCAGACATCGACGCGAACGATCGCTCCGTCCTCGATTGTACACAGATCGCCGGTGCGTATTCGCTCGGCGGTCTTGGCCTCGATACGCTGGCCGTCTGGCATGACGACTGCGTATATGTCGCCTACTGTCGAAGGCCCGGCTGTCCAGCGCCACCCATGCTCCTCCAGGCACGCGGCCTGGTTTGCTGCTCGACCCTCGGCCACCTTCTGCAATTCAACCAGCGCTGTCTCGTTCGTTGGGGCGATAGCCCACAGCGGCATGTCGGGATGCGTGCACCTGATCATGCCCTCATCGTCGCCGGACATTTCGCGGGCGTACCCGACCCTGTCCTTCCACGGACCCTTGTAGCGCTCCCCGTTGACTCCGCACTCGGGGCAATCGGTGTTCACCATGCCCATGTGACAGGGTCCTCCGCAGTGGATGCAGGTGCTGTTGTAGTCGCTCATTTTGTCTCTCCTGGTTCGGCTCTGTTCATTGCGATGTGGACGGCGTGGGTCACGGAATTCCGGAACGGTCTGGCGGCTGCGCGAACCGCCGCCACGACGGCTCGGTCAACCACCTCGTGGATGTAAAAGCCGGTGCGGTGGAAAAATGCCGTTTCCCAGCCAGCCGCGAGGGGGTCGATGTCACCCGGACCATCCGTTTGCTGGCTCCTGTCGAGCGGCGTCATCCGCACATCCCCCTGACTAGCCTAGCCATGTCAGAATCCAGGCACGCGACGATAGCGGCAACGGCATCGTAACCGTGCTCATACTGGCCCTCTGGATAGGCCGCCTCGAATTCGTCCAGCGCGGTGTGTCCCGGATACCTCGCGCGGATGGCATCACGGACGTCGGCCTTTGATGCCGCAACTCGGCCGCAGACGCTTTGCTTGATCTCCTGCGGCGTGACCTGGAGTAGCGGGATGCCGAGGCTCTGCGCCAGGCCGGCTATCACGCCGTATGACATGGCCACTTTTGCAGCCACCGTTGCCGAACGGGGCTGGCTGAATGCCTCCGTGCATATCAGCGCGGGAGAGTCCTGGTGGCAAATTTCTCGTAGGTGCCGCGCAATGAACCCTGCCCTGGTCAGGTTGTCGTCGGTGGCTCGCACGCGCAGGCGCTTCTTAGCTGGCGCTGTCCGGATCACGCCGACGCCGCATACCACCTCCCAGGACCGGGGCAGATCCATGATAGCCCACCCGAACGATGCGAATCCAG
>Ga0255058_10001610_pt1 | contig 12692 bp, 10 predicted proteins | sample Cases_109_9_MG_FD_188637 | JGI IMG/M metagenome (GOLD analysis project Ga0255058, IMG submission 188637) | Seawater microbial communities from Amundsen Gulf, Northwest Territories, Canada - Cases_109_9 | ecosystem: Environmental > Aquatic > Marine > Gulf | place: Canada: Northwest Territories... | reverse complement strand
AGTTGGACTAACTCTTTGAAACGTTGGCACATACAAAAAGCCCTGACCAGGATAACCTGGTCAGGGCTTTTTGTTATCTCTCTACCTCAGGTTCGAGCTTATTTACTGGCTCGGTGGGAATGGGTAGAGGATCGATCCATCTCACCAATCCCGGTCTACAAAAAGCTATTATTCTGCCTAATACATCCTTATATATAATGAAGGACTAAAATCAGAGATAGATTTTGTAGCTAACTACACAGAATCGATTAAGGCTCGAAAAACATCTGACTGAAATTGTAAAAAATGTTGTCTTCTTTGTCCGGACAATTTTGTGCAAAATCAACATATCTTTTTATAAGACAAAGAGATAGTTAATGTCATCTGCCAACATATGGACAACCGCATTTTTAGAATATTAGACAGTCCATATGCTCACCTATATTATATCGCCAACCAATTATGAATTTTTGCGAATGACAATTAATATACCCAAACATTTCATTATAATTCTCTATGGCAAAGTTTAGAAATTCTTCATCGTCAAATTCATCTTCAAGTATCTGCTTCTCTATCTTAGAGGAAGTATCAGCGTCTATCTCACCCTTATTAAACCTTCCTATAAAGTCTACTAATTTCTCTTATGCAATCCAGTGAGATTTGATGGAAGTATCGCTTTTCTTTGGGTTTAAGATAATATGGATTGGTAATCCTTTTTAATTATTGAATGTTGTTAAATATTTAAACAAATCTTCCGATAATATACATGATCATAATTAATAAGGGTAACGTCTTTTGCGCATTTGCTCTTAAATTTTCAAGAGATATCACAATCCATGAAATATTATAGACTTATAAAAAACAAAAATAATTAAGAAAAAGTCATAAAGTTATTTTTTTCAATAATGTAACTGATGGACAACTTATTACGACCAGAGGTTTTTCTCAACCAGGAAATAATTACTCCTTTTTACATAAATCTATGTTAAAGACAATGTTCAATAATATGAAAGGCAGCAATTCAAATAGGAAATTTCTACTGAACATCATTTTACTTTTTATATTCTTGCTGATAGTAATCACCTTTTTTACAAGATTCCAATTACGGCAAGAAGAAAAGAGCAAAAGGAAAGTTATTCTGTATCAAGCTAACCAATTGGTTAGTCTTATCACCCTGCATAATATCAACGATTTTGAAACAGACAAGAAAGATTTTCTCCTCAAAACCATCATGGAAAATAATTTCCATACAGGTCTCGTGTATTGCTTCGTCCACGACCACACTGGTAAGGTTCTCGCTTCATTTGCCTCCAATGAGTTAGTAGACAAGATACCTAATGAGATCCGAACGAGATCATTTTCCGAAATGATGTTAACAAAACAGACCTTTTATGATCCCGGGTCCGGACAAACTATCTATGAGTATTCAAAGCCTATCTTTGAAGACGGCCAGAGGACAGGGACTGTGAGGTTAGGACTCATTACTCCGCCGGTATTGCTTTTCCCTCCGGAACAAATAAGCCTTCTGGCAATGTTTATCTTTTCAGTGATTGCCGCTGTTTTAATATCCTATTATGGAGTCACCCTTGCCATCCGACCGGTTCAAAAAACCATTCGTAACTTTGAAAAATTCAGCTATGGATCAGTGCCAAATAACGGCCATTCAGAAAAAGGCCCTGGAATTGCTAAAATTGCAAAAGCACTTGATCATTCTTATTCAAATATTCAAGAAAGGTTTAGTAATATCGAATCAGAAAACATTGAATTGAACACCAAAATAGGCGCTATTTCTTTCGAGAAAAATCAAGTTATTAATCTCCTTGATTCTATGAACTTTGGAATAATAACCATTGATCTTCAAGACAATATCATCTATATGAACAATTATATGCGTACCCTGCTAGGGAGGCAATTAAAAGACGTACTCTATCAACAGTTTGACAACGTCGTAGGAAATGATGAAATTGCATCATTTGTTTTACAACAGGAAACAATAGGAACGGCCACAACTGCTAAGCATATTGAAACCACCTTTCCCGATCTTTTACCTGGAGAATTTTTTCAGGTGTCCTGCTTCAATCTTGTGGATAATCAGGGGGAGACTATAGGTAAAATAATCTTGGTCAAAAATATCACCAATGAAAAATTGGGAGAAAAGACCCAGCAAGAATTTATCTCGCATGTATCCCATGAACTTCTGACCCCTTTAACGACAATTAAATCATACAATGAAATGTTAATGGATGGCGAGATAGACAAAAAAGAGATGCAGAAAGAATTCTATAACACCATAAGCGATGAAACCGCTCGGTTAACTCGCCTTATTCAGAACCTTCTGAATATCTCAAAAATCGAGGCGGGAAGCCTGACAGTAAACAAAGGACTTATTAGGACTGAATTGCTTTTTGAAGATTGTGTTTCTGCTATCAATGCTTCTGCACTTAATAAAAACATAACTTTTGAAAAAGATATACCAGACAAATTCCCATCACTGTGCGGCGACAAAGATCTACTAAAAGTAGCGATTAACAATGTCTTGAATAATGCTGTAAAGTATACCCCCGAAGGAGGCACCATTACATTTTCGCTCAAAGATCACAATAACACGGTAACCTTTGATGTGGTCGATACAGGATTCGGTATTTCTGAAAAAGATAAACCTCACGTCTTTGATAAATCCTATCGTTCCACCGACCAACATATTTCAGAGCAATCCGGCTCAGGATTGGGTCTGGCAATAACAGCGGAGATTATACAACTCCATGGCGGAGAGATTGAAGTGCAAAGTGAGACTGGCAAGGGAACCCATTTTACGATAAACATACCGAAGGAGGAATACAACCTTGGAGATTAAAAAAAATATTCTGGTCATTGACGATGATGCCCATATCAGACGCGTGATTGAACTTAAACTGCGCAACGCAGGATACCAGGTGTTGATAGCCAAGGATGGGGAGGAAGGCTTAAATTTGATAGAGTCCCTGCACCCTGATGTTGTCATCACAGACATCGTTATGCCCAAACTGGATGGTAGGGCTGTCTGTATGAAGGCTGATGAATTTAAAAAGGAATGGCCTTTTCTTACCCTCATCATTACTTGCTCGTTAACGTTTGATGAGAAAAAATGGGTAAACACAATGAAAGACACCCAGTTTATGGAAAAACCATTCAGCCCCAACAAAGTACTGCAATGTGTTGACCAATACTTAGGAATTGAGAGATGACAATGGACATTAACCCTTTTAAAGAATTATTTAGCAGCCTAACTCAAATTAGCCAATTGAACTTTGAAGTTTGGGATGATAAAGGGCTGGTATTTTCTTCAGGACCTGATGGGACAGATGTATCCATTTCCAGACAAATAGAGGATTTTTCTACCTATGTCATGAGCCAGGCAGTGTTCCAGCATGCTTGTTTTAACGGCCAACAGGCCATATTTGGCGTTCCCATAAGAAACGAAGAGAAAATTATCGGTACCCTGCTTGCTTACGGCACAAATTCTAAAAAAAGTTCGAAACCGAAAGCAATGAATTCCCGAAAAATGCCTAAAGCCAAAGAGATGGAAACATTACTTACTCGCCTGACAGGGATTATGGAAGATAAATGGATCGATGTGAAAGAAAGAAACGAAATCGCTGAAGAGCTGTCTCAGAGCTTCGAAGATTTACATCTATATTCCAGGATTGCAACCCAGATCAAGACATTAAGATTTTCCAATTCCATGCAAAACAATCTAGTTGCAGAGATTCTGAAAACAATGCGAGTAGACCTGTCCTTTGTTATGATGCCAGAACGCCAGGAAAATAATGTAATCGTAGCAGACGAAAACAATTCCGTAAAAATTCCTAACCCGGAATCTTTTGTTGAAAACCTTTTAAACACTATCCCTCCTGATGCTCCGTCCCTGGCAGAGAATTATTTTATGGTCGCTAATTCCCTTACAAACACGGAATACAGTGAACTGCATAATCATCCTTTCCGTTTCCTTACAATAAAAATATACCACAAGGATAAATTTTATGGATGGCTTGGAGTAGTTTCATTCAACATTAAAGAAAAGTTCCGAAGGAGCGAGTTGAGGCTTTTGATCTCCATGGCCGAGCAACTTGCTACGGTGATTGCCAATACTGACCTCTATCATGATTTAGAACGTTTTATCATCAATATGATTAAATCCCTGATCTATGCTATTGAGGCCAAAGATGTTTACACCCGTGGTCACTCAGAACGGGTCAGTGATTATTGCATGCTTATGGCGGACCATCTTGAATTGGGAAAAGGGGAGAAAAGTATCCTACAATGGGCGTCGATTCTGCATGATGTGGGGAAAATTGGCGTACCTGAGTCTATTCTGAACAAACAAGCGGCTTTGGATGATGAAGAGTATAAAATAATTAAGGAACACCCCACCAGAGGGTACAATATCCTGCAACCTATTGAGCAGCTGTCAGCTGCGCTTCCCGGCATTTGTCACCATCATGAGCGCTATGATGGCAAAGGATATCCCAATGGGCTGAAAGGAAAGGAAATCCCATTGAATGCCCGCATTATCGCTGTTGCTGACACCTTTGATGCCATAACTTCCAAACGGGCTTACCGAGAGGCAAATGGAGCGGAAAAAGCCATGACAATTATTGATGAGGTAGCTGGCACTCAATTAGACCCATATTTAGTTTCTGTGTTCAAAGAGATATACAACAAGGATATAGCGTGTGGAAGAGAAGAGCAAACCTTTCTGTTAGAGGTATCCAGATGACACTATCAACAATTAGAATGACTAAAGTCGGTTCAAGGACAGTTTTAATTCCTAAAGGCCCCCTGACGCATCAGAACTGTGATGAACTCGAATCCATATTCAATGAGTGTATTAGCAAACAAAACACAGAGATTATTCTGGACTGCAAATCCGTATCATTCATTGACAGTGAGGTACTGGAACTCCTAGATCGGATGAATGAAACACTGAAAAACCAAGGGGGTATATTAAAAATGATCAGCATGGTTGAGGTATGCCGGGATATATTGATTGCAACACGGCTCACAAAAATTTTTCACTTTTATAAAAACATCAATGATGCCATAAGAAATGTGCCATGAAAAATAATCCAATTCAAAAACTAAAGAAGCTTGGTGAAATTGTGGTCAAACAGGGCCGAATTACACCTGGGCAATTGACCCAGTTTCTCCGCACTCAAAAAGAAACTGGCAAACCTCTCGGGCAGGTTTTGATCGAAGCAGGAATCCTGACTCAAGAAGAATTGACATGTATTCTTATGGGACAACTTGGGATTCCACAAATCTGGCTGCGCAAAGGTTTGATAGACGCCAGGATCGTGAATGTTTTACCGAAAGATAAGGCTCTTCGTTTTCATGTCATTCCAATGTTCAGGGTTAACAATGTCCTGACTCTAGCTACGGCAGACCCACACTCTATTTTTGTGCTTAACGAAATTTCCAGGATTACAAACCTGGTAGTTCAGCCGGTGCTTTGCCGCACGGATGACATCCTTGAGGCCATCCATGAATACTACCGTGAAGATGTGAATTTTGATGACGTTATTAATCAGATCGATGATTCAAACATTGAGCTTGTTCAGTCTATCACTGAAAAAGAAACCACTGAGTTAGCTGAAATGGCTGAGGATAGCCCGGTAGTTAACCTGGCCAATGCAATCCTTCTGAAGGCCATCCGGGACGGAGCAAGCGACATACATATTGAACCACAACGAAAAAAGTTCCGGATACTGGTTCGGATTGATGGACTACTGTATGAGTTCATGTCCCCTAAAATTGAGATGCACGCGCCAATTGTCTCAAGGCTTAAGATTATGGGAAATCTCGACATCTCAGAAAGACGTATGCCTCAAGACGGTCGTATTCAAGTGAGAGTAGATGGCAGAACCGTAGATCTCAGATTCGGATCAATGCCGGGCATTTACGGCGAAAAAGTGGTCTTGAGAATTTTGGATAAGGATAAAGCTGTCCTGGATCTCAACAAGTTGGGATTTGACACTGAGGTACTAAAACGGTTCAAATCTCTCCTCAAGAGACCCCATGGTCTCATCTTGGTTTGTGGCCCCACCGGAAGCGGCAAGACAACGACCCTGTATTCAGCAATAACGATGCTCAAATGCATTGAAAAGAATATTATCACAATTGAAGATCCAGTAGAATATCAGTTAGATAACATCAATCAAAACCAGATAAAAGATTCTATTGGCCTCAGCTTTGCCAAGTTTTTAAAACATGCTCTCAGGCAAGACCCTGACATTATCCTGGTGGGGGAAATTCGGGACCGGGAAACCGCTGAGATCGCGATCCAGGCATCACTGACCGGTCATCTGGTTCTCTCGTCGCTTCACACCAATGATAGTCCCAGCGCCATCACCCGACTCCTTGAGATGGGAGTTGAACCTTATCTCATCGCTTCTTCCTTGATAGCTTGCCAGGCTCAACGTCTCGTGCGGACCATCTGCCCGGAATGCAAGACAAGCTACTATCCCTCGCAGGGAGAATTGATGGAATTGGGAATTGACCAGGATAAAAAGATCAGCTTGTCCAAAGGCATGGGGTGTTCTGCCTGTTACGATTCCGGTTTCAAAGGACGCATCGGTATTTATGAGCTTCTGGAGATGGACGAAGGCCTCCAATCCTTAATACTGGAAAATCCAAATAACAATGCCATCAAGAACTATCTCGGTAAAAATGGATACATGAGATTGAAAGATCTTGGATATGAAAAAGTAATCCAGGGGTCAACCCATATAGAAGAAATAAGGCGGATATCGTCCGTGGAAATATAGAAAACCATGAAAACAATAATTTATTGAGATGATAAAAGGCTATGGCTATCAATTTCAACAATAAGGATATACAGGGCGCTTCAAAATCGTTTCCGGGGCTGCCTCTCTTTAAATCTGCCACCTGGAGTAATATTATCCGCTACATAGGCAGACCTGTTAAGCCCAGTGAACTGATATTTTTCACTACGCATCTTTCCTTAATGATTGAAATTGACACTCCAATGAATCAAGCGCTGAAAGCCATAGAAAGCCAAACTAAAAATACGGCCTTTAAAAAAGTCATTCATTCCATGGTTCAGGATGTCGAGGAAGGCAAACAACTTTCTGATGCAATGAAACGGCATCCCAGAGTTTTCAATAGCATGTTCATCAGTATGGTTAAAGGCGGGGAGAGCGGTGGATTTCTAAATGATGCTCTGGACAAAATCGCTGAAATGCAGGAAAAGCGCAAGGCCCTTACCACTCAGATAAGATCTGCATTGACCTATCCTGCCTTCCTTTGTGTTTTAGGATTTGTAGTAGTCATTTTTATTATGGTAAGCGTTCTACCCAAGTTTACTGCATTGTTTGCAGGAAAGGAGAGCATCCTGCCGTTTACTACACGCTTTTTAATGCAAGGGAGCACTTTTTTGCAAAGCTACTGGTGGCTATGCATTATCTCTCTCATAGGCCTGATAATAGGATTGAAATTCTTCAAAGAAAGCAAGCATGGACAGGCGCTGATAGATTGGTTTATTGTAAGCAGCCCGCTGGTATCAAGAATATCCAACAAGATTTATACCAATGAACTGCTTCGAATACTGGGAAATTTAATTGAAAGCAAGGTCCCGCTCCTTGATGCGCTTGAAGTGACTCGTGGTGCGATCCGCAATCGATATTTCAGAAAATTTATCGAAAAAATTATAATACACGTGGAGCATGGAGGAAAATTTTCCCAGCCATTTGCAACTTATCCTTATATATTGGATTCTGTTAAACAGATGGTGTCCACCGGTGAAGAAACCGGTAATTTACCAAAGACTATGCTACGGTTAACCCGTTTCTACGATGTAGAAGTTGAGCAGGAGCTTAAAAGGTTTGCTACTATGATTGAGCCAGTTGCGCTGGTCGTTATGGGAGCCGTGGTAGGCCTCATCGTTTCCTCTGTAATCCTTCCAATGTTCAAGCTGGCACATGCGGTAGGTTAAATATGGTCTTCAGCTTAGCTAAAAATCGTTTTATCTGTTTGTTCTCTTATGACAATTTCCTGTCATCAGAAACAACCTTAAGCTGGTTTGTGTAACTTGTTTTACTATAAACGTTTATCTCATTGTAAAGGGTAGTTGTGATAGTGGTTTGAGTACACCATTTTAAACTCTGTTTGATTGAGCAACGCTTAAGGTCGTTCTATATAGCTAAAGTTATTCTAAGATATGCCGATACTTATGATAGAGCTTGTAGTTATGGGCGATCGACCATAAGAAGTTTTAAAGTAATTTTTGATTATGTTGTCTTTCCCCCTTTTTTTTATTTTACTGGTTTAAACAGGGAGGCTAAATCGGTAGGATATTTAGCAAATATTTACTGTAGATAGCGTTTAAATAACGCCATTAACAAGAAACAAGGAGGATTAAAGATGAAGATGAAAAGAGTATGTAAGCAGTCCGGATTTACCTTAATAGAAATGCTTATTGTGGTTATTGTACTCGGTATATTGGCTGCGATTGTTATTCCTCAGATTGCCGTTTCAACTGAGGACGCCAAGCTTAACACACTGAGGACCAATCTAAATACGACTCGCAGTGCAGTGGAACTTTACTATTTTCAGCATAATTCAGTCTATCCTGGAGGCGGTGTACCCACTACAAAGCCAGCAGATGTCACTACAGGTCCTCAAGCCTTTGTTGCGCAACTTGCACGGTTTACGGATGTCGATGGCAACATTTCTAATACAAAAGATGCTACTTATAAATATGGACCGTATGTTAAGAATGGTATCGTGGCAACAAATCCATATAATGATATGAGTGATGTTGTAATTGATACCACTGAAGCAGACATTACTGTAAGAAACTCAGCTGCAACGGACAACGGCTGGAAATTCTACTTTAACACGGGTGTATTTATTGCGGCCGACGGAACTCTCGGGGTTCATGATAGTTTGTAAGAAAGTCATTCTGTTAGCTATCGATGGAAGGTCAGCTAAAAGCTAAACTTCGACTTTAGACCAGCTGAGCTTGTGCTTCCATACCACTACGCAAAATCCTTTAAATAAAGGATTTTGCGTAGCTATCAAAACATATTCAGAAACCTGAATAAGTAATTAAACTACTCCATAACCCCGCCGACCTTTGGCACCGATATATCTTATTACGTATAGACACCCATAAACACACCGCACATTTCTTACTAAACCATCATTAAAAACTAACATCTTGTCTTGCCACGCAAAGGCATAAGTCCAATAAGAAGGTTCGCGTTTTTCTACCCTAAAAATATCAGGAATATTAACTAAATCCAAGTTTACCAGGCCACATCAGAGATAGATCAAACTGACTTTAGAATATAATCGTGCAATCAACATTGTAAGTCGTGATAAAAAAATTTTCATATTTATTTCTCATAAAGGCTGAGATTGTATAGAAATTTACATATTAAGTATTTATAGATTTTTTTTTAGCCATTGCCAGCCATAAAATACCTTAATTGTTTGTAAGCAATATGTTAATCCTCAAAGTAGCAAAACAGTACTAATGAGGAAAAAATTACCTTAGCGTGGAATAACTAACCATTAAATTTCATAATATACCAGAATCATGAAATGAGAATTTTATAATGTCTTGTAATATAAGAAGATACATTTAATTATGTAAAAAAAATTATTTGGTATTAATATTGCTAAACTAAGTAATTAGCGTAATCAGAAATATATATGTAATGAGTTTTAAATATCTCTTTATATATTTTATATTTAATTATTTTGTTCGGAACTCTACATCTAACTATCTATGGAACGTAAGCTAAAAGACAATTTCCTGACGTGCATGTCTAGACTACAGCTATCAGCTGGTTTTACGTTTGTTGAAATCCTGATTGTAGTGATGATTATGGGGATCATAGCAACGATTAGTTTGCCCGCGCTAAATGAGTCCCTTGAAGACACCCGGCTTCGAGGAGCAACTGACGAAGTCGTCACTGCCCTTGAATACGCACAATTGACAGCCATGACTTCCGGCCGAGAGACCAGGGTGAACATCGAGAGTAGTGATGAGAGAATTGATGTAAGGCAGTACACAACAAATGCCGACCTGTTTAGTGGCGGGGACGCACTGGCGGCTGCTGATGTGGAAAATGGAACCTATGAACTAATGCCATATCCTTTAAAAAAAGGGATCAATTACTCCGTTATACTAACAGATGAAAACCAGTTCGAGGGTGTGGACATCACCATATCAGACTTTAATGTAGGCAGCAGCGTAGATTTCGATGCGCAGGGAGCACCTTCTAAGGGAGGAGCAGCCACGCTTGCTTTAGGAAGTAGTCAGATAGTAGTTACCATGGACGCACTGACCGGAAAGGTTAGTGTGAGTGAGTAGCTCGTTGTAGCTGCGGTAAAGTATTATTTTACCCTTTTGGAAATCATTCATGAGTTTAAAAAAGGCTTTCAACACAACAGAAGAATTAAAGGCCTCTGTCGGGTTTACCCTGGTAGAAGTTATATTTTCTGTAGTCCTTTTAGGGCTCATTGCTACTGGAATAGCATACCCATATACAACAGGTCAGCAGTCAGTCGATGTGAGGGACGACCGTATGTTGCTTGACAATTACCTGCGCAGCCGGATGGAAATTCTTGTAAGCACAGATTTTGGTACACTCAGCGATGGTTCAGCGGCAGTTACCGTGAATGGAGAGAATTATACGATTACGTGGACGGTTGTGAACATGGACATAAACGGGGATGCAGTACCGGAGACGAATGTAAAGCTGGTTACAGTATCGGTAACGGAAGTGCCTGATAGTTCCCTGTCAACCATCATGGTAGATAACGAAGGCAGGGTAGGTAAGATACCATGAGAACCACCAAAGAAAAAGGCTTTACGCTCGTTGAAATGCTCCTGGCCGTCACAATTATGGGGATTATTGCCGGTGCAACAATGCCTCTACTTTCCGCTATACTCAATGCACACGCCAGCGTTTCAGCCCGTTCCAGTCTTTATCAAGAAGGCATGTTGATCATGGAGCGGATAACAAGCGGACTCAGGAAAACAACTGTTGTTGCGGTTCCTAACGGCCACAGTACCACGAGAGACATCCTGGCCTTTTCCCGCCTGGTCAATAGCGATAATGACTTTTACTTCGGGGACCCACTATTACCGCGTATTGATGAAGACCCGGGTAACTATTATTCGGTTGGCTCCTACGGCATAAAGGGGGTCGATGAAGATGATGATGGGCAGGTTGATGAAGGTGATGTGAGGGATGAGGATGAAGATGGTTTAATAGATGAAGACCTATTAGATGGATTGGACAATGATGGGGATGGGACTATAGATGAGGAAGTAAATACAGATTATTTGGGCAACGGTGTAAGTGGTATCTTTGGGATTGATGATAACGGTGATGGAACGGTGGACGGAGAATTATTTGAAGATGATGATGAGGATGGGACTATAGACGAGGAAGAGATACTTTTCGTAGTGTACGTGTATAATTCTTCTACTAATACCCTGACTGAAATACATACAGATGCTTCCACTGGCATAAACAGTCCTGCACCTCAAGTAGTCTTGTCGACAAGGGTTACAAGGTTTGAAGCGATCCACCAATCTCCAGCCAGAATCAGGATTAAACTGGAGCTTACGGGCGAAGATGGTAAAGACCTAAAGTTGGATGAAAAAGTATATGTCAGAAACGTGCTTCAGAAGACCGGTAAAAGGGTTAGGTGAGAAGACTAGAAAAATAAGTTAGAAGGTAGAGTTCATGAGGTTTAAGAAAATTTTAACTATGAATACTGAACTCCTATTTCCTTCTATTATCATGTTTAGGAGTATTAATTGTCAAAAACCGGGATAACTAAATTACACCAAAGCGAATCAGGCATCGGCTATGTTATGATTCTACTTATACTTGTTCTGCTGAGTTCCCTGAGCCTGGCCTTTCTCCAGAAGGTCGGTACAGAGATATCTGCCACTATGAACCGCGGCAAAAACATGCAGGCCCACTATCTTGCCGAAAGCGCAGCCAACCACGCCTTGTGGCGTCTCCTTAATGAGCCCAGTTTCCCGGCATCAGAAACCACGTACTACATGCACACCCTGGGGCAAGGACGCTACGGCTATAAAGTTCGCAGACATACTGACACCACCTTTGCCACTATCGCTACAGTGGGTGCTATTGGAGAAAGTGTAGCTAAACAGGGCTATGTGCTTCATGTAAAGAGAGACTGTGATGGTATTTTTGCTGATGATTTCGAGACGGATGACTATTCTGGCAGTACAGGCACCCTTCCTTGGGCCAGTGACTGGGTTGAAATTAATGAAGACGGAAATCCTCAAAATGGAGACGAAATAGTGTCTACTGATGAGGGGGACTTATCCGTTCGAGTTCAAGACAACGATGGCGGTGGAGAGGGAGTTGAACGCGCAGTGAATCTCTCAGCGTATGCATCTGCAACGCTTAGTTTCGAGTACCGACGCGATAAGCTTGACAACACGGGGGACTATGTGAATATTGAGATATCGAGCAATGGTGGCCCTTGGACAGAACTTGACCACTTCGAGGGACCGGCGACCGACCTAGCATACACATCCGTAAGCTATGACATTACGTCCTTCATCTCCGCTGATACCCGCATTCGCTTCATAAGTTCACCAAACCTCGGGAATCAGGATAGGGTCTGGTTCGACAACGTGGATATATGCGCAAAGAACT
>Ga0255058_10001609_pt1 | contig 12693 bp, 7 predicted proteins | sample Cases_109_9_MG_FD_188637 | JGI IMG/M metagenome (GOLD analysis project Ga0255058, IMG submission 188637) | Seawater microbial communities from Amundsen Gulf, Northwest Territories, Canada - Cases_109_9 | ecosystem: Environmental > Aquatic > Marine > Gulf | place: Canada: Northwest Territories... | reverse complement strand
CATACATTCTCTGTGCGATCGGCGTCGCCCCGATCTGAATGACCCCGCCTCTTCGGAGGATGATGAAGTTCTCATCCCGAGTGCGAAACATCTGGTCGCCAGGATTGAGATTCTGTCGGCCGGCCCGGTAGCTCAGGTCCGTCTCATCGAATGGAGCCTGGTAGCCCATCAAAAACGCCTGGACCATCTTGCCAGTACTGGGGACGCACACCCACGCCAGTGCACCGGTTTCCGGCATCGAGTACTGGCCTTCACCATTCATGAAGTGGAAGTAGGGAGAGCTCACCTGAATATCGAAGTACCTCTTGTTGCCGTGCTCAGAGATACAGTCGACTGACCAATCCTCGATGTTGACGTTGAAGATGCGGACCGTCTCAATGTACGCCGCCTGGACTCCGCTGGCGGCCTGACCAAGTGACCCGTGCAGCGATCTCCTCGCATCTGCTGATGCTCTCGAAGGCAACGTGCTCTCCTAGTACAAATGTTCCAGGCCCGGTAAGCCCTGTCCAAACTCTGCGCCGTAAGCCATGCCGGGGATCGGGTGAGTGCTATGCACTTCGGACTTCCAACCTTCTGCCGCGGCGTCCAGCAACGTCTTCTCCAGTTGCCGACTCTGTAGTCGCGCAATCCAATCCGTTTGCATCTCCACCGGCAAGTGCTTCACGCCTTGGAGAAGAGGATCGTATTTGATCTGTTTGTCCGGCGTCATCTTGCTGTTGTATGCCACGATCTCTGACGTAGGAACTTTGTCCCCAGGCAGCAAGCCATCATTACTGCCTGGGTCTCTGACCTCGCTGAGATTGGTCATCGACCGCACGAAGGTCTCAGTATTGATTCGCCTGATTGGTGCCTCTTTCTCATAGACCCTCTGAATCTCATTGACGAGGTAGCTCTGCACGTGGTTCATGCCGACGAGCTCGCGCATCTCCCTTGGATTCTTCGGGCCCGTGGAAAGTGCGTCACCCTTCTTCACGCTCTGGTTCCTTTTCACCATGAGCCCACTGGTACCAGGCACGTAGTGACGCTGTCCTTCCACAAACACGCTCCAACCACCAGCCGGGTCTTTCTGTACCTTCTGCACTTTTCCCGCAGTAGTGGCCAAGGTGGCCGCGCCGGGAAGCACCTTCGGAAGCTGAAGCAGCTGGTCCAACCTATCGAACGTGCCGACAGCACTGCTCCCCTTCGCGCCCGCTACACCACCTGTGTGGAACGCGTTCATGGACAACTGAGTGGCGGGCTCTCCCAACGCCTGTGCCGCGATGATGCCGACGTTGACGCCTTTCGGGTGGAAGGCACCGTTCTCATTGAGGCCGTAGCACTTGGAGCAAAGACCTTTGCCATGGGCACACTTGAGCGGACTACGTACTCGCACATCAGCGATCTTGTTGTTGCGAAGACGTCGAGCAACATCAGGTGTGACGAGAGTGCCATTGGCAATGACACCCTTGTCCCGGCCGCCCTTGCCAAGTTTGATCTCGCCGACAGTCACTCTGCCTAGAATGTCCCGGCTGCCAGAGGGGAACTTGATGCCCTTCGTAGTGCCGCAGTCCTCACTGACAATCATCTGGTTCATGGTGGTCTGCATGATCTGCTTTCCCATGTAACCAGGGCGCCAAGTACCTTCGACTCTGTTGATGGTGCCCATGCGAGCTCCGTGCATGGACGCCCAGTAAGACCCGATGTCCAGGCCCTCGGAATAGGAGCGGTCAATCGGTACCGGCACTGTCTTGCCGGCCGAGTCCTGCACCAACAACGGCGTGACTGTCATTTGCTTGTACTGGTCCCAACTACCTCGAGCTCCCGAGCGCACCCAGTCGTACAGTCGAGTCGGGTTGGCATCGGCCTTGGCCCTGGACCTCTTGTCGATCAGCTTTCCTGCCCGGGAGTAGATTTCAACAACCTTCTCCGCCTTCCGGGCGTTCGACAAGCGAGAGTCCTTTCGAATGCGGTCTTCTTCTTTAGCCGCGGCGGCCAGCACCGGGTCTCTGCTTCTCTTGTCAGAGAAGAGGTCCTTCAAACTGATCGAGAGACCAGTGGAGTATTTGTTGCCCAGGTCTTTTACCTTGTCGGCGACGTGGGCGAACTCCTTGTCGTGGTCTACAGCAACGTCGGTCAGTAAGTCGTGGAGATTCTTCTTGTCGAGGATGAATTTGGGGTCCGTGAGAATCTTCTTGTCACGCTTCTCCGGAGGAAGCGCCTGGTTCACCAATATCCGACCGACTGTCGTCGTGACGGGACGCTCACCGAACTTCTCCAGAATATCTGCGTCTATAGTAGCCAAGTCCACCGTGATCGGGTCCTTCATGTCGAGGTGCCCGTCATTCACAGCCCGTGCTGCCTCCCCCACAGTCTTGAATCTTTTGGGCGCCTTCTTGTTCACCTCTGTCATTTTGTAGAGCCCCAGCATCGACTCATGCGTGGGCTTGAACATGAGCCTGCCAGTGGCTGGGTTGAACAGGTTGTGCGACGGAAACATCTTACGCGCTTCGTCTATTGCCTTAGAGCTGACAGGGACGTACGCGGACATCTTGTCGCCGTCGAAGTCAGCGTTGTAACCCGAGGTGGCCAGCGGGTGAATCTTGATCGCCTTGCCTTCAATGACCTTCGGCCGGAATGCTTGCACCCCAAACTTGTGGAGAACCGGGTCGCGCTTCAAAAGGATTGGCCGCTCATTGAGGACGTATTCCAATGCCCTCATTGCAGACTCCTCATTTTCCTTCACAGCCTGCTGGGCCTGGAAAGGAGTCATCCCGCTGCGAACTAAGTTCTGAACTACGAATGGTTTGTAGAGTTCCTTGGCTGCTTTCCTCGGCATCCCCACTTCGTCCAAAGAGATCGAGGGCTCGGGGACAATCGTCCCGCGCATAGAGAGGTCCTGCCTCTTGCCAATGATTTTGTCTTGGAAGTACCCCTTCTTGGGCCTCCCTTTGCCGGCGATGGTCTCGGACACACTATTGAGGTGCTGCTTGTTCGCCCCATGGCCGGTGAGAGCCAGCGCCTTGAGACCGTCGTACATAGCCGTCCTCAAGTCGTAAGCCTCTTCGTCTGGCAGAACTTTCGGGTCAAACATAGAGAGCTGGTCGTTTGTGTTCGCGATCCGGCTGTACAGCTTATTGACATCGTCAATGTTGAGGCTGCCATTGGGCAAGATGCCGGCCGGGCGCATGACTGGCGGCAGCACCGGAATCACTTTGGTGGTGTACGCCGACTCCGGAGTGAGCCCCGCCTTTCTCAGTGACCGAATGTACTTGAGCTGCTTATTGGCCTTGCTTCTATTCGCCCCGCGGAGCGTCCCGATTTTCTCTGACAGCTCTTTCTCTTTGGCGGCCACATCGAGTTTACGGAGTGCGGAAACAATGGCTTTCGGTCCTGTCTTACCGTCGAGCTCCTGCTTCGATTCCACAATCTGATTGTAGTCTTTCCCGCTCAACTCAAGCAGATTCCTCACAGGCTTCTCAAAGATTGGATTGGGCATCTGCTCAGCGAGCTCAATGTGAGACCACTTGTCTCCGAGCTCGTTGATGTTTTTGGTTCCTGTGATCACAGGGTCAAAGATGCCACCCTTTTCAGGCTTCATGTTTCTGCCTGTGAAGGTGCGGCCAGCTCGAGGCAGAGCACCATTGCTCATCTTCCGAACTTGCGCATCCGTGATTGGCCGCAACAGCAGGTCGTTGCCTTCCTTATCGATGTCGATGCCCATCGTCTTCAAGTAGCCTTCGAACTTCTTGAACACGAAAGGAACTTTGGGCGCCGGCGGCGCTTCTCCTGCTTGCAGCATCGTCCAGAAGTCGTCGTTCTTGTCAGCCTTGTATGTCTGCATCTCGCGCACGTTCTCGCGAGCGTTGTGTGCCAGCATGGCATACAGGCCCATCGCGTCCATCGTCTGTGCGCCCTGAGTTCCGCCCTTCTGCGGAGTCATGTTCGAGTCGTATGCATGCCTCGAGCGAACAGACAAACCTTTCGCTGCGGTGTGATGCAGTTTGTAGATGTACTGGGTGCCTATCAGCACGTCCTTCAGAACACGGCCCGTGGCCGGGTCCGTCATGTCCTCTGTGTCAGAGATGCCGTGCTTCTTGAGCTCGGCCGCCAAGTTGCGCGTGTAGTCCTTGTTCTTGGGGTCGAAGTTGCTGACGATGTAGGGCTTGCCCGTCTTCTCTGCGATCTTGCCGGCGGCTGTCTCGAGCACCTGGCCCAAGTTGATGCGAGTCGGAACTCCGGTCGGGTTGAGTAGCACTTCTGCCGGCCGGTCGTCATCTGTCTTTGGCATCTCCCCGTCCGGGAGGATTTTGGTGATGATGCCTTTGTTACCATGACGGCCAACAATCTTGTCGCCGATGTCCGCCGGCGCGTCGGCCTTCACGTACACCGTAGTGGTTCCACCATGTGTCACCACTCTGCTGACGGTGCCTCCGATGTCCTTGTCCCAAGTGACAGGGCGCGACTTCACTGGCTTGATGGACTGTTTCGAGAAGAGACCTACTTGCTTCTGCTCGGGAGTGACGTACTCATGCTTCATCACACCAATGAGCACGTCCCCTGTCTCCACCCGCTCTCCTGTCCGGATGATTGCTCGGTCGTCCAGCTTATCGATCTTCTTCTTCTCCAGCTTGGCACCCATCTCAGCGACAAACTTCTTCTTGTCGAGGATGGTGGTGTCCTTCTCCTCCTTCACGCTCTCTCGGAACATGTGAGACGAGGTCAGCTTCTTGGCCGCGGTCTCAGAGATGACAATACCATCTTCAAAGTTGTAGCCCTTCCACGGCATGTAGGCGACGCGGAGATTCTTGCCCAAAGCAAGTCGGCCGTTGCTCGTGAAATTCGTGTCGGCGAGAACCTGCCCCGGAGTAACTTTCTGCCCTTTCTCTACGAGCGGCTCCGAAGTCAAGAAGCTCTTGTCGTCATTCATGGGGAAGTCGGAGTAGAGCTGAATCTCGTGCCGCTTCCCGTCATCGCCTTTGATGATGATGTTGCTACTGGTGACCTTCGCGACCTTCCCTCCTACCGGAGACAGGTGAGAAGAAAATCCACCTACGAGCTCCTCGAACGTGGCTTTGCCTTCTGATTTCACCTGCACCATCGGCGCTTCCCTGTCAGTCAGGGACACAGCCTGCTCAATCTGCTTGGCTGCCACCATGGTGCGGTTGCCCTGGTCACTTTGCAGGAACGGGATGAGGTTGGAGCTGAGGTCGAACATCCCTTTCGGGGAAGCCAGCACGTAGTCCACCTCGGAAGGCTTGACCACGGTGGTCTGTCCCTGGTCGCCGGTAGCTTTGATGCGACTGCCAATGGGAACCAATTTACCGCTCTCTCGACTGTACTGGTCGGGGTACGCCACCACCGAGTGAAGCACTTGCGTGGGAGTCAGCTTCACCCTCTTGCCCGTCTTTGCATCATAGGCGCGCGCAAGGATGTCCCGGCCCTTCTTCTCTACACCCAGAGCGAGCTGCAAAGTGGTGCCGATCTTCGAGGACTCAGGAGTCTGAATGGGGTCGAGGAATCCCAGATGGCTCGGGTTGATGGCCTTGGCACTGGCAGTAACTTGCTCTGCCTTTGAGATGCCGCCCTCTCCACGAATCGTGGTGCGGCGGTTGCCGGCGATGTAGCTCATCGGATTCATCTGGTCAGGGATCTCGGACAAATCGGAGGATGTGAAGAACGCCTTCACCGGCTTGCCGAAGATGTCAGGATGAACAATGTCCTTCACCTTCTTATCGGACTTGTCCAAGGTGTTGGAGATCTTCCGGCGCACGTCCCAACGATGCTTCTTTGAAATGCGCTCAGCGATGAGGTCCTCGGCCGAATGGAGCTCCTTGAACTCCAGGGAGTCGCGGTCATCCGGCTCTTCCTCTTGACGGGACACCCTCAGAATCTTGTGCGAGCCAGACAGCAGCGCCTTGCCACTGACAGAATCGTACGCTGTTCCCAGCGTCACTTTGGTGGACTCGGGAAGGAGCTTGGTGCGGCCGAACTCCTCCACCACAGTTTTCTCGGCCTCGCTGATACTATCGGGCATCTCGCCGGCAAACGTCTTGTGGAATTTTCTCAGGGCCTCAGTCTGATTGCCCTTCTTGTTGGCGTCCAAGACTTCTTTGCCCCAGGCTCTCTCAATGGTGTCGTCGTCGACTCCCATCGTTTTCAAGATCGGGTACAGAGCGATGTTGGAGCCCTTGTTCGAGAATTTGATCGACATCTTCTTCGACTTGGGGTCGAAGTCCATGTTGAAGTTGTGGCCCTGGGCCAGGTTCCACTGAGACGCCAGTTTTCCGTTCTGCTTGATCTGAGTGTAGACGCCAGACTTCAATCGAAACTGGTTGCTCACCTGGTACTCGTTGCCGTTGACAATGTACGTGTACCGATCTGTGATTTTGGGGATCTGAGCGAGCGTGACCGTCTGCCGATCCTTCACCTTGCCAGTGACATTGTCTTTGAGCTCGAGCTCGGCGCGCAAAGGCACCGCCCAAGTGCGGCCGCGCAGCTTCGACTCTTGCTGAGAGCGGATGTCGTTGATGTCCCGGGCGTCGTCGACCCAAACCTTCTTCACCAAGAGCGAGTTCTTTTTGCCCTCTATGGGAAATTGCTCGGTAACCGTGTCGGCTACCCGCTGTTTGAGAGTCTCGAAAGCTTCGGTGGGATTGTAATGAGCCATTTACCATCGCTCCGCGAATTATCGGTGGTGCACGCCACCTATCGCTTCGGATTTCACAGCATCCTATGTCCAGGGGGTCATTTTATCAACGGAAATACAAGTAGGGAAATCGGTACAAGAGAAATGGAAGAGGCCCACAATATTTCTCTAACCGGAACAGAAAGGAATTGTCTAAATGGACCCAAGCGACACCGGAGATTTCACCAATAGTAGCTGGCTCGCCAGCGCGATCGACAGCAACCTGGAACCTGAGACTGAGGAAAACCAGGAGTCGAGTCAAAATGACGACAACAATGGGGATGACGAGTGAACTCGATCATCGTCGTTGGTATCGTCGCGGGATTCTTTCGACGGCTGAGACGAGGCTGTAGAAAGTACAAGAAGCAGTAGATGCGTGCATGTGTGGCTTGCGGAGAACCCCTCAACGGGCCTGGGGTGTTCAGAATCCGCATCGGAGGTGTTACCTACGACGAGCAGCATGGCGCGCTTTTCATTCAAGAGCGTTGTGATTCCTTTCGGGACGGCAGTATGACTCAGTGGTTGTGCGTGCGCTGCGCCAACCAACACGGGGTCTATGTGGACGACTTAGAAGATGACGTCTGCGGTGCCGTTGACGGTAGGAGCAGTTGTGGCGGAACCTTCGAGCCGATCGAAAGCGAACAATCCGAGACCGTCCTGCGACTCGAGTGGGGCACGGTGATGGAGAACATCAGCGGTAAAGGTCCTGGTGAAACATTCGTCGTCCAAAAGGACGAGGATGGAGATTTGATCGGCGGCCACATTCACTTCATCTGCGCATGCGACGCATGGAGAATACCACTCTGGGATATTGAGCCAGCGGACACGCCATGACCTCAAAATTCATCGGACGTACCGGCTTGCCTCGATATCCGGAATGCTCGCACTGCGGGCTACCGTGCAAACATGAGCAGTACGAAGTGTCCCATACTTTCCCTGGAAAAGAGCCAGCGGTGAAAACCTACTGCTGTCTGGAATGCGTGAAAGGGGACATGGGGATCGAGGAGCACATCGTTCAAGAGGTCGAAGCTCGTACTCGGCAAGAGTACAACTGGCTTCACAAACAGATTTGCCCTGCGTGCAAACGTAGGATCATCAAAACTGTGTAGGGAGCTTTGCCGAAGGGGGTCTGGATTAAACCGGGCTCTCTTCTTTAGCCCAAAACTGAAAATTGGACCCTAAAGGTGCCCAGGTTCATCTACATGCTGGGGAAAAGTCAATCCACCGCCTCGTTGAGACCGTAGCCTCCACCAATGCCAGCGGTGGTAAGTCCCGCGGCACCAATCGCACCAATCTCACGGCGTCTTTTAGATGGAGCCGTAACTTTGGGGCGAACCGCGGAGCTTGCGCCCCCGGGTGCTACAGTGTGCGTCGGCGTTGGGAGCATCACAGTCTTAGCTTTTGGTGCAGACACAATCTCGGTCGCAGTTTGGCCCTGTAGTTTCAGTGGTGGACTCGGCTTGTTCAATTTCAATTGGGATAAAGCTTCCTGCTTGGAGAGCTTCCCTTCTGCCAACAACTTCTCCAAGTTCTGAGACTTCTGAAGGCCTGCCGCCTCAGCTTGCGCCGCTCCCCCTCTCACGAACCCAGACTGACCTGGGATTCGGGCCGCGGGAATGCCGTGAGCTCGTCTAGTAAACCCGAAGGTCCCCGACTTCATAGGCCGGACGACCTTCCCCAAACGCCCGAACGACTTCTGCAATTTGAGGATGTCCGCAGGAGAGACAGCGATTTTCTCCAGCTCATCGAGGAAACCATGAAGTGTGGGGCTCTTCATACTCCCTGCTGTGCCTCCGGACCACGCCGAGCTGGTCGTTGCTCTGGCGTCGGCACAGCAGCGGAGTTCTGCTGGGCGCCGGCGGACTGCTGAAGCATCGGGAGGATGAGACTGTAGAGATGCGGGTTGTTCAACTGCATCTTCACGAGCTCATGCTGCCGCGCTTGATCTTGCATGGTGTTCAGCCAGTTGACCACCTTCTGCGCAACCTCCATGAGGTCGTAGCCGGGCCCGCTTTGCTGCGGGAGCTGCGACTGCACGCCAGCCATGCCGGGAGCTGTGGGAGCCCCTTGCTCTGGCGGCACGCCGGCGGGCATCTCTCCTCCACCAGCTTGCGGTGCAGCGGGAGGGATCTCCATGCCCGGCACCTGACCTGCTGCATTGGCCTGGCCTTGCTGTGCCGACATCATCTGGCCCTCGGCAGTCGGACTCAACCCAGGCTGACCCATGCCAGGCATTGGTTCCGACGCCGGCATGCCCTGGCCTGCGACCTCGGGCGTCATCTCGTTCATCATTTTCTGGCCGCGCATCTGGTACTTGGCCATGACGAGCTGCGCTTCGCCCTGAATGTTGGCTTGGCTGATTGCCTGTCGACGCTGGCCCTCAAGGATCAACTTGCGCTCCTCCTCCACACGCCGCTGCTCTTTGATCGAGCTCCAGTCAGTGTCCTCGAGCAGAGACTTGTCCGACAACTTGCCGGCCTGGTTGAGCTGCAAGTAGTAGGCGCTACGCTGCAGGTCGTCGGCCATCTTGAAGCGCTTGTAGTGGCAGGGTACCGGGTTCCAATCGAGGAACGCTCCAATGTTGGGGAGCAAGAAGTCCAGGATGAGCTGCTTGCGCTGCGATTTCACGTCGAGGAAGTGGTTCTCCAAGATGCGCATCGACACGTTGGACCCGGAGTACTGCATGCCTCCGAAGACGAACTCGATCGGCACGCCCATGCCGGCGACGATGTGCTCCGACCACTGTCGATACTCTTGGGAGAGCATCAGTGCCCGCCCGTCACCGCCGAGGGACTGCTGACCTACTGGCACCGGGAGCAGAGGAATGTAGTTGTTGTCGAGGCGCCAACGGATGAGCTCGGCTTCGACCTTGTCTCGCCACTGGCTCATGTTGATGGTGGCGTACGGATCTGCAGTGCCCGACGCTGCCTGCGGGAAGAGGATGCGCATCGGTACGATGTGCTCGATGGCGATGGCTTCCTGCGCTTTGCGCAGCACCTGCAAGTAGAAGGTGTCCTTGAGAACCGGCAGAATCATGGGCATGCCCCAGCCCTTGTCCTTCTGGGCAATGGTGGGACGCTGCATGTGGTAGATGTTCTGCGGGCTGAACAGCAGGGCCTTATTCTTGCGCAGTGCTTCGATGAACACCTGCGGTACGCGCTCAACGATATGGCGCTTGGCCATCCGCACGTCGTTCGCCATCGTCGGCGGGATGGAATAGAAGTACCGGCTCTCTCCCGTCGCCTCGTTGTGCTGGATGGTGATGTACTCAGGGTTCCAACGAATGAGTCTAATCTCTCGCGGCGACTTCATGTAGAAGTCACGGACCTTGAACTCTCCATGATGAGAGCACCGTCTGCAGGTCCCAATGAACTTGTACTCACGGAAGACGTACTTCAGTTGGTTGATCGGCTCTGCTTTGTTGCAGCTCTTGCAGATGAGGTACTTCTTGAACGGGAAGTAGATACTGATGAAGGCGTTGCCGTAGGTGTTGTAGTCCAGGCCAACTTCGATCTCGAACTTCTTGAAGTGGAGCGTCTCTTTGAAGAAGCGGTCCCACCTCTCGTTGTCATGCTCACTGTCGCCGTCGAACACCAGGTCAGTGACCGGGTACTCCGCCATCTTGTAGCAGACAGCATTGATGAGCGGGTTGGTGAGGAAATAGAACCTGCACCACCGCAGCATCGTCTTGAAGCTGGTGGGCAGGTAGGTCTGCGCGATGTCGAAGAAGGGAGACGGGTACCGGATAGCTCCGAGTGCTTCGCCGGACAAGGACCGACCACTGTTACGCGAGAACCTTTGCGCTCCGCCCGGACCGAAGTTTAGTGCATCGAGGGTAGCCATTATCCGTAGTACCTCTGCAGTGTCTTGATCGTTTCCTGTTGCTCCTCTGGAGACTGGCCTTCCAGACTGTCGAGCATCCCTTGCGCCTGCTGCGGAGACGGCGCCCGAGCTGCGGTGTCTAAGTCTGCCCCGCCTCTCAAGCGATCAACAATACGGCCTGCCTTCGAGCCCAACTGCTGTCCGCCATACCACATAGCCATACCCGGTAGCAGCCCGAGGCCACCAGTGCCAGCAATCATTGCCCCGGTCCCGAGTAGCTCGCCGAGCCCTGTCTCCGCAACACCACCTTCACCAGTGGTTGTGGGCTTTTGCTTGGAGGCATCGTAAACGCCCTTGGCACTCAGCCCACCAAAGCCTGCGTACATTCCCTTCTGACTGTACAGTGGGACGTACTTCGAGAGGTTCCCCTTGCCGCTCCAGCCGCGGCGAGACATAGCTTCCGCAGCTCGAGTGATGCGGCCGGCACCCTTGGTCGGGCGGTCCGTGATGTGACGGCCCATCCCCTTTGTGTACTCCCTGATCTTCGCTTTGGGGGCGCCAGTACTTTTCAAGTGCGCGACCTGCTTGGCCGGGCTCATATGACGCCAGCCTGCCTTGGTGGATTTGATTGGGCTCATCATCCGCTTGCCCGCTTCAACGAATTCCCCGGGCTGCTTCTTCACCCATTTACTCATCCCGCCGGGCATTGCCATGATCTTTTGACCAGCAGCACGTGGTGCGGACATGAGTCTCTGGCCGGCGGCGATGGCCATCCGACCCAGGCCAGCACCCTTCTCTATCCCCTCGAGCTCGTCGAGGAATGCATGCATCGTGCTGGAGTTCACCGGCTCACCCAATCCTTGAGCTCTTCCAACTGCTCTACCAACTGTCGGCGTCGGGTCCGCATGTACTCGTAAGCTACCATGAGCTTGACGGCTTGGACATCTTCCGTCTTCTCATCAGACAGATTGACATTGCCCTTGTCGAGCAACTCTTCGTACCGATCACGGATCGGGCCCGGGTTTCCTCGCTTGAGGAACTTGTCGACGTCGTAGCCTACGTCGTCCGGCACAATGGGATTGGCTTTGAAGTTGAAAGGTCGGTCGTCCGAGAAGCGTCCAATGCAGAAGTCACATCGACCATCGAGGTCGTCGGTATCCACGTTGCCGCACACCTTACAGCGGTACATGGGCTGCGACAGAATCTCTTGGCTGAACTCGAGTGGCGACGGCAGGTAGAAGACGCCCTCTTCAATGGCGCACGCAGCAATGTACCGCTGCACTTCTTCCTCGTAGTCCTCCACTCGAACCTGTCGAATGATGTCCACGCCAGCCATGAGCTGAGCCATGGTACAGCGTTGCACAATGTCGAAGCGGGGGACGTTGTTGTTTAGAGCCTGGACAATCTTCTCGAAGATGTTCCACTCTTTCCAGTTGCCCACCGTCGAGACGAGTGTGCGGCACGCCTGAATCTTCTCCCAGTTGTGAGGGCTGACCGAGGTGGCGTTGAACTCGTCGAGGATCTCATCCTTGAGGGCGTCGTGGTCCCAATCGAACCACTCTACCCCGAACTTCTCGATCAGCACCATGAGTAGCGCGACGGGATGGGCGTCGTGGTAGCTGAAGAACCGAACGATCGGCTCGTCCGATGCAGCTACCGCAGGAGGGAGCTTGGAAATATCCAGCCCCCACTTGACGAGGCCCTGGTTCATCTACGGCAGCGACTTCTCGTGTCCGCCGGCGGCCTGCTCCGGTGCCTTCGTCGCCATGAATTCTGACTCGCCAGAGTGAGCCACGTCACCAGCCAATCGAGCGAGCAACTTCTTCTGCGGGTCCGGCATCGAGTTGAAGAGTGTCACCGGGTCCTTCTGAAACTGATCCAAGAACTGCTCGGTGAACTGTCGCTTGACGGCCTCGGGATCGTTGTGAGCGAGGTTGACGAGCTCCTCTTCGGTCACTCGCTCCGCACCTTGCTCCCACACGACGGCCGCAGTCTTCACGCCGAAGGTGGATGCCCACGGGTCGAGGATGACCTGGTCCCAGCCACTGTTGAGATCGTTCATAGTGTCGAAGCGCTTGAGGCACTCAGCGTACACCTCGGGGTGGACTTCCGCCCGCTTCTCAAAGAGGTCGTCCAAGAACTCACGCTCTGCGCTGGCCGGCTCGAACGCAGACTTGCGCATCTCCATGGTGTACTTGAGGTGACCG
>Ga0255058_10001608_pt1 | contig 12697 bp, 8 predicted proteins | sample Cases_109_9_MG_FD_188637 | JGI IMG/M metagenome (GOLD analysis project Ga0255058, IMG submission 188637) | Seawater microbial communities from Amundsen Gulf, Northwest Territories, Canada - Cases_109_9 | ecosystem: Environmental > Aquatic > Marine > Gulf | place: Canada: Northwest Territories... | reverse complement strand
ACTTTTCCTTCTCCGAGGAACACGATGCGTTTCGGGCGGTCGTTCGCGCTTTCGCCGATGCCGAGATCGCGCCGTATGCCGAGGAGTGGGACCGAACCCACGAATTCCCGGCCGACGCGGTGCGCAAGATGGGCGACCTCGGGTTGTTTGGCCTGCCATTCGACGAGGAACACGGCGGCTCCGGAGGCGACTTCACCAGCCTGTGCATCGCCATCGAAGAGCTCGGACGAGTCGATCAGTCGATCGCGCTCACCCTGGAGGCGGCAACCGGTCTCGGGATCAACCCGATCCACGAATTCGGGAGCGCCGTACAGAAGGAGCGCTGGCTCCCCGATCTTCTGGCCGGCCGTTCCCTGGCAGGTTTCGGGCTCACCGAGGCCGAGTCCGGCTCTGACGCCGGCGAGACCAGGACCACCGCAGAGCTCCACGGGGACGAGTGGGTGATCAACGGATCGAAGGTCTTCATCACCAACTCGGGCACCGAGATGACGTCACTGGTGACCATCACCGCTCGAACCGGCCCGGATGAAATCTCCACGATCATCGTCCCATCCGGCACACCAGGGTTCGCAGTGGAACCCTCGTACCGGAAGATGGGGTGGCACGCCTCTGACACCCACGGCCTGGTGTTCACCGATTGCCGGGTCCCCGCCGACCACCTCCTCGGCGACCGCGGCCGCGGATTTCGGCAGTTCCTTTCCACGCTCGACGACGGGCGCATCGCCATCGCCGCGCTGGCGGTCGGCGTGCTCCAGGCATGCCTCGAAGAGTCCCTCGCCTATTCCAAGGAGCGACGTTCGTTCGGCAAGCCGATCGGCGCCTACCAGGCGATCGCGTTCAAGGTGGCCGACCTCGAGGTGATGACCGAAGCCGCCCGGCTCCTCGTGTACAAGGCGGCGTGGCTCAAGGACAACGGGCAGCCCTTCAAGCAGGCAGCTGCCATCGCCAAACTCTTCGCCACCGAGTCCGCGGTGAGCGCGACCAGGGAGGCGACCCAGATCTTCGGCGGATACGGCTTCATGGACGAGACCCTGGTGGCTCGCCACTACCGGGACTCGAAGGTGCTCGAGATCGGCGAGGGCACCAGTGAGGTGCAGCGCCTCGTGATCAGCCGCGGTCTTGGTCTGCCGATCGAGTAACGGTCTCTTCTCGAACGATCAGCGGCGCCAGGGCATCCAGATCCGGGTCGATCCCGATCCCGGGCAGTTCCGGTGCCGAGACCCAGCCCTCCGCCACCGGCCACGGCAACGAAGACGCCGAATCGCCAAAGAACCATGAGTCGTCGGCCAGATCGGAGTACACCGCGGCGGGGAGCAGGGCCACCGCCAGGGTATGTGCCCTTCCCACAGCGGTCTCGAGCAGCCCGGATGACTTGACCCTGAGCCCGGCCGCCAGGGCGACGTCGTGCACGACGCGGCAACCCTCCAGACCAAGGCGCCCCGGCTTCACGGCAAGGACGTCGGCAGCATCGGCCTCGATGACCCCGACCGCGTCATGGACGCTGCCGACGGCTTCGTCGACCACGACGTCGGCGAGCAGCTCCCGGCGCAGACCGGCGTGGGACCCTAGATCGTCGACGGAGAACGGCTGCTCGATGTAGGCGACGTCGAAGCGATCGAGCGCCAGCAAGGGATCGCGGTCATCCCATGCGTAGGCAGCGTTGGCATCGACACCGATCGTCAGGTCGGGGTAGCGTCGGCGCACCGCTTCGACGCGGGCGACGTCGGTTCCCGGCTGGATCTTGAGCTTCACCGCGGACGGGCCGGTCGCCTCGATTCGCTCGACGGCGTCATCTCCGAGCCCGATGGCAAGTGAGCTTGGCAACGGCCGCCACGACCCTCCGATGGAGGACCACAGGGGTCGACCGTCAAGGCGGGCAGCGAGATCCGCCTCGGCCCCTTCCAGGGCCGCCGCCGCGGTGGGAGTCAACGCGAGGTCTCCGACGAGGCTGCTCCACACGCCCTCAATGGTGTCCGGGGTCACTCCCAGATACGGCGCCGCTTCCCCCCAGCCGGTCTGATCGCCATCGGTGCTGCCGACGAGCACCACCCGGCGCTCCTCCATCGCTCCCGTTGCCGTTCGGAACGGCCGCAACAGCGGTACGGCCAGCTCGATGAGACGGATATTCACGGCGCTGAGCCTATGCGCGCCGACTAGAAGGCGCCGCCGCGCCCACCGCCTTTACGCTCGGGCACGGTGGTCGTCGGCGATTCGTCGCCTCCGGTGCCGGCGGGCGCTGCTGTGGTCGGTGGCGTCGACGTCGTTACTACCGGTGCGTTGGCCTGGGCCTCCGAGTCCGGCGCGATTGCAATCACGTCGCCGTCAGAGGTAGCGACGTACACGACGCCATCGGTCACAGCAACCTCGGAGGTAATCCGCGATTCCTCGAGCCAGGACCAAACGATTTCACCGGTGGCGGCATCGAGCGCGTAGAGGTAGTTGTCACCGGCGCCGAAGTACACCAGACCGTTGGCGACCACGGGGGACGCCTGCACGTTCGGCGCAAATGTCTCACCCTCGCCGCGGCGCGGGCCATTCCAAACGATCTCACCATCGAGCGTGTACGCCGTCACGCCGAAGGTGCCCGGCTGGTAGATCATGCCGCCGTAAACGGCCGGCCTGGCCGTCAGCGTATCGCCGATGAGGATGTTGGACGCGATCTGGGTGCAGGTAGTGGCGTCGACCGGGTGGATGAATCCTTGCGTGGTCGCCGCATAGATGACGCCGTCGCTGACGACGGGCGTGAGCAATTCTCCGATGGCCAGCACATCACACTCGGTCGCCACTTGTGACCCCGCGTCAACCTGCCACAGCTGCTCACCGACGCCGAAGTACAGCTTTCCCGCGTCGAGCGTGATCGCCGTCGTGATCGGACCGCCAAACCCGTTCTCTTCGGCGGGCAATCGCCACAACTCATCGGCGGTTTGCCCAGCGCGCATCGCGACGAGGAAGCCATCGCTGGTTCCCACGTACACCTCTCCGGCAGCACCATTGACTGCGGGAGTACCGCTCACATCGAGTGGGTAGCGCCACAGGAAGGCTGCCCGGTTGGCCTCATAGGCATAGAGGAAGCCGTCGCTGCTCGGAACGAAGGTAAGAAAGTTGTCGGCCCCCTCGACGACGATCTGCGCTCCGGCGGCAGTGAGCCTGATCGCGTCATCCGTTCTCAAGATACGGTTGATCTCGTCGCCGTTGCGCCGCTCGAAGAAATAGACCTGACCGTCGAGGCCGCCGATCACGACCTTTTGCCCAAGGACGATTGGCGATGCGAAGAACTCACTCCGGCCCAGCCTGACGCGCCAATAGTACCCGGCAGCCATTGCGACTCCGGTGGCGTCGGTGCCGCCGGTCCGCGCCTGATTCCCGCCCCATGTCACCCAGCCGCCGGCAAAGAACGCCGGCAGCTCGGTGATCTTCGTCGCCTCCAGCGGCGGGATGGTTGTCGTCGGAGCCGTCGTGGAGGTGAGAATGGTCGTGGTGGTCGGCGCGAATGCGTTCGCAGCCAGGAATCCCCCGCCGAGGGCAAGGATGGCGAAGGCGGCGGCCGCCCCGAGCCAGAGGGCGGTCCTGCGCACCCGGCCAGGCTTTCTCCTGACCAGGCCCTGCTGACGACGCTGCGCCGGGCTGAGCGTGGTGTCTGGATCGGCGAGGCCCGCGGCGAGCATCGCAGCCGCGAGGTCGTTTTGCAGTGTTGCCGCCGCCGCGGTGAGTTGCTCATCCTCCACCTCGGGTGCGGCAAGGCCCGCTGCGATCGCCGGCTGGGCCGCCCAGGCCTCGAGCCATTGCTCCGGAACGTGCCGTTCGGTCTCCTTGATCTTCGACGCCACCGCCGCTGCCGCCGGATCGGTCCACATCCCGGCGGCCTCGATCGCCACGGCTGCGGTGGTGGGAATGCCAAGTTCGAGGGCCAGGGCCGCGGCCTGGCGGGCAAGTTCCTCGTCCGCTTCCACGCCGGCTCGAACCGCCATCACCTCGGCGGCGACGTCGAGCCATTGCCCCTGGAGCAGCTCATCGGTCAGATCCTCGGCGCGCTGCTGTGGCCATTCCGCACCAAGGGCGGCAAGCACGTTGAAGCGGAACGCCTCGATGCGAAGCCGCCACCGCCACCCGTTGATCCCCTCGGGCGACAGCTGCATCGCCAGCTCGATCTCTCCGGATGCATCGTCCACCCGCCCGAGGCCCAGCAGGGCTCTGGCCCGCAGGTAGCGGGCGGCGTTCTCCCAGTCGGGGAGCTGCTGGAGTACGTAACCCAGCATTGCATCGGCCGCCTCGAGGGCCTCGTCGTAGGCGGCGAACCGCCCGGCACCTTCAGAATGCGCCTGGTGCCCGAGAAATATGGGCCCCGAAGTCGCGGTTTCCTCGGCGAGTCGGATCGCCGTGTGCACCGAGTCCATCCCCTGGTTGGGGTGACCGTGGAGGAACTGAGCTCGGGCGAGCCAGGCGGCGGCATCGGCTTTTGCGGCAAGACCCATGGTCTCCTCGGCCCGGCCGAACACCAGATCAAAGATGGGCTCCGCCTCTACCGCCCGTCCCCGGTCAAGAGCGATCCTCGCCGTGTTCTGGGAGGCCAGGAAGCGCTGGATCTGATTGCCGCCGCCCTCGAGGATGGCACTCCCCTTGGCCTGAACGGCATCGGTCTCGATCGGGAACCCGATCCGTTGCAGGATCCGCGCCTGCAACAACAGCAACGAGCCGGCTTTGAGCGGCTCGTTGATGGCGGTGGCTTCTCCGATGGCCGCAGCGACGTACACCTCGGCGATCTGTGACTCCTGACGGTTGTCCTCGACGGCAGCGAGGTAGCCGAGGGCGTCGACTCTGGCCGCTCCGTCGAGCTTGCGCAGCGCCACCCTCAGGTCTTCAGCAGCCAGCTCGGACCAGGCTGCGGTCATGTAGTACTTGGCTCGTTCTAACCGGAGCCGGCCCTCGAGCTCGGGGGAACCCACTCCTTCCTCGTCGATCGCGACCAGCGCAGAATCAATGAGCGGCACCGCTTCGGCCGCGGCGCCGGCGGCGATCGCTGCGGTCAGCGCCTCGTCGAGCAGCGGGATCGCCGCCTCGGCCTCGCCCGCTTTGAGGTAATAGCCGCCGACCAGACCGGGCGAGCGCGTGTCGTAGCCGGCGTTGCTGAACGCCTTCGCCAGCTCGCCGTAGAGGTGTGCGGCGCGGACCGCACCAAGCCCATGGGCGATGCGTGACGCATCGACGGCGCTGGGCGCGTCGAATCCCTGCTTTGACTGGACGAGGAGTGCCTGATCGACCAGCTGTTCGCCGATCGCCAACGCCTCATCGCTCGATCCGTCGATGAGATCGGCGGCGACCTCGAGCGGGATGGGCCGCCCGGACAGGCTCACCGCTTCGACGAGTTTCCTGGCCGGCCCATCGAGCTCGTCTGGTCGCATTCCGTTTCCACCATCCCACTGGCCCGGGAGGTCGGCTGTTGCTTCCAAACGCCCGTCACTCCAGACGAGAACGCCGCTGTCGACCCAGTCCACGATCAGGCGGTCAACCTCGTCATAGGTTCCTCCGGTGAGCGTCGCCAGGCGCTCGGCCACGTCGGCGTCTGCAACGGCTTGCAGCTCAGCGCCGGTGAGCGGCGCCAGCGTCAGTTCCTGCACCGCGCCGGAGCGTTCTGCGGCGTCTTTCAGCCGATCGAGGGCCAGAGCCTGAACACCCGACGTCGGCTCGTGGCCAAGCACGACGGTGATCCCCGTGGGGTTTGTCGACACTGCTCGTTGGAGGAGCCCGATCGAGGTGGGGTCGGCCCATTGTGCGTCGTCGACGACGAGCACCGTGGCAGGGTCGCCGGCACCGGATAGGCCGAGGTCGGCGGCGACCCGGCCGATCTCGGAGATGGAAGCCTGGTGTCCTCGTGCGGAGGCGACGGTTGCGCCGCGCTCGGCAGCGTTGCGTGCCGCGTCCTCCAGCAATTGTGGCCTTCCGCTGGCGGCGTCGCCGATCACAACCACCAGTCGACGCTCACCACCGAGCGCGGCGGAGATCGCTTCATCGACGCGGTCTGATTCGCTTTTTCTCCGCAATCGGTCTGACATCAGCAATCTCCACACTAGGAGGGTGTTGAGCATCCCGCTTGAGCGTCCCAATCTGTGCCGGGCAGCGGGTGGCGAGGGCTTTGGAACGCGTGAGCTCCCCGCCCCGAATCGCTTCCGCAATCCGGAACGGGGAGCTCGATTCGTTGGATCTGCTTAGGCGTAGCCCTCGTAGAACGCTGCGGACTCGTCCTTGCCGTACAAGGCCCAAAGCACAAACAGGCCAAGGGCCAGAGCGACCATCGTGCCCCACGTGAATGCCCCGGCACCGAGATGCGTCAGCATGAACCAGGTCAACACCGCCAGGCGAAGACCTACCACGATGCCGACGGCAAGCCGTGCCCACTTCGCTCCCGACATCACGCCGGAACCGACAGCGAACAACAGGATGGCGAGCACGCCTTCGACGATGGCGAGCCAGAGCAGCTCGTTCTCCGTCGACCCGTAGGTGCCTTGCCAGTCTGCGTTTGCGCGATTCAGGAAGACAGCGACGGCCGTCACCGCGGCGAGAACCGCGTTGATGTACACGACGATGCCTACCAGGGTGACGACACCCGGGCGCGAAGGAGCCATTGCTCGTTCGGTCATATCCCTCCCTAGTCTCTAACCACGCTGCGTGTTTGCAGCCCTCTCTTGGACCCAGCCAGACCCGGAATGGTTACCGGGCCGGCCGAATGTTGATCCAGGAGCGGCCCGTGGCACTCGTCACTGTTCAGGGCCTCTAGGCGTATCCGGCGTAGAAGCGATCCGACTCGTCCTTGGCGTACAAGGCCCACAGGACAAACAGGCCGAGCGCGAGGCTGACCAGAGTGCTCCAGGTGAATGCGCCATGCCCGAGGTGGCCGAGCATGAACCAGGTCAGGGCCGCCAGGCGAATGGCAACCACGAGGGCCACGGCGACCCGAGCCCATTTGACGCCGGACATGATGCCGGAGGCAACCGCAAACAGCGCGATTGCCAGGATGGTCTGTGCGATCGCCAGAATCACAATCTCGTCAACGCCGTACCTCGCGGTCCACTCGGCGTTGTCGCGGTTGAGAAACAACGCAATAGCCTCGATGGCCGCAAATGCGGCCCACAGGTAGATCACGACGCCTACGAGCGTCACTACAGCGGGGCGAGACGGAGCCATCTTCTGCTCCATCGACGTGCCTTCTTCGGTCATAGATCCTCCCTTCGATGCCCAATCGATCGCGCCAGATCTACCAGGGCGGGGGGTGCGCAACAGGGATGGTTTCGCCGGATCTGCGCGGGCTAGCCCTCGACGGTCACTCGGATCTCAGCCGGCCAACCTTTCTCCGCACCACCGGACTCGCCGCGACCGCGGCCATTGGCTTCGCTGCCATCGATCGGCCACGGGGCACCGGTACGTTTGGTCGCACCCGACCGCCGCGGCTTCTGGTGGGTGAAATGGGTCAGCGAGATCGTCGTCGACGACCGCCCGGCATGGTGGCAGCCGCCCTTCCCGCTGACCTAATCCCAGTGTCAGTAGATCAGTATCGGCCTCGGCTACTTCGCTACTTCGCCACTCAGCTACTTCGCCACTCAGCTACTTCGCTACTTCCTCCCTGATCGACGGCTCGCAGTACGCTCGCCGACGTGCAAGGTCCCACGCGCGTCACGTATGCCGGCCGCTTCAACGCCCCGTTCGCCGTCGTAGTCGCCGCCGCAGCGGTTGCACTCATGTTCGTCGCGACGCCATTCCTCATTGCGCCGATTGCTGAGCGCTACGGGGTCTCGGAGGGGGCCGTCGGGCTGGTCTCCGTGGTTCAGGTCGGCGCATTTGCGATTGCCAATTTTGCCCTCCCCCGGTTGCTGTGGCCGACCGGCCGGATCCTGCGCATCGCCGCCGCCGCGCTGGTGGCCCTGAATCTGCTCAGCGTTCTCCCAAACGTGTTCGGAGTGCTCCTTGGCGTTCGTGCCCTCGCCGGCTTTGCTGCGGGAGCCATGACGTGGCTGGCGTGGACCGACGCCATGCAGCACAGGAAGTCGATGACGGTGGTGGCTGCTGCCACCCCCGTGGCAATACTGATCGGTGCCCCGATCATCTCGGTACTGGCCAGCCGTGGCGACCAAGCCGTCTACCTCTTGTTGGCCTTCGCAACGATTCCCTCGGTACTGCTCCATGCACCGATCGAAGGCGAGAAGCGCCGTTTGGGATCGGTCAGCCGATCACGGTCCAACCGGGTGCTGATGGTTGCCATGTGGGCACTCACCTTCTTCGGGACGTCGCTGTTCATCAACCAGGCACTGGTTGCCAGGGACATCCACGGGCTCTCCCCGCTCGCCGCGTCGATGGCGTTCAGTCTCAACGCCATCGGAGGGCTGGCCGGCGCCCGGTTGTCCACGCAGCACCGGTACCCCGGCTGGTGGCTGGCGTCCGCCGGTGTCGCAGCCTGGGTAACGGTGAACGGGCCGGTCGCCTTGTTCTTCATCGGCATGGCGTGGTGGGGATTCGCATTCTGGATGAGCGTTCCCGGCGTGATGGAGATGATCGCGTCGCGGTCGCTGGAGAGAAGCGAACGGGCCGGCGACACCCAGGGCCTGATGGCGGTGGGCAGGGCACTTGGGCCGGCGATGGGAGGCGCCTTCGTCGATGCCGGTGCCCTGGTCGCCTTGTCCTGGGTCGCCGGGATCGGCGTCAGCGCGGCCGGGGTGACCGTGATCGGGGTGAAGGAAGGGCGGGAGCGGCTTCCCCCCACCGACCCGCGGACCGTGCCGGCGGTGCCAAACGACTGAATCACCCTCTAGCAACGGGTTGCTCCGGGGGTGGGACTCGAACCCACGACTTGATGGTTAACAGCCATCCGCTCTGCCAACTGAGCTACCCCGGAGAGTCGCCCGCCGCATCAGCGAGCGGCGGGAAGGATACCAGGGGCATTCCCTAGCCTTCGGAGCCCCGAGAAATTGGTAGGTTGCCGGCATGAGCGAACCGTCTGAGACGCGTAAAGAGATCGTTGCCCATGACTGGCTGCCCCGGTACACGGGCACCGCGGTCGAGGACTTCGGGGACTATGTACTGCTGACTAACTTCAGAAGCTATGTCGAAGCGTTTGCTCGCCGGTTCGACTGTGAGATCAAGGGAACCGATCGGCCGATGCAGACGGCAACCAACGATCACGGTCTGACGATCGTCAACTTCGGGATCGGTACCGCCAATGCGGCAACGATCATGGACCTGCTGACGGCCCGGATGCCCGCCGGCGTTCTCTTCCTCGGCAAATGCGGCGGCCTCAAGAAGTCGACCGACATCGGCCACTTCATCCTGCCGATCGCGGCCATTCGGGGTGAAGGCACCTCCGACGACTACCTCCCGCCCGAAGTTCCCGCGCTCCCGTCGTTCAAGTTGCACAAGTTCGTCTCAGAGAAGATGGTCGAAGAAGGGTTCGAGTATCGGACCGGTGTGGTCTACACCACCAACCGCCGCATGTGGGAGCACGACCTGGAGTTCCTTGCCCGCCTGAGAAACCTCACCGCGATCGCTATCGACATGGAGACGGCGACGCTGTTCATCGTCGGCCACTACAACGGGATTGCCCGGGGCGCACTGCTGCTGGTCTCCGATGTGCCGACGACTCCCGACGGGGTGAAAACCTCAGCAAGCGATCAACAGGTGACCGAGGAATGGGCCGAGCACCATCTCGAGGTTGGTGTTGCCGCCATGAGCGGTATCGCTATCGAGGGCGAGCCGATCAAACACTTCACCTTCTAGCCGAGTCAATCGCGAACCCAAGCTTCGCAGCGTCATATAGCGGTTTGTCATATAGCGGTTCTACAGCCCACGGTTCGCGCCCGGATAGAGAAACCCGGCTGCTGCCAGCGTCACAACGTCCGGAGTGCCTCGGTCGGTGAAACCCTGGCGGCGCGGGTCGCCGGGTACAGCCCGGCAATCGCACCGATCAGTAACGCCGCCATCACGCCGCCGACGATGGCAATCGGCGGGATGAGGATCCCCCACCCCTGAATCGTCGCCCACATCGCGGTTACCGCAATGCCGAGCAGCACGCCTCCGACTCCACCGATCCCGGCCAGCAGCAAGGACTCGCCGAGGAATTGCACCGAGATGTGCCCGCGGGTGGCACCGAGCGCCCTGCGCAAGCCAATCTCACCCCGGCGCTCCAGCACCGAAATCACCATCACGTTGGCAATCCCGACCCCGCCGACCAGGAGCGCTACCGCACCGAGACCGAGAAATAGGTTGGTGAGCGTCGACTCTGCGGCTTCCCTTGCCTCGAGGGCGTCGGAGGGACGCGACACTTCGACCTGGTCCGGATTCTCCGGATTGGCCGTCGCCGGAAGAACATTGCGAACCGCGTCGACCTGTGCAGGATCGGTTCGGACGTACAGCGTCGAGGCAACGCCATCGTCGTCCAGGTATATATTCCCGACCTGGTAGGTCACCAGCGCGGCGCGATCGATACTCGACGCAAGTTCGAGCGGTGCCAGGATGCCGACCACACTGAACCACTCACCACCGAGCCAGACCGCGGTTGGCGTCTCCAGGCCATCGATCCCAAGCCTGTCGGCGGTGATCGCTCCCAGGACCGTGACCGGATACTCGGTGGTCACTTCGTCCAGAAACACGCCGGCCACCAGGGTTCCCTGCAGGGTGTCGAGCAGGTTGGTGTCGACGGCCTTGACGGTGAGGCCACCGGTCTGACCCTCAGGGACGAGATCGTTCTTGAAGACCCGGGCGTCCTCAACATCGCCGACCGACGCGACATTCTCCACCGGGGCAACCCGCGAAACCATCGTCGACGCCTGTTCCGGCAGCTCGCCGGAGCCGAGCCCGATGCCGGTACCCGCCGACACCTCGAGCATGTTCGTGCCGAGTCGGTCGAGCTGGGCGATCAGGTCGGACTTCGAGCTTTCCGACAGACCGAGGACCGCGACCATTGCCCCGATGCCGATCATGATGCCAAGCGCAGACAGGATGCTGCGAAGCCGCCTCGTTCGCAATCCGATGCCCGCCGCCCTGACGGCGTCCGCCGGCGATAGCCTCGAGGGCGGGAACTCGGCGGCCGCGATGCTATCCGGTGCCTCGGGCAGACCCTCGACCATGGTCACGCCGGACCTCCGGTGTCTGCTTCGATCGCGCCGTCGAGCAACGAGACCTGACGCGGAAGATGTGCGGCGATCTCGCGGTCGTGGGTGATCACCAGGATCGTGGTCCCATCCGCATTCAGCTCCTCGAGCAGCCGAACCAGATTTGCACCAGTCTTGCTGTCGAGATTGCCGGTCGGCTCGTCGGCGAGCACAATGCTCGGGTTGCCCACCAGGGCGCGGGCTATGGCTACGCGCTGGCGCTCACCTCCCGACAATTTGGTCGCCTCATGGCTCGAGCGGTGTGCCAGGCCAACGCGTTCGAGGGCGACGCCGGCCAACCGGCGGCGCTCGTCGAGGGCCGTGCCGGTGTAGAGGAGACCATCGCCGACGTTGTCGAGGGCGGTCTCTCCCGCCAGCAGGAAGAACTGCTGAAACACAAAGCCGATGTGGTGGGCGCGCAGCGCAGAAAGGCGCTTGTCGCTCAGCTCGCCGACGTCGAATCCGGCAACGTGGACGCTGCCCGACGTCGCCCGATCGAGCGTGCCCATGATGTGAAGCAGGGTCGACTTCCCCGACCCCGACGGACCAACCACCGCAACGAACTCCCCATCTTCGATGGCGAGGTCGACGCCATGGAGCGCACGAACCGATGGCGTACCCTCATAAACCCTGGTGACGTCGCGCAGCGCGAGCGCGGTCTTGGCGCGAACGGGGTCCCCGACGATGGTCACGGCACAACAACCTGCATCCCGTCCACCAGGCCGTTTCCTGCGACCTCGACGAAGCCGTCGGAAAAGAGCCCGGGCTCGACGCCGATGAGCAACCTCGATCCATCCTCGACGACCACCTCGACGGCGTAGCCGCCTTCGCTGAGCGCCAACAGTGCCGTTACCGGCACCGCAAGCACGTCGATGGCCGAGTCGTTGACGACCTCGACGTCCACCGGGGCCCCATCGAGCCCGAGAGCCGCCGCCGGGTCGTCGAGGGTGACCGTCACCTCGAAGAAGTTGTCGCCTGCCTGCTGCCCGGCCTGGGCAACGGTGCCGATGGCGGTCACGGTCGCAGCCGCGGTCTCTCCGTCCGGGAGCTCGACGATCACCGCATCGCCGACGGCCACGAGATCCTGATCGGCGGTTGGCAGCTGGACGGTGACGAAGGTGAAACTGGCCGACGTCGCAACAACCGGGGCGCCGTTTTGCATCGTGTCGCCCGGAGTGACCAGCACGCTGCCAATCCGCACCGGCTCGGTGACAAACACCACTTCGCCAAGATTGACCACGCCATCGGTGTGGGCGCCGATCGCCGCCTGCCACACCAGCATCGCCACCAGCGTTTCCTCGTCAAACACGCCATCGACGACGGAACCCGCGTCGGCGTAGCCCAGATCGGCGAGCGCCCTCTGGATGGCCGCCACATCGGCGCCCTCATCACCAAACGCCATGGCCCGGTAGGCCGGCACGTCGCCGAGGACGAGTACCACCGGCCGCTCATCGACGGTATACAGCCGGTCACCCTGGCCGATGATCTCCCCCTCGTCGGCCACCCAGGTAACCGTGGTGCCCATCACCGCAGAGGTCGCCACCACGGCCTGACCCGACTGGGTC
>Ga0255058_10001607_pt1 | contig 12700 bp, 8 predicted proteins | sample Cases_109_9_MG_FD_188637 | JGI IMG/M metagenome (GOLD analysis project Ga0255058, IMG submission 188637) | Seawater microbial communities from Amundsen Gulf, Northwest Territories, Canada - Cases_109_9 | ecosystem: Environmental > Aquatic > Marine > Gulf | place: Canada: Northwest Territories... | reverse complement strand
ACTTACCGAGACTACGCACCCGGACAATCACGTCTACCCGGTCGACCACCTTTCCTGCAGGCATCTCCGGCAGCCCAGCGAGAGTGATTTCCCCAGCGTTGATGTCCTCGAGGGTGCAGGAGTCGACGTCGTAGAAGTGGTGGTGATTGCTGCAGTTGGAGTCATAGAACACCTTGCTCGGATCGACGATGACCTCGCGTACCAGGCCTTTCTTGGCGAACAGACCGAGAGTGTTGTAGACCGTGGCCTTGGAGACCGTCAGATCCCCCTGCGTGAGGGCGAAAAGGACCTGTTCTGCCGACAGGTGCTGGGGCCGTGCAAGAAGAATCCTGGCGATCTCGACACGCTGTGGAGTCGACGTGATGTCACAGGACTCGAGGGTCCGGGCGGCGCGCTCGCGCTCGGCCGCCAGTGGCGGGTTGCCAGCGCCGCCTGAGTCGTCCGATTGGGATTTTCTGTACGATGACATGGTTTGCCGGGTGCCCGCGCATGCCGGGGCGAATCTCGCGCCGATTTCTCAGTATACGACCTAAGTTCCCGTTCGGTCTAGAAATTAGCCCCGCTCGCGAACCCTGCGCGAGACCACAAAACGGGGATTCCTGGTGCCTTTCGTCGGTCTCCAGCGGCCGTTTGTCGATTCCGTCTTGGCCAGTGTAGCGAAGGATGCTATTTGTTGCCTATCGGGAAGCCGTTGGCCCTCGGCGGTGCGTCGCGGCAGCATGAAACGCACTGGGACGGAACGCCACCGGCAATAAGGCCCGCGACTGGCTAACAGGTTTAGCACGGAAATTGGAGTAGGACCATGAGAACGATATTCCTGGCGGTGATATTGAGCGCCACGGCCGCGTTACTCTCGACGCAAGCCTTCGCCGATCCCGTCAAGCGCGTTCTGCCGCAGGGTAAAGACGGCGACTACTACTACTACCAGGTGAAATGCAAAAACGGTACTGAAGGTAGCGTCGTCGTTCAGGACAAAGAGAAGAACATCTGCGCCCAGGCTCTCGGAGGCGAGCGCGTCTGCAATGCCACCTGGAGCGTGCAGAGGGCCGCAGAGCATGCCTGCGGATAAGGCGAATATGAGATGAAGGTTCAACGCGGATTTACCATCGCCGAGCTGCTCATCGTGGTTATCATCGCGGGCGTACTTGCTGCTATTGCCGTGCCCAACATGTCCGAGTTCGTCAAGAACAACACGCGCGCCACACGCGTGAACACCATGGTGACGGCATTGAATTATACGCGCGGCCAGGCGGTGACCCGCAATGCGCGCGTGTCGTTGTGCAAGAGCAGCGGGGCATTCGCCGGTTGCGTTGGCGCAGGTGATTTCGCGACCGGCTGGATTGTGTTCACCGATTTCACCCCGGCGGCCCTTGGCGGAACCGTCGGCATCATAGACAGGTTGGGCACGGATCTGGCTCTGGACGTCAACGGTGACGGCGTCGTCGATGCCCTGGACGATGAGGCCGTGCTGCGCATCTTCCAACCGGACATGGGCGGCAACGCCACCCTGACGGGTGTAAGGAACGCTCCTCCCCCTGCTCCCGGCGTTCCCATCGTCGGCCTCTCATACGACGGCACGGGACTGGGCCGCGATCTGGTTGTGGCGGCAGGCGCCTTGGTTTCGCCAGACACCATGTTCCGCTACTGCGATGACCGCGGCCCTGATAAAGCGCGCGGCATAGTCATTTCTCCCACTGGTTACCCGAGTCTCACCCGGGACACCGACGGTGACGGCACGGACGATATCGGTGGTACTAAGTTGAATTGCCCATGATGAACCATCGAACATTCAAACCTGCACGACGCCGGCGCGAACGCGGCTTCAGTCTCATCGAGGTACTGATCGCCCTGCTGGTCCTGGCCATCGGACTGCTCGGTCTGGCGGCCCTTCAAGCCCAGGGGCTGCGCTTCAATCACGATGCCTATGTCCGCACCCAGGCGACACACATCGCCTACGACATCGTCGATCGGATGCGTGCCAATCGTGCAAATGTCGCGGCGTATACGACGCCCGATACAGGTGCTGCGTGTGACCCGTTGGTCTCCAGCGCCGCCATGGATCTCAATTGCTGGTACCGCGGCCTGGCGGCATCGATTCCCGGCGGCAACGGCCTTATCACCGCCAATGCCGCCGCCAATTTCTTCGACGTCACCGTGCGCTGGGTCGACCGTACCCCCCGGGACTTCGGCGGCGGCGTGGTGCGTGCACCGTCCACCGCGGGAGAGTGCGGCGCTATCGCCGGCCGCTTCTGGAACAACGGCAATAACACCTGCATGGTGCAACAGACCTGGACAGTATGGCCATGAGACCTGAAAAGAACACTTGCATTCGCATGCGGGGCTTCAGCCTCGTGGAACTGCTGGTCGCCATCACACTTGGTGCCATTATTCTCGCGGGCGCGGTCACGCTGTTCGTGAACAACCAAGACACCTACAAGACCACCAACGCGCTGTCGCGGCTGCAGGAAACGGCCCGCTACGCGCTGGACATGATCGTCACGGACATCCGCATGGCCGGCCACTTCGGCTGTGCGGATCGCCCCGACACCGTGAACAACGCCACCTCGGCCGCCCCAAATACTCTCGCCGATTCCAGCAACCCCATTGAAGGCTTCGAAGCGGGCGGGGCTTGGCAGCCCAGCACCGCGGCAGCGCCGGCAGGCACCCTCGCGGGTACCGATGGCATCACCCTGCGTTACCTCGGTGGCAGCATGGTCGACAGGTTACCCACACCGCCCGTTCTGCCATGCACGGGCCCGGGCAACTGCATCCCGGACCACCAGGTGATGGCCCCAGCCCAAAACCCTGTGCCCATCACGATTACGGTGGATGCCGCCGCCGACGACTTCATCGCCGGTCAAATTCTCGCCATCAGCAACTGCGGTGGCACGGACATTTTTCGGGTCAATGCGACCGCGCCAAACCCGACGACCCTGGTAACCAATGACACGCTCAACCGCGACTACGTTCCGACCACGTCCACATCTATGCTGGCGCCATACATAGGTGTACGTTATTTCATCGCCAACAGTCTGAGCGGTAGCGGCCCGTCGCTATTTCGGTCCTCGGTTGACCCCGGCACCCTGAATGATCGGAGCGACGAGCTCTTCGAGGGGATCGAATCCCTACAGCTTCTCTACGGCGAGGACACCAACGCCGATGGCACACCAGACAATTATGCCAATGCGGCCGTCGTCGGTAACTGGCAGAACGTGGTGAGTGTGCGCATCGGCATGCTGGTGCGAACCGTCGACGAGCGCGGCCAGGATCCGAACACCCAGATTTATACGGTCAACGACGTGAACCTCGGCCCCTTTGGTGACAGACGCCAGCGCCGCGTGTTCACCACCACGGCCATGGTGAGGAATTAGTAATGAAAGGCATGAATTGTCCGAGTCGTGCGAGTCAATCCGGCGCCGTATTGATTGTCGCCATGATCATACTGGTCATATTGACGCTGCTCGGCGTCACGGCCATGAACACGACCTCGATGCAGGAGCGGATCGCCTCGAACACCCAGGAGCAGGTGCACGCGTTTCAGGCGGCGGAGACCGGCTTGAACCTAGCGTTCACCGATAATCTTGCCTACGACATTTCGAACACTTACACGGGTGGCGCGGCGCTGACTCCCATCGTTGCGGGCTCCGGGGACAGTGCAAGCTACGTTCCCCTGTTTCTGGGTTTCTCGCCGCCGCCGCCGGGGTCGCTCTACAGCGCGACGAGCTTCCAGGCCGCGCATTTCAATTTCAGAGCGACAGGAAACAGCGCAACCAATCTTTCGATTATTTTGAACGGAGGCGCCTATCAGATAGCGCCAAAACAGTAGTCGGACCTGTAAAACACTACAAACTGAGGAGGAACGGTCCGGCCTATATGCTCCGGGACCGTGTATAACACGGCCCGGGGATTGTCATGTGGGTCGTGCCGGCAATGGGGTATGAAACGCATTCGCGCGTTGAGCTTTGCACTTGCAGCAATGACCGGTGCCATCGCCGGTCTGCCAATCACAATCCACGCTGACGATACCGAGATCTATGTCGGCAACCGGGCCTTTTCCGCCAACGTGCGGCCAAACGTCCTGCTGATCCTCGATACTTCCGGCAGTATGTCCGCCAAAGACGGCCTGGCGCTCGATCGTCTGGATCGCGTGAAGGTCGCGTTGAACGCCATTCTCGACGAAGTCAACGATATGAACATCGGCCTGGCGCGCTTTCATACGCCGGGCGGACCGATTCTGTTCCCGATCTCCTACGTGGACGATGATGCGGCCGACGTGGAATTCGGATTGATTCCGGAGATCAACCAGAGACTGGTCGGCGGCAGGAACGACGCCGAGCAGCTCGGCGTGGGAAGTGCAGTGGTGCTCGACAGCACCCAGCTGGAGATGACGTTTAGCGAAGCATTCGGCACCGAGAAGAGCATCGTCACGACTGTCAGTCAGATCTCGGACGATGCCTCGCAGGCGTCGGCGGCCAGTGCTGTCGATACCACCAGCAAGGTGATGAACTGCTGCATCGGCCAGAATGGACTTCGCTTCCAGGGCATCCCGATCCCGCCGGGCTCGGTGGTGACCCGGGCTACCCTCGTGCTCCAGGCAAGCGTGGACGGCAGCGGCGCCACGAATGTCACCTTCGACGGACATCAGCACGGGAACTCGCCTACCTTCGGCGCCGCCCCTGATGACATATTTTCTCGAGTACGCACTGCCGCGGCGCTCAGCGTCAACTGGATCACGCCCGACTGGGTCGGGAACGACCCGATCCCCAGCCCCAATCTGCGCGGTATCGTGCAGGCGATCGTCGACGATGCCGGTTGGGCGGCGGGCAACAGCCTGAGCCTGTTCATGACAGGCACGGGCTCACGCATCGCCAAGACCTTCGACGACAGTGGATTATCCACCGCCGCGAATCTCCACCTGGACTGGGTGGAGCCACCGCCACCCGTTTCTTCCGGCGATCAGATCGTCGGTTTGCGATTCACCGACGTGCGCGTGCCTCAGAAGCAGGGGATCAAGAGCGCCTTCATCGAATTCGTGCCGACGGAAGACGCGGTCAAACCTGCGAATCTGCAAATTCACGGAGAGGCTGCCGACGACAGCATCGCCTTCACGACGGCGATCAACGACATCACATCCCGTGCGGCGACCCTCAACAAGGTCGCGTGGAGTCCACCGGCCGCCGAGTGGCAAGAAGGGATCGCACAAACGACCCCCGATATCACGGCCATCGTCCAGGAGATCGTGGACCGTCCCGGCTGGTGCGGTGGCAATTCAATGACCTTTGCCATCGACGATCTGGGCGCCACCGGCCCGCGCATCGCCAACAGCTTCGATGGAGATCCGAGCCTCGCCCCCGTTCTGCGCATCGATTTCGACAAGACCAAGCCACCTGGCGCGGGCCAGGGCTGCACGGTGCAGGAGATCACCGCGCGTCCGTCGATATCGACGGACGATGCCAATCAAAACGTCTCTGACGGTGCTATTTCGACGCTGGAAGGTTTCGTCCAGATGGACGCCACCAGGGTAAATGGATTGCGCTTTCAGAACTTCGCCATTCCACCGACCGCGACAATCGTCGAGGCTAATCTGATATTCGCGCCGGCCGACCCCGGTATCGTACCCGCCGCCATCAACCCGGCGGCCGCGGTAACCATCGACATCACCGCCCAGGCCATCGACACGGCGCCGGCCTTCAGCTCGGGCACTGGCACCGACGTCCTGACCCGCACGCCTGTTTCGGCGTCGGTGCCGTGGGATATTCCGGCCGCGTCTCCCTGGACTATCGGCACTCCGGTTACCAGTCCCGATCTGTCGACGATAATCAAAGCCGTCGTCAATGGCGTTCCGACCTGGGCTTCCGGCAACGAGCTGGCTCTGCTCCTGAGCGCCCGCGGCTCCGGCGCGCGCATCGCCACCAGCTACGACGACTCGCCCGGTGACGCACCACAGCTACGCGTCAAGATCCGCATCAAAACCAGCGATTCACCGGACGTACCGGTTATCACGGTGCGTGATCGCCTCAAGCAGGTCGTCAACGAGCTCGATCACAAGGGAACCACGCCCATCGTGGATAACCTTTACGAGGCGGCGGCCTATTTTCGTGGCGATCCCGTCAAGTGGGGTCTCGACCGCGGCACCAGCGGTGACAGCGTGCGTCGAACGACACGCGTCAGCCACCCCGCAAGCTATACCGGCGGAACGGTGGTGCGCAAATCCGGCTGCACGGATTCCAACCTCAACTCCCAGAAATGCGTCACCGAGAACATTACTGAGGCGCCGAGCTATGTCTCGCCCATCACGAGCGAGTGTCAGGCCAATTTCATCATCCTGCTCACCGACGGCCTTGCCAATCGCAACAGCTCCAAGAATCTCATCCAAACGCTCACGGGGAACAGCAGCTGCTCGTCGACCTTACCCGATCCACCTGGTGGCTCGATTTCCAGTGCGGAGCAATGCGGCCTGGAACTGACCTCCTTTCTCAACGACCCGGCGAACGATCAGAGCTCGGCCGTTCCAGGACCGAACACCATAACGACCTACACCATCGGTCTGAACATCGCGAACGACTGGCTGAAACAGCTTGCGGCAGAGGGCGGTGGCCAGTTCTTCGAAGCCGGCAGCACCGCGCAGTTGCGCCAGACCTTCAAGGACATCACCTCGGACATCCTCCAACGTACGACTTCCTTCGCGACCCCGTCGCTGTCGGTGAACGCCTTCAACCGGCTGTTTCACCTGGACGAAGTGTATTTCTCCCTGTTCGAGCCCCGCCACCAGGTAGCCTGGCCCGGAAATGTGAAGAAGTACAAGATTTGCACGGACACCAACGTCTGTGATCTCGGGGAAATACTCGACGCGAACGGAGATCCCGCCATCGGCACGGACGGCCGCATCCTCGATAGTGCGCAGAGTTTCTGGCCCGATCCGGACCCTGCTGGTCGACCAGACGGTGCTGCCGTGCTGGCGGGTGGCGCCGGTAATTCCGTGCCCGTTTCTCCCAACTATCTGACACGCCGGGTGTTCACCTACACGGATCTGACAAACCCTCCCTCCGCAACGGATCTGGCTTTGGGCGGGCACGAGGTCAGAGACGACGATGCCGACGGCATCCTGGACGGACTGACGGATCCCTCGGACGACGTCAGGCTGCAGCAGACAAAGACCCTGCTGGGTTGGCCAGGGGATCCGGTCGCGTCTCTGTCGGCCACGGAGCGCGCCACCCTCGTTGCGGAACTCCATACCCACATTCAGTGGATCCGCGGCCAGGACGTGGACGACGAGATCCCGAACGGCATTACCGCCGAGGATCGTTACAGCTTCTACGATCCGCTGCACTCCAGTGCCGTGGCCTTCACCATGGGCGGCGACAGTGCCGACCCGGTGGTCAAGGTCGTGGTGGGCACCAACGACGGGGGATTGCGCGTCATCAACGGGTCCAACGGATTTGAAGAGTTCATCTTCTATCCGCAAAGTACGCTGCGTCGATTGCCGACCGTGCGCACGAACCCGTCCGGACAGCATGGCTCGGGAATCGACGGGACGGCGACCGTGTGGCTCAACGACGTCAACAACAACGGTGTCATCGAGCGAGGAGATGGCGATTTCGCGCGCGCGTTCATCGGTCAGCGCCGCGGCGGCAACGAAATTTACTCCCTCGACATCACGCCCAAAGCTGCGGCGGATCCCAATGCGCCGGAGCCCATCGACGGTATCAATCCTGTCTATCGATGGCGGATCCGAGGTGGCAGCGCGGAATACCCACGCCTGGGACAGACCTGGTCGCGTCCCAAGCTCGCTACCGTCATGCTCGCGAACACACCAAATGTCGGCGACCTGGGGCCGACCACGGCGCTGTTGTTCGCCGGTGGCTACGACGAAAGCCAGGACAGCGGCTTTGGTGCCGGCGGCGTCGGTAACGCCATCTACATGGCTGATCCGGTGACCGGTAAGCGCTGGCTCTCCGTGAGCGGCCACGATCCGGGATCCGGCGACAGGATCGTACCACCGAAGATGCTCTTTCCGATCCCCTCGGACCTGGCCCTGCTGGACTCGAACGGTGACGGCACCACGGACCGTGTCCTCGTCGGTGACACGGGCGGCCAGCTATGGCGCATGGACCTCGCCCCCGCGGATCCGCTTACCAGCACCAGCATCGACGAGAAAGTAGTCGCCGTGGTCGGCATCCTGGGCACCGTGTCCGGCGACCAGACCCTGGCCGATCAGCGCAAGTTCTTCGAGCCCCCGGATCTGCTCCAGGTGCGCGGTGGCGCCGGCTTCTCCAGCGTCGCGAACTACGACCTGGTGGCCATCGTCAGCGGCAATCGGGCCAATCCCCTCAACCGCAACGTTCAGGACCGATATTATGCATTCCGTGACACAGTCATCGGACCGATGGAAGATGACCCGTTACCCTTGTCGACTACGGGCGATGGAATTGCGGACAATTTCACAACTCTGGAAGGAGCACTTGACAGCCCCTTCATTCCGGGCGATTTGTTTGATGTGACGAATGTCGTGGACCCCCAGGGTACCGATCTCGCCAATCTGCAGAACGCCAACGGATACTACTTCGACCTGGTGGAGCCGGGTGAGAAAGGACTTTCCTCTCCCATAGTGCTGGGAGGAACGGTGTTCTTCACCACCTACCTGCCGGAGCAGGTGGTCAATGTCGCGGCCTGTACTCTGGCCGAAGGAGCAGGCTTGCTGTACGGGATCAACGTGCTGAACGGGACCGCGGTGTTCAACTGGGATGGCTCTGAGGACAGCGAACCGCTGTCGATCGCGGATCGAACGATGACGCTGGGAAGCGGGATCCCGTCATCGGCGGTGCCGATATTCCAGCCCGACGGCATCTCGCTGCTGGTCGGCGGCGGCGGCGGCGCGACGGTAATCGATCCCGGACTCGCGTTGCCCAGAGCGCGAACATTCTGGTTCGAGGAGACGGGACTCTGAGATTCGACCGGCACGCTACTGCACCGGTCGGGTCAGAATTGAAATCAACTGTGGATGACAGACCGATGACAGGTTACAAGCGAAAGATTCTCGCAAACGGCCCCAGGGCGGGCGGCGGTTTCACCTTGATCGAGCTCATGATCGTGGTGGTTATCGTCGGCGTTCTAGCAGCTATTGCCTATCCCTCCTACCTGCAGTACGCACAGGAAACCAAGCGCGCCGACGCCCACGCTGCGCTGCTGCGCATCGCGGCGCTCCAGGAGAAATTCTTCTCCAACAACAACGCGTATACCACCAACCCTACCGCGCTTGGCTACGCTGCCAACCCGGCGGCGTCCAACGACGGCTACTGGGCAGTCTCGATTACCGGGAACCCGGCGGTGTCGTTTACGCTCACCGCCGCGCCGGCGGGTGGCCATGTGGACCCGGACTGCGGCGGCATTACCTTGACGTCGGCCGGCTTGAGGGGCCCGGCCGTCTGCTGGTAGCAGACTACGACCCTTCGGCGCCCTTGGTGGACAGGGAAGGTTCCTGGTTCTCGTGGGCACCCGCGAGACTCTTCGGCAGCGCGAATACGACCCGCTCGCGCTTGCCCGCCTGCTCCTCGATATAGCTCCCGCCCCATGTCCTGATGCGTGACAGCACTGCCTGGACCAGGATCTCGGGAGCCGACGCACCGGCGGTAACCCCCACCCTGGCGGCGCCGGCGAACCACTCCCTCTCGAGCTCGTCGGCATTGTCCACCAGGTAGGCGGCGGTCCCGAGCTTGCTCGCGAGCTCCCGTAAGCGATTCGAATTGGAGCTCGAAGGCGAACCCACGACGATGAACACATCGCAGTCCGGCGCCAGTTGCTTGACCGCATCCTGGCGGTTCTGGGTGGCATAGCAGATATCGTCCTTCCTGGGACCGGTGATGGTGGGAAAGCGGCTGCGCAGCGCATCGATGACATCCGCCGTATCGTCCATGGAGAGCGTCGTCTGGGTCACGAAGGCGAGATTCTCGGGATCCACCACCGTGAGCTCGTACACGTCCTTCGGGCCCTCCACGAGGTACATCTTGGCCCCGTTGTCGGAGCGGGCTTCCCACTGACCCAAAGTGCCCTCGACCTCCGGGTGTCCTGCGTGGCCGATTAGAATGGTCTCGCGGCCATCCCTCAGGTAGCGGGTCACTTCCATGTGGACCTTTGTCACCAGGGGACAGGTCGCGTCGAAGATCTCGAGGCCGCGCTCTTCGGCTTCACGGCGCACTGCCCTGGACACGCCGTGGGCGCTGAAAATAACCGTGGTGCCGTCGGGCACCTCCGAGAGCTCCTCGACGAAGACCGCGCCTTTTCTGGCGAGATCGTCCACCACGTACTTGTTGTGCACCACCTCGTGGCGCACGTAGATGGGCGGACCAAAAATATCCAGGGCCCGCTCGACGATCTCGATGGCCCGGTCGACGCCGGCGCAGAAGCCGCGTGGATTGGCTAGCAGAATTTCCATTGGCACTCGCTCGCAGGGATAGTGAAGTGTATAGGAAAAAGAGGACTACGGCGACGCACTTGCACTCATCCTGGCACTGGCGCGTGCGTAAAACCTGCTTGTAGTTCCCATTCCAGCCCTCTTCGGGAATGGCGTTTTTGGGCCTCGCCAGAGCCCCGGTAATTGCTCGCCGCCCGTCGCTGGGATCCCACCGTTCGTCGGCATAAGGCCCGACTTTCATACCGTTACTGCGAAGCCCGTCCGATAGATCTCACAGAACGCGAATAAAAGCGCGAGCAAAAGCGTCGTGACCCAGAAAGTGCAGCAGGCGGCGCAGGAGACTCGGTAGATGATTGACGGTCGCTTTTACACCCTGCTCCTGGCCATCGTGATCGGCACAATCGCCGCACTCCCCGTCCAATTGAAGGCGGACGACACCGAGATCTATCTCGGGAATATCAACGTCAGTTCCGGCGTGCGTCCCAACGTGCTCTTCATCCTCGACACGTCGGGCAGCATGTCCAACAGCGACGGGATGAGCCAGGACCGCCTGGACCGCATGAAGGACGCGCTGGGTACGATTCTCGACGACGCCAACAACATCAATGTCGGCTTGATGCGATTCACTGATCCTGGTGGGCCGGTCCTGTTTCCCGTGTCCTACATCGACGAGGACGTGTCGGTCGTCATGGCCGGCGGCGGCAGCGGCTCCGACATCAACGTTCAGATCAGCAGCAGCAGCGACGATGCGGAGGAGCTGGTCACCGGTGGCTCTGTGGATCTCTTGAGTCAGCAGTTGGATCTGGTCACCTCCATGGCGGCCGTGGGCAGCACACTGGTGGCGCGCCAGGTAACGAGCCAGGCCAACAACGCGGAAGAAAGCTCGAGTGACGGCGACATCATCACGGCCAGTCAGATCGACATGAATCCCAGCCAGACGAATGGCGTGCGCTTCGACTCCGTCAGCATCCCGAACCGCGCCATGATTCTCGATGCGCGCATCATCTTCACGGCGCGCAACAGTGACAGCAGCTCCACTGCTCTCACATTCTTCGGTCACCTGAATCCCGATGCGGCCACGTTCTCGACATCCTGCAACGGCTGCTACGACGTCTCGGGCCGCACCAAGACCTCTACTTCCGTGACCTGGAACCCGACATCGTGGAGCACCAACAGCGAGTACTCCAGCGACGATCTGTCCGGCATCGTCCAGGAGATCGTGAGTCAGGCCGGTTGGACCTCCGGCAACGCCATGGCGTTCATTCAGACCAACGGAGGCGCCGGGCAACGCCGCGCATACACCTACAATGGCAGTAGCTCGAGAGCCGCAAGACTCGAGGTTACCTACGCGACCAGTGTCACCAGCGACGACCAGGTGGTCGGCTTGAGATTTCAGGGCATCGGCATCCCCCAGGGCGCCACCGTGACCAGCGCCGTGATCGAATTCTGGCCTGCCGCCATCAGCACCGGCACGACCAATGTCAAGATTCACGGAGAGGACGCCGACGACGCCGCGCCCTTTGCGGCATCCACCAACAATGTCAGTGCGCGCACCAGGACCACCGCGAACGTGGACTGGACTGCCGTGCCGGCCTGGGATGACGTCGATATCGTTCGCCAGTCGCCGGACCTCACAGGCATCGTTCAGGAGATCGTCAATCGGGGAGGCTGGTGCGGCGATAACGCCTTGGCCTTCGTGCTCGAGCTCAACGGCCCGGGTGGCGGGCCTCGCTTAGCCGAGAGCTTCGACAACGATCCGTCCCGTGCTCCCATCCTGCGCGTCAACTACGACGAAGCCAGTGTTCTGCCCGGAGCCTGCATCAATCAATGGGTGCAGCGTCAGGTGGAAGTGAGCGACGACGACGCGGAGGAAACCATCAGCTCCGGCAGCGTCTCCATCGGCGGCTCCAGCTTCGACATGCGTTCGAGCCAGGTCAACGGCCTGCGTTTTCAGAATCTCCCCATCGCACAGGGCACTCAGATTCTCGAGGCGCAACTGATGTTTACCGCCAGAAGCACGGCGACGGGAGCCGTGACCCTGCGCTTCCATGCAGAGGACGCGGACGACTCACCCGGATTCAGCAGCAGCGTGAGCGACCTATCGACGCGCGCCAAAACGACAGCCACGGCCACCTGGACGCCGCCCGACTGGGATATCGTCGACGAGCAGCACGTCAGCAGCGATCTCACCGACCTCATCCAGGAGATCGTGGATCGCCCCGGTTGGGCCCCCGGTAACGGTCTCACCATCATTCAGTCCCACGACTCCGGTGGTGAGCGGCACGCGCA
>Ga0255058_10001606_pt1 | contig 12701 bp, 12 predicted proteins | sample Cases_109_9_MG_FD_188637 | JGI IMG/M metagenome (GOLD analysis project Ga0255058, IMG submission 188637) | Seawater microbial communities from Amundsen Gulf, Northwest Territories, Canada - Cases_109_9 | ecosystem: Environmental > Aquatic > Marine > Gulf | place: Canada: Northwest Territories... | reverse complement strand
CCCCGGGTTCCTCCGCGACTATCAGCGCTCCACAGTGCAGGATCCTGGCGTCGAGGTGCACGACCTGACTCGAGTCGACTACCTGCTGTAACAGCGCGAAGCCGATGACGTCGATCGAGGGCATCCTCTCGTCAAGGCCGCTGGCGGTTCCTTCAGGCCGTCCTTGCGTGCATCTCGCTTGATCCTCGTTGAGGGGATGAACCGAGTGGGCTTCGGCCTCGCAGGCTGAAGGTCTCCACGCGGAACCTATGTTTCGTTGGGTCACTTCCTGGGTCACTTCGCGTGTGGTAGGATCCCGTACGCGTCCGCGAGTGGGTGTAGGAGGATCCGGTGTGATCCCCTATGGCTTCGGTGCTAAGGCCACATCTGGCGAGGCAGAGGACTTGCTTCCTAATCCCGAGGCCGCAGGTTAGAGGCTTAGCCGTGCCCAAGAGGGGCGGCTGCCGGCCCTGCTCCGTATGGCGCTACGCTTCGGCCTCCTTGTATGCCCAGGCCCCTACGACAGTGGCGAGCGGGATGTAGATGAACGACGCCACCGTCCCGATCACGTACAGCCGCTGCGGGAAAAGTCCATACGCTCCCTCGCCGATCGCATGGAAGAGGACGGCCGCCATCCACAGGAGCAGCCCCGCGTGGACCGCCGTCCGCAGGCCGGGACCGAAGCGGGGTCGGATCGCCGCGTACAGGTAGACGAGGAGGATCCCCCACAGAAAGTCGAGGACGACGAACCCGGCGATCGCGGACCCGCCAACCGGCTGCTTCCCGAGCGCCAGCATCGCCGCTTCAAAGTCGGGCGCTAGATACACGCCGTACAGCAGCCAGTCCGCCACGTTGAGGATCAGCCCAGCCAGAAGGCCGCCGACGATGACGCGCTTGAGATCGATCTTGCCCACGGTGCACCTCACAGGTAGGGGGAGAGCTAAGGGACCATGCTAACGCTGCGGCCGGAAGACCGCGGCGTCAAGCGGAGGCCTCGGCTGAAAAGAGGCTCGTCTCGTAGAACCGGTATTTTCCTTGCCCGGCCCAGGCGACCGAACGAACTTCCCACTCAACATAGACCTTGAGCTGAGTCTCCCAGCCGGCAGGAGTGTGCTTTTGGCATCCTTCGTACAACGCCTGACAGAGCGCAAGATCGCCCAGTGGGCGATCGCGTATGTAGCCGGAGCATGGCTCCTCGTCGAGGTGCTCGGCTTTGTTGCCGAGAACTTCGGGTGGCCTGTCGGTATCGTTCGCGGCACGGCCGTGTTCTTGGGCGTCGGTTTCTTCGTTGCGCTCGTCCTCGCCTGGTATCACGGTGAGAAGGGGCAACAGCGCGTGACCGGCCTCGAGCTTTTGATCATTGCCGGTCTCCTGCTCGTAGCGGGAGCGGCAGTAGCCTACGTCACTCGAGGCTCAGCGCCCGAGGAATCCGAGACTGGCGCTCCATCGACGCTGGCGAGCGACCTCCGCTCGGTCGCCGTGCTGCCGCTGGTCAACCGGAGCGCCGTCCAGGAAGACGAGTTCTTTGTCCAGGGGATCCACGACGACATCCTAACCCAGCTCGCGAAGATCAACAGCCTGACGGTGATCTCACGAACGTCGGTGATGCAGTACGCGGGCACGACGAAACCAATGCGGGAGATCGCGGGTGAACTTGGCGTGGCAGCGGTGCTTGAGGGGGGCGTGCAGCGGGCGGGAGATCGGGTGCGGGTGAACGTGCAGCTGATCGATGCCGGCAGCGACGCGCATCTGTGGGCGGAGACATACGACGAGGAGCTGACCGCCACCAACATCTTCTCGATCCAGAGCGACATCGCTCGGAAAATCGCCGTGGCGCTACAAGCGATGCTGGCGCCCGAGTTGGAGGGGCGGATCGAGGCGCTGCCGACCGAGAGCTTGAAGGCGTACGAGCTGTACGTGAGAGGGCGCCAACTCTGGCACTCCCGCGCCTCGTTAGACCGGGCGAGCGACTATTTCGCGCGAGCAATAGATCTTGACCCGAACTACGCGCTCGCGCACTCGGGGCTGGCTGCGACTTACGTCCTGCTGCCGAACTACGGGTACGACTCGCCCAGCTACTCGTATCCGCAGGCCATCCGGTCCGCACGGCAGGCCCTGGCTCTCGACAGTACCCTCGCCGAGCCGTACGCCACTCTGGCGCAGGTCAAGTACGTGTTCGAATGGGACTGGGATGCGGCGGACCTCTTGTTCCGGCGTGCAATCGGCCTCAGTCCGAACTATGCGAACGGCCACTACTGGTATGCCTATTTCCTGTTTCGCAGGGGCCGAGTCGAAGAGGCGTTGGCGGTAGCGGAGGTGGCCTTGGCCCTCGATCCGATGTCGCCGTCAATGGAGGCTGGCATCGCCGGGCGGCTGTACAATATTCGCCGGTTCGATGAAGCCGCGGAACGGTTGCGGAGCGTGCTTGCCGAGAATCCGAACCACCCAGCGGCCAATCTGTGGTCTGGCGCCGTGCTGGTCGCCACGGGCGACTACGAAGGGGGTATAGCGGCGCTGGAGCGCGGTGCATCGCTTGCGCCCAAATCGATGAGTAGCCAGACCATTCTCGCCGCCGGATACGCGAGCGCCGGCGAAGGCACCCGAGCACGGGAGCTGCTCAAGGGGCTGGAGGCGGATGACACGTGGAGGCGGGCGTCGCCGGCCTGGATCGCGGCAGCGTACGCCCAGCTTGGGGAGGCGGATCGGGCCTTCGACTGGCTGCAACGAGCGTTGGAGGAACGTGATAATTGGCTTATGAACATCCGCACCGAACCGCTCTTCGATCCGCTCCGGGCGGACGAGCGATTCGTGTCCATCGTCCGTCGCGTTGGGTTAGATTTGGAATGAGGTTCACACCCCCCGTCTCGCACCTACGGTCGATGACCCGCCGAGTATCCCCAGCGGCCGCGTCCAGGCTCACATGTCCGAGGAAGAGGCGCAAAAGGTTGTCGAGATCGTCAAGACTTTAGGGATAGCGCCGCGGCGCTCCGGAACGAACCGACCAAGGCGCTTCCGATACTTGGCCAGCGCCTTGTCTACCGCGTCCACGAGCGGAGACAGCCGGAGCGCGCGTAGGACGCCGCCGAGCGGTCGGGTGAGTTGGATTCGGGCAAAGAGCATGACGCCTGCGCCCCCGTCGCCCGCGATCGGTGCGCCATCGCAGAGTACGAGCCACCAACATTCGCCACGTCCTTCCTCGGGGACCAACGCGAGCAGGCGGCTGGCCTCCTCATCCGCGAGCGGAAGCAGCGCCAGGTCCTCGCGCCGGTCAAGCGTGGCGACGACCCGCGCCGCCCAACGGCAGAATCTTCAGCCGCCGGAGTAGAGCAGAACCGGACGCGGGAGCTCAAAGCTAGAAGTTCGGTTCTCTGCCATTGCTGCAAAACCTAGCCACTCGCCCGGTGGTTCACTTCCCCCCAAGCGACCCGGCGGCCTCTTTTCCGCTTGACCAACTGCACGGAATCCCACACATATTTGAGCTCCGGCAACCGCAACCGGCATGCGCTATGTTGCGGGGCCTGGCGGCGGGTGTCGTCATCTGACGCCACCAACTCGCCCGCGAGAACCTCGTAGGGACGGAACTGAATGAGATGAACGGGAGCAAGGAATTGCGCCGGGAAGCCATTAGCGTCGTGTCGACGATCGGGCCGGGGCTGCGGGTGATCGGCGAGTGTATCAGCGATGGCATCATCCGGATCGACGGTCGCGTCGAAGGTGGAATCAAGGCCGCGGAGGTTGTCGTCGAGAAGGATGGCAGCGTGAAGGGCGACATTCAGACTCGAGATCTCATAGTCGCCGGTCAGGTGACGGGGAACATCGCCGCCGAAGGCCGTGTGGAGTTCCAGGCATCCTGCCGGGTGAAGGGCGACATCCTGAGTCCTCGGATCAAGATCGATGAGGGTGGCCAAATCCAGGGCCGGCTCCACATGGGCGCCGCGGCCACGAAACCCTTCACGCCGGAAACGCCCTCTACCGGGTGACTCCTGCGACGCTCTGCTCACCCGCGGGTTCCGGCGCCCGCCGGGTAACGACCTCGGGTTCCCCGTTTCGTGTGAGCAAGGCCAGCCCGTAAAACGCTGCGACGATAAGTAACAGGAACTTGATCCCGGTCAGGAAGCTGATCGACTGGAGCAGCCCGCCTACCAGGGCGCCGTAGAGGTTGGCACCGAGCGCCAGATCCTTGCGCGGGGCTACCTTGAACGAGCGCACGAAGACGATTCCGCTGAACAGCATCGGCAGCGTCGTCAGCACACCCACCAGGAGAGCCTTCGTCGGGAAAGGCAGGAAGGCGAATCTCGCCAGGTCGACGAAGTAGAGAGCGAGCGCCGATCCGATCAGGGCGCCGTACACGGGGCCCAGGGGGATTCGCGGCCACTTGGCGGCTATGGCGTTGGCCAGCAGAATCATGCACAGCACGGCGGATATTATCACCGCGTTGACAACCCAGGTGTTGCCGAGCACGACGGCTGCCTTGCTGATGTTCTGGACCTCGAGCAGCAGGAAAGCCGCTCCCAGGAAGAAGAAGTGCCAGGCGGACCGGGGCCACCTCAGCGGGTTCGTGCCCGCGGGCGCTGCGAGGCGGCGACGAGCATAGATCACGATAAGCCAGAGGAGACCGGCGAGAAGGACGAAGAGTAGAGGGATGGTCGGCCGCTCGAGGTAGAGGTACGGCCAATCATCCGTGGTTGGCGGCGTCGCGTACGACAGATCCAGAGGGTGCTCGCGCTTCCAATCGGCGACCATACCGGCCAGCCTTTCGTCCCCCCCGATCCGCGAGTGTGCCGCCTCGACGTTCCCGGCAATCAACATGACCCCGCCGACCCCCAATGCGCTCATCGGTATCCGAAAGGCGATCGGCTCCTCTTCGAAGACCTCTCGAAGCACTACGGCCAACCGATCGGCGATGAATTGTCGCCGAACTTCGAACACCAGGACGATCATGCCGCCGGGCCGAAGAAGCTGTCGAGCGCGCTCGAAACTCTCGCGAGTGTAGACGTAGTGATCCAGGCGTGCGTTGGTCATCGCGGTGCTCGTGTGGGCGTCGAGCAGCCCGAAGAGGATCAGGTCGTACCGCTCCGACGTCCGAGCGAAGAATGAGCGCGCGTCGTCCACGACGACGTCCACCCGCTCCGACTGGTAGGGCCTCTCCCGATGATGCTTGAGCCCGAAACTCACGATCGCGGGATCTATCTCGACCGCGGTGACTCGCTCGACCCTGCCGCTGCGAAGCGCGCCGGCCACATCGTTTCCGGTCCCCGCTCCGACGATGAGGGCTCGAGTCGGCCGCGGATGAACCAGGAACGGGATGTCGTACTGCCCCAGATGCGCCGGGCCGACGGTCTCAGGCCGTAGGTCCATCATCCACTGGTACTTGACGTTGTTAACGGCGACGAAGTGAGTCGCTGCCGGAGCGAATCGCTCCGGGGCATCGAAAAGGGCGAGCTTCTGGTACGGCGACCATACGATGGCGAGCGAGTCACGGTCCCGATCCGCCAGCCAAGACGTCAGCACGAGAACCGCGAGACCCATCAACGCCCCCTTGGCGACCGATCCACGACGGACCAACAGCGGGAGAGCCAGCAACGCCAGGCACACGAACCAGGCGACGGGTGGCTGGTTCAGCATGCTCAGCAGCACAAATAGCCAGATCCCCACCAGACTTCCGGCCACGTTGATCGAGTAGGCAGCGATCGGCCGCGGGTGCCGGTCCATGAGGCGGCCGAGCAGGCGGCCGAGCGGGATAAACCCCTCCACGATGAGCAGCATGACGACCAGAGCCAGAAGGAGCCCGAGCGTCAGGCTCGCCACCGTCGCGGCCGCGCTGTCCTGGGAGCTCGCGCCCCAGATGTTCATCTCCCCCAGCGTGCTGAGCAGCACGCTGATCCCGGCGAGGATCTCTCGGGTGGGAGGTATCGCGAGCAGCGCAGCCAGGATCACGATCGCCCAGATCCCCCGGCCCATACGAATGGGCTCACGCGCGGTGAACAGGCCGAGCCCGAGGCCCAAGAAACACACGACGAGAACGGTGTTTTGAAGGTAGGCGAAGATCCTGATCTCGGTCCCGACCCAGCGGATGAGGAGCAGCTCGAGGTACAGCGCGAGGATGCTGAGCAGGAAGAGCCACATGCCGTCGCGCTCGAGCGACGTGAGTTGCGGGTGACCTTGGGTGGCAGGCCCCGGTTCCGGGATTGCTTGGTCTCGAGACATCTTCGTACGGGGTCCTTTCGCGTCAGCTTTGGATCGGCAAGATGCTGCCGCGAGGGATCGCTCGTCTGGCAGCGCTCGACAGTCAAGGCTTTGCCGCGGTTGACGTCTGTTGCCGCGATCGGTCCGAAAGCGCACGATTCACGCCACGCACAGCTCCGCATTCCCGCGTGTCCTCACCCGGCGCCGGGAGCGCCGCATCCGGCCATCGCGGTGAGATTGGACATCTCGTCGAAGAACGCTCAGAATCGTTGGACGGCGGCGCGCCATTTCAGGCGTGCCTCGGGCGGACGCGAACGCGACGAGAAGACACTGGAAGTGGGGATGCCGTGACGGTTGCCGACCTCGACGAGCTATTCGCCCCTGAGGTCGTCGCCGATCCCTACACCTACTTCGCGCGTCTCCGCGAGATCGATCCCGTATACTGGAACGAGCGCTTTCAGCTCTGGGTGATCACGGGGTATGAGGAGGTCGTATGGCTGCTCCGTCATCACGAGTTGTTCTCATCGGCGATCATGAGGAACAGCACCTCGCCACCCTATCCGCCGGTCGATCCGGAGGACCTTCCGCTGTTCGACGAGGTGCGGGAGTTCCGCGCCGATCAACTAGTGGAGCAGGATCGTCCGGAGCACCTGCATCAGCGTACGGTGGTGCACAAATACTTCACACCGACGGCGATGGAATCGTGGCGGCCGTTCGTGCGCGACGCGGTGGCCGAGCTGCTGGACGAGCTCGAGCCTCTCGGGCGGATGGACGTCCTCACGGATCTCGCCGCTCCGCTTCCGGTTCGCGTGATCGCACAGATGATGGATGTGCCCTGGGAGGACCGCGACCACCTGCGCGAGCTCGCCGACAGCATCCTGTACATGAACCGAGGAGAGCCCTATCGGTTGAGGCCGCTCACGGAGGGGATGCGCGGAATCGTGGACTACGCGGCCCCGCTGGTCGAGGAGCGGTTGGATCGGCCCGGGGACGACTTCATCTCGATTCTCGCCCAGGGTGAGAAGGCGGGGATCTTCTCCCGGCATCAGGTCCTCGTCAACACCGGATTACTGCTCTTCGCCGGACACGAGACGACGATGAACCTCATCTGCAACGGCCTCCTCGCGTTCATCAGACATCCGGACCAGTGGGACCTGCTGGCCGCCGACCCGGGCGGCATGGTCCGGCTGGCCACCGAGGAGTGTCTCCGCTACGACCCCCCGGTCAAGTCCACGCAGCGGATCGCCGCCGAGGACGTTCGGCTCAGCGGCCAGGCGATTCACAAGGGGGATCGAATCCGGTGGATCATGGCGGCAGCGAACCGCGACCCATCTGTTTTCCCGGACCCGGATCGGTTCGACATCGGCCGTCAGCCGAACCCACACATCTCCTTCGGCTCAGGGATCCACTACTGCCTGGGCGTGGCGTTGGCGCGAATGGAGGGACAGGAGGTATTCCGGGCGCTGGCCGAACGCTTCGGCAGGATCGAGTTGGCTACGGACGAAGTGGAGTATCAGCCCAGCATTCAGTTCCGCTCGCTCAAGTCACTGCCCGTGAGCTGGGCTCGGAGGAGTCGATGACCCGTCGCCTGAACGTCCGGGTGGACCACTCCTGCTGCGTCGGCAACGCCATGTGCCTCGCGACGGCGCCGGGCGTGTTCGCTCACAACGATCAACGACAGTCGCAGGTCATCGATCCCGAGGGAGAGTCGGAGGAGAAGATTCTCGAGGCGGCTTTCAACTGCCCCACCGGGGCGATCCGGGTGGAGATCGAGGGCGGCGAGCGACTGTTTCCGTAGCGGGGTGGGCAATGGGGCGACCGCCGCGAGCGCCCGGGCCGAAGCCGTAGCTGGAGAAGACCAAAGGTCAGGCCGGTCGGGTGTTGCGCAGGGCGTTCCAGGCTTTCCCGGCCTGGCGTACCTCGTGCAGCCGTTCCTCGGCCATCCGGTTCGCCGCTTCTTCGGTGCCGATCCCGAGCTCTTCGGCCACCCGGATCACGCTCCGAGTCTGGTCCTGGATCTGCGACACCTTCTCGAAGATGCGTGCATCATCGGTGGGGCCGTCGAGCACTTCTTGCTGACAACGGATCAGCCCGCCCGAGTTGACCAGATAGTCGGGTCCATAGGCTATCCCTCGCTTCATGAGCGCCGTCCCGTGTTGTGACTCCGCCAGGACGTTGTTGGCTGCTCCGGCGATGCCCGCGCAGCGGAATCGCTCCAGGGTACGGTCGTTCACGACCGCGCCGACCGAGCATGGCGCGAAGATGTCACACTCGACGTCGTAGATGGCGTCGGGGGCGACCGCGGCCGCTCCCAGTTCCTCCACGGCCCGCCGCACTGGCTCCTCGACGATGTCGCAGACGGTGAGGCGGGCGCCCTGCTCGTGAACGTATCGGGCGACGAACGCCCCGACGTGACCGAGACCCTGGATCGCGACGTGCCGCCCCGCCAGGTCGTCGCTTCCCGTCACCGCCTCGAGGACTGCCCGAATGCCGCAGGTGACGCCGTACGCTGTCGCATGGGATGGATCTCCCGCACCGCCGGCGTGGCGAGGCACGCACGATACGTGTCTCGTGACCCCACTCAGCACGGCCATGTCGCGCGATCCGGTGCCGATGTCCTGTCCCGCGATGTACTCGCCCCCCAGCGCCTCGATGAAGCGTCCCATCGCTTCCAGCAGCGAATCGCTCTTCTCGGACTGCGGATCCCCGATGATGACCGACTTGCCTCCGCCCAGGTTCACGCCGCTGATCGCTCCCTTGTAGGTCATCCCGCGGGCCAGCCGGAGAACGTCGATGAGGGCGTCTTCCTCCGTCTCGTAAGGGCGCATCCGCACGCCGCCCAGCGCCGGACCCAGGGTCGTGTCGTGGATCGCGATGATCCCGCGAAGCCCGGAAGCTCCGTCGTTGCAGAAGACGAGCTTCTCGTAGTCGTGCTCGTTCAGTCGGTCGAATAGATCCATGCCGAACCCTACTGCCCTCCGAAGAAGACCGCGAGGCTTCCTCGAAGACTTATCCAGGCAATCCAGCCGACAAGCAGGGGGGCCACGTAGCGCAGCAGGAAGACCGTCAGGGGTATGACGCGCTGGCGTTGCTTCGGGAATCCTCAGAAGTTGCCGAACTTGAAGGTGAGTGACCCGAAAAAGGCTCTCAGGTCCTCGTTCTCGATGTCGGGGGAGGTGACCCGGCTGACGTACCGATAACCGGCGCCCGCGACGATCCTGAAGAAACTCGCGGCGTTCACCTCGAGGCCGACTGCCGGTTCCAGCACGAAGACTTCGTCATGGTCTGGATCGGGCTGGTCTGTTCGGAATCGGCGGCCGGCCCCGACGAGTGTGCCGACGGTGAAGTGGACCGGCTCGCTCCACAGAGCCACGTACTCGACCTCAAACCCGCCGTAGATGAACTTACTGATGGGTTCGACCAGTCCCGGTTTGTCGATGGTGTTGACGAGAGTGTACATGCCTCCGCCGATGACGAAGCGGTGATTCGCGATCCAGCCGCCCCGGGCTCCCGCGAATAGCGCGAACTGGTCAAGGAGCTGGCTGAACTTGACGACCGGAGCACCGAAGCCGCCGGATGCAAAACCGCCCTCTGCAACCTGGGCTTGACCGCAGGCGGCTGATACACTCAGGGCCGTGGCAAGACACAACAAAGCGATGATTCTCATCGATCCCTCAGTTCGGCTAAAACGGGAGCGTAACGGTCTGGGATGGTGCCGGCTGGCGCAAGAGTCGGGGACCGGAAAGGATGCTATCTTGGGCGATGGCGCTGCCATAGACCGGAAGCGGAAGTTGCCAAGATTCGTCGTGTTCTTATCAGCCCGAATCGAGTCGAGCACGAATGCGGACATTCTCTGATCGATCTGATAGGGACCCTCTGCGGGGGCGGGCGGAGAGCCTTGTCGCGACCGCAACAACCCTCGCCCAAAGTCTCTTCGGCCGACTGGCTGTCTACTACACGGACCTCTTTCAGGTCAACGAGGAGGACTGGAACTTCCTGGTGACTGCGGCTGGGCTTTATGTGGCATCCCTGCGTCTGTACAACGAGATTCCGGCAGACCGTTTCGCCGGCATTTACGAGATCGTGGAGGAGAGGCTACGTCCCGGTGTCCGGGAGGCGATGGCCAACTGCGGAGAGTTTGTGACCCGGAGAGCCGGTGCCGAGAGTGATCAATTGACTTTCGACACTGTTCTTGGTTATTGGGTCCTATGGAATGCGCTGCCCCACCGGCCAGACAAGGACCAAGCGGAGCTCGCCTTCTTCATCGGCCACTCCGTGACCGATGCATTTGTCTCCTGGTGGCAATCATGATAAATCAATCCAGAGATCCCGAAGAGTAGGGGAGCCTCAGTATGGGCGAGCATCACCGGGAGGTTGCTGCCCGACTCCGGGCACTGACCTACGCGACGTCCGGCATCCTCCATTTTGCTACTGTGTTGGACGCCGGCAGGCCGAGCCAGGCGAGCGTTCGTACTGCGGCCCACGACTTGACCGATCGCGATCGAGCGCAGATCGTCGCCTTCCTCCTCGAACTCCGTCATGAGCAGCAGGACGCGGCAGACGCTGAGGCGGCGAGCGTGCTGCACGCGCTCATCGAAGCCCTCACCCAGCAAGTTTGGGACAACCTGCCGCCGCTGAGTCCCGATACCGAAGAAACAATCTGACGGCGCGCGCGGCGCCTGTTGCGCGGAGCTGACGTGCGTTGCTACCCCGCCACAGACTCGGCTCGGGGCTTCCTCCCTCCACAGAGTCTACACACGGAAACGGACGAACCTAAACAGGCCTTGTCTGTCCGCTGGCAGTGGTCTCTACGTGATGTGTCTGCAACACCTTAGGTGGGTCTACTCTTGATCGCGACGCCTCCCTTTCCGCCCAAAGAGAGACACGTGGGGCCCGATCTCGCACGCGTCGTGCTTCTAGGATCCACCAAGGCGCTCCACCACGCACATGCTGGGAGTTGTAGGAGTTGTAGATGTATACTTGGAAGCACCGACTGTGGGCGGCTGTCTCGGCCGCCGTGGCTGTTTTCGCGATCTTGGCGAGCCCCCTTGTGGCGCAGGAAGCTGAACCGCAGAACTCACCCGGAGAGTCTACGGCGAGCGCCCCGGACGAGTCGGCAACCGACGAGGCGCCTGGCGGCTACTGGGAGCTCGGCGCGTTCATCGGGTTGCTGAACGACGAGCCGGAATACGCACCCGATCACTTCGAGGACCAGTTTCGGCGAGATGCGCTGATTGGTGCCCGCGGCGGCTATACGCTGCCTTTCGGCCTGTTCCTGCAAGCCCAGGGCTCCAACTCGCTCGTCCGGATCGCTGTGCCGAGACCAGACGGTGGTTTGGACACTCGAAACGTAAACACGTACTTCATCGAGAGCGTGATCGGCTACAACGTCACCCTGTCCTCGAGGTTCGAAGCGTTCTTGGGCGGCGGAGCAGGAGTCGCGATCTGCGTGCCGGACGGCATGGCGTCAGAAACCGACTTCGCGGTGAATTACGGCGTCGGCGGCAGGTACTTGTTCGCCAATTCGCGGCTGGCTGTACGCGGTGACGCACGGATGCACCAGGTGTTCAATGCCATGCAGGATACCCGTGAGCTAATAGGGGCCCCAGCGAACGAAAGTGATCTCTTCGCACTGGAGCTGAGTCTCGGCATCTCCGTCTTCCTGGGCCGCTAGCAGCCCTGGGGAACAGTGGGGCGCGTAGAGAGCCCGATAGCGCCCCTCTGGTCCGAACCCTACAGCCCTCCGAAGAGGGCCGCGAGGCTTCCTCGAAGACTTATCCAGGCAATCCAGCCGACAAGCACGGGGGCCACGTAGCGCAGCAGGAAGACCGCCAGGGGTATGACGCGTTGGAACAGCGGCGAAGCACCCAGCCGCAGCTCCTCCTCGGGAGCCCTCATGACCCAACCCGCAAGGATGGCTACTCCTAGCACCCCCAGGACCGTGAAGAGCTCGGCAACCAGCTGATCCATGACGCCGAGGGTCGCAATAGAGACGGCCGGCGCCAGCCCGACGAGTCCCGCCGCGCAGCCGGCGAGCAGCGTGGCCTGCCGGCGAGCAAGCCGCGTTTCGTCCATGAGCACCGCGGACACGACCTCCAGGAGAGATACGGCCGAGGTGATCGCCGCGACGACCAGGGTCATGAAGAAGGTCGCGCCGACGATCCTCCCCACGCTCCCCATCCGGAGGAACGCCTCCGGCAGGGAGATGAACAGGGCCCCCACCGCGCTCTCCCCGACCTCCTCCGACAGTCCGAGAGCGAACACGATCGGAAACACGACCAGGCCGGCGATGAACGCGACCGAGAAGTCGGCGAGGGCGATCACCGCCGCCTCCCGGTTCAGGTTCTCCTCCCGGGAGTAGTAGGAGGCGTAGGTAATCATGATTCCCATCCCTACGCTGATCGAGTAGAACGCCTGCGCGGCGGCACCCTGAAGGACGGCCGGATCGAGGACCTCTGCGAGCGACGGCGCGAGGTAGAATCGGTACCCGGCCGCGGCGTTCGGCAGGGTGGAGGCCCAGATCGCCAAGCCGATCA
>Ga0255058_10001605_pt1 | contig 12707 bp, 13 predicted proteins | sample Cases_109_9_MG_FD_188637 | JGI IMG/M metagenome (GOLD analysis project Ga0255058, IMG submission 188637) | Seawater microbial communities from Amundsen Gulf, Northwest Territories, Canada - Cases_109_9 | ecosystem: Environmental > Aquatic > Marine > Gulf | place: Canada: Northwest Territories... | reverse complement strand
TATTGTATCCGACAATATCTCTTACGCCAGCTCTAGCCAGAAGAGTATATCGTTCATCCATCTTGTTGACTGCCCATTCCAGTATTGCCGCCGCCTTCTTCATTTCAGTAACAACAGGGGCAATCAAATGCGGAATATCCTTAAAAGCTGAGAATTCCACCATCTTCGGGTCTACCAGTATCAGCTTCAATTCTTCCGGTCTCTGGAAAAGAAGTATACTTAAGATTATAGAATTCAAACAAACAGACTTTCCGGAACCTGTCGTACCGGCAACTAATAAGTGCGGCATAGCCGCAAGATCTGAGACTAAAGGATATCCTGCTATGTCCTTGCCTAATAACAAAGGTATGGTGTGCTTATTAATATCATTATAAGCTGTCTCATATAATTCTCGTATTTGCACAGGTTTTCTATGAGTATTTGGCACTTCAATTCCAATAGTAGATTTTCCCTGTATAGGGGCAACAACACGTATACTTGGCGCCTTCAGTGCAATTGCAATATCATCAGAGAGATTTGATATCTTTCCTACCTTTGTACCGGGCGCCAGTTCCAGTTCATACATGGTAACAGAAGGCCCCTTCTCCATTCCTACAACCTCAACAATAACATTAAACTGTTCTAACGTTTCTTTTAAAACAGACGCTTTTTCCATGACATGTTGATCGCTGTCAAACTTATGTCTTTTGAGTTCATCCAATAGTGAAACCGGAGGAAGAACATAACCTTTGTCTTTAGACAAAACATGTTTCTTCGCTTTAATTGCCGAATCTCTTTTTCTGGGTTTTCTCTCCACATATGATTTTGGTACAACAGTAACAGTATCTACGTCTTCCTCTAAAGCAGTCTCTACTATTACATTAGCGTCATTTTCAAAATCCATTTCAAGGGTTTTCTGTGTGTTGTCAGCCAATAAAGATCTCGACATAAACATTCTCTTTACTTTCATATATACCCAACCAATAGAGGATTCCAAAGACTTATTGGAAATGAGAGTCAGGGATATAAGGAATCCCATAGCCAATAATATACAGGCGCCAGGAACGCCAAGATATTCTGTCAACCTGAAGGCCGCAATCATTCCAATAATACCGCCTGTTTCAAGTGGAAGCTTAAAGTTTGCAAAATTACCAAGTAGCCCAAGTATCGGTGAAACAGAAAAGATAAGCAATATACCGCCAAGTATCCTCACCCACAGGATTTCAATCTTTTTCTTTAGAAAAAGTGCAAATCCCAACACTCCAATCAAGAAAGCAAATACATAGGACGTTATTCCAATACAGGTTATCAGATAACTTGATATCTCGGCGCCTACCATACCACAATAATTCTGAACAGGGTTATTTACAGGATAATTTGCAAATGGAGGATCATTAGGTGAAAACGTTGCTATGCTTATCAGAATGAATATTCCAATAGTGAAGATAATCATTGAATATGCCGAATGAAAAACTCTTGTTCTTTGCATTAAATCACTTCCTTTTCAGCCCTACAGAATGATTTAGGATAAATAACTCTTTCTTAACCAATGTCAATGGTTCAATGTCCTGTATGTCCAAACCCTCCATCACCCCTGTGAGTATCATCCAGTTCCGTTACCTCTTCCAACTCAGCATGGATAACAGGTTGCACTACTAACTGCGCTATTCGCATGCCTCTTTCAACTACAAATTTATCCTTACCTTGATTACATAATATGATACCTATTTCACCTCTGTAATCGCTATCGATTGTACCGGGTGAATTGACTATTGTTATGCCGTGCTTTAATGCCAAACCACTTCTTGGTCTGACCTGCGCCTCATAACCATGAGGCAACGCAATAAAAATTCCTGTTGGAATTAATATGATTTCATTTCTTTCTACGGCTGTTTGATTTTCAACTGCTGCGTAGAGATCCATGCCGCTTGCCGCCGGACTCATATAGCCTGGTAATGGCAGGTCTTCGCAACCTTTTTTTCTCTTTATCTTTAGTTTTATTTTTTGCATTGCTACATTTCTGATCTGTAATATTAACTTCTTCGATTATTGACTGAATAATCAATTCTACTTCAGCCATCCGTCCAACACCTGTCCGGCCAGAGGCCAACCTGCCTTTTTCCGGCCCTACAAACTTAAATCCTACCTCTTGAAGAACCCTTATGTTTCTTTGTGTTATAGGATTAGTGTACATCCTCTCTTCCATTGCAGGAGCAATCAGTACAGGAACATTTGATGCCATTACAATACTGGTCAGCGCATCATCTGCTATACCAGATGCCAGCTTACCAATAATATTAGCAGTTGCGGGTGCAATAACGACTATATCTGCTTTATCTGCAATGGAAACATGTCGAGGATCATACTCGTTATCATCAATAAAAATATCTGTGATAACTTTATTTTGCGAAAGCGTACTGAAAGTCAACGGATTAATGAAATTCTGTGAGGATTTTGTCATTATAACTGTAACATCAAAATCCTGTCTTTTTAACCTGGAAACTATTGTTGCAGCTTTAAATGCTGCAATACTACCGGTCACACCGTATATTATATTCTTAGACATTTGGATCCTTGTTTTAGGATAGATTTAAAATACCTTCAATCTCTTTTACGGCGTCGTCTAACCTGTCATTGATAACACAATAATCATAATACTTGCTAAACCCCATCTCCTCCCTGGCAACAATAAATCTTTTTTCAATGACAGCATAATCATCTGTAAACCTGTTCTTTAGTCTTAGTTTCAGCGTTTCGTCATCGGGTGCATTTATGAATATAGATATTGCTTCTGGCATTTTGTCCATAACCTGCAATGCCCCCTTTACGTCAATAGCAAGTATTAGTATCTCTTCATTATCAATTGCTTCTTTAATGAGTGCAACAGGTGTTCCGTACAAATAACCACAGTATTCAGCGTATTCTATGAATTTATTCTCATTGATGAGTTTATCAAATTTGCTTTTTTCTATAAAACAATATTCAATGCCGTCTCTTTCACCATCTCTGGGCTTTCTCGTTGTATAAGAAACCGATTGTTTGATTTTAGGGTTTTTTGTAAGTATTTTGCAAATTGACGTCTTGCCACTCCCTGATGGACCTGAAATAATTACCAACTTGTTTTTTTTTCCTTCGCCAATAATACTATCCTCAAATATGAGTTCAAAAATTACCCTGTTACTCTATATTCAATACCTGTTCCTTTATTCTTTCAATCTCAGTCTTTATCGAGATTACGTCTTTGATTATGTCAGCGTTATTTGCTTTGGCTGCAATTGTATTAGCCTCGCGGAACATTTCCTGTACAATAAATTCCATTTTTCGGCCATTCGGCTCTTCATTTTCCATTACATTATCAAGTAATAAAATATGACTTCGCAGCCTCCCCAACTCCTCTGAAATGTCACACCGATCAGCAAAGATTGCAATTTCCCTATTTAAGTCATTCCTTTCTATTTTATTTTCCGCGCCTTCCAGTAGAGAAGAAACCCTCTCCTGAATTCGTTTGCTATACTCCAGGACTACATTTGGAGCCATAGTTTCTATTTCATCCAGTAATTCTGAAATCCTGGTTTTCCATTTTTCTATTTCTATTTGCAGATTTCTGCCCTCAGCCACTTTCATACTTTTTAAATCATCAACTGAAAGTTTGATCAAGTGTTCCAACTCATCCCAGAAATCATCATCCTGCATCTTTCCGTTCCCTGAGTCCTTCTTAAACTCCAGCACACCTGGAAGAGAAATAAGATTATCTAATGAGATATCCTGCCTCGAGAATATTTCATTTCCGGCTTCACTTATCATGCTGTGATACTCTTTCAGTGTATCTTTGTTAATCACACATTTTGGTATCTCATCACACGCTTTGTACTCTATTGCCAGATTAACAGTTCCTCGAACCAATTCTTTCTTTAATAGCCTCTCAATCCTGTCTTCGTAGACCATTAACGATTCTGGTATTCTTGTATTAATCTTCAAATATTTATTATTCACAGAACGTATTTCGACGAGAATTGATTTCTCTTCGTCTTTTATTTCTGCTCTTCCAAAACCAGTCATACTCTTAATCATTTTGTTATTCCGCTATTAGTTTTCGTTGCTCTTTTGTTCCTCATCGGTAGCATCAACTGCTTTCATGCCCATAGTAGTGCCACCCGCTTCTTCAGAGCCTCCTGACGTACCTTGCGAATGGTCATGGCCGGCATGTTCATCAACAACAGTACCTTCATGTTCAGAATGATCCTGCGCTGCCTCCTGAAGTGATGTAGACATTTCACTTCTAAGAGTATCTGTTCCATGTATTGACGATAATGTCAGTTTTGTCAGTAAAAGTGTAGAAACAATAAATACTGCACCTACCAGGTAAGTAATCTTTGCCAGAATGCCACCCGGCTGCGTACCCATGGCAGACTCGTCAGCTAAACCGCCAATAGCGGCCAAACCGCCGCCCTTTCCTGCTTGCAACAATACGCATCCAATCAAGACAATACATGAGAAAATTAACGTAGTTTTCAAGACCCCTGACCAGTTAAATGTATAAAACATAGCCAGTAAACCAAAAACAATCACTATAGCCGTAATCCATTTTAATTTCATAAAAATATACCTCTTCCAAATCAAACAATAAAATTTACAGAAAAAATAAAGTTACTCAAAAAACGGAAATCACCTAGGACAACCTGACTGCTGCAGAAACTATATCCAAAAAAGACCCCGGTTCTAAGCTTGCCCCTCCAACAAGAGCACCATCAATTTCAGGTTGTCCTAACAGTTCGTCAGCATTCATAGAATTTACACTTCCTCCGTACTGAATCCTGATATTTTGAGCAGTGTCATTTTCATATTTACTTTTAATCGTGTTCCTTATGAACGTATGTACTTCATTGGCCTGTTCGGGTGTCGCAGTCTTCCCGGTGCCTATTGCCCAGACAGGTTCATAAGCAATCGTCAGTTCCTTTACCTGCTCTGATGTCAAGCCTGCCAGTCCCTCCGACAACTGACCCCCAACAACCTCATTAGTTTTATCAGCATCCCTCTCTTCCTGCTTCTCTCCAACACACATGATTGGTTTCAAGCCACAGGAAAGGGCTGCCTTTATCTTTGAATTTATCATTGAATTCGTTTCCTGGAATATTGTCCTTCGTTCAGAATGCCCGATTATTACGTGCGTACAGCCAACATCCCTGAGCATTGCCCCTGAAACTTCCCCGGTAAATGCTCCGCTCTTTTCCAGATACATATTTTGTGCACCAACATACACCTTACTGTCACGAAGGATTTCACATATATCCCTTAAAAAAACAAAAGCAGGAAATACTCCAATATCTACAGCATCTGAATAAACTGATTCGTCGCAAAGCTTTCTTGCCAGGCCTCGTGCCTCATCCATTGACAGGTTCATTTTCCAGTTGCCGGCTATAAATTGCTTCTTCATCTGATTGTATTGTCTGCGGGAAATGAACCCATTAATTTCATATCAATACACCTTTTACTTACATCCTTAAGAGCACGCTTAACCTTTTCATCAGAAGCATGGCCAACGAAATCAATAAAAAAGCAATAATCCCACGCCTTTTTTTTTGTTGGCAATGGTTCTATATCCGTCAGGTTTATTTTATGTTTCTTGAAAGGCTCCAATATCTTAAGAAGTGCGCCGGTCTCGTTCTTTGTATGGCACATAATGGCTGTCTTATCATTACCGGTACGAGGTGGAAATTCACGACTCAAGACAAAGAATCTTGTAATATTGTTGGTATTATCCTCTATATTACGTCGCAGGATTCTTAAACCGTATATCTTTGCTACTTCAGAGTGAGCTATCGCAGCAGCATTTTTACCTTTTGATGCAATCTTTGCCGCTTCAGTCGTACTGCCTACATCCAGGAGATCAATCTTCTCAAAATTATCAGACAGCCACAATCTACATTGAGCAAACGCCTGGGGCTTTGAGTATATTTTCTTTATCTCGCCTATTTTACAGTTAGCTATCAGATTGTGATGTACAGGCATAATAATCTCTGCACAAATCTTCACATCACACTCAATGAACATATTCAAGGTTTCCCTGATACCACCCTCTGTCGTATTTTCTACAGGAACTATACCATAGTCAGCCCTTTCGCTTGAAACCTCTCTGAAAACTGAATCAATCCCGTTTAATGGCAAATATTCCACAGAAGTGCCAAATTTTCCCTTTGCAGCAAAATAACTGAAGGTACCTAAAGGCCCCAAAAATGATACCTTTATAGGCTTCTCCAGCATTAGAGACCCTGCCATCAGTTCTCTATATATAGCAAAAAGACATTTGTCGCTTAAAGGGCCTTTATTTTTTTCAGAAACACTCTCATATACCTTTTTTTCTCTGTCAGGTGCATATACTTGTGCATTTGCACGTTTCTTGATTGCCCCAATTTCCTTGGCAACATTTGCCCTTTCATTGAAAAGTTCTATAATCTTCGAATCTAAGGCATCAATTTTTCCCCTTAATTTTTTAAGATTCATTTGGAATCATTTATCCAGAATAAACATAAACGTATATATCTTCAGTAAGTTATATAACTCGGGACTATAACAAAACATACGCAAATTGTCAATAAAATAACGATTCAACAAGCATGTTGTTCACTAAATTTTTTTTTAATTGACTGTTCTGTAAAACTGTATAAAATATGACTTTGCAAGATTTCAATAAATTCTTTTAACTTGTTGTGATTAAAGATCTTTCCCAGTCTGTTTAAGTTTTGACATGGAGGTCATAATCCGTTTCCCCACACATCAATTGTTGCTCGCTGTGAGTTATTGACAGTACATTTAACACACAGAGCGAAAATCATTATTCCTGTATTTGTTTGGCTTAGTTGCTGATTAATCAAACATTCCAATTGTGATTTCCGTTGTATTTATTATAAATCAATTCTTAAAGAAACGGTATTTTGAGAAGACATTATTATTAAATATTTATTTTCAGCATATAAAGATAAAATCACATTATAAAGGATAAGGCATGACAGGGGTATCAGTTACGATGAACAGGCAAAGATTGGGTATATTTGTTGATGTACAGAATATGTTCTATTCGGCAAAGGCTTTACACCAATCAAAGATTGACTACAGCAAACTGTTACAGGAAATAGTTGCAAATAGAGAACTTATAAGGGCTGTGGCATATGCAGTACATAAACCGGATGTTGACCAATCAGGCTTTTCGGATGCACTCAAACGTTTAGGATACGAAATAAAGTCTAAAGAATTACGTCTCAGGCCGGACGGGACTGCCAAGGGCGATTGGGACATGGGGATTGCTATTGATACTATTGCAATAGCGCCTAAACTTGATACAATAGTGCTCGTTTCCGGTGATGGCGACTTTGTGCCCCTGGTAGAAATGTTAAAGGCACATGGCTGCCGTGTCGAGGTAGTATCTTTTCGTAAAAGCACTGCCGTAGAATTAATCGAGGCATCTACCCAGTATACGGCAATAGAGGAATCTATGTTGTTTAAGGAAAAGAAATTCGTTAAAAATGGCGCTCACAACTAAAAAAAAAGAATTGACGGATAAACTGGCAGATTGCCAGGAGAAACTGGCTTATTCTTTCAAAGACATTAAACTGCTTGAGAACGCACTGACACATACATCCTTTAAGACGCCTTATAATCCCAGCAATGAAAGACTGGAATTTCTCGGTGATGCCATACTTGGAATGGTAATCTCAGAACATCTGTTTAAGAAGTTTCCGGATTATTCAGAAGGAAAATTAACAAAAATAAAATCTGTAGTAGTCAGTCGTGCAACGCTTGCTAAGATTGGGACGGAGATGGATTTGAAGAAGTACATCTCTGTAGGAAAGGGATTAAAAGAAACCAATTCATTTCCAAAGTCACTTATAGCAAACGTTTTTGAAGCCATCATCGCTGCAATTTATATGGATGGAGGCTTGAAGGTTGCTTATGATTTCACCTTAAACAATCTAAAAAAAGAAATAGATATCGTATGCGATAATAAACACGAACAAAATTATAAATCCATTCTCCAGCACTTTTGCCAGAGGCAACAGGGATATATACCCAGATACAAAATAATCAGGCAAAGTGGTCCGGATCACGATAAGACTTTTGAAGTAGTAACCTTAATTAACAATATTGAACATTGTACTGGATTGGGAAGCAACAAGAAGGAAGCAGAACAGGTAGCAGCAAGAAAAACATTAGAATATCTCGCCGTAAACATAGAATGATTAATAAAGGAAAATAACATGGAAAAACGAATAAACAAAAAGAAAATAGTAAGTATTTGCCCTTCAAGGGTTACAAGGTCACAATGTCCGAGTATAAAAAAGACCAGGCAAATAAGACGTGATTTATTCAGGCTGCAGAAAGATCCATCTATCACTGAGAAAACAATCGATAAGTTACGTTTAAAGTTAAAGCAGAAAAAGAATCAGGGAATTGCAGTAGACTGTGACGGTTGCCCGTACAATGTAGTCAAGGAGGTAGCACCTGCAGAGACTACATAAGGTGGCTATGCTTTGCCGGCGTTAATTTGCGGTGTACAGTTAACCAGGTTGCCTATTTCGTCTGTAACCGCCAGCACCTCTTCCTTACTTAACTGAGGTTTAAGAACTTCTGTATCCTTATCTTCTTTAACATTACGAAGCACCAGGTATTCATTCCCGTTGGATTTGTGTGAAGACTTTAGCTTCAGTACCTTTTTCCTCATCAGATACAGGGACAACACATACCTGAAATTCACCCTGGATACATCATTCTCGTTTTCCAGTTTGTTAAACAAGTCATAAAAAACATCTATAGTCGCATATCTTTGTACCGTTTCCGGTTTTTTAGGCACTTTTGTCTTCCAGTATGAAAAGAAATCCCCCTCCCCCTTCTTGTCCCAACACTCTACGCAAAAATCCTTCCTGATAAATTCGTTGTTTTCATCATAAAGTGCAGAGAGGTAGACTTCTTCCTCTGCGAACGTTCTTTCACAGAGAATACAGACCCTTGAACCCTTATTAATATACCATTCCATCCTTAATTAAATCCTTTTTCTTACTGATGTAAAAATTTGAGTAATTTCAAAGTTTACCAGGCTTTACATTAAACCTGGTTAAATCCGAATACCGAATATCTAAATACGAAACAAAACCAGAATGCAAATGTTCAAATGATCTAAACTTTTATTGTTTTGAATTTTAGTCATTTGAGAATTCGAGTCTGTTTCGGATTTCGTGCTTCAGATTTCGAATTTGTTGAATCGAGAAAAACAAATACAAAACTAAAATGTTGCCAAAGGCTTAACTTGTGGGAATCAAGCCTTATTCCTGTATGACAACCTTTGTTTTTGCCTTCATATAATTAAAAAGATCCTCAACGTTTTCGTTCGTTAAACGGATACAACCGTTCGACATCTCTTTGCCGATTGAGTCAGGTTCGGTTGTGCCATGAATACCATAACCATATAGCCCCTCTTTATCCTCAAAACCGATCCAACGTGTACCTAATACGTTCTTTGGGTCTCCAGATTGATATATTCCGTCTGGCGAATACCACACCGGATTTATCAATTTATTATCAACAACAAACACTCCCACCGGCGTTATGCCAGACTTGCCGGTGCCAACAGGATATTGCTTTATAAAGTGGCCATCTAATAACAGTGTCAACGTATAATCACTCTTATCTACTAATACTGTTACGTTGCCTTTTAAGATTTTCAAACGTTCGCCAACTCTAATACTTGTACGATGTTTATTGTTTATTCGCATAATAAATTCGTAATTAGTGTTAAATGCAGAGGCAATATTTATCAGTGAATCTCCGGGTTTTACTACGTAAACGATAGCACCCGGACCAGGCTCCCTGGAAAACACAAGTTCTGCATTCAGTTCATCAAGCTTGTTCTTAATTTCTATCCGTCTGGCTTTATCCGTTACCTCAAAATATAAATCTGATAATTCATTTCTTGCTTCATATTTATTTCCATTCTTAAGATACTCGGAAACCAGTTTATAAGAATGTAAATTCTTCTTCCCCTCATCCTTCTTTTCCTTCTCTTCTTTCTTGTTGTCAGGAGCAACAGGCTTTTCAGGAACTTCCACATCAGGCACTTTATCGAGTTCCTCTGTCGTAATGATAATATCGTTTTCCTTTATATAACCGTTGTCCCCGGCACTATCTTTAACCAGCAAAGAGTATGGTGCGGCTTGACGTGAATACTCTGGTACCTTATCTTCGCCATAGACATTTTCTACCGTATTAGAATAATGAAACACGAGAAGGCAGGACAGGTTTAATATGATCATTCTGTAAATCAGGTTTTTCATTCAGATCTCTTTTTAGCTGTTGTTGTTCTGGTACTTTACAAAATCCTAAAAGCCAGGCCTATACTTGTAGTTATCGAAAAATAACACAGCAGGATTTTGATGTCAAGTGAAAACAGGATGGTGAACTGGCTGACGAACCAGTGAAAGCCAGGTTAAGCATTATATAGTTTTCGGGCAATAGAAACATCCGGGGTTTTATACTGCTCTTACAAATATGTTATCTGCAATGTCCTTGTCCAGTGCCAATTGTGTCTCTCCATATTGAATAATAATACTCGGACGTTTTTGATGTATAGTGAGTTCGAGTCCGGGAATCACTCCTATTGCAGAAAGCCTGTCTAAGCTCGCATGAGACTTGGTTGTGACATATACAACCTTTACCTTTTCACCGGATTTGATCTCAGATAATGGATTTATTACCGGCCCCAGTTTCCTTCTTGCACTCGTACAACATTCACCAGGTGGAATCTTATTTCCATGAGGGCAAACAGCAGGATGGCCAAGTAATGTACAGATACTTGCGATAATTTCTTCATTTACAAAGTGTTCAAACTGGCAGGCGCCAGCTTCAAACTCGTCGCCACTCATCTCCAGTACGTCATTTAAAAGTCTTTCAGCAATACGATGACGCCTGATAATCAACTTTGCCCGATTTTTCCCATTATCTGTAAAGACGATCCGGGAATCACTGAAACTAATCAGCTTCTTCTCGACCATTTCATTCAAATACTTTTTTGTTATTTCATTGCCAAACTTATCATACATAAGCGTACTTTCCGCCCTGCCATGATCCTCCTCAAGCATCCATATATACTCAAGCATCTCTTCGATTTGTATCTCATCAGCCATTTAAATCAACTCCTTACTAATGTAAGCTTTTTCCCTCACGCAAAGCCGCCAGGCTCGCCAGGGTGTTATTTTATTTAGTGTAAATTAGTGCCTTTTACTCGCCCTCGGCGCTGTTTGTCCGGGGGTAATTAGTGTCTGCTTTAAATTGACAGCCACTGTAATATATATCTCAAGACTCCACCAACAAGGAAGGAGAACGGTATTATAAAAGCAAGCATAAGAAATGCAGTCTTCGCACCCCTTTCCTTTATCATAACAAAGAAATTTGCCAGGCAAGGCACAAAAAGCGTGATAACAACAAGTGCAACTATAAGTTGATTTGGATCAATTGTCAGGCCACCGGCTTTCTCTTCCAATGCCTTGAAAATACTCACAACGGCATAATCCCTGCGCAGGAAACCCAATAAAAAACCACTCGTAGTCTCAACCGGCAAGCCCAGAAAATGCTTTACAACAGGCCTGGCCGCCATCTCAATGTACGTTAAAATACCAAGTTTTGTGAGTATAAACAATATAAATGTACCCAATACAAATAAAGGCACCGCCTCCTTTAGAAACCATTTAGTCCTGTAATAAGTTTTCAATAATATATTAGATAATTTCGGCCTTCTGAATGGAGGCATTTCCATCAGGAAATCCGACCCTGTCCCCTTAAGGACCTTTGAAGAGATATAACCAACCAGTAACATCTGGGAAAATATAACAACAAAATAAATTGCCAGGTGCAATCCGGATACACTGCCCAGTATCCCTGCAATCACACCTAATTGAGCCGAACACGGCACTGCAAGGGCAAGCAGTAGAGTAGATATAATTCGTTCCTTCCTGGTATCAAGGATACGCGTAGTCAAGGTGGCCATGGTATCACAGCCCAATCCCAACACCATAGGCAAAACTGCCTTACCATTCAAACCAAGTATCTTGAAAAACCTGTTCAGCATAACAGCCAGCCTCGGTAAATATCCGCTGTCCTCCATCAGTCCAAAACTTACAAAGAAAAAACCGACAATGGGCAGTATTATAGCGATAGAATAGGTCACCCCTACCTGTATTATGCCTGCATCACTACCCAGGAACAATTCAAAGATGATATTGTCTGCGCTTATAAATTTCTGAAATAACAATCCGAGGTAATAATTGATTCCCTGAAAATTTACATGCGTAAACACATATTCTATATTCGTAAAGGGTATAAATACTTTGAAATCAAACCCACCGGACATTTCCAGTGACGAGCCAAAAATCTTGCTCTCAATAAAATCAACACAGTCTCCTGCGCCAAACTCCCCTACTATTTTATAAATACCCCATAAGACCACAAGCAGCATCGGCCATGCCAGTACAGGATGCATAGTTAAAGTGCCCAGGATACTGGTTATCTTCCGGCCTGACTTGTATTCTCTCGATAACAGATAAAATGAATAAAAGCCAACGGATACTCCGCCGCCCGCAAGCTTCAATATCAAGGCCGTTTGTCCACCTGCCGCCACATAATTTGCAATCATAAACATCAGCAGATCCATAACCTTGAATCCGATAAAGAAAGAAACCAGAGGC
>Ga0255058_10001604_pt1 | contig 12718 bp, 9 predicted proteins | sample Cases_109_9_MG_FD_188637 | JGI IMG/M metagenome (GOLD analysis project Ga0255058, IMG submission 188637) | Seawater microbial communities from Amundsen Gulf, Northwest Territories, Canada - Cases_109_9 | ecosystem: Environmental > Aquatic > Marine > Gulf | place: Canada: Northwest Territories... | reverse complement strand
GTCCTGCGGCAATTTGTCACCCGGTATGTAACCCCATGGTCCGTCCAGAGAGTCCGCGGCATACCATCGCCCCGCCAGTAGCACATAGTGTTGTTGATCCGTGAGATGCAGAAACATGTCACTGTCGGTGTTACTCATATATAAGAGATCGGTGCCGGAGATTGGGGTGTACTCGGGCTCACCGGTGGTCGAGATCAGCTCCGTAGGCTCCGTCGCAACGACAATTTTCGGCGGTGGGCCCGGCTCCGCGTCTTCTTCGTCCGGGTCTTCCTCGTCCACAGTCTCCGGTTCAGGTGCCAACGCGGCAATTTCTTTCGGTACCGAAGTGGCAACCGCCCAGTCACCCTTGATATCCGTGGCGGTATACCAGGTCTTCGCATCGGCATTGAGGTAATAGACTTTCTTCTTCGAATCCAGCAGCAGGGTAAATGGCGTGTTGATCACCCGCATGAGGTCGCTGCCTTCTTCTTTCTTCAGCCGCGCCTCGCCGTCGATCGTGATCAGTACTGCGGGCTCCGGCACGAACAGGATGACCGGTGGCTCGGTGCTGATCTGACTGATTGCCGCAATCTGCTGCTCGCGGAGTTCCAGCGTCGCCAGCAGTCGATCCATGGAGATCACGATGTCCCACTTGGGCATCTCTGTTTCCAGCAACTTCTTGAGCCGCGCCGCCTTCGCCTCGTCCTGTTCCGGGAATCTCGTGCGGGTCACTGAAATGTCAACGAGGGTGGCGGTGCGTTCCGCCCGATCGGTCTCCAGCCGTGCAGTGAACCAGATGGCGCCAAACACGGGTGCCTCAGAATCATTAATTTCCAGGGCAACCGCGGCGCGAGCGTCCAGTTGATTGCCCTCCAGTAAATCCGGTTGGGGCTGATATATGACGACCTTGCCTTGCGGGACCACGATTTCCCGGGGCCAGGAATTGTCAGGCTCCTCCTGGCAAAAGGCGGTCGTCGCTGAGAGCAGGCCAACCAGGGCCGCTGCTGTTGCAAAGTAACGGTGTCTCATGAATATTCCTTTGTCTTACTACTGCATTGCGGCGATCAGTCCGGATAACGGACGCAGCGAGCCAGGCCCTCGAGCCTCCTTGGGCCGCGCCAGTTTCCGCCTAACATGTAACTCTGAAAGAACGCGTTCTCGTGCGCGTTGTTGATCTCAATGTCCTCCGGTTGCACCGTCGTCTCCGACATCATGTTACGAAATGCGTCACGGCTTTCCGGAGTGCGTGACCAGTAATAGGCTTTGTAATCTGTGTCCGGGAAGAACCGGGTATCGACCGCGGGCTTCTGCTTTCGCAAGTCGACGGTACTACTGAGTTCTTTATTGCTTGGCAGTTTCCAGTCGTCATAGCCCGCATGCGACATGTCTTCGCAATACTGAATCGACCCTTCCCAATCCCGCTTGACACCGTCCGAGGTCTGCACCCACATCAGGTCAGCCACCTTATCTGTCACGGTACCGTCACCGTTGTCGACAAACTCCGGCAGGAAATAGACGCCGTTATTATCGGCACGGACGCAGCGCGTTGTTTTGTAACCCGTACGGGGATAGCCCATGAAGTGCCCGTCGATAAAACCCAAGTGCCAGGCGCTGTTATTGTGATCGGGCGCAAGTGGGCCACCCCACATACCACCCTTGCCGCGATCACCGTAACCCGGTAAACCTGGATCAGTGTCTTTGAAGTATTTTATATGGATCGTCGGTCGTGCCGATGCGTAGTGGGCGATGGTGTGGCCTTCCTTCATAGACGGCATCCGCCAGTCATCGTATCCGCCGAGTTGCAAACTCTTGCAGTACTGCACGCCTTCATGGTACGGCCGTCTACGTGGTTCTCCGTCCTTGTAAGCAAATACGTCTTGTGGGCGCCAATCGCCTTTTGGAGCAACCGTTTTTTCCCACCTCCAGTTCAGGTGACGTTCCCACATAAGACCGGTGTTATTGTCGATAACGATTTGGCCGTCGCCACTGACCATAAAACTCATCGGGTTCCGGGTGTAATCGCGGTCCTCGCCAAACACAAAAGTCGTTTCCCGAAACTGACCCGAATCCGGCAGCTTGAACCCTTCGATCGGATTCAGCTTTTCGTAGTCGACTTCTTCCAGACCGTCCCTCATGACATACGGGATTTCCGCAATCGCTGCGGCACTGATCAGTGCCGATAGCATCAGCATCGCCCGACCCAGGCCCCTCATTCGGATTCCCCTTGATCACTGTCAATAACGGGTACCACGTGCACGTCCTCCGCATACTTGCCGATAGCCCGCATCATTCGCGGTGTCTGGAACAAAGGCGCCATGATGTGCTTCATGGCGGACATCCCTCCGGCCCGGCGACCGTATTGGTAGGCCTGTAGTTGCCGAATGAGGTAGTCATATTTCAGGCCGACGAGTTTGGGTGTAAATGGCGCGCCGATTTCGGGATCGAGTTCGCCTGTGCCAGGGTTACGCACCCGAAGGCCCTGAAAATCATCGCCATGACAGTTGCCACAACCGGCGTAGTTCGCCAGCCACCAGCCGTTGGTCACCAATTCCCCACGAGCCTCGGCCTCCTCTTTCGAAGCACCGACGATCTTGTATTCGATTGTGCCGAGGTACGCCACGATGTCTTTTATGTCCTGTACCGAGAGCTCCAGGAGGATTGAGCGCTTTAGTGACCCGGCGATACCGCGGCGCGCCGTATTCGGATCATCCGATAAGAATGCCTGCATTTGCGTCAACAGGTATCCAGGATACTGCCCAAGGATGTTTGGGATGACTTCGTTACTGACTTCGCCGTAGTCCCCGTGACAAACCGCGCATTTGTCGGCAAACAAAGCTTCTCCGTTCGCAATGCTTTCCTCTGCAAAAACGGGAACGTGAAGAACGAAAAGCAACGCCAGAACAATGGTCAACGATTTGCCCCGGACCGACAGACGATCATTCATCATTATCGCGCCCTGCTAATTTCAGCAAAATGAAATAAATCAGCGACGAAACGAATATTCCGGTCAGAAAAATGAACGGTATCGCCGAGTATCCAAGAATGTGCCAGATTACTGACTCCAGGGTACTCATCTCAGTAACTCCAAAGTTGTCTTGCCATGATCAAAAGGCGCCCGGTATTCAGGCTCGAGAACGGCGGGCGATAACAGCTCCAGGTCCTTGATCGCTGGCAGTATGTGCGCGATTCCTTTATGGCAATCGATACACGTGAACTCTCCGGTCTCCAGCATGGTTTCGTGCATATAGGTACCAGGCGCGCGCTGCCGGTCAAAATCAAAGTAAGATTGATCGTGACAATTCCTGCACTCGAGAGAATCATTCCTCGAAAAACGCTTCCATTCCCGCTGGGCCAGGTGTAAGCGATGAGCCGCAAACTTCTCGGGCGTATCAATCACGCCCGTTATTTTGCCCCACAGTTCTTTGCTGGCCTGGATCTTGCGAACCACTTTGTCCGACCACTTATGGGGTACGTGACACTCCGGACAGGTCGCCCGCACCCCCGATCGATTGCTGTAATGGATACTTTCGGAATACGCAGGATATACGTTGTCCTTCATTTCGTGACACCCGATACAGAATTGCTCGGTGTTGGCGACCGCCATCGACCAGTCGAAGGCGCGCATGTATGTGATGCCCGCGACAAAAAAGAAGACGGCGACAACGCTTGTCGCAACCGTGCTCCGGTTTCGCATCACGCTCCAGTATCGAGAAAAAAACGACTTGAGTTGACTCATAAGATTTTGTGCTCACTTGAAGCGTGAGATGCGAGTCTCTCGAGGAATTCATGCTCCAGCTTTCGAGCCAGGGCCCTTAGTTCCTCACTATTCGTTTTGCTCGTATCCGACTCTGGTTCATTGACTTCCAGGGCCCGTACTATACGGTCGTAGTCTCTGCATAGCTCGTCGAGCAGCTTGTCCTGGAACCGCCGCCTGAGGACCTCGTCGCGGTAGCCGGGATATCGCTCAACCAAACTTGGATAAGCACCTGCCATAGTCTTACGCCCCGGAATATTACCTATATGATCCTAGAGCGATAGCGGATAGTCTGGCAGTAGGTTACTGTTACTTACGTCTGCGATATGTCGACTAAGAATAAAATGAAATGCGGTGTCCATGACCGGACTCGCCGAGCCTACTGGATGCCAGGTACCCGTGAAATCAATGACACATATCGCCAGAAGACAACAGACTTGTTCCGCTTCACGGGAGCTTCCCTCGTGCTCCGCGGAGGAAATTCGGTCAGAATTACGTCGGGTCCGGGGTGGCCGGGTATTTGTCGATGCGCAGCGCCTGCAGGATTTCCTTACCTATATCGTGGAGGAATCGCTCGCTGGCCGAGCAGGCCGCATCAAGGGCCTTACTATTGCCCAGGACGTCTTCCGGCGAGGAGACCCCGAGGACGCGCAGACCAGCACAATTGTTCGCGTTGAAGCCGGGAGGCTGCGACGGCGCCTGATCGAATACTACGCTGACGAAGGCCGCGGGGATCCTGTTCGGATCGAGGTCCCGAAGGGCGCCTATGTACCAAACTTTGAACCCGGCCCTGCGAGCCGGAGTAACGCTGAACCGACTTTGGCACCAACATCCACTACTAAGACAATGCCACGATGGATGACCCGCCGCGTATCCATTGCGCGAGCGCTGACTGCTGTCGTGATTGTTGTCGGATTGTTATGGCTGACGTGGTGGACCCGGAATGATGCTGGACTGCAGACGCCAGCCGATACGGCCCCACCGATCTCGGCGGCGATAAGGCCCACGATTGCCGTGCTACCGTTCAACGACCAGACGGGTAACGGAACGGGTGAGCTGCTGGCGGCGGGGCTCACCGAAGATATTATTACCGACCTGTCAAACCTGACGGGTCTGAATGTCATCGCCCAGTCATCGGTGGCCGCGATTAAAGGTCAAGACCTGAGTCCGCAGCAGATGGCGGAAAAATTGGGGGTCAGTTACGTTCTCAGGGGTAGTGTTCGCGGCACGGCGCCAAATCATCGGGTAACCGCCCAGTTGTACGACGCCCGTACGGACCGTCAGATCTGGGCCGAACGATTCGATCGGGATCTCACGAGCGCACTGGAATTCCAGGATGAGTTGGCAGTTCGCGTCGTGCAGGGTATGTCCGTGAGTCTCCGCGGCGATGATCTCGAGCGGTTTTCAGCACGGCATTCAGTCACGTATGAGGCCGAGGCACTGTACCGCCAGGCCATGGACATCCTTAATCCGCCCAATGATGCCGGCCGTCTCCGGATTGCTCGTCAAGCATTTCAGCGAACGATCGAAATTGATCCCGGCTATGCCGGAGGTTATGCGGGTCTCGCATATACGCATGTATTCGCCACGTTCTGGGGGCACAGCGAGGCGCCCGAGGCCGACTTGCAGACGGCCGTGACCTTGGCCGAACAGTCGCTGGCAGCAGACCCATCATTCGGGCTCGCATACACCACGCTGGCCTTCGTGGAACTGATCCGACGGGACTTCGCGGCCGCGGTGGAACTGTCGCGCACTGCATTGGAGGTTCGGCCCGCTGACCCCTACATCAATATTTATCATGCGTACATTTTGGCCGCCAATGGTCAAGCGGAACAAGGCATCCCCTACGCCGAGCGCGCGCTGCACCTGGATCCTTTGACGGAGCGCGCCCCGTACCTGAATATCCTGGGCTTCGTGAGCTTTCACGCCGGCGAGTATCAGCGGTCGCTTGACGCCTTCCGCAGAAACCAGGAGCGCGGTGGACCGTCTGCAGACAACTTTCGGGCCTACTTTGTGGCCGCCAATGTGGCACTCGGCCGCCTGGATGAAGCCAGGACACATCTACATATTCGGGATGGCTACGGCGAAGGTGACGGCATGATCAATTCACCGGTGAGCAGGTTCCGACACCCGGAAGAAGCCGCGGAACAGGTCCGAAGTCGAATTCGTGAGCTGCGGGCCATAGATGCCGCGATAAGTGTTAACGATGGATAACTGATATGTTCACAATAAACAGTGGGCGGGTTTTCGCTCTTGCCATTATCCTGACGTTTGTCGCTGCAAGCGCTGACGCGCAACAGACAGTTTATAAGTGGGTGGATAAGGATGGCGTTGTTCATTTCAGTGATACGCCGCCCGAGGAAGCGGAATCAGGTGAACCCGAAACGCTTACAACCGCGCCGCCGCGATCCGATGTATCCGTTGCTCAGCCTGCCGCTAAAGCGCCCACGGTTTCTGAAGCGGGTGATGAAAAACAACCAGCGCGGCCGGAGATCGAGACACCTCCCCTGGTCGAGAATGCACGCATCATTGAAATGAGTCTCGCCGACCTGGATCGCCGATGTGAAGAAACGAGAGAAGAAATGATCGCACCATTACGAGATGCAGAGATCGCGAGTTGCAAGCAGGACAAACGCAACGATCCGGCATGGTGTGAGCGCTTTAATGCGGATTATGGCGAAGGTGGACGCACGATATCCGGTGCGGTTCGGCCAAGAATGTTTGATGATCTCCCGGAATGTGTTGATGCACAGCAGGAGCGAAATCGACGCGGGCGGTGACCAGGCATATTGAAATCACGTGACAAACGTTTTGTCAGAGCGATTGTTTTCAATTCGCAGTATTTCGCGATGCTTGATCTGGGGCCTCGTTATCAAATAAGTGCCTGGATCATAGGCTCATAACAGGTCAATTTTTTCGGGCTCGTAGTGTTGCTTCGGCGCGCGGGTGGCGACTGACGAAATCTGCAGTGACACGCGAAACTTCTGACTCGAGACCGCTCTCCTGCAGGCACCTCGACAGCGTTTCATATCCGCGTAATGCGATGATCCAGTCCTGTTCTATTTCTTCGAGTGCCGCTTCCAGCGACCGGCATGCCTGTGCCCTGGATGAACTGTCCCTGTCGTTTGCCGAATCAATCGCAAGCCCCAGTTTCGCATAAGCGGCCCATGCACTATCAGGCAGCTCTGCAACCAAAGCGCGAAGTTCATCCGCGCCTTTTTCGTCGCCACCACCGAGAAAATAAAAGGTGGCTGCGCTGGCGCTCATCAAAGCCTGTGCCGCTGTCAGATCAGCCTCGCGTTGCGGATTTTCGACGTTTACCGATACGGCATTCGAGGTCAGTGAAATTTCGTCGACAAAATAATCCGCCTGAAATGTGTAAATCCCCGGCACATCGAGTTGCCAACCGTCACGGCCGAAATAAACCGGAACGGTCGCCGCAAGCATCTCCCCGGCGTCGAGCTCGACATTGCCTCTGCCCCGGCCGTCTCTGCGCACCAGGGGATAATATGTTTTTTCCTGCTCGTATTGCGCGTGCCCAATACGAATGCCCAGCAGGCCATATTCTGGGCTGAGTAAATCGCGTACTGTCATGACTTCGTCGGAACAGTTCCGTAGAGTGACCATAAGCGTGAGCGGCTCACCGAGTAGAAGCCGATCTCTCGCGCTCGCCAGCTCCAGGCAAAACGGCTTTCCCGATTCCGCCACATCACCGGCGCCGACTGCAGAATCTATCTTCGCCTCGTCGACCGGTGCTTCTTCGTCCGTGACGCCGCCCTGGCCGTCGGTCTCACAGGCACTGATAGCCAGCAACATGCAGGACAGGAAAACCGTGACCGTCCTTTTCCAGCCGAATACGGCGATACGACTCAAGATTATGACGCTATTCAAATCCCCTCTCCAGAATTTCCTGATCGAGGAACTCCAGGTCTTTACTCTTTTGCAGATCGTCGGCAAAATCTTCACGCAATGACCTGGCTTCCATGTCCCTGCCTTCGGTTTCCAATTGCGTGATCAACTGTTGCTGCACACGCATCAGGCTCACACCCGGCACATTTTCCATGTCCTGCAAACCTCGCAGGTATTGTTGCGCCTCGTTGAGACGAGGCTCGGGTTTTTCCCCACCGACCTGATCGATTGTCGGCTGCAGCGCCTCGTTGGCCAGCGCAACTTTTGCCGGGTCGGACTGTGCGGCCTGCGGGAATTCACGAACCAACTGACGAAGCCGACCCGCGCCAAACCTCAAGTGATCGCCGCCCCCCATATACAGGAAAAGACCCTGCTCGTTACCGAAGCTTAGGCCGTCCTTCGCGAATAACAGGCGGCTGGCACCGGTAGTGGGTTCCGTGCTTGGGGACCGAACCGTTACGCGCTGCGTCTCGCTCCGGATTACTTCATTTGAGAACGCATCGTCAGCGGGAAAGGTCGCCTGAATCTCATAATCGCCTGGCCTCTCAAAGGTCCAACCCCCGGAGCTGAAGAATACCCGCGCGTCATCGACCATAACGTCGTTTGGCGCCAGCGTCCTGCTCAACCTTGCCATCCGCGCCTCTCTAAGGACCGGCGGATTGAATGGTCGGAACTCCTCCTGGCCGGGGCCGCGGATCAGCACGTTCAGAAAGCCGTATTCGGGAGACAGCAACGGAATGACGTCGTGGGACGTGTCGCTGGCATTGACAACCGCGACCGTCAATGTCACCGCCTCACCAACGATGTACGAATCTTTTGCGGTCTTTATCTGCAGTCGCAGCGGTGAATCGGCGCTAACGTCGTTCACGGGTGCCAGCTTCGTCCTCATTGCGGCCGATGCATCGATTGCGGCGCTCCGGCTCAGTTTCGACGTGTCTTCCGGAACGACGGAATAATTTTCTCGCGGTGACGCCCTGTGGCGATCCGCATGGGCCTGCACTATCAGACCGAAGGGTAAGTTGCCGGCCCCGGGACTCACCAGCCGGTTCGGGTGCGAACGCAAGTGTTCGACACTCGCGTCGCTAAGCCGCCAACGAACCGTATCAGTGAGGCTGTAGCTTTCGACGGTTGCACTGCGTGTAAAGCTCGAACCATCCCAGTCAGTATGGTGCAGATTGAATGCATGAGCGAGCTCATGTGCGGTGGTCAACAGCAGCTCCCGGGACACGCCGCCGGGCATGTTCGCATGAGCCGACTCAAACACCGCGAATGATTCGCGTGGTATGTCGTTCGCATCGTTCTCTCCAAAATCGAACATGATGCCGAGCGTATCCGGGGACTCTTCGTCCTCGCTGGCCACGAGCATGTATATATGCTGCTCCCCCTCTTTGGCAATCTGTGATCGATTGGAATTTAGCAGGGCATGCAGATCTGCAAGGCGTAGCGAGTCAACATGCGCAATATCGGTTTGATCTTCGACGATGCGTAGCTCGATGCCCGCAGATCGATAGATTTCCGCCAGTGAAACACGCTTGCCGCGGATAGTCTGTTCAGTCAAAACCGGTCGTGTACCTTGCATGCGGTCGATTTCCAGCAACACGCGATGCGTGATATCCGGTTGAGCGTCGGTGCTGTCCTGCCCGGTCGCGTTGCTACCGGATTCTTTCAGCGATTGTATGAGCGTTTTCGAACCCAGCAGACCAAGTGTCGACATTGCCGCCCGTCGAACCGTTGCGCCCGAACCTGCATCGCTCCCGAGGGTGTCCAGCATGTCTTGTAAAGATTCCGGCTGATGAACCGCGATGTGTAATAACTCCGGACCATACCGATCCATCTTTGCTGAAAAGTTATTCGCGCCCAACAGCAATTGCAACCGTGCGCTCAGTTGATCGTGGTCGTGATCCGTGATGCGCGACAGCAACTCCAGATGCGGCACTGGAACGATCGCCGATCGGGCGGTGTTGTCCGGAGTGCCGAGCGGACTCTCCAGCAGCGCCGCGGCATCGAGAATTCCGGCACCGTACTTTCTGGAATTCCAACCGTCCGGCGTGTTGGCGGAGCGCTTCAATAGCTCGAGGAACAGGTCTTTTCGCGACCCTGAACCATAGGCCTCGCGAATCGCCTCCTCTCCATGGTACGCGATCCACAGCGCTGCCGCGCCTGCCGTATAGGCTGTGGCATAGGACGTTCCGTCGCTGCGGACAGTGTTGGTCGATGCATCATCGGGCGCTTTTTTCCAGGCAACGTGGACGCGTTCACCAGGGGCCGATATATCTACCGAGCGCCCGCGTGAAGAACCTCTCCATGGGACTCCATGAACGTTGGTCGCTGCTGCAGCAACCGTTGCATCATACAAAGCCGGGGCCACTACAAAGCCGAGGCAATTCCCCGCCGCCGCGATCGGAATCACTTCATGACGCAGCGCATCCATGAGCGCTCGTTCAAGACCAAAAAACACCCGGCCCCCGAGACTCATTGAGATGACATCGCAGCTTGCCTGAACTGATCGTCGCACCGCTTTGGCCACATCGCTGTCAAAAAATTGGATGACACTCTTGACGCTACGTATGGGTACCAGAGTCGCTTTTGGCGCCATGCCGGTGATCTTTCCGGGCGGCAGAATGCCGCCATTTTCGCCGATACCTCCGGAGCTTACGATAACGCTGCCGGTAGAGGTTCCATGTCCCCGGGTGCCTCTGTAATTCAACGGATCCTGTGCATTTTCATCCCGGTCGAGGACATCGTAGTCGCTGTCCAGATCAAGCCGCGCTTCGTCCAGGTCTGCGTGCTCTGACCAGCCGGTGTCTATATGACAAACCCGAACACCCTCGCCGAAACGCTTGCCATCTTCCGGTGGTGTCAGCTCCCATGCCTGATCGGCATTGACCGCCAACAATGACCAGGCCGGATCCGCGGTACTTTCATCGTCGATTCCCGCCCGGCAAAGTGCCGACCGTGCGGTCGGGTCAACGAGCACATCTTCGAAGTCCGGTTCGACCCGCAGGAAGTCACCTCTGTCGCGCAAATCGTAAGCAATGTCCCACGGCATCTCGGTTTCAACGCTCGTATCCGCATACACGGTGTAAAGGTTGCGCATCGCGTAAGGATCATCCTCCGGATCAATCTCCGGGAACATCGGTGCTACTTCGACCGTTGCGTCGAAAACCTCAGCCGTGATTTGTTCCAGATGACTTTGCAGCTGGCCCGGGCGAAGCTCGACCACCAGTCGATATTCTGCCGCAGCCGCTGCAGATCCCAATGCTGTCAGCGCTATCGCAACGACGCTGACAAACAAGTTCTGGACCGAGATTCGTCTCATAACACTAGTCCTCTAACAGTCGACGTTGTTCGTGTGTTTTCGTCGGCTGGAGAAGCGTGGTGCCGCGTCCACTCACGCGGACTCAGCAACGCTTTCTGGATTCCGGAGCACCCCCATTGACTCAATTGTGCGATCAGACCCACGGTACACTTGCTGTTATTAGCTTATTCGCCGCGCGGCTTCCGGGTCCGTCGGGCAATTGTAGCATCGCCCCGGCTGAGACGCGGAAAGAGATTCAAGTGCGATAGTTGAGTAAGATGATAATAACTATCTGCACTGCCGGAATATTGTCGGGATCGGTTTTGACTTGTTATGACTTGTTCGGCATTTTTGGCCGCGGGCGTCTCCAACATGCCTATTAAAAAGAACTGCTTATGAATGCGCAAATGCCTTCGGGAGGCAGGGCCCACTCAATAGATGCATCAACTCAATCCATCACGCCGGTGCAATTCCGTGCTTGTTCGCACCGAGGCGAGCCTGCGAGCCGACAGACGCACGCAGTGTGGTCCGAAGGACCGAGCGGCGCAGCCGCGAGTCCATCCTCTCACCCGGACCAACTTTTCCCTTAAAAGATCAATTTCTTACACTATCCCCACTATCGCGTTGCCGGGACTAATATTCCCGCACTCGCCCTTCAAGCCAATTCCAAACAATTGATTAATAACTCGAAGCCACTGCCTGAGTACGGCAGCGCTTGACATCCGGTAGCGTCGTATCGATTCGAGGCCGTTTCGAATCGCACCTCGCCACGCCGACGCGATAGAATTTCCATCTATCATCTTACCGACCAGCGGATTTCCATCCGCATCGTGAAATGTGGCGATCACCCTGAACAAATCAGCCGGCATATTGAAGTTTCCTGAGCGCTCTAAAATGATGGCCGGAGCATATTACGCTGAAATCACATTCGCAGATTAGTGTTTTTCATTCTGTGTGCCATACTGTTAGTAAGTGGTTTGTTGTGCCGGCGAATACGCGCTAATAATTAAGAATCGGCATTTTCGGCAAGATCGTTTCTTGCCAGTTTGTGCCTGTCGCGGTTCCAAAGACTTTACCTAACTACGCGAGCGTTCCCGTCACCTGCAGCCCGGTTTGTTCCAGGGAGCACATCGTGTCAGACCCAGAGCGAATACCGTCCTACACACGTCGCCGGTTCTTGTCGCAGACGGCATATAGTCTGCTCGGTGTCGGTGGGTCGGCGCTGCTCGGCGGTTACCCGGCGATGGCTCAGAAATCCGATCAGTGCGCCAACTGGGGTAGCCTTCCCGATTCCACAGCTGGCGGCACACCGGCAGGCAGCATCGCCCAATGGTCCTGCGATAACCACGGCGGCTACAAAATCCTCGAAATATGGCTGGACGGTGGTGCATCGCCCTGGGAGACATTCTGGTTTCCTGACGCCGATGACTCTGTCGACGAGGTGGCCATGAGTCTCGCAAACCTGCCTCTGGACGACATTGAGTGGGCCGGTGGCAGCACGCCCGAGGATCCTTGTGATACGGCGGACATCCCTTCTTCTTTCAGCGACATGGCGAACTTTGGGGTTTCTGCGAGCAATCACCAAATATACTGGGGGCCGGCGGCGAAGCCGCTGTGGTCCAGGGACGATATCTTTGACCGATGTCGAATGGTAACGCTGGCACACCATCTCCTGCCACATCAGGCAGCATGGCCATACGCGCTTGCCGGCCTGCCTCTGGGCAACTTGCGACGTGCGGGAACGGGTGCAGCAGTTCAACGACGGCAGATGGCCATAA
>Ga0255058_10001603_pt1 | contig 12723 bp, 11 predicted proteins | sample Cases_109_9_MG_FD_188637 | JGI IMG/M metagenome (GOLD analysis project Ga0255058, IMG submission 188637) | Seawater microbial communities from Amundsen Gulf, Northwest Territories, Canada - Cases_109_9 | ecosystem: Environmental > Aquatic > Marine > Gulf | place: Canada: Northwest Territories... | reverse complement strand
TGACGGAACAACGGAATGGGCCATCGTCACTTTCCAGCCCGGAACGACCGATGAACAGAAAGCCGGTATTGCCAACGCTCTGGGCCACATCTTTCCCGTGGAGTGGAAGTCGTTCGAGGTCGCCGAGGACGCCGAGATCGAATGGAACGCGACCGAGGATCACGCCGAGGCCAGGCTCGCCGGCGGCAAGAACGCGGAGATCATCCTGAACAAGTGGAAGGGGATGGGCGGCGAAACCGGTGTGCTCGAGAACATCGCCTATTTCGGCGCCGCGCGAAACGACGGTTTCAAGATGATGCCCAACGAGATCGAAACCTGGAAGGTCGGGGACAAGGCGTTCAAGTTCAGCGGCACGACGGGCTTCATGATCACGGTTGATACGTCGTCCGCCGACGTGTCCAACTAGAACAACCGACCACCGTTCTCATAGCGGCTGAACCCGAACAGCTCGAGGCGCGCCATCACCTCAACGGTACAGGGTCAGGCATTCTGGTCCGTCAGGCGAGCGGTTTCCCGGGCGCTGCTCGCCCGGTAGAGGACGACCAGGAGCCAGCACGGGGGAAGCGCCAGCGCCAGGGCCCAGGTAGCGGAGACGTCGAAGACCATTAGAACGGCGGCGGCGAAGGTGAAACCTGCGAGGTAGGGAACAAAGATCAGCGAGAAGCAGTTGCGGAAGGTCGTCGCCAGCGGCAGTTGTTTGTCGAGCGTGATCGCGGTCGCCACCAGGCCGCTGTTCACTACAAGGAAGACCAGGTTGGCCAGCAACAGGGGACCGATCGACTCGGCGAGGGGTTGCCCCGGCTGGCCGCCCGTGAGGGAGAAGGTCCAGGATGCGGCGGTCGAGGCGAGGGCGATCCCACCGAGGTTGAAGACCAAGCGCAGCGGGCTAGGCCTGGCCGGTTTCCCAAGTGCGGCGCCGACGACGCCGGCGGTGCCGACGAGGATCGCGCCCAACGGCCCCAGGGTGGCAAGGCCGACCAGTATGAAGAAGTGCGAGGTCGTGACGTCTACCCGCAGGCTCGGAATGCCCACGACGAACATGCCGGTGACCAGCGCCAGGGCCTGGAGCGCCAGCAGGTCCGCGAGCGCGTCTTCCAGGCCGGCCGTCGGCGAGAGAGCCAATGCGGCCACGGCGGCGACCACCACGGTCAGGACGTAGAACTTGAGCATTTGCTTCATGGCTCAGTCCCCTTCCGGCAGGTCGATCGCGTCGCCCCACAGCAAGGAGTCGCCCCAGAGGAGTGCATCACCCCACAACAGCGCGTCGCCCCAGAGCAGCGCGTCGCCCCACAGCAGGGCATCGCCGCCGAGTCCGCCGTCGATCACGAGCGCGCCGGACCAGATGATCGTGGAGTCCCACTCCACGCCGCCCCACAGGACGGCGGTGTCCTCGGCGTAGACCACACCGGCCAAGTCGTCCCGGATCAGGGCGGGCGAAGCGGCGAAGGTCGTCATCCCCGTCTCCTGAAGCGCCGCCGTGATATCGAGAACGCCGGCGCCGATCTCGTAGGCCATCCCGCGCCCAAGCGCTCGACCTCAGCACGCTCGAGGAGGCCCGGTTTCCCGTGATAGCTGACGATTATGTCGAGCAGTCCCGAGCCGTCGTTCCGTGCTTGCTCCCAGACGGCCGCGGCGACCTTCACGGACAGGTCCTTCCCCGGCGCCGCGGCCATCCGCGGGGAGGGAATGGAAAGACAGGTGGCAACACCGATCGCCAACGGCAGGAACCGCCGGCACCATTCGTTCGACATGATCGTCTCCCGTCGTGCCACGTCGCAGGGTGCGCGCGTCGGTCGCAACTGGCTCAAGAAGGGTGCCATTTGGCCCCGTGCCCCGAAACACTTGAATTTTCAGCGGAACGGCCGGACTCCGCATGGATGATCGCCTCGGCGCGTGTCGCTATTCCCTACGCGAGATCTTGAACAACCGGCCTGGCGAGGGGAACACGTGCCGGAGGGAGAGGCGAACTCCGGGCGTTCGTCTTTTGCGACACGCTGTCCTCCATCGCGACAAATACGGCTGGGATGAGGTCTTCTGGATCGGCTCAAGGCCGGGCGCTTCCTAGTCGCGGACGAGCTTGCGGTACTTGATGCGATGGGGCCGGTCGGCCTCGGCGCCCAGGCGACGGCGACGGTCGACCTCGTAATCCTGGTAGTTGCCCTCGAACCAGACCACGTTGCTGTCGCCCTCGAAGGCCAGCATGTGGGTGGCGATGCGGTCCAGGAACCAGCGGTCATGGCTGATCACCACGACGCAGCCGGCGAAGTTGAGGATCGCGTCCTCGAGCGCCCGTAGCGTGTCCACGTCCAGGTCGTTGGTCGGCTCGTCCAGCAACAGCAGGTTGGACTCGGTCTTCAGCGTGCTGGCCAGGTGCAGCCGGTTGCGCTCACCGCCGGAGAGTTGCTTGACCAGCTTCTGCTGGTCGGCGCCCCGGAAGTTGAACGACGAGAGGTAGGCCCGGGACTGCATGCTGCGTTTTCCGAGCTCGATGATGTCAAGCCCGCCCGAGACCGCCTGCCAGACGTTCTCTTCACCGTTCAGCTCGTCGCGGGACTGGTCGACGTAGCCGATTTCGACCGTCTCGCCCAGACGTAGCGTTCCCGAGTCGGGGTTCTCCTGCCCGGTGATCATCCGGAACAGCGTCGTCTTGCCGGCGCCGTTGGCCCCGATCACGCCGACGATCCCTCCGGGGGGCAGCTTGAACGACAGGTCGGAGATCAAGAGCTTGTCGTCGTATCCCTTGCTTAAGGCGTCGGCCTCTACCACGATGTCGCCCAGACGCGGTCCCGGCGGGATATAGATTTGCCGTGCCTCGGAGCGCTGTTCGGAATCCTCGTTCAACAGCTGCTCGTACGCCTTGAGCCGGGCCTTGCTCTTCGCCTGCCGGGCACGGGGCGCCATCCTCACCCATTCCAGCTCGCGCTCGAGGGTCTTCTGCCGTGCCGACGAAGCCTTCTCTTCCTTCGCGAGCCGGTTCTTCTTCTGCTCGAGCCAGGACGAGTAGTTGCCTTCCCACGGGATGCCCTCGCCGCGGTCCAGCTCCAGGATCCACCCCGCGACGTTGTCCAGGAAGTAACGATCGTGGGTAATCGCGACGACGGTGCCCGGATACTCGTGCAGGTGGTGCTCGAGCCAGGCCACCGATTCGGCGTCGAGGTGGTTGGTCGGTTCGTCGAGCAACAGCAGATCCGGCTGCTGCAAGAGCAGGCGGCACAACGCGACCCGGCGCCGCTCACCGCCGGAGAGTTTCGTCACCTCGGCGTCGCCGGGCGGGCAACGCAGGGCGTCCATCGCCAGCTCGAGACGGGATTCCAGCTCCCAGGCACCGGCCGCGTCGATCTTGTCCTGCAGCTTGGCCTGCTTCTCGAGCAGCTTCTCCATTTCGTCGGGCTCCATCGGCTCGGCGAAGCGATCGCTGATCGCGTTGAACTCGTCGAGGATCGCCCGGGTCTCGGCGACCCCTTCCTCGATGTTCTCGAGAACGGTCTTGCCGGGGTCCAGCTCGGGCTCTTGCGGCAAGTGGCCGACCTTGGCGCCCTTGGCCGCGAACGCCTCACCGTCGAACTCCTGGTCCAGCCCGGCCATGATCTTCAGCAGGCTGCTCTTGCCCGCACCGTTGGCGCCGAGGACACCGATCTTGGCGCCGTAGTAAAAAGACAGCCAGATCCCCTTGAGGATCTCGCGTCTGGGCGGGACGACCTTTCTCAGGTCCTTCATGGTGTAGATGAATTCGGGCATCGGAAACCTCGCCGGGCGAACCGCGCGTGTGATCCGTCACCACAGGGTAGCAGCCGGGACGTGCGGGAGTCATGCCCCCGGAACGAGTATCCTGGTGGCCCGCCGGAATCGAGCGAGAAGTCTTCAGACCGCGTGGAGTACCTGATGAAGCGATTGCCGACGAGCATCCTGTCACTGTTGGTGCTTGCCCTGTGCGTGGGCCCGTCCCCCGCCGAGGAGAGTTCCCAGGGGCGCGTCATCGAGTCGATGGCCGGCGTGTTGCCCCACCGCGAGCGGATCGAGCCGGTCAACCGGATGCTGCGCGATCGTCTCGACAACCTGCTGCCGGGCCTGATGCGCGAAACCGGTATCGACCTGTGGCTGGTGATCAACCGCGAGTACGCCGAGGACCCGGTCTACCTGACCCTGGTACCCGAGCCGGTCTTCGCGGCACGACGCACGACGATGCTGGTCTTCCATGACCGCGGCGAGAACGAGGGGGTCGAACGGCTGACGGTCAGCCGCTACGACCTCGGGGATTTCTACGATTCGGCCTGGGACGGTGGGTCCCAGGACGAGCAGTGGCAGCGGCTGGCGCAGGTCATCTCCGAGAGGAACCCGAAGCGCATCGGCATCAACATCAGCCGCGACTGGGCGTTCGGCGACGGCCTCAGCGCGGGGTTGCACCAACGACTGACGGCTGCCCTCGGCAAGGAACTGTCGAAGCGGGTGACCAGTGCCGAGGAACTCTGCGTTCGCTGGCTCGAGACGCGCTCGGAGACGGAGCTGGCAGCCTACCCCCACATCGTCTCACTCGCGCGCCGGGTGATCGGCGAGGCCTTCTCCAACGCGGTGATCACGCCGGGCGTCACCACCACCTCCGACGTGTACTGGTACATCCGCCAGCGCTTCGAGGATCTCAAGTTGAGGCCGTGGTTCCAGCCCTACGTCAACGTTCAGCGGCGGGGCACGATCTTCGAGATGGACGAGCCGTTCTACGGCGAGGCCCAGGAGATCATCTTGCCCGGCGACGTGCTGCACACCGACGTCGGCATCTGTTACCTGCGGCTGTGCACCGACACGCAGGAAATGGGCTACGTCCTGCGGCTGGGCGAGGAGAGGGTGCCGGACGGACTCGTCAACGCTCTCGCGGTAGGGAACCGCTGGCAAGACCTGCTGACCGACCAGTTCGTTGCGGGCCGTACCGGCAACGAGATCCTGGCCGCCGCCCAGGAGACCACCCAGGCCGGCAGCATCGTCGACAGCATCTACACCCACCCTATCGGCTTCCACGGCCACGCCGCCGGTCCCACCGTCGGCATGTGGGACAACCAGGGACCGACGCCGGTCCGCGGCGACTGGAAGCTGTTCCCGAACACGGCCTACGCCATCGAGGGCAACGTCAAGGTGCAGGTCCCCGAGTGGGAGGGCCAGTGGGTGCAGATCAAGCTCGAGCAGAGCGCCGTCTTCGACGGGCGGAAGGTCTACTACCTCGCAGGGCGTCAGACCGAGTGGCACGTGGTGCGGTGACGCCTCGCCGCGGACCGACCTTGACATCGGCCCGCCGCGATCCCAACAAAAGGGCCGAAACGAGCGGGCATGGAAGGAGCAGACCGTGAGATGGTCCCTCAGACTGGGGAGCTTGTTCGGCATCCCGGTCTACCTACATATGACGTTCTTGCTGTTGCTGGGCTTTCTGGGCCTGGCGCAGCTGTTCACGGCCGGGATCGGCGCCGCCGTCGCCGGAACGGTGACGGTGCTCGCCGTTTTCGGCTGCGTTCTGCTTCACGAGTTCGGCCACGCCCTGGCCGCCCGGCGCTACGGAATCCGCACCCGTGACGTGACCCTGCTGCCCATCGGCGGTGTGGCGCGGCTCGAGCGGATGCCCGACGATCCACGCCACGAGCTGTGGGTTGCCCTGGCCGGGCCGGCGGTCAACGTCGCCATTGCGGTGATGCTGGCGTTGTGGATCGTGGTCATCGGGTTCGTTCCGGGTCCCGAGGGGTTGGGCCTCACGGGCGGGTCGTTCACCGGCCGGCTGCTGGCGATCAACGTCGGGCTGGTCATCTTCAACATGCTTCCGGCGTTCCCCATGGACGGCGGCCGCGTGTTGCGCTCGCTGTTGGCCCGTCGCATGAACTACGTACGCGCCACCGAAATCGCCGCCGGGGTCGGCAAGGGGATGGCCGTACTGTTCGGGATCGCGGGGTGGTTCTGGAATCCGATGCTGATCTTCATCGCCGTCTTCGTCTGGTTCGGTGCCGGCCAGGAGGCCGCTATCGCACGGCAGCGCTTCGAGTCGTCCTGGACGTACGGTCCGCGGCACGAGACGACCCCTGGCGGCGGGGTGCGGTGGGTCGGCCCCCACGGCGTTCGCGTGATCTGGCGAATAATGAACGGTTTCCGCGTGTAGCACCCTTGTCCGACCGTGATAATCTCGAGATGGAAGGGCGGGTGCCAAAGAGACCCGACCCGAGGGAGGAACCCATGGGTCAGACTCACGAAGCCGCAGGCCAGATGATCTCGCCCGACGAGCGCGCACTGGCTGCTCTGACCCACCTGTCGGGGCTGGCGGGATACATCCTCCCGTTGGGCGGAATCCTGGTTCCGATCGTGATCTGGATGGTCAAGAGCGACAACCCGGTCATCTCCAACATCGCCAAGCAGGCGGTGTTGCTCAACGTCGTGGTGTTCGTGATCGGTGTAGCGTTGCTCGGACTGTTTCTCACGGTCATCCTGATCCCGGCGGCGTTCATCGGCTGGCTGGCGCTGGGGCTGATCGCGATCGTGTTGCCGATCGTCGGGGCCATCAAGGCCAACGACGGCGTCTACTATCGCTACCCCGTGATCGGCATGGGACCGCAGTAAGCGGGCCCCATCGTCTCAGTCCACGTAGTGGGCTCGGTGGTAGACGACGCCGGGCTGCTCGAGCAGTCGTATTTCGATCGTGTGGAGTCCCGGCGCCAGGTTCGGTTTCACCAGCGAGAGCTCGTAGTGACCGTCGATCGCCCGGGTCACCCGGCGCATGGCCAGCGCCGGAAACCGGTAGGTCTTCACGTAGAAGCCCCCGGTCTCGGCGGCGATGGCACGCAACGGTCCCTCGAGGCTGTGAGCGTCGGCCATCGTCACGTCGAGGGAAAAGATCGAGACCCTGCCCTCGTTCAGCGCCTTCAGAGCGCGCACCGTCGTCAACGGGCCGGCCGGGTGTCGGTCCATGCTCCAACCGAAGAACAGGATCGATTTCGAGCCCGGGAGTGCCCGGAGGGCCTCGGCGATGACCACGATACCGGCCTCGGCGCTGTGGGCTTCGGCCGCCGCCTGGCGATCGTAGTGCTCGACCATCGACGGGAACGGGCCCGGGGAGACCCGCGGCGGCGGCCGCTGGAACACGATCGATCGGGAGAGGATACCCAACAGCGCGTCGTGGTCGGTGGTGAAGTCGGAATAGAGGTGCAGCTTCACGTCGTGGACCAGAAGCGCGACGCGGTCGGTGGGGGACAGCTCTCTCAGGAAAGCCTCGACGTCGTCACGCATGCGCATCAGCCCCACGATGCGTGACGCGAGCAGGTCCCGCTGGAACAACAAGACGATCAGGCGGCCGTTACGTAACGTTGCTTCGTCCGCCCCGGTGGCCCCGATGTCCGTACCGGGCGGGCGGGCGAACAAGCGATCCGGGTCGGGCAGAGCCCCGGTCACCCAGGCCGCCGACTCGACACGGACCACGTTGCCGTCCAAACGCGCGGAGAAATCGGAGGCGGACAGGCCGGGGATCGGCTCGCCGCGGGCGTCGAGAACCCGGGTCTCGACGAGCACGCGGGCGGCTTCCGCGCGTTCTTCCAGCGGGCGGTCCGGTTCGGCGCTCGCCTGCAGCAGCCAGGGCAGGCTGCAAGCGACCAGCGCCGTCAACCAGCGACCGGTGCGCCTGTGGCATCGGACCAAGAGCAACTCCTGACGTTTGAATACGTCGTTCGGACGCTCGTGGCAGCCGCCGAACCGTGTTCTCAGGATTCGTAGCGGAAACGGTCCGATTCCGGGCTGGCCAGCCATTCGGCGAGGGTCTGGGCACCGGCATCCTTCGATGACAGTAGCGGCTCTTGGAGCGGCCACTCGATGCCGATATCGGGGTCGTTCCAGCGTATTCCGGACTCGCACCGGGCGTTATAGATGGCCGTGCACTTGTACTGTACCTCGGTCCCGTCGGTCAGCGCGCAGAAGCCCCGGGCGAAGCCTGCAGGGGCCCAGACCTGCAGCATGTTCTCGGCGGACAGCTCGATCCCGTGCCACTGTCCAAGGGTCGGCGATCCCTTTCGAATGTCGACGGCCACGACGAAGGCGGCGCCTGCCGTCGCTCGCATCAACTTGGCCATCGGGCGGTCCCACTGGAAGTGCAGGCCGCGGATGACGCCCCGTGTCGAGCGCGAGTGGTTGTCCTGCCGGAAGTCGGTCGACAACCCCAGCTCGGCGAAGTGGTCGGCCCGGTAGCTTTCCAGGAAGATGCCCCGGTCATCCTTGTATACATCCGGTCGCAGAACGAGGGCGCCGTTCAGGTGCCGGGATTCGACGTTCAGCTTCATGTCGGGCATCTTAACCCGGAAGGTCGAGACACCGAACGGCCAGCTTGGCCAACGTCGCGCCGATCGACAACGAAGCGGTCGCCGCCGGCGAGGGCGCATTGAGCAGGTGCAGCATCCGCTCGGCCTCGACGATGTGGAAGTCGTCGAGCAGGCGGCCGTCGGGCGTCACCGCCTGGGCCCGGACGCCGGCGCCGTGCGGCTCGAGATCTAGAGCGGTGATCTCCGGCACGAGCCGGCGGAGATCGCGAGCCAGTGCCTTGCGGCTGAGCGATCGCCTCAACTCTGCCGCGCCGTAGCGAAAGTGTCGGCGGGCCAGGCGCCAGAAGCCGGCGTAGCCGAAGATCCCGGCACAGTCCCGGGGCGAGACGACCCCCCGTCGATAGCCTCTTCGGCTGAGGGCGAGCACGGCGTTGGGCCCCGCCTCGACCGTGCCGTCGATGCGGCGCGTCAGATGTGAACCGAGAAACGGTAGTGCCGGGTCGGGAACCGGGTACACCAGGTTGCGCACCAACCCCTCGCGTCCGGCCACCAGGCGGTGGTACTCCCCGCGGAAGGGAATCACACGGATCCCCGGATTCACCCCACACATGCGCGCGACACGGTCGCACTGGAGCCCGGCACAGTTGATCAGGTTGCGAACGGACAGTTCGCCGGACGGCGTGCGGACGAGGAAGCGGCCCGACTCGCGGACGACGGTCTCGACACGGGACTCGGTGCGAACCTCGACGCCGGTCTCGACCAGTTGCCGAGCGACGACCGCCGCCACCTGTCCGAAGTCGACGATGCCGGTTTGGGGCACGTACAGCGCCTCGATTCCGGCAGCGTGGGGCTCGAGATCGGTCAGCTCGTCGGGGCCGATCCGACGGATCCCGGTCAGTCCGTTGGCGATGCCACGGCGTTCGATCTCGCGCAGCGTCTCACGCTCGGAGTGTTGCACGGCGACGATGACCTTGCCGCACCGTTCGTGGGGGATCTCGTTCTCGCGGCAGAAGTCGTACATTGCGTCGCGGCCGCGGGCGCAGTTGTCCGCCTTGAGCGAACCCGGCCGGTAGTAGACGCCGGAGTGGATCACGCCGCTGTTGTTGCCGGTCTGGTGAGCGGCGATCCGTTCCTCGGCCTCCAGAACGACGATGCGATTTCCGGGGCTGCGGGCCAGGGCGCGGGCCGTGGACAGCCCCACGATCCCGCCGCCGATCACCGCCACATCGTATTTGTTTGAGGACACAAACTGCTCTCCCGGGAGATCCACTCCCGACGGCCGGGGCCATGGTAACCAATCAGCGTCCGGGCAAGGGCCTTTCGGGTGCCGGACCTCTGCCGATCCGGTCTTTTGGCGCCTGCAACCGCCGGAATGGCCGCCGTCGGGGACTCTTGCTTAGGTAATGGATACGGAAACAACGCGAGACGCCCACCTGTTGTCGTAGGTGAGACGTCGCGCTGCGGATTGGCAGCGAGCCCCCCCGGTTGCCGCTGCCGCCCGCGGACCCTAGCTTCTCATTACGAGCGCGTAGGCGGGTCTCCACGGAGGAAGTGGCATGCTGCAGTCAGGTGAAACGATCATCTCCCAGGCTCGAGAAGCCGTCGATCTCGACCGTTATCGTCTACTGCACTGGACGGGGTCGTTCGCCGAGTATCTGGATCTCGTTCGCAAGGATCCACGGATTACCCGTTCGGCGTTCGAGCGCATCTACGACATGATCCTTGTCGCAGGCACCCGCGAGTACCAGGACAACAAGAAGAAGATCGTCCACTACAACTTTTTCGACGATTCCAGCAACGGCGGACGAGACTCGATCTACGGTCTCGACATTCCGTTGATGAAGCTGGTCAACATCTTCAAGAGTGCCGCCCAGCGCTACGGTACCGAGCGCCGTGTGATCCTCCTGCACGGCCCGGTCGGATCGTCCAAGAGCACCATCGCGCGCTTGTTGAAGCAAGGTCTCGAGGACTACTCGCGGCGGCCCGAGGGAACGCTGTTCACCTACGGCTGGATTCGCGATCTCGAGAAGCCCGACGAGGTCACTCCCTGCCCGATGCACGAAGAGCCGCTGCACCTCGTCAGCGTAGAGCTGCGTCCGCTGATCGAGGAACAACTGAACCTGGGCGTCAACGGAGCGCCGTTTCGCGTGCGCATCGAGGGCGAGCTCTGTCCGTTCTGCCGTCAGGAGTTCCGCGAGCTGTCCGAGCATTACGCCGGTGACTGGAGCCGGGTGGTCAAGCACGTCCAGGTGCGCCGACTGTTGCTGTCGGCCCAGGACCGCGTCGGTATCGGGACCTTCCAGCCCAAGGACGAGAAGAACCAGGACAGCACCGAGCTGACCGGTGACATCAACTATCGAAAAATCGCCGAGTACGGTTCCGACTCGGACCCGCGTGCCTTCAACTTCGACGGAGAATTCAACATCGCCAACCGCGGGATGATCGAGTTCATCGAGGTGCTCAAGCTGGACGTGGCATTTCTCTACGAACTGCTGGGCGCCAGCCAGGAGCACCAGGTCAAACCCAAGAAGTTTCCCCAGACGTTCATCGACGAGGTCATCATCGGGCACACCAACGAGCCCGAGTACCGCCGACTTCAGAACAACGAGTACATGGAAGCCCTGCGGGACCGGACGGTCAAGGTCGACATCCCCTACATCACGCGGCTCTCCGAAGAGATCAAGATCTACGAGAAGGATTACAACTCGGGTCGTATCCGCGGCAAGCACATCGCCCCGCACACCATCGAGATGGCAGCCATGTGGGCCGTCCTCACCCGTCTGGAAGAGCCGAAGAAACACAACCTGACCTTGATGCAGAAGCTCAAGCTCTACAACGGCAAGTCGCTTCCGGGCTTCACCGAAGAAAACGTCAAGGAGTTGCGGAAAGAGGCGCGGCGGGAGGGGATGGACGGCATGTCTCCCCGCTACATCCAGGACAAGATCAGCAACGCCCTGGTTTCGGACCTGAACGAACGGTGCGTCAATCCCTTCATGGTGCTGAACGAGCTCGAGTCGGGGCTGCGTCATCACTCGCTGGTGACCAGTCAAGAGGAGCGCCAGCAATGCCGCGAGCTGTTGGACGAGGTGCGGCGCGAGTACGAGGAGATCGTCAAGAACGAGGTTCAGCGGGCGATCGCCGCCGACGAGGGTGCGATCTCGCGTTTGTGCGCCAACTACGTGGACAACGTCAAGGCGTACACCCAGAAAGAGCGGGTGCGTAACACCTATACCGGCCAGGACGAAGAGCCCGACGAGAGGCTGATGCGCTCGATCGAGCAGAAGATCGACATCCCCGAGAGCCGCAAGGACGACTTCCGCCGCGAGATCATGAACTACATCGGCGCCCTGGCCCTCGAGAACAAGAAGTTCGACTTCCGCACCAACGAGCGGCTGCACAAGGCGCTCGAGCTGAAGCTGTTCGAGGACCAGAAGGACTCGATCAAGCTGACCAGCCTGGTGTCCAGCGTCGTCGACGAGGACACCCAGGAAAAGATCGACATCGTCAAGGGCCGGCTCGTTCGCGACTACGGGTACTGCAGGTCGTGCGCCACCGACGTCCTGCACTTCGTTGCCAGTATTTTTGCCCGCGGCGACGTCAAGGAACGCGGCTAGTGTCATCAGCCTTCTGGAGTCGAAATCGTGTCCAGGATTCAGGCAGACGTGAACCGGTTTCGACAGATCGTTCGGGGACGTGTGCGGGAAGAGCTGCGAAAGCACCTCGGGCGGCAGGAGCTGATCGGGCGGCAGGGGAAGCGGGCGGTGTCGATCCCGATCCCCCACCTCGAGCTGCCGCGGATCGTTCACGATTCCGGCGGGCAGGGTGTCGGCCAGGGTGAACAGGGCGACGGGCCGGGCGCCGGCAACCAACCGGGCCAGCATATCCTCGAGGCCGAGTTCTCCGTCGAAGAGCTGGCGCGTATGCTGGGCGAGGCTCTGGAGCTGCCGCGCATCCAGCCCAGGGGTCGCGACGAGCTGAATACCTCCCGCGGCCAGTACACCGGCATCTCGACCACGGGCCCCGAGTCCCTGCGGCACACCAAGCGGTCGTACCGCCGTGCCCTGCAACGCATCATCGCCAGCGGCGACTACGACCCGAGACGTCCCCGGGTCAGCCTGATCCGCGCCGACAAGCGCTATCGCGCCTGTAAGCCCCGGCACGACACCAACTCGAACGCCGTGATCATCTATGTCATGGACGTCTCGGGCTCGATGGGCGCCGATCAGAAAGAGCTGGTCCGTACCGAGAGCTTCTGGCTCGAAGCCTGGATCGCCAGCCATTACCTGGGCACGCGCTCGGTCTATGTCGTCCACGACGCGGCGGCGAAGGAGGTCGACCGCGACACGTTCTTCCGCATCCGCGAGTCCGGCGGCACGGTGATCTCGTCGGCGTACACCCTCTGCCAGCAGATCATCAAAGAGCGCTTTCCCGCCAGCGAGTGGAACCTCTACTT
>Ga0255058_10001602_pt1 | contig 12724 bp, 8 predicted proteins | sample Cases_109_9_MG_FD_188637 | JGI IMG/M metagenome (GOLD analysis project Ga0255058, IMG submission 188637) | Seawater microbial communities from Amundsen Gulf, Northwest Territories, Canada - Cases_109_9 | ecosystem: Environmental > Aquatic > Marine > Gulf | place: Canada: Northwest Territories... | reverse complement strand
CTCGAGATCCTGCAGTATGGAGACGTTCTCCAGGTCTTGTAGCAGTGATTCGTTCTCCAGGTCCTGAAGAAGCACACTGTTTTCGAGATCCTGGTTTTCCAAATCCTGGTTTTCCAAATCCTGTGAGGAGACGACACGCGGGCCCAGGAAGCTTAGCGTATAAAACTCGTTGCTAAGGACACCGTTAAAATTTTCCAGTTCTGAATCGATGTTACCGTTGACCAAGGCCTGCGCTTGCTCACCAGACACGGTATCCGTAGCCGTAACGATGATGCCGTCCGGCAGTCCATCGACAAACAGCGTCCTGACCGCACCTGTTTTCGGCGGAATAATGACCTCGATCATTTTCAAGGTCGGATCCGTAGCAGTACGGTTCCATCTGGCCGGGGCGGATTCTTCCACCGAGAGAGTAACGGTCTTCGCAGCGGGCGTTGAGTTTTGTACGTAGAGGACGAAAGTCCGGTCCTGCATCGGATTTTCAGGCTTTCGCGCCGAGACAACCGTGAGCGCAAGTCCGGGCCTGATCGCCGCCACGAACACTTTCTGGTTTCGTGACAATGCCTTTGGAAAGCCCGGTGTGCACATCTGCGGCGGCACGGACGGATCCTCCTCGCCTTCCAGCGGCGCCAAGGCCATCGGCGGTACATTCTGATTCGGGATCTCATAGACGTTAGCGCAGTTTTTGGTGGGATCGGATTCATCGCAGCCGTTGTAATAGACGTTGCCGCGAACCAGGCGGTTGTCGGTGAAGCCTGCGTAAAAAATCGGAAAATTGAATATCGATCCAGGCGCAGGTGCGCCGGCGGCGGACTCCCACTCCATGAATTGATTCAGGCGAAAGGCGGGGGCGGCTACGGTCTTGTAATCTGCGTAGAACGGGCGCGTTCCCAGCCGGAAAAGGCGGCCGCCCTGAAATGAGTGTTGGAGCTGTACGATCGAGCCAGTGAACGGAGAACGGCCAACCGGGTAGCGCGATACCTTGAAAGATGACGCTGGCGTTCCGTTTATGATCTGCTGACCCCAAACATCGATGTTGTGACGAAACGGTGTGCCTTCGGGCAGCGGCGGATCGTTGTCAGCCTCATAGACCCGGGCCGGCTGCAGTCCCAATTGCAGCGTGAAGACGAAGTCTTCTATGAATCTGTCTTTGCCGGTATTCGGATCTTCGAATTGAGCCGCAGCCGGCGTGCCCTCGATAAGCGAATACAGGCGACTGTCACGGGTATCGTCCCAGATTACCTGCACGACACCGCCGGCTGCAGTGGTCGCGGGCATGACCTGGTGGCCTTTAATCTTCAGAGAAGTATTGTCTCCGTTAACCTCGCGCTGATCGTCCAAGGGCTGTACCTGCCAATTGGCTTTTCCCCGGCCATCCCAGGTGGCCATCATGATCCTGGAGTAGTCCAATCTCGCCTCGACACCGTTGGCGTTGGTAATCGGCACGCCCTCGTCATCGAAACAGTTTTGATTGCCGTCGCCGCGATCCGAGTAGAAAACGTACCAGTTGTCAACGTCGCTGGTCGTCGCCGGTAACGACAGCATGCGAGGTCTCGCGCGACCGGTCGTCTGATCGTGCGGGCAAAACTGCGCAAGCTCGGCCGGTTTCGTACATTTGTTCAGATTGCAGGTCACGAACATTATAGTGGCTTTTTCGTTGTTATCGCGGAAGCGGCGCCAGACGATAAGATTATCGGTGCCAAAGTCTCTGGTCGCGATCGCGGCGCCCTGATTGATCTCACTCCCCTCGGTTACCTTTGTCGTGAAAGCGGCATTCGTAAAGTCATAGTTGTCGTAACGGTTGTAGATGATCTTCGTAAAAAGATTGTTGTCATTACCGACGAATTCGGAATGGGCGAAATGGATACTCCCAGCCGGAATTTCAATCGTCTGTTGGACTCCCGGATTGTTGGGATCCGGAATCTGAAATTCCGCCGGGGGCGTTCCGGGGGCAGCCAGCGATTCAGTTTGCCCTGGTTTATCGAGGAAAGTACCGCCCGGCCCTCTACCGCCGGTACCCAATTTCAACAGGTCGACGTGGCTGAAATTGTACGGCGGGCCTGTTTCGGCATGATTTTCGAACCAGGTGAACATATAAAGACCGCCCGGCGTCGTGCCGTCGCGTGAGCCCGCTATGACGCTGAAGTGCAGCGCACCCGGGACGGCTGACAGATTGGAATCGGCCATGAATGCCTCTCCGATCGAGCACACCGTATCCGCGAAGTGGCACGGAACCAGGCCGCGGATCCAGCTACGACCACCGTCTGTAGACATTGCGATACCGGCTGAGCTGTCACCAATGCTCCTCGCGGCGAACGGCTCATTCGGCACATCGAGGCTGCCCGGGTCGACTCCGGAATAGTCGTTCATGCCGCAGACGACCACCTGGGGGTTTCCTGGCGCAACCGCGCAGTCGGGCTCGTTCATCTGTTTCAGGGGGTTGCCGGAATCAAGCCACCCGGCCGGCGTCGGGCCGGCGGTATTGACGTTTACCTGCGAGAAGCCCTGGCCGAAAGCAATTCCGCTCGGGAGTATCAGCAGAGTCGCCGAAAGCGTCAACAAGATCCGCTGGCGTCGGGCCTTTGCTGCTGCGCTAAGAAATAATAGGGGCCAGCGCACCGTCACGGTACGTCGGCCAGCCAATGTCCCTGATTCCATGGCTCGCTCCGGACTAAAGTCCATTTTGTATTTTTGTCGCTGCGGTACTTTGCCGCAGGTTTATTTTTCACTACTGGAAAATTATAAGCTAATTCTGCAGCAAGACGCGCACAAATATCTGGCGCCAGCCGCAGGGTTCCTGAAACGGCATTAAAACAAGCGTGCCCACTTTTTAGTGCATCATCGGGGTCAGAATTACGCCAGGTATGGTCATATTTTGCATATTATGTAGTATCGGTGGACGGCCCCGGGCTCAGGAACTCCGGCGGTCCGCGGGAATCCAAGCAGCCGTATGAACAGAATTTTTATCGTCACGCTGATCAGTCTGGCCGTCGGGTTCGCTGCCGCGAGCTGGATTGCATCTCCGGACGCTCCTTCCGACAGGCAGCCGATCGAAACCCGGGCGGTGAGCGCAGCCTTTGATTCAGGCGCACCGCTGGAACAACGTATTCACGCACTCGAACAAGCGGTCAGCGAAGAGCGCCAGGCCCGGCAGTTGCTGCAGGAGGAGGTGTTCATTTTGACCAGTGAGCTGGAGCGATTGGCGCCCCCGCTGGCAGAGCCTCAGGTGGAAACGCCGGGCAACGCAAGCGAACAGGAACGCCGGGCCGCTTTCCGGCGCAGGAATTCTGCCGGCGGGCGGGCGGCCAGGCTGGTGGCTGCCGGCTTCCAGCCGGGCGAAGCTGAGTGGATAGTGCAGCGCGAATCGGAATTGCAAATGGAGGCTTTGCAGGCCCGCTACGATGCGGAAAGAGACGGTGAGCCGGTCGATTTCTTGCAGAACAGGACCGCGGCCGCTATCAATTTGCGTGCGGAATTGGGGGATGAGGATTATGCACGCTACCTGCAGGCAAGCGGCAGGCCGACCAGCGTCGCAATCTCGAACGTCCTGGAGAATTCGCCCGCGCAACGGGCCGGGCTGCAGCCCGGAGACCAGATCCTGCGCTACGACGGGCAACGCCTATTCAGCATGTCGGACCTGACGCAACAAACGATGCAAGGTGAAGCAGGCGTTAATGTAGCGGTCGATATCATGCGCGACGGCATACCGATGCAGGTGGTGTTGCCGCGCGGCCCGGTCGGCATTTCGGGCGGCAGGCGTTTCAACAGGTAACGGCCCGGCCGCGCGGTATTCTGCAGAGGCACCAAGGATCAATCCGCACCGACCCCCGCCGGACCCCCTTCCATGAGGACGGATTGGAACTGCACTGGCCATCCGTGCCGCCGACATGCAGAATGTGCATCGGATCTCTGACGCATAGCGGTTCTCCATTGAGCTTCATTCGCTACACGATTCCCAACAGCTTTACAGCGCTCAGCCTGCTACTGGGGCTGGGTTCCGTCGTCACGGGGCAACTCGGCGAGCTGGAACTGGCTGCCTGGATGATCGTCTGGTGCGGATTGCTTGATGTCATGGACGGAGTGGCGGCGCGCTTGTTGAAAGCAACCTCGAGCTTCGGCGCGGAATTCGATTCGATGGCGGACCTGGTGTCGTTCGGCGTGGCGCCGGCGATGCTGGTGCTGCATGCTGGCATGCAGATCGGTGGCGTACAGATGGATACCGGTGGCTTCTGGGTGTTGCTGGTGTCCGTCGGCGTATTTGTGCTGGCCGGCGCGATGCGGCTGGCCCGCTTCAACCTCGCTTCGCAACAGCCCCGCACAGGCTGGTTCGCCGGTCTTCCGATTACGGCGGCAGGCGGCGGCCTGGTATCGACCGCGGTCATCCTGCTGGTCCGTCATCAGGAATTTGCGACGTTGCTGCCTTTACGCGCCTACCTTCCGGTTGCCATGTTCGTGCTGGCGCTCGGCATGATCTCGACTATCCGTTACCCGAAGATAACGCGGCGCAAGAGTCATCTGATCAACGGCTTTCAGGTCTTCGTGGTCGTCTCGTCCTTTTATTGCGGTATCACCCGCAGTTACCCCGAGTTCCTGTTTTTCATGGGATTGTTCCTGCTGATTGCCGGCATCATCGCGGGCCGCATCACGAAAGACGACTGATGCTCGGTGCGTGTCGCTCAAGGCGCGGGATTGCCGCCGGTTAGCAGCGCTTTATGCTGCTCGAATACAGCGGCGATGAATTGACGAAACGTTCTTAACCTGGCCGTATCCCGCAGGTCCGGGTGCGATAACATCCACAGGTCGTAGTTGGCATACGGTTCGCACTTCGGTACGCGCCGCAGACCCGCCACCGTGTCACCGAGGAAACAGGGCAATACTGCGAGCCCCATGCCACAGCGTGCCGCCTCCGCCTGCAATATGGCATTGTTCAGTAGTCCGTAAGCGGGCAGGCGCGGAAACGGTGATGAGCGGACCCATGCTGGAAATCTTTCATCATCGTCCCAGCCGATCCAGCGTGCCTTGCAGTCTTCATTCCAGGGGTCATGTTCTGCCAGGTACTGATCGCTTGCGTAATAACAACTGGCGGCAGACACCAGTTTGCGGCCGACAAGGTCTTGCGGTGGATTGCCGCCGACTTTCATAAATCGCAAGGCGACATCGGCTTCGCGGCGGCTCAGGTCGAACAGGTCATAAGAGACCACTACATTCAGGTCGATATCCGGATACTGCCGCGTGAATCGCACCAGGTCGGGCATGATCAGGTGGCTTGCAATAATGTCCGAGGTTGTCAGGCATATCTCACCGCGGAGCATGGCATCGCGACCGTGCAGCTGCCGTTCGGCCGCGAGCAGGGCATCCTCCGCCCGGGCTGCTGAAGACAACATGGTTTCGCCGGCGGCGGTGAGGCGATAACCGCGCACGTCACGATCAAACAGCCGCGCGCCGAGATCCCGCTCGAGTTGTTCCACCCGCCGCGATACGGTCGTGTGGCTGATGCCGAGCGAGGTAGCGGTCGCACGGGCCGAGCCGCTTTGCGCCAGGGCCAGGAACAGCCGCACGTCTTCCCAGTTCATGGTCTGATTTTGCACCGGTATGTATCTTCATTGCCTATAGTGGAACAATTATTGTCCACGTAGACTCCAACACAGTCAAACGGCACGGGAGATTCGACATGAGTAACACCAGGGGACCGTCACCGGGCGCGGCCCGCCACCCCGATCACCGGGTGCAGATATCGTCCGCGGCAAATGCCTGCTCTGCGCAAAACGGCGCAACGGTGCTTGCCCAGAGCGACGCTGCGCTGATCGTCGATGAATCCGGTTACCCGCCGGTGGTTTATTTCCCGCTGCAGGATGTGCGTCTGGAGCACCTGGTTGCAACTGAAAGCAAAACTACTTGTCCATTCAAGGGCGAGGCGCATTATTTTGCGCTGGCCGAATTCCCGCATGAGCAGGATGTCGCGTGGACTTATCCGCTGGTGTACGACGAGGTCGCCGAACTGGCGGGATACATTGCTTTTTACGAAGACCGTGTGCAGGTCTCGCGTAACACAGCATTACAGTCATGAGAATCGGTGATACAAAGGATACGGATATGGCAGAAGTTACGATAAGCAGGGCCGTCGATGCGCCGTTGGAGCAGGTTTGGGCCAGTTGGGACGATTTCGGCAACATCTACAAATTCAACCCGAATATCGCGTCTTCGAGATTGCTGAGCGATAAAGATGCAGCAACTGCCGTAGGGTCACGCCGGGAATGCGAATTCAATGACGGCAGGAACTGGGTGCGTGAACGGGTAACGCAGTATGAACCGCGGAAATTGCTGGCACTGGAGCTTTATGAGGGCAGCATTCCGGTCAGCACGCTCGATGCAAAATTCGAGTTCAGAAAACTCAATGAAGGCACCACGGAGGTCAGTATCACCGCGGCGTTCGAACCGAAAGGAGGCTTTCTCGGCAAAATCATGGTGCCGTTGATGAAGCGACAGTTTCGGCAATTGCTTGCTGCACTGCTCGATGAAAATGCCGTGTATGTCGAGAAGGGCCTGCTCGTCCAGCAAGCGGCCTGATTGAGAGCGGACGCCTAAGGCCCCGAGAGGCTTTGCCTTCGGCAGCCCCCCTAAGATAAGGTCGCAGCACCTCAATAGTTTAATAACAAGGACAGGTGCATGCGCAGCCTATTCCTGCTGTCGTTGCTGCTCGGCGCAGTAACGGCCTGCAGCCGTCCGGACGCGCCGGACCTGGCCGGCCAACTTGCCGGCTACGAAGAGATCAGCGGATTCTACGATATGTTCTGGGATGAGACAGAGGGTCGGCTCATTCTGCGTATCGATCGTTTCGAAGAGCCTTTTCTCTATCAGTCATCACTCGCGCGAGGTATCGGATCCAATGATATCGGCCTGGATCGCGGTCAGCTTGGCGCCACCAGGGTGGTCGAGTTTCAGCGCTCCGGACCCAAGATTCTGTTAGTTCAGCATAACCTCGACTATCGTGCCGTGAGTGACAACCCGGACGAGCAGCAGGCGGTCGATGAGTCATTTGCACGGTCGGTTATCTGGGGTTTTACAACGCTCGGTGAAATCGATGGCAGCCATTACGTCGATGCCACGGATTTCCTGGTGCGTGACTCTCACGGTATCTCGGCCTGGCTGGCCAGGATGGAGGAAGGCAGCTACCAGACAGACGCCTCGCGCTCCGCCATATACCTGCCAATGACCAAAGGATTTCCGGATAACTCGGAAATCGAGTCTGTCGTGACCTACACCGGGCAGCCGTCGGGAGAACTGCTGGCGAGTGTTGTCCCGGACGCCACTGCCATCACCGTGCATCTGCATCATTCATTGATTCGGCTGCCGGACGGCGACTACCAGCCGTTGCCCTACGACCCCCGCGTCGGATTGATCGGCCTGAGCTACGGCGACTACAGCTTCATCGATTACGCGAGGCCGGTCGGGGACGCACTCGCTGTAGCCTATGCCCGCCGGCATCGACTGAAGAAAAAGGATCCCTCGTCGGATGTCAGCGACGCCGTTGATCCTATTGTTTATTACCTTGATCGTGGCGCGCCGGAGCCGGTGCGCTCCGCACTGATTGACGGCGCATCGTGGTGGAAGCAGGCTTTCGAGGCAGCCGGCTATCGGGACGCGTTCCAGGTAAAGGAGCTGCCCGCGGGCGTCGACCCGATGGATGTGCGTTACAACATTATCCAATGGGTACATCGGTCCTCGCGCGGCTGGTCATACGGCAGCAGTGTCGTGGATCCGCGTACCGCTGAGATTCTCAAAGGCCAGGTGACTCTGGGGTCATTGCGGGTACGGCAGGATTACCTGATCGCCGAAGGGCTGCTGGGGCCCTATGGTGACGAATCGGTGCCGCCGCAGATGCTGGAGATGTCACTGGCACGCATCCGACAACTGGCGGCGCACGAAGTGGGGCATACGCTGGGTATCGAACACAATTTCGCCGCCAGCACCCAGGGCAGAACGTCGGTGATGGATTATCCGTTCCCCCTGATTCGCTTTGACGATAACGGCAACCTGGATCTGAGCGATGCCTATGACAGCGGTATCGGCGAATGGGACATCAGCGTCATCAGCTACGGATACCGGGACTATCCGGAAGGCGTGGATGCACAAGCAGAACGCGACAAGGTCATCGCGGAAACCATTGCCTCGGGTCTCAGGTTTGTTGCGGACAGCGATTCGCGCGCAGTGGGCAGCGCTCATCCCGACGGCAATCTCTGGGATAACGGCGCCGATGCGATCGAGGAACTCGAGCACCTGTTGCGCGTTCGCGCTTATGCGCTGGGTCGCTTCTCGGAGAGGAACATACGGGTCGGACGACCGCTGGCGACCCTTGAAGAAGCGCTGGTACCGATCTACCTGTTGCACCGCTATCAGGTCCAGGCGGCCGGTAAGTTGATTGGTGGTCAGTACTTCAACTACGCGCTGCGCGGTGATGGCCAGGAAGCAAGCAAACTGGTTTCGGCCGCAAGACAGCGCAGCGCGATTGCGGCGCTGCTGGGCACGCTCGATCCGATCGTGTTGCGGCTCCCGGACAAGCTGCTGAGTGCGATACCGGCGCGGCCGCCGGGTCACCGCAAGTCGCGCGAGACCTTTCCGACGGCGACCGGCCCGACGTTTGATCCTCTCGGGCCCGCGCGCAGCGCGATTTCGCTGACCCTCGATGTGTTGCTGGAGCCAGGCCGCGCCGCGCGGCTGGTCGCCGCCAATGCGCGGCGGGGAGAGCTTCCCGGATTTGACGAGTTGAGTAGCTCGCTGCTCGACGCTACCTGGTTTTCTACCCGGCAATCAGGCATCGACGGTGCGATCCAGCGTGCAAGCAACGACCTGGTGCTGCAACGGCTGATGCAACTCTCCGTTGCCGCCAATGCCAACGCCGACGTGCGCGCCCTTGCGCTGGACGCGGTCAGCGGTCTCGACGACTGGCTGTCCGGTCGTGTAGCCGATGAAAGGGATGCCGTCTGGCGCGCGCACTACGCGCAGGCAAGGCAACAAATCCGGCGCATGCTGGATGACCCGGCCAGCGTCGAAAGCGTCACTCCGCTGACGCCGCCGCCCGGCGACCCGATCGGCGACTAGCCTGATAAGGAGTCCGCACATGCCGGTTTCAGTCATGGTTTTGCTGGCCTACCTTGCGTTCCTGGCCGGGCTCGCGATCTGGAGCCGGCGCGAGACGAAATCGCTGAGTGGCTTTTTCCTGGCCGGCAAAAAACTGCCGTACTGGGCGGTCGCGTTCAGTACCAATGCAACCGGCGAAAGCGGCTGGCTGCTGCTGGGCCTGACCGGCATGGGCTATGCGGTCGGCGCGCAGGCCTACTGGGTGATGGTTGGCGAGGTCGTCGGCATTGCGCTGTCCTGGACGCTGATCTCCAGAAAACTGAAACGCCTGAGCGATGCCAGCGATTCCATCACCTTGCCGGATGTCCTCGCAGCACATTTCAATGATACGAAACACATCCTGCGTGGTATTGCCGTCGTCATTATTTTGTCCATGGTCTGTGCCTACGTAACGGCGCAGATGGTTGCTTCAGGCAAAGCCTTGAGCAGTTTCGTCGGCATGGACTATTCCACTGCCGTTGTCGTCGGCGCAATCATAATCATCGCCTATACTTTCGTCGGCGGGTACAAAGCCGTGGCCTACACCGACGTACTGCAGGGCGTGCTGATGTTACTCGGACTGCTGGCGGTACCGGCTGTCGCGATCTATGCCGGTGGCGGATGGGCCAGCGTTGCCAGCAATCTCGCCGCGCAGGACCCGAATCTGCTGAGCATGTGGAATATTCTCGACGGCGGGATTCCGGGCTGGGTCGCGCTATTCAGTTTCCTGGCGATCGGCCTGCCGTTTCTCGGCGTGCCGCAGTTGATGGTCCGCTTCATGTCGGCCCGGGACGAGCGGGAACTGAAAAAGGCCCGGATCATGTCGGTCGTGGTAATACTGTTGTTCGATCTCGGTGCCGTGACCGCCGGTATGGCGGGGCGGGCATTGTTCCCCGGGCTCGACGATGCGGAAACGATTTTCCCGGTGCTGTCGTCGCAGTTGTTCCCACCGCTGCTGACCGGTGTGCTGATGGTGGTGGTGCTGTCTGCAATTATGTCGACCGTGGACTCCCTGCTGCTGCTGGCGTCCTCGGCGGTGGTGCGGGATGCGATGCAGAAGATTTTCGGCAGCACGAAAAGCGATCAGGTGCTGGCGCACTATGGCAAATTTGTGACGATCGTCGTCGGTGCGATCGGCATCGCGTTCGCGCTAGAGGAGGTTAAGTTTATATTCTGGTTCATTCTGTTTGCCTGGTCGGGACTCGGTGCGGCTTTCGGTCCGGTGATTCTTTGTATGCTTTACTACCGCAAGACCACGCTGGCGGGTGCCGCCGCCGGCATGCTGGGTGGTTTCCTGACCAGCGTCGTCTGGGTGCTGTTGTTCAAGTCGCAGAACTACGACCTGTACGAAATGATCCCCGGGTTTTTCGTCGGCATGCTGCTGACAATACTGGTCAGCAATCTGTACCGGACGCCGGTACACCTGCCGCGATGAGAGCTTTCTTCGTCTGTAGTCTCCTGTTGCTCGGCGGTTGCGGGCAGACGGACTGGCATGCGCAAGTGTCGTTTGTTTCGGTTCTGCCGACATTGCTGGTTTTCGTGTTGGCGATCGCCACCAGGCGGCCGATTGAATCGCTGATCGCCGGTTCGATTGCTGGCCTGGGCTTGCTCCATGGCAATCAGTTCATCCGCGGCTTTGCAGAAACATCCGTTCGCGTCATGACTGACGAAGACGTCGCCTGGGTCATCCTGGTGTGCGGCTTCATGGGCAGTATGATTGCATTGCTGATTCGCACCGGCGGAACCCGCGCATTCACGCAAAAGATGACAGGTTTTGTCCGCTCCCGGGAAAGTGCGCTGTATGCAACCTGGGTACTCGGCATATTCATGTTTGTGGATGACTACCTGAACTCGCTGGCTGTTGGCTCCGCCATGCGCGAGCTGACCGACAAGTACCGGGTATCGAGGGAAAAGCTCGCCTACGTCGTCGATTCCACAGCGGCGCCGATCAGCGTCATCGTCCCGTTTTCCACCTGGGGCGCTTTCTTTGGCGGCTTGCTGGTGGCCAACGGCGTGGCGGCCGAAGGTGCAGGGCTCAGCACTTACATTTCGGCGATCCCGTACATGCTGTATGCCTGGGTCGCGGTTTTGCTGGTACCGCTTGTCATATCCGGAATCATTCCGGCACTCGGACCCATGAAAAAAGCGGAACTGCGTGCGCTGACGACGGGTGAGACGGTGCCGCCGGATGCGCGGCATGTCGAGCAGGCCAACAATGCTGTGGTGCCGAAAGAAGGCGTCAATGCGGGTATCTCCATGTTCGTCCTGCCGATGCTGGCGCTGGTGTTTTTTACCCTGTATTTCGACAAGGATTTCCTGATGGGTATCTACGTCGCACTAGGTGGCACCGCAATCGCAATACTCGGTTTTCGCCTGCTCGACTTCAGCGACACCTTCGACACGATCATTGATGGTTTCAAAACCATGATAGAACCGCTGGGCGTGCTGGTAGCGGCGTTCATTCTGAAAGATGTCAATGACGCGCTGGGACTGCCAGGCTACGTAGTGCAGACAATGCAACCATTGCTGACGCCGGACCTGTTACCGGCGATCATTTTTGCAACCATGGGCCTGGTGTCATTCATGACCGGCTCGAACTGGGGCGTGTTTGTCATTATCCTGCCGATCGTTACCACGCTCGCTAACAATCTCGGCGCCGACATGACGCTCGTTATCGGAGCGACATTGTCGGCCAGCACGTTCGGCAGCCATGCCTGTTTCTACTCGGACGCGACCGTCCTGACCGCACAGGCATCCGGCTGCACGTCGATGCAGCATGCGTTGACGCAGATTCCGTACGCGCTGATTGCCGCGGCGATCGCGCTTCTCGGTTACCTGGTGCTGGCCTTCGTGTGAAAAGGGGACAGTCCCCTTTCACAATGGGGACTGTCCCCGAAAATTCCGTCAATTTTTTCCCTGCGGTGTAACTTTTTGGCGCTCGAGCGCCTATAAGTGTGTAGATTCATCCGAAATACAAAGGAATTTGCATGGCTCTGCTACGTAACAGTCAGATTTTGTTGATTTTGTTTTTTCCGTTCCCAGCCGGGGCCCAGGTCGCGGCGGGCGATCTGCCGCAGGGTACCGTCTGGTATCTGCATGCCAACCTCGAGCAGATGCGCAATTCGGCCGCGGGACGGGAGTTGTATAAATGGCTTGACGGCGAAATCTTCATGGAGATTCACGACGAAGTCGGTATCGATATCGACAAGGAGACCGATTCGATTACCGCGTTTTCGGACCGCGACCAGGGCACGGTAATCGTGGTCGAAGGCAATATCAGCGAGGATACGCAGCAGAAACTGCTGGCTGTCGCGGTGCTTGAAGCAAAGCTTTCGACACTGGAGTACCAGGGCAAGACCTATTACCACGTTCATGATCAGCGCCGCTCGCGGGACGAAGGGGACGACGAGCAGGATATCGATCAGGCGAATGAATTATTCGACGACCTCGAGGACAGCGCATACTTCAGCTTCGAGACGAAGAGCCGGCTGATAATTACCTCCAGTGAGAAACGGATGGAGGCGATGCTTGATAATGGCGGCAAAATCACCGGTGGCAGCGACCACAACGGCGCCCTGTTCATCCTGACCGCGGATCGCACCTTCTTGCA
>Ga0255058_10001601_pt1 | contig 12732 bp, 11 predicted proteins | sample Cases_109_9_MG_FD_188637 | JGI IMG/M metagenome (GOLD analysis project Ga0255058, IMG submission 188637) | Seawater microbial communities from Amundsen Gulf, Northwest Territories, Canada - Cases_109_9 | ecosystem: Environmental > Aquatic > Marine > Gulf | place: Canada: Northwest Territories... | reverse complement strand
AATTATTTAAACGCCTTTGTTCGACAGATTGGGTCAATATTGTATTTTAAGGGTTATAGGAAAATTTTTTCAAATAACAATTTTTAATTGAGAAGGCTAAAAGGAGAAAAATCATTATGCTGAGAAAAGTCATTGTTTTTGTTGCATTGCTTGTTTTATCAGGGTGCGCTACACCATTACATCCAGGATCAGGGATGAATATTTCTACCGATATTGTAGGTCCATTTTCGGGAGAGTATTCCGTAGAGCTGATAAATAATCAGGCTGATAAAACACAACACAAATTCTTCAGAAACTTTACAGCAGATCTCAATGAATGGACACAATTTTTGATAGACGAACTCTCTGAAGAACTTGAGAAGAGAGGTGTTGAAGTAACTCCTGAAAGTCCTAATAAATTTATGGTGAGAGTTGTTGAATTGAAATCTGCAGAAAGCTTTGCTGCTATAAGGATGTTCATAACCGTTTCGTTATCTAATAATGACAACTCATGGTCAAAAGAAATTGTGGCTAATGAGTCTTCTGGTATGTCGGCTGGACGTGCTCTGGGGGGGGTAATTTACCGTGCAAATGAGAAAATGCTTAAGGATCAAGAAATTATGAATAGAATGCGGCTTTAGCAATTAAAAGGAGTTCAATCTTGACTACATGTAGCATTTTAATCTCTTGTTTTTCAGAGGTTCCAAAAATATACGAAACAGCTAATTTTTTTATTTGATTTATCATCAGCAAAAATGGAAATTCTTATACTATTAAATTAGGAAAGGAGCCTAATAATGACATTTAAATTTCGTTTTTGGGGATTATTAATTGTAGGAATTTTATGCACCTCATGTGCGGGTTCTTCTGGGTTCATGAAGCCTAGGGAAACATCCTTAACTCCAACTGAGAATAAAGCTCTGGTTCGCTTCATGAGACCTTCAGGCATTGGCTATGCGGTTAACTTTAATATTTTAGATGGAGATAAAGTAATTGGTAATAGTGTAGCAAAATCCCAATTCGATTATTTGGCTAGCCCTGGAAAACATCTATTTATTGCAACAGCCGAAAACAAAGCTTTTTTGGAAGCAGATCTTGAAGGTGGGAAAACCTATTATATAATTACACAAGTAAAAATGGGAGCCTGGAAGGCCAGGACTGGTCTTGTAGCAGTTAATAAAGGCTCTGAATTCTGGGATAAAGTTAAAGAATATGAAGATACATTGGTAAAGCTTGAGCCTAAGATGGAAGATATTAAAAAATGGGAAGAAGCTAATAAACCAAAGATTCAAAAGGTTCTCTCTGACTATAAGTCAGTATGGAAAGATAAATATCAATGGCCCAGGCTGAATCCAGAAGATGGAAGATAAAAAATAGAAACTGCTTTTTAGTTTATAAAAAACTTTATTTTTAGTAAAATGAATATTCCTTTTAAATAAAAATAATTAAATTTGATATAGAGCATATTGCCTAAAACTAAGGATGAATAATCAATGAAATTTTTACTGATTACACCTTTGGCGGAAAAAAGCCTGTTGGGAAAGGACTTCTATTTCCGTCTGCCACCGCTTGGCCCTCTAAGACTCGCTGCCCTTACACCTCCAGACTGGGAAGTAAAAATCGTTGACGAAAAGGTTGAAACCCTTGATTTAGAGCAGGATGCTGATCTGGTTGGCATCACGGTAATGACCCCTGCGGCCAACCGTGCCTATAAAATTGCCCGCTCATTTCGAGAGCGGGGGATTAAAGTCATCATGGGGGGAATGCATGCCTCTAATGTCCCAGATGAGGCCTTACAACATTGTGATAGTATTCTTATCGGTGAAGCAGAGGATATATGGGAAGGAGCGCTGGAAGATTTTAAAAAGAGCCAGCTTAAAAGAGTTTACAAGAGACCTAATGGATTCCCTTCTATAGCAGGTCGCCCTCTCTCAAACTGGAATCATTACCAGGGAAAAGGATACCTGCCTGTTCATTTCATTGAGACTACCCGCGGATGCCCATATAATTGTGATTTTTGTTCTGTGACTAATATCTTTGGAGGTCAGTTTAGAACTCGGCCTGTGGATGAAGTGGAGCAAGAAATAAAGGGGTTGAAACCTTTTGAGGGGAGATTTATTCTGAAAAATGTAGTCTTTTTTGTCGATGACAATATATATGGCAACAAAAGGCATACGAAGGAATTACTGACCAGAATCATACCCTATAATCTCAAATGGCTCGGGCAATCCTCCGTTAATATTTCCAAAAATGATGAAATTCTCAGCTTATGCAAAAAAAGTGGGTGCATGGGATTAGCCATTGGGTTTGAAACCTTATCATCGGAGAATCTCAAAGATGTGAAAAAATCTGTCAATAACCCTCAGTATTATATCGACGCTATCAAAAAAATTCATGACTACGGCATTGGCATAAGTGGCAATTTCATGTTTGGATTTGATGAGGATGATGAGGGAGTATTTGACAGAACTCTTGAGTTTGTCCTAAAAGCAAAACTGGATTCATGCTATTTTTCCATTGTAACACCTTATCCAGGCACGGGATACTATACTAAATTGTTAGAAGAAGGAAGACTCATAGATAATGACTGGTCAAATTACAATACCAATCATGTTGTTCATAAACCAAAATTAATGAGCCCGGAAAAACTCTTTGAAGGATTTAATTATGCCTTAAAAGAGTGCTGGTCTTATTCTTCAATTATAAAAAGGCTATGGGGTAATGGGACATATAAAAATTATTGGTATCCTATGAATTTTGGTTTTAAACGGAGCATTCATAATCTGATCAAGTAAAGACACATAGTGTTTTTTGCTCAGCCCTTAATTAATCGGTTTAAACCACTACCTCTGGTAGTAGCGCCAGTAATAGGTTCTACAAGTACATTCAGTTAATAGTGTAAAATAATCCCAGGATGAAATATTTAGTTCCCTATAAACAGATGGGAATAGCCCCTAACGGGGTATATTTAGGCAGTTGTTAAATCCAGGGCGCGCCTTTCAGAGCAAAATAAAACAAGCCACCGCCTTCTGGCGGCGGTAATTTGACTTTACTAAAGCATTTCAAATGTTATTACCATAGTTAAACTTTTGTTAACTAAAAAATGCGGTGACAATTTATTGGGGCTTAAAATCAATTAGCCTAATCAATTGAATTGCATTACCTGGGCATTCTCAAATTTGAAGATGGTATCTTTTTATAGGTTAGCAATCTAGCTCCCATCCCTGGAAGACTCATTAAAATGAAAATTCTTCTTACTAATCCTAAGAGCGCAAGCATTTTCCGGACATTTGGTTTTGTTTTTCCGCCTACAGGTCTCCTTTGTGTTGCGGCCTATGCTGAACAAAGGGGTTGTAATGTGTCTATCAAAGATTTTGCCATATCCGGGGAATCCCCAAGGGACTTTTCATTTAAAGATTATGATATTGTGGGAGTAACTTCGGATACTACCCAGTTTCCTATTTCAATGAGTATTGCCAAGGAGGCAAAAAAGGCCGGCTGCACTGTGGTAATGGGTGGCCCTCATCCTTTGTTTGTAGACAAAGAATTGCTGACAAACGGATCTACTGACTTTGTGGTCCATGGCGAAGGAGAATTAACCTTTTATGACCTAGTAAAAACACTGGAAAGTCAAGGAGACTTGTCAAAAATTAGTGGAATAAGCTTCAAATATAATGGTTTGGTTAAGAAGACACCTCAAAGAGAGCTTATCGCAGATTTAGATACACTCCCCTTTCCTGCAAGGCACCTTATAGATATGAAGCTATATAATAGGGCTGCTTACAAGTTTGGATACCAGAGACCCATGATTAACATCATTACCAGCAGAGGGTGCCCGCATGATTGTCTTTTTTGCGCTGTTCCTGCCATCAGTGGCAGGGAGTGGCGGAGCAGAAGCGTAGATTCTATTATGGCAGAGCTTGACATTGTTTATAATGTATATGGATACCGTGCTGTTGCCTTTTGTGATGATAATTTTACTATTTCACCCGAAAGGGTTAAGGAGCTTTGCAAAAGGATCATAGAAAAGAGATATGACCTTTGGTGGTGGTGTATGTCGAGCCCGAGTATGTTAATAAAAAACAAGGAAATGTTGGAACTAATGTCAAAAGCAGGAGCAAAGACAGTATTTATAGGTGTAGAAAGCGGAAGTGAAACAACACTCAAGGCATTTAATAAAAAGATGGACGGAAATACAGCCATAAAAGCAGTATCTGTATTAAAACAGAATAAAATAGAAATTCATGCGAGCTTTATTTTAGGTGGGGTCGAAGAAAATGCGAATTCAATTCTTAAAACTATAAAGTTTGCGAGGAAATTAAATTCAAACGTTGCCCAATTTTCCATTTTAACTCCATACCCGGGAACAGCGCTTTATAAAAAATTAAAAAATAAAATTATTGATAAGAAGTGGCATCGCTTTAATGGCTTTTTTCTGGTATTCAGGCATGAGAAAGTTTCTTATTATGCGATGGAGCTTCTTCTTTTATGGGCATATGTTAGCTTTTATTTAAGAAACTGGTTGGCGTTGAAAGGCTTTGTTAAAGTTTTTACTAAGAATAATCCTGTAATGAAAAAATTCTTTTGGAAGAAACGTCAGGATTCATGCTGAGCATAGTCATAATATAAATGCTTGGGCAAAGAGGAGGAGGATTATTAAGGGCGCAAAGGTTTTAATTCTGGATGGGATGTGGAATAAAACCCTTGCTGTGGTCAGGTCTTTAGGAAAAAGGGGAGGAAACTTAACAGTTGGCGAATGGACTAATTTTGCCACAGCAATATTTTCAAAGTACTGCAATAAAAGGTTTTGTTACCCATCTCCAAAATTTTTCCCGGAGAGATTTATTGAGTGTTTACTATCTGAGATTAAAAGGAATCCATATGATATCGTATTGCCTACCGAATTGGAAACCCAACTTCTTATTATTAAAAATAGAAAAGAAATTGAAAAGTATGCCCGAATTCCCTTTGCGAGCCACGAATTAATTACCAATATAAATAATAAAGCCTGGTTATTGAAAAAAGCCGAATCCCTTGGTTATCCCTGCCCTAAGACATTTTTTTTCGATAATCCGGGAATGGTGGAGGAGATGAAGGATTGTTTTGAGTACCCTGTTGTCATAAAACCCAGAATTAGTTCAGGCTCCAGGGGAATAGTATATGTGAAGAAACCCTTTGAATTGATACCAGCCTACAGAAAAGTGCATAAAAGGTTTTCTTGTCCTATGGTACAGGAATTTATTCCAAATGGTGGCGCTTATGGTGTAGGAGCCCTGTTTAACTTTAATTCGATACCAAGGGCCTCTTTTGTATATAAGCGACTAAGAGAATACCCTGTATCCGGTGGACCAAGCACCCTGAGGGAGAGCGTTAAGAACGAGGAAATTAAAAAATTGGCGCTATCCCTCCTAAAATCCCTTGACTGGGTGGGAGTGGCAATGGTGGAATTTCGAGTAGATTCAAGGGATGGGAAACCAAAGCTTATGGAGATAAATCCAAGGTTTTGGGGGTCACTCCACCTGGCAATCCTATCCGGTGTCGACTTCCCCTATTTACTTTATAAGCTTGCAATGTTTGGTGATGTGGAGGAAGTCAATAGATACAAAGTGGGTGTAAGGTGCAGATGGATGATACCCGGGGATATTATGCATTTTCTCACTAATCCAAACAGGTTTCGATTAAGCCCTGGTTTTTTTCAAAGAACCCATGATGATATATTATCACTTGATGACCCCATGCCTACAGTAGGTAGAGTTTCATCCCTTTTGCCATTAATGTTTAATAAAGAAATGAAAGAACTAACGTATAGATAATGAGGAATCTGTTTTGAGAAAAGAAAAATTGTTTATTTTTTTATGCCTCATGCTTATGCTTACCTTGAACTTGAAACAATCGTGGTCCCAAGATCTGAATCAAGAGGAGGATTATCGTAGAGCCCAATTTCTTCTTGAGAAAGGAAAACTGGAAGAGGCGCTGAGTCTCTTCTCAAAGTTATCCACTGATAACCCCTCGGACTTAAAAATACGCCTTGGAGTCATCAATACAAGAATTGAAAAGGCAAGGGTTTTAAAGGTCCGCCGGGATCTTGCCTGGAAGGATAAAATATATATCAAGCTTTTGGTGATTTAAAGAGCATTTATCGAGCAAATGCGACCTCCCCGGAACTATATCTGTCTTTCGCAAAATATTACTGGGTTAATGACAGGATGAGAAAAGCAGAAAAGTCTTTCCGTAAGGCGTTTTACTTTAATCCCGACTATATTGAGGCATATATTCTTAGAGGGAACATATACCTGGAACAGGGACAGAGATTTGTAGAGGGGTTGCATGACGATTTTGAACGCTATAGGAAAAGAGCAAAAGAATCTTATTTAAAAGTACAATCTGTGGCTAATATAGACGAAGAAACTAAAGGAATGGCGCATTACAAGCTTGGAGAAACCTATTATGACCTTTATGGCAATAAAGAAAAAGCAAGTAAACAATGGAAGATGGCTGTTTCTGTATCGCCGGAAAGTCTATGGGGCAAAATGGCACAAGAGAGGCTAAATGCATTAAAATGATCAATGCGTTAACCGTAGATTTGGAAGACTGGTACCATGTATGTGGCAATGGAGGTTATGCCATCCCTTCAAAATGGAAGGAATATGAAAATAGGGTGGCCAAAAATACACAGAAAGTCTTGGAAATATTAGAGTCTTACCATGTTAAAGCCACTTTTTTTGTTCTTGGTTATATAGCTGAAAAAGAGCCAGAGATAGTTAAAACGATTGCCAAAGAGGGCCATGAGATAGCGACTCACGGCCACTTCCACCAGAGGATTTTTGACCTTACCCCAGAGGAGTTTGAGGAAGATCTTAGAAGGTCAAAGGAGACCCTTGAAGAAATTATTAGTGAACCTATTTTTGGATTTCGAGCTCCAGAATGGTCTATAAGAAATGAAACCCCTTGGGCCTTAGGCATAATGAAGAAAATGGGGTTAAGGTATGATTCTAGCATGGTTCCCCTGACAAGAATGGGAGAAAGACACTTTCCTGTTTTCCCGCAGAGAATGGAAACCCCTTTTGGTAATATCATTGAGTTTCCTCTCACTACCGCAAGATGTTTATGGGAAAGACTTCCTTATTCCGGAGGGCTCCCGCTAAGGATAGCTCCATACTGTTTTGTGGCTAATAATTTATTATCAACAAACAAGAAAAATCAACCAGGTATGATATATATTCATCCGTGGGAATTCAGCAATGATAATCCTAAAATAGATCTTCCCTTGAGAAGGAGATTAATGCATTACTTCCGTATTAATTCAACTCAACCCAAAATTGAAGGGTTACTTAAACACTTTAAATTTGCTCCTGTCAGGGAAGTATTAAACAAGATGCGACTATGGTAGGTCAAAATATTTCCCCAGAGCTGGAACAACGTTATTTTATTGAAACCAAGCAGTGATTGGAGTAATGAAATAGTCGCATATAGGATTGCTAAATCTTAAAGTTTGTAACACGAACCTAAGAGCTTGCTCAAAAATAACTTTTGATTCGAGCTGTTAGGTTGCTTTTTTTATGGGCATTGCCTAATAACAAATGATTAATCTAATTGATAGTAAATACATTAAATCTGTTTTGTATACCTGTCTCTTCTTTGGATGTTTACATCTCGTTATCATACGCATTGTTTTTTGGGGAGGGTGGATAGGATTTGCCTTTATAACTATCTTAATCTTCACATTCTTCTTTTGGTACTATAATTGGTGGCAAATAATGAGAAGATTTATTATACCTCAAAAGTAAAACTCCAAAACTCAATTATAGTTTGTAATTTTTTTAGGAAATAGCAAAACTTATTCTATGAAGAGAAGAGTTGTTATAACGGGTATAGGAATAATTACGGCTTTTGGCGCCGGCGAGGCAAGAAACCTAAATGGCTTTAAAAATGGCAATAGCGCCATAGAAAAAATAACTTCTTTCGACGTCAGCAAGTACAGAGCGAAAACAGGAGGTGAGATAAAAGACTTTTGCTTTAATATGACGCTCAAAAATTTAAGGTCATCCAGACTGGGTAGGGCGTCCAAATTATTACTTACTGCCTTTTCAGATGCCCTGGCTTATGCAGGCTTAAAAAAAAACCTAAAAATAGAAACTATATTAGTATTAGGCACTACACTTGGAGGTATGATTTCTGGTGAAAAATTTTATCACAACTGGTTGATCAAAGGGTTTAAGAAGGCTAAACCCTCATACCTTCTCGATTATCTTGCGCATTATCAGGGAGCGCATATCGTACAGGAGTTTGGAATGAATGCGGAGGTTATTGTTATTTCTAATGCTTGCGCATCCGGGACAAATGCTATCGGCTATGCCTTTGACAGAATTCGCACTGGAGATGTAAAATTAGCATTTGCAGCCGGATACGATACAATGTGTGAATTTACCTTTGCAGGGTTTAATTCTCTAATGGCTGTTACCCCGGATCTATGCAGGCCTTTTGATAGCAATCGCAATGGGTTGGTTCTTGGTGAAGGTGTTGGAGTTCTTGTTATGGAGGAATGGAAACATGCCTTGGCCAGAAACGCTAAAATTGTTGGTGAAATTGTAGGCTATGGAGAGTCTTCAGATGCATTTCATATTACAAAACCCAACCCGAATGGAGAAGGCGCTGCCTTTGCTATGGAGAAGGCATTAGAAGACGCAAAGATCAAACCAAGAGATATTGAGTATATCAATGCTCATGGCACTGGCACTTTGTATAATGATGTGGCTGAAGCAAAGGCAATTAATAAAATTTTTGGCTCTCTTGCTAACCAAATCCCGGTTAGCTCGACTAAACCCATGATAGGCCATCTCCTTGGAGGCGCTGGCTCTGTTGAGGCAATTACAACCCTCCTTTCTATGAATAATGGTTTTCTCCCCGTTAATCTGAATTGTGATGCATTAGACCCTGAATGTAATATAAATCTTATTACTTGCCCCACTCAAAGAAATATAAAAACAGCCATATCAAACTCATTTGGTTTTGGTGGAGCCAATGCAACGATAGTGTTGCAAAAATATGAGAGATAGTTTCTGTTATCCCCATTGCAATTTAGTTTTTGGAATTTTGGGAATTGAGTTTGACTAAGGTTTAGGTTTTCCGATTGAACCCCGTTAGAGATAGTAAGCCACCCAAAATAGTTTTAAAAATAGGCACATTATTTTAGCATGCCTTTCCGTAATCTCTAACGGGGTGAACAAAACCGCAGGTTTAGTAAGCCTAAATTGAGGATTTTGTGATAGAGATAAATTTTAAGATTAGGTGAAATCAAATTACAAAAACCGAAACCTTTATAAGGGTGGGTATAAAATTAATATTGATCCAGGAAATGGAATTTCAGTTAATTTGAAAGAAGTTTCGAATTTAGGCAAATAAAATATTTGTTAGTGAAAATCTGTGGATGAATAATTGTCCTTTATTTATGTATTATAATAATTTCCTATGTGGTGGCGGAGAAATGTAATGTTAGACCCTCCTGTAATTACTGGATTAGGTGTTGTGAGTTCTATTGGACATGGGAAAGAAGCATTTTGGAAAGGTTTGATTGAAAAAAACTCAGGTATAAAGCAGATAAGTAAATTTGATACTTCCCCTTATCCTTATCACAACGCAGCTGAAATTAATGATTTTTCGTTGGAAGATTTTTTATCTGACAGGAGTTTTAGAAGAGCTGCTGATTCAACCAAATATGCAATTGGAGCAGTTTCCCTTGCTTTAAAAGACGCTGGGTTAATGAATTTTGAATCCAAGAGGACCTCCCTGGTAGTAGGAACAACCCATGGCGCTATGAACATGAGCCGCGAGTTTTACAGGAACCTTACAAGGGGAAACGAAGCTAGTCCCATGCTTTTTGTTGATTCTGTCCTGAATGCTTCTGCCGGAAATATCTCTTTATGCTTTGGAATTAAAGGTGGAAGTCAGACACTTGTTGGTGGAGCTCCTACTGGTATCAGAGCTATTGGCCTTGCCGTAGACATGCTAATGTGTGGAAGATCCGATTCAGTTATTGTGGTCGGATCGGAAGAGCTTGATGAGGTCATTCAAAATAGTTATTCACGGTTTGGGAATTTGTGCTCAGGTAAAGCTAATGAGAATGAGTGGAATCCTTTTAACGTGAACAGAAAAGGGTTTGTGATAGGCGAAGGAGCTGGAGCCCTTGTCCTTGAGCGAAAAAGAGATGCCACAAAAAGGATGGCAAGGATATATGCTGAGATAGGTGGATGCTATGGAGGTTTTTCCCTAAATGGACAAAAGGATGCTTTGGCTGTGGCAATGGTTAAATCTCTTGCAAAAGGGAAGCTTGCGCTTGATTCTATAAATTATTTATCCAGTGGTTCTAATGGTTGCTCTCAAGACTTTATTGAAACTTTAGCAATAAAAACGCTTTATAATAAAAGACGTATGGTTCCTTTTATTGGAAACATAAGACCCAATATTGGAGAAATGTTTTCTGCCACTACTATCCTTCAAGTTGTTTATTCTAGCCTAATTCTACAAAAAGGCATTGTGCCCCAAAACATTAACTTGTCCAAAATACACCCTGACTGGCAGGGCTTACCAATTTCTGGCAAGACGATAGAGTTCCCAATCAAAGCTGTGATGGTAAACTCCATAGGGATAGAAGGTTCTTGCGCTTCAATGGTTATAAAGAAAACAGAGGAATAAATTGTCTGCAACTAATATAGATAACATTTTTCAAGATATTGATATTTTGAAGGACTTTGTCGTTCCGAAGTTGCTTATTAGAAGAGTTGTAAAGCTTGTTGAAGAAGAAGAAATTTTAAGGCTGATAAGGAAATTAGGACCGTTTAACCTTGATGAGGTATGCAGCATCTTTAGAAAGAAATTAGGGTATGTGCTTAACGAGCCTGTTCGTAAAAGAATGGTAATGAATCTCTTGAATATTCTTGTTGAGGCAGGCTTTCTTAAGAAAAGTGATAACAACAGATACCACTTAAATAATGATAAAGAAGTCACTCTGCCTGTGGCTGATATTGCAGGTGTTGCAAAATTAAAGAAAATTTTTAATGATGAAATTTCTTTTTATAATAATTGTATTGATTACACTGGCAGGTTTTTAAGGGGGGCGCCTCCTCTTTATGGTTTTGATTCCCAATATAGTAAGATATGGGAAGCCTTTCTTGGAAATTATGCCTTTAGTGTGGCGAGGATGGTTCTTTTACAATCTCTGCGAATTGAAGACAAAGCCACCTTTCAGATCCTTGATCTTTGTTATGGAACGGGACAAGGCCTTGAGCTTATTTATAAGCTATATCCAAAAACAAGAATTACTGCCATAGACTTTACTGATATATTTCAAAAACAAGCGCGCCAAAAGATTGAATTGCTTCAAAGAGAAAATAGTACTCAGAAAACGGTGGGTTTCCCTGTAAAATGGGTTCCTTCAACTGAATGGAAGGGTTTCGGTGATAGACTTCCTTTTAGGGAAAAAACCTTTGATGTCGTTTTTTTTGCTTGTGCGGATCCATATATCCCATCATATCTTAGAGAGGAAGTGTATAGGGACATCAGCCGAATACTTAAACCTGGAGGAGGACTGGGAGTCATGACAAGGAGCTATCCTGGCCCGGAAAACAAGTATATCACTAACAATTGGGCGAAAATGGCTATTTATCTCCATGATTTTGCGGAAGGAGTATGTGCAAATTGGCATGGTTTCTATGAAGTTGAAGAAAATTTAAAAATGTTCAAGCGATTAGGTTATTTGCCAAGATCTCCTTTTTCAAATCGATTCTCTTTATTGGACTATGCTCTTTGGGGGTTGGAAAAACCATCCAATGGGTAAAACAGTGGTAATAACAGGGATCGGGGTTGTCTCTCCTTTTGAATCAGGGAGAGGCATTGATATCTTTTGGGATAAAGCCTTGAAGGGGGAATGCAGGATACAGAAAATATCTTTTTTTAATGTAGATAAATATGTTTCCAAAGTAGGGGCAGAAGTAAGAGGTTTTGATAACCAGAAAGGACCCAATAATAAATGGATTCAAATAGCGACGGTTGCTTTTGAAAATGCGTTGAAAGACGCATCGTTGAAATTAAATAATGGGGTCGGCTTATCAGTTGGAACGATTCTTGGGGGGATATTAATTGGAGAAAAGCATTGGCGGAATTCTACAGGGTCTCAAAGGTTTAGGCTCCCGAAAGAATATCAGCTATCTTCAGGAACTGATTATTTTGTAGAAAAATATGGTATTAAAGGTCCCTCTGTTACTGTATCAACGGCTTGTGCTTCTGGGACCGATGCTATCGGTATAGCTTATAGAAAGATAATGTCAGGAAAGGCTAATGCAATGATTGCCGGAGGGGTGGATGTTATTAATGAGTTTGCCTTCAGTGGTTTCAATATCCTTCAGGCTATAACTAGGGAAAAGGTAAGACCCTTTGATAAAAAAAGAGATGGCCTCGCTCCAGGAGAAGGGGCAGGCTTTGTCGTCTTGGAAAAGAAAGATAGCGCTATTAAACGCAAGGTTAAGATCTATGGTGAGATATTGGGTTATGCATCTAGAGGAGACGCTCATCACCTGACTGCTCCGGACCAGAAAGGGAGAGGTCTCTCTAACGCAATTTCAGCTTCCTTAAGGGAATCTGGATTAGCGCCATCTCAAGTGGATTATATAAACGCGCATGGAACAGGGACAGTATATAATGACCTCATGGAGACAAAAGCCATAAAGCATGCCTTTGGGAAACACGCGTACCATACAC
>Ga0255058_10001600_pt1 | contig 12733 bp, 19 predicted proteins | sample Cases_109_9_MG_FD_188637 | JGI IMG/M metagenome (GOLD analysis project Ga0255058, IMG submission 188637) | Seawater microbial communities from Amundsen Gulf, Northwest Territories, Canada - Cases_109_9 | ecosystem: Environmental > Aquatic > Marine > Gulf | place: Canada: Northwest Territories... | reverse complement strand
TGAACAACGTATCAGAGCGTGAGATAGAGCGTATAATGGAACGCCTTGTTGGCAATCTTGAAGAACGCTCACGTCCCGGCTTCACCAAGAGCCGCAACGACATCGACATGGAAATTGCCATCCCGAACTCACAAGGTCTCGACCTCAAGATCGTTGACCTCTTAGATCAGGACATGCACCGCAGTTGGCAGCGCTACACTCGACAGTTGTCGGGTGCCGCAGCCCTCGCGCGTGTAGGCATAACGAACCAAGCCCAGCGTAAGGTGGTCATTGAGAGCATCCGGGCTGAGCAGCGGTCACTCGGGGAAATCCCCGTAGAGGCTGACAAGCTGCAAGCGATGTTCAGCCACTTCAACGGCGGACCCGTTTACGGCTTTGCCAACGGAGTGACGAACAAGGGCCTTGAGCCCGTCATCGCACTCAGCAAGCGTATCACGAACCTCGGGCTCTTAGAGAAGCTCGGCGTCACGCAGCTTGGAGAAAGCCTAGTGACCATTGCCCAAGTAGGGATGGTCAACTGGTACAGGCGCGGGCCGCTGGCCCTCTGGGACAAACAGATGCGTGCTGCTAACGACGCTCTCCGCAAGGAAGTGGCGTATGTTGTTGGTGACATCGGCTGGGATGAACGCTACTATGCTGAGTGGCTTGACCTTGACGACATCAGTATGCAGGACAGGTCTGCTTGGATTAAGAAGGTCAGTGCCATCTCGTCCAACGCCTCCTTTGTACAGGCGTACACGTCTGCTTTCAACACCGTTCGGAAGTACCAGCAGCGCGTTGCTGTGCTCGGTATGGTCGATAAGGTGATGCGGACAGTGCGGTCAGGTGACACGGCAGACTTGCTACGTCGCTTCGAGGATGACTTCGGTTTAGGCATCGAAGAGATCAACGAGTTCGAGCGTATGATCTCGAACGGCACAATCGAGTTCGATCCGACACACGGTTACGTCAACCGTCTCAACATCGACCAGTGGGACCCCGATCTCGCTGACACCTTCGGAGCAGCCATGGTCCGCAACATGAACCAAGTCGTGCAAAAGAGCATGGCTGGCGAGCAAGACGCATGGATGCACACGGGCTGGGGCTCGATGATGACGCACCTGAAGACCTTTCCGATGGCAGCGTTCCAGAAGCAGTTCATGCGGAACGCACGCCACATGGACATGCAGGCTGTGTCGTATGCGTTGACTGGTATGTCCTCCGCATTCATTGCGATCCACGTTCGCGATGCTCTCGACGGAAGAGACCGTAGCACATGGGATCGCGCGAAGGCGGCGTTCGACTACAACAACATGACCTCGTGGATGGGAACCGCATGGGACCCGACTATGAGCATGATGGGCTTCGACGACCTTCGGCTGAACCCGTATGGCCAGCACGCCAGCTTGGTGCCTCCGGTGATAACGCAACTCAACTCTTTGATGCGCGCACCGGGAGCTATTCCTAAGTGGCTGACCGGCAACGCGGATTACTATGACCTACAGGCAGTCAAGACGCTGCCGTTCGCAGGCTCGTATATCTTCAGTCGTCTGTTCACAAAGCAGGCGCAGGACTGGATCAACAATGGCGGAAGTCACACGAAGCCCATTGATGTTCCCAAGGAGAACCGCGCAGCAGAACAGGCGCGTCTCGAAAAGAAGACCGGCGTCAAGTTCGACGGTAGTCTGAAGAACACGCTCACCCTGTTAGAAGCGGGTGGGTACTTCGGCAAAGTAGAGGCCCGCGTGTCTCAACGACCTAGTGCAGCGCGCATTGCGCATGACGCAAAACGTCCATCGCATGACGCTACTGTAGATCAGGTTTTCAAAGACCTATTACAATAAGAAACGTGGGGCAGTGCAATCCAGCACTGTCCCCCACAGCATAGGAGGCAGCAATGCCATTGACCACAAACAGCTTCACCTATGCCGGTGGGGCCCAGACCTTCACGATCTCTCTCGGCCTGGGATACGACGAAGCCACGGACATCACCGTTCACGTCACCGGGGAACTGGATGGCGGCGGTGCACAGATTTACAGGACCTTCACCTTCGACAGCACGAATGTTGTCCGGGTGACAGAGAGCCTCGACGTTGACGATGTAGTTGTCGTGCAACGCACAGTTTCACAGACCACTCAGAAGGTGGACTTCGAGAACGGCGGCGACGTTACGCCCCGGAACATTCAACTGCAGTACCGACACATCTTCCAATTGTCGCAGGAGTTCCTCGACGGACGTGTAGGACTGCTTAACCCCACAGTGGACGCAGCGGCAGCTTCAGTATCAGCAGCCGCCGCAGCCGTGTCAGAAGCCGCCGCAGCCGTGTCAGAAGCCGCCGCAGCCGTATCTGCCGCAAGCATTGACGTGGCCAAACTTGCTGGTATCGAGACAGCGGCTACGGCTGACCAGACTGGTGCCGAAATCAAGACCGCTTACGAAGCGGAAGCAAACGCTTACACAGACACCAAGAACACCAAACTAGGAAACATCGAGACAGCGGCAGACGTTACCGACGCGACCAACGTGGCCGCAGCCGGCGCGCAGATGCTCGCTGAAACCACAACCGCCCAGTTCCTCGACAACACCGCCGACAAACTGCTATCCACCGATCAGGTATGGGCAGCAGGGGCGGAAGTCACTCTGACCGACGAAGCCACGATCACCGTGGACCTGGACACCTTCATCAATGCGAAGGTCACGCTTACGGCGAACCGCGCACTCGGCAACCCGACGAACGAGAAAGTTGGGCAGTCCGGGTATATCAGGGTCATACAGGACGCGGGTGGAACTAACACCCTCTCCTATGGAACCGACTGGGAGTTCGCTGGCGGCACAGCCCCCGTGCTCACAGTCACCGGCGATGCCCAAGACATCCTGCACTATGTAGTGCTCGCGGCAGATCGCATCCTTGCAACCCTAACATCGGACATAAGCTGATGCTCATCAGAACAGACACGCTTGTCCCATGGACGGGCGAGCCCCTTAATGGGATCAAGCATCCCAAGAACATTGAAGTTATGTGGATTGTCGAAGAACTGGCCGCAGTCGGCCTAGTCAAAGCAATACCATTTGTTGTCCCCGGAGGTTGGCGCTCTACCGGCGCGACTACATGGGACGCCAACGGCGTAGCGACCCGCCCCATTGAGATCATCCCTCCGCCCACCCCCGAAGAGATCGAAGCTCTCCGCCTCCACAGGCTAGACGCTGTCTTCGGTTCAGAAGCGGTTATCAAACTGCTGTACTACCTCGGTGCGGAGCAAGGCATGTTCAACGGTCTTGACGATATGCGGGCCTGGGTTGAAGCCAAAGCACCACCACCCGCTACAGGCGGAGGGCCACCCGCATGAGTATCCTCCCCGGCTTAGCTAGCTCAATAGGCTTCGGCGCGGCGGGTGATCCGACTACTCGCTACGTGGGTACAGCAGTAGACACCGTCAATCGGACCATCTACACTTTTTCCGATCAGGACATTGGTACAGCAAAGGTAAACAGGATGGTCGTTGTGGGCGCCTTTGGCAACCGCCTCACTGGTACGCCTTCGCAAATAACTAGCATAACAGTCGGCGGTAACACCGCTACCAATGCGGCAAGCCGAACTAACGACGCCGTGATCGTTAATCTACGTCATGTAGCCATGGATGCTAACGACACAGCGGACATCGTTGTGACGTTTGGGCAAGATCAGAAGCAGTGCACCATTGTTGTGTTCGCTGTGTACGGGCTTGCCAGTCACACGAAGGAATCAGCAGGCTTTGACGATGCTAACAAACCTCTCACCGGTACACTGACTACGACCGTAGGGGCCACCACCATCGCCCTCGCAACGTGCTCGGCCACTAGTAGGACCTGGACGAGTTCCGGCGACGGTCAACTAGCAGAAGTGTTCGACGCGGCTATGGAGGCCCAGAGCGGCGGCGCGTTTTTGTCTTTAAGCGCAGAGGATACTTCTATGGACATCAACATAACCTACAGTGGCACTAACGTATTTGAAGCTGGTGTATGGTCAACTTGGAATTGAGGACTGCATAATGACCGAACACATAGCTACGACAGACGGAATACACAGGGTCCTCGGCAGGATTGAAGGCAAGATCGACGGTATAGACGAGCGCTTGAAGTCAGGCTCTCGCCGTATGGAGAAACTTGAAGACCGTGTCGGCGCGAACGAGAACCGCGTGTGGCGCATGGTCGGAGCCACCGGCGTAATTAGCGCCATGACCGTAATCGGACTACGTCTATTACCGTGGTCCAAACTGATAGGATAGACACTATATGGCATTTGATCCGAGTGGTACTCCTTATCCACTCTCCCCCCCGCTGAGATATATTGGACACGATCTCGATGGTTTAGTCGTATCCAACAAGAGGATTGAGAGCCCCAATGTTGGTGTAAACTATGAATGTCTTCATATCGAAGACGTTGACGATGTTCATGTGAACAATCTTGACTGTTTCAACTTCCCGAAGCAGGCCGTTCGTTTGTTTGGAGTTAACGGCGCTCTGCTGAACAACATTCGCGGTGACGCCAACAAGAACGACATCGGCAACTTCTGTATGAACTTGCTAGTTGGTCAGGACTGGGAGCGAAACCACTGCTACAATGTCTCAGTCACCAACTCGACGTTTATGAACGCTCGGGCCTTCAGGTACGAGGGCGGCTTCCAAAACGCTGACCTCATTGTGTTCGAGGGCAACCAAGGCAACGTCCTTGATCCTGATGCCCCCAACATGCTGCTTGAGAACATCCTTTGCTATTCTGCAGAGGACAGTTGCATTGACACGAAAACCAACATCATCGTCCGCAACGCCGTACTTGATGCCGGCTGGAAGTCAGGCATAAAAGTCTGGTATGGAACTACCGTCACACTCATCAATGTCACAATCAAGAACTGTGGTGCTGCTCTTAGGATCATTGGCGGCAAACCTCCTAGCATGGTTAACGCCAGCGCGCCGCATGTCGGTAGGCAGGGTGTTGTGAAATACTTCAACCTGACCATGACTGGCAACAACACAGATGTTCATCTGCAAAGGCACGGTGCCGCAGGTGCACCTATTCCCACAATGGAAGAGGGGTTTATTGAACTGGCGGAAGACCCCTATCCCAACGGGTTGCCTCACTACTCGCCGGGCGGCATCATAATGCCCCCTGTTCCTCCGCCTCCCCCACCCCCACCCCCGGAGCCCCCTATGCCAAATATCGATCCAACCGATGACGGCTACGCAATCGTCGGAGTAGAAAGCTGGGTGAAAAGTGATGGCACGGAAATGTTCTTTCCGGTCACATTCACCGAACCTATGGACTTGGCTTATGGCCACCCAAAGGATAGTCCGTACTGGACTGGTAACTACGCCTACTTGGCGAACGTCCCTGCTGGAGAGTTCATGTTCATGAACGCAGTCTTCGGCGGCGACCCCGACCCCGGACACCAAAAGACCGGCTTTGCCAAACCGACTGCGGTCGTTGAACCTCCGGTTGAGACCGGTCTGACCATCGAACAGATCGCCGAAGTCCAGGTGCTCATCGATGATAAGTTCAACGAAGCTCGATGGACAACCACGCTGGTCTAAACACTAGACCGCCCGCAACCAAACGCCTCTTCGGTATTGAAGCTGCGTACAATATCGCTGACCGCATGAAGGTCGTGACTGGTTGCGGGATATGTGGCAACGATGATTTAATCGCGTCAGAACTAGAGTGGTATGACAACAAGTTATGCAAGCTGTCCACCGTGGACGCTGTGCTGCTTACACCATATCGCGAAGTTCTGACGCGGTTTACAGTCGTGTGCCTTAACTGTGTACAAGCTGTGCGCAACGTAGAAATTCCAGCCATAGGGAGGACCTAGATGGCAACCAAAGCTGCAACAGAGATCGCCCTTGGCAACTTGCACGCGCAGATCGCTCGTGTATTCAAGAAGGTCCTTGAGACCTATGAGAAGCGCCTTGATGTACTAGAGAACCTCAACACCGAGGAACTCACCGAAGAAGTCCTCGGCCTGCTGATGTCGGCAGATCACATGCCGAACCCCGCCATGCTGGCGGCAGTGACGAAGTTCCTTCGCGACAACACTATATCCTTCGACACTCAGGAGATTGATATGCTGTCTGCCACAGAGGAACGCCTCGCGCTACGCAAAGAGAAGCGCGGCGACTTCAAGAAGCTGACTAATCTCGCACTCGTGGCGCCCCTAGATGGATAGGACATTCAGCGAAGGGGAACGCTGGTCGGACCTCAAGCTCCTACAGTCGGAGTACAAAGAGTTCGGCACGTTCCTCTTCGATGTGATCGAGGGCCTCATGGGCTTCGACTGCACAGCCCTGCAACTAGACATCGCAGCCTACCTTGAGCACGGACCCCAGTACCGGATGATCCAAGCTCAGCGGGGGCAAGCCAAGACCACGATCACCGCCGCCTACGCAGTGTGGCGCCTGATCCAAGACCCAACTACCCGCGTGCTCATCGTGTCTTCAGGACTGGATATGTCCTCGGAGATCAGTGGCTGGATCATCCAGATCATCATGGGCATGGAGGAACTCGAATGCCTGCAGCCCGACAGGGCCAATGGCGACCGCAGTTCCGTCAAGGCATTCGACATTCACTGGGAACTCAAAGGCCCGGAGAAGTCGCCTTCCGTTGCCTGCATGGGCATTAAGTCCAACATGCAGGGCAAGCGCGCGGACCTGCTCATCGCAGATGACATCGAGAGTAGCACGAACTCAGCGACTGCTGTGCAGCGCGCAAGGCTGACACACCTTAGCCGAGATTTCATATCCATCTGTATGACAGGAGAGATCATTTATTTGGGAACCCCGCAGTCCATCGACAGCATATACAATAGCCTCTATAGCAGAGGGTATGCTATTCGCATCTGGCCTGGTCGGTATCCCACCGAGAAAGAACAAGAGAACTACGGCGAGCATCTAGCGCCTATCATCCTCGCCCGCATGAAGGCTAACCCTGCCTTACGGACAGGCGGCGGCCCTCTCGGCGACAGTGGGCAGGCGACAGACCCAGTGCTGCTACCGGAGAAGGTCCTAATCGACAAAGAGATCGACCAAGGACCTGCGTACTTCAAGCTGCAGCACATGCTCGATACCCGCATGTCCGACGCCGAGCGCTTCCCGCTCAAGGCTGAGAAGATCATATTCATGCGCGTCAACGAGCACCGTGGGCCTCTCCAGATTAACTTCCAGCCGTCACCAGACAACCGGATAATCACCCCGAGCGACTGGCCGATCACGCAGCCGTACTATCAAGCTACGAGCTTCGGCGAAGAGTTCGCGGACTGGACGGCATCGGTCATGTACGTTGATCCCGCAGGTGGCGGTAAGAACGGCGATGAGACTGCCTATGCGATCACCAAGCTGCTCGCCGGGCGCATTGCCCTCGTGGCAGTCGGCGGCGTCAAAGGTGGCTTAGACCTCGATGCCCTGAACGGGCTCACGGACGTAGCAGTCGAATGGAAGCCGAACGTAATCAAAGTCGAGAAGAACTTCGGCAACGGCGCTCTCGCGAGTGTCTGGACACCGCTACTTCTTCGCCGGCACAAGTGCGTGATCGAAGATGTTTGGGAGACCGGACAGAAAGAGCTTCGCATTATTGACACCCTTGAGCCGATCATCGGCGCAGGGAAACTTCTCGTGGACCTCGACCTCCTAGAAGAGGACTGGGAAACCACCCGACATTACCCTGCAGCTATGCGTCCCACCTACAGCCTCTGGTATCAGCTATCGCGGATCACCAGAGACAAGGGCGCACTCATTCACGATGATAGGCTGGACGCTCTCGCGGGCTCCTGCCGGCACTGGATCGCCGCCCTGAAGGTGGACGAGAAGCGTGCACAGGCTCAGGCACAGAATGCATCTTACAACAAGATGATGCGTGACCCACTAGGCAACGGTCGTACTCCCAAAGCGTGGGAGAACATGAACCGCGTAGGAGGGCTTCGTTCCCCCAACGCTTTCGTCCAGAACCGGCGAAGGTTTTAACCCCACGGATGGAGAGAGACACCATGACAGAAAGATACGAGACCAACGCACGCAAGTTGCCTTGGCCGCAGGACATCGGCGGTATCACCGCCAAGCTCCAGCGAGAAGGTTGCCGGGCGATTGGTCGCATTGGTGGTCAAGACGCTCATTACGAAGTCGTGATGGAAGTTCTGCGCGTACTGGCGAAGCACGCCGAGAGCAAGCTCGCCGCACAGAAAGAACACCTATCTAACCGACGCGACCACGAGGCAGCTAGGACCCTTGCTAAGCAGACTGCCAAGCTAAACGACATCGAACTTCAACGCAGGAATGCTTGCAAAGACATCGAGCACCTCCAGAGGCGCATTCAGCACCTTGACAAGGCCGTCAAACAGGCAACCCCTGTGCACACGGTTAAGGTCCTGCCGGCGCCAGTCGTTACGCCGCCACCTGTTATCAAGCCCGCTGTAGGTCCCCCCGTGGAACCGCCTAAGTCACGGCGCCTAACCCCTGAAGCCTCCAAGCACGGTCTTGGCGCTCCGAGGATGGGATGAGCCGGCCCGCGTGGCTGCGCCAAGCCAGTAAGCACTTAGGGCTCAAAGAGATCAGCGGACCCAGGCATGAACGGAAGATCATCCAGTTTTTCAAGGATGTCGGCCATGCTTGGGTCACGGACGATGAAACTGCGTGGTGCGCGGCTTTCGCTGGCGCCTGTCTTGAACGGGCAGGTATCCGGTCTAGCCGGGCGCTCAACGCACGCTCTTACCTCACGTGGGGCAGGAAGCTGACAACGCCGAAGGTAGGCTGCATCGTAGTCTTCAGTCGGGGGTCGTCCGCGTGGCAGGGGCATGTTGCCTTCTACCTCAGCGAGACAAAACTCAGTGTACGGGTGATCGGCGGGAACCAGTCTAATGCGGTTACAATCGCTAACTACTCGAAGGCGAAACTGCTCGGCTACCGCTGGCCCGATGGCATCGCTAAACCCAAACCACAACCACAGGAGCAAGTAACGATATGGAGCCTTCTACAGAAGTGGTTCCCACGTTTCTTCGGAAACACTGGCGGACAGTAGGCTACTGGGGTTTAACCCTCAACGTAGTCTTCGCACCAGCAGCGTTTATTATCATCCCCGTTTTAGCGCCAAGCGCTAGTCTCGTGCTCGCCTCGCAACACTTTCCCATGATGATGGGAGCTTGGGTTGCAGCCGCCGCCGTCAGGCAGTGGGGCAAGAGTAAGGGAACAGAGTAATGGCCGGGTTCATGTTTATGATCCTCGGCAAGCTGGGCGGGGGCTGGATCAAGTACCTATTGATCGCCCTCGCTATCGGCTTGGCCTTTGCCTACATCCGAAACATGGGCGTGCAATCAGAGCGTGCCCGGTGGGAAGAGGCCATTCGCATCGAGAACATCCGGCAGACCCGGATCAATGACAAGCTGGTGCTGCAGTCCATCGTGGACGCAGACGCCATTGACTTTGAAACCGAACAGATGCGCGCACTTGTGGAGAGAGCACAGAATGAAGCACTTAATGACAGCACTGGCACTTGCCTTGATGCTGGCAGCGTGCAGCGTCTCAACACCGTCCGATAAAGGACCCGTGTTGCGGTTGCCTGACGGACGCCTACTCAAAGAATGCAACAAGCCAGTTGCCTTGCCCGACTACGCACTCAGCCCTAATCAGGTGGAGGCGTACTGGATGCAGGATCGCGCCGCGCTACTAGCGTGCGGCTGGAACAAGAAGGCCATTCAGGACTTCTACCGCAACCGAGACAACCTATTGAGGAACTAATGGCAGACAAGAAGAAGCCGCGTACACTGCCCATGCTTTTCGGCTTCGAGATGGTCGAAGGCCCGAATGGTGAGGCAATCGTCCGCAAGAAGAAGAAGAAGGCGAAGAAGTCGAAGGCCAAGCCCAGTGACGCGCTACGGAAAACGAAGCGCGGTAACTTTGGCGGCGGCGGAGGACTGTAAGATGGGATTTAGCATAGGGGCTAAGAAGTCCAAGCCAAGAAAGGCACCGAACAATCCCGAGCGGTTCAGCACGATGCCGCAGGCAAAGAAGCGGCACAAGTCGCTTCAGAAGAACACGAAGCAAGGCAAGCGGGCCAAGAAGCCTAGCGCCGCACTCCGACAGAGTACTGGCGGCTTAGGCCGGATCAGTGACGCTCTAAAATAAACCCAATACAGGAAACATTCTAATGGCAGTCACATACACCACCGCGTTGAAAGACACGCGTATGCAAGACGTTATCGACGCTATCGACATCGCCGCTGCTGGCTACATTGAGATTGGCACCGCAGGCATGGGCGCTGTGCTCGTCACTATCACACTCGCCACCACCTCTGCTACGAAATCTAGTGGGGTTCTCACGCTAGCCGGTCTGCCGAAGTCCGGCACCGCAACTGGCGCAGGCACAGCAGCCGCTGCGCGTATTCGTACTAGCGCCGCCGCAGACGTGGTCACTGGCTTGACAGTCGGTACTGGCTCCGAGGACATCGTTCTCGACAACGCAGTGATCGCAGTAGACCAAGTTGTCAACGTGACGGCTGGCACGATCACTCACGGATAATCCGCTATGGCCATATCTCTAGTCTTTACAGATGTATGGAACATAGCCAACGATGCTGGCGAGGGCGACGACACTCACAACTTCTCTGCATCGGTCCTAGAGGGTGACTATGTCCATCTATGTGTTGCATCGGACAACTCTCTTTATACAGATGGTGGCATAGCTACTACTGGCTACAACATGATGTGGAGGCCAAATATCTCGGCGCCGGGTCTTTACTTCGCCTTCAAGAAGATGGGCGCTACCCCGGACACTTCAGTCGATATTACCAAAATAGCTGCGAAGCGCCAAGCCATCATTATGAATGTGTTCCGGGGTGCTGACCCTGACGACTTTACAGACGGTTCATGGGGTCAAGCAAACTTCGGTGCAACTACTCGAATTAATCCACCTAGTGTAACTTCTGAGTTCGACAACGCTTGGAACTTTGTTCTTGGCTTTCTGGATGATGACAATTCATCGTCAGGGGCACCTACTGGCTTTACGAACTATGCAGAAATCACTGCTGGTGCGGCTGCTAATGTAAGTTGCTCCATCTTTACCGCTACCAGACTGCAGACAACTGCAGGGGCGTATGACCCACCCGCGTTCCAAACCCATTCATCGGATGCTGCCCGTGGTGTTCATATAGCCATTAAGGTCGAGGCCGCCGATCCTGACATAGGGGCGGAACTCGGCGCAACCGAAGCAACAGACATTGCCGCACTGGTGGGAGATGTTGAAACCGATGCATCCTTCGTCGTAACCGAAGCACAAGACATGGCGGCGATGGCCGGCGACGTGGAGGTTGACGCGGTACTCACGGTATCTGAGGCTAGCGATACATTAGCCTTCGTGGTTGATGTACACGTGGACGCTACCTTTGCCTTAACTGAGGCAACGGACACTGCAGCCATGGTTGCAGATGTACCTGTAGACGCTTCGTTTGTCGTAACTGAGGCTACTGACGTGGCCGCTGTTGTCGGAGATGTCGAGATCGACGTTTCCTTCATAACCACCGAGGCTACGGATGTAGCTGCGGTAGTAGGCGATGTCGAGAACGATGCTTCATTCGTTGCAACCGAGGCAACGGACACTATGGCCTTCACAGGCACTGTCACGGATAGCGAACAAGACGCGGTGCTGGATGCTACCGAAGCAACCGACACCATGAGCTTCACTGCCAGTGGCACGGACGATTCACTACGCGAGGACGCCGACAGGCCCCTCACTCGTGCACTAACTAGCTCCCTTGTGGGGCCACGACAACACTAATAAGGAACATCGAATAATGTCTACAAAACTGATAGATGCGAGTGTCGCTTCCACCGAGGACAGCGCTACTGCATTCGTGACCACCCCCGACCGCGTTGACGGTTTCCGGGTGTTCAAGGTCGTTGTCTCATCGTCTGCTACTATCCTGTTGCAGGGACGGTTCCACGCCGACGATGGCTGGCATACTATAAATACGTACACTGCCACAGGGGCAGAAAGTGTTGCACTGTTCCCGCAGATGCGGACTTCCATGTCAGGCAATGACGGCACAGTGTCGGCCTGGCTCGACGTATAGGAGGGGGCCATGCTCAAGCATGTCGCTTTTCCCCTAATCAAAGACCTAACTGGGCCGCTTGTGTTCAGTGCTGAATTTCCGAACCGCAGCTTCGTTCTAACGGGGCTGTCGGCGGACTTCAATGCACTGTCCAACGCAACCGGCAGTGACGAGTACGCCGACTATCTTGGTGGCACGAACGCCATGAAGCTGGTCGGCGACGGCCTCGGCGCCAATGAGGTCGTTAACGCAATCACGCCTAATACCATTGTGTACGACGCAATCAATATGATCCGGGTCAAGCTCAAGGACGTGCTCAAGACAGCCGCCAAGAGATGGGTACGGATCACTACCGCTAACCTGGATGACGCCGGGAGTATCAGTTTCAACATCACTGACGTTGCAGTCGGCGAGACCGGAGCCATGTACTCTGACGCATCCATCGTGGCCCTTGCGAACGACTGGGTTCAGCTTGAAGTGAAGTTCACGACAGGCGGACCAGACTTCACCGGGAACTGTCGGGTCGATATGGCCGACGCTGATAACGATGGAAACATCGACAACTCTGGCGCCGGCAATGAACTCGGCATCCACGAACTGATTATCACAACAGTCAAATAACTTCCCACGCGCACTGCGCGCATAACCCCGAACTAAGGATATATCCAATGACAACAAGAGTTGTTCT
>Ga0255058_10001597_pt1 | contig 12739 bp, 9 predicted proteins | sample Cases_109_9_MG_FD_188637 | JGI IMG/M metagenome (GOLD analysis project Ga0255058, IMG submission 188637) | Seawater microbial communities from Amundsen Gulf, Northwest Territories, Canada - Cases_109_9 | ecosystem: Environmental > Aquatic > Marine > Gulf | place: Canada: Northwest Territories... | reverse complement strand
CCAATCGTCCGTGGAAAAGAAGGGATGATCGGCGCAAATCGCGATGAGATCGCGCCCGGTAAACGCGCGCGCAAGGCGAACAGCGCCCGAGGTAGCGTCGGAGCCGTCCTTGCAGAACTTCACCATTTCAGCAGAGTCGATCAGCTCGAGAAACTGCTCTGCACAAGCGACCTCAATCTCCGCGGGTCGCGAAAAACTGCTGCCACGTGAGAGTTCAGCGCGCGCCGCTTCAACGACTGCGGGATATGCATGTCCGAGCGTGACGGTGCGATTGCCCATGCCGTATTCAATAAACTCATTGCCATCAGCGTCGACGACATGAGATCCGGCCCCTCTAGCGATGAAGCCCGGTGCTTGAATAGGGTACTGATCATCACCTTTGGAGTATACATGGCTCCCGCCCGGAATAAGCCGGTGGGCGCGCTGCCTCAGTCGCTCAGATTTATTGAATTTCGGAATTCGCTTACTTAATACGTTCACGAGTGATCCTCGATACAGCTTTCAATTGGCCGGCAACGCCATTCTAACGGCCCGCCCCCGTTGCGAATATCAATTCCTAAATGACTATTAGGCGTCCGATCCAGGGTGTTCGACCTGGTGAACGCGCAGCGAGAGTTTGCGCAGATACTAGCCGCAATAACATCCGCGTGGCCCGCGGGCGGTATCGCTTGACAGAGTACGACGTGGCGGCCATCCAACTATTTTGTCTCATCCGGCGCTCGGTTATAGACATCATCGGCACGCACAATGTCATCCTCCCGAAGGTAAGTGCCTATTTGGACCTCGATCAGCTCGAGAGGCACTTTCCCCGGGTTCTCAAGTCGGTGCCAAGCGGTAGCGCTTATGTATTCACTATCACCTTCGCGAACGAGCCTCTCTTCTTTCCCATTTGTGACATTGGCGGTCCCTTGTACGACAACCCAATGCTCCGATCGGTGATGATGCATTTGCATTGAAAGGGTTCCGCCTGGCTTCACGTGCAGTAGCTTTACCTGGAAGCGCAGGCCGATGTTGAGTGTCTCGAAGTAGCCCCATGGGCGATGGTTACGCAGGTGCTGCTCTTGCTCCTTGCGATTTAGGCGTTTGAGCTTCGCGACAATCTTTGAAACCTCTTGGGAGCGGTTTTTGTCGGCGACGAGAAGCGCATCGGGCGTGTCAACGATGACGAGATCCTTCACGCCAATCGTCGAGACAAGGCCGCGCTCGGCGTGAATGTAGCAGCCCGTCGAGTCCTCCAGCATTGTGTCCCCGTTGGTGTAATTGCCGTTTGCGTCGCGCGGTGCGATTTCCCAGAGCGAAGCCCAGGAGCCGACGTCGTTCCAACCGACGTCGATGGGCAGCATCGCTGCCGCAGCCGTCTTCTCCATGACGGCATAGTCGACGGAAATGCTAGGCGAGGTGTTGAAGAATTTGGAATCGAGACGCAGAAATCCGAGATCGTCTTTGGCTTCCCCCAAGGCGCCACGAGCCGCCGAAAGAATACGGGGCTGCAGCTCCGCCAATTCTTCGAGAAACGTGCGGGCATGAAGTACGAAGATCCCGCTGTTCCAATAGTATCCGCCCTCGTCAACATAGCGCTGCGCTGAGGTAGCATCGGGCTTTTCAAAGAATGCGTCGACAGCAAAGGCACGTCCGTCGAATCCCTCGAGCGCGTCGCCCTGGCGAATATAGCCATAACCGGTATGCGGTTCTGTGGGCTTAACGCCAAACAAGACAAGCTTGCCAGAAGCCGCAACGTTTGCAGCGCGCTTGACACTTTCGACAAATCGCGACTCTTCTCGGACCACATGGTCTGACGGCATTACGACCAGAATTGCGTTGGGATTATCGCGCACAGTGGCGAGTGCAGCGACGGCAATTGGGGCGGCCGTGTTGCGTGCAATTGGCTCTAAAATGATCGCCCGAGGTTCAATTTTTGCCCTCTCTATTTCCTCTTTGACGAGGAAGCGGTGGTCCTTGTTGCAAAGAAGGATCGGGGCTGCGAAGCCGGCCTCTTGCTTCAGGCGACTAAGCGCAGCGCCCAGAAACGTGGATCCTTGCCCGCTAAAAAAATTGATGAATTGCTTAGGATACATGGCTCGGGACAACGGCCACAATCGAGTGCCGCTGCCTCCCAATAAAATTACTGGAAAAATTTTGCCAACGTCTTCCAATTCAGCCGCTCCGAAAAACTCAAGATCTAGAGCCAATAACAATAATCGTATAATTAAGCGCTATGCCATCATGTTAATCGGTGAATTTATTTTTTAAGATCCATGATCAAAGGTTAAGCTTTTGTAAGTTTCTCCCGCTGCTTCGGTGAGCTGGAGGACGCGGCCGCATGCGACCGACACTCAACGACTTTATGCATTTGCTATTCGCTTAGTTCACTCTCACATGGGTTGTCGGAGACTATAGTGCAGATTTTGGCGGCGCTTGCCGGCCCTGGTCGGCCTTTGTGTGATTGAAGGTAAGATAACATTGCCGTTCCCACATGGCGCCGGGCCCCACCGTCTCGAAGATGCCCCATCGTTTTACACGAAGCAGAAATATTAGGGTTTCCGCAGGGTGCTAAGGTGGCCCCTACGTTCCTGCCCCGCCCCCTGAAACGCAGTCCAGCTCGTGGTGCGATGGCCCCAGATGAAGCGCGGGGGTCCGGAATTTAACCGCGCGTAGTAGACGTTGCCGTCGAACTCATTTCCCCCAGAAGAGATAATCCAGTAATTCGTATCGCCGGGATTGGCATCGGTTACGCCACCAGCGCATGGTGGGCCATCAAACGTCATTTGGTTCTTATATACTCGGACATTTTGCGTCTTGTACGTGCCTCCATTTTCTTTTTGCCGGCCCTGATCGATCAACATGATGCCGCAACCTCCTGCGCCCACCATCAAACGATTATTTTCGATAAGAACGTCCTCCGACCCCGCGATTTGGATATCGGCACCCCAGAACCAGTCGCTACGGCCGATGCCATTCCGCCGCAGAGTGTTGTTCCTAATCGTAGCCCCATAAGAAATCTCGAAGAATATTCCAGCGTCATGATTTTCTTCAACCCAATTGTCCGTATACACGACGTCCCGGCAATCAATGTCGCACCAGATCCCCGGTCCCACATTGTCATAGACATGATTGGCGTGGAACATAACGAATTGGCTGCGCGCAATCTTAATGCCGCCGGCTTCCCAACCGTAGTCGTACCCATAGATATTGTTGGACCAGACGTCATTACCCTGAATTCTTATATTATTTTTAGTGCCGACGATGCCAGTCTGTCCGTTGTGGTGGACGCTTGAACCCTCGACTATTCCATCGCCCGATACCTCTATACCCGCGCCGCTGTTAAGGCGAACCTCGCAGTTTCGAATGGTCCAGCCACTGCTGCCATGAGCAGCATAGATGGCACCGTGTTGAGCCGGGCTTGCGTATTTCTCGACGGTTAGGTTTTCGATCACAACATTCTTCGCCGGGCCCTTGATTGCGAAATCTACAGCCGTCACTTCGACCTTATGATTGCCGGGGTCATTACCAAGAAACAGACGCCTTGTTTTGTAGTCGATATAAAACCGCCCCGGTGCGACGGCGTCGCGGCTCAGAACCTGCTCAAGAGGCTTGTCGTCAAAGAAAACGGCTTCTGGGATATTGCATTGCGGCGAGGCCTCGGCGCATTTGCCATAGCGGCGGAATAGAGCCGCAGGCCAGACTGCAGTCCAGTGAGAGCGGTCGGGGGCGAAACTATCGAGTACGATAGTACCATTGAGAATCGTTTGGGGTTCGCCAAAAAAACGCTGCCCGTGCTTCGGGCGGATTGTATGCGATCGGTGGACACCGCTCTTTAAACAAATTGTAGCGCCCACTGGTTCGTCGTTTACCACGGTCTGGATTGATTGACCTGGGTTGACTGTCACCGCTCCGGCCGGGCACGGGGTATCCTTCGGCCCCGGCTGGCGGTCTTGATGAGCTGCGAGGCCGCGCGCCGGGCTCATGATGACGATGATGAAGCTAAAGATCGCACATGCGCCCATCCAAGCTCGGCTCTGGAAGGCCGATGGCCCTTCATTAAGCGACCTTTCGTTTGAAGATCTGACCGAAAATTTTGCATTACGGACTCGATTTCGCTGTCCAAACATAAAATAATTTTCCCGCAAGTTAAAAAGGGTACGTGTGAAACCACCTTAGAGGTATGCAAGCGGTACTCTGGCAGCGATGTAAATAACTTTGAGTTTATCCCCGCAACAAACAAAAGAAGTTTTCGGTTAATGCGAGTGATCCCGATTAAGTTAATATTTAATCCTTTCGGCCTGAACACAAACAAGTCGCCAACAAGCTGATGCCCCAGTGCCTTGTCACAGTTAACTGCCATGCGATGAAGAAGGGAGCGTTCTCCGACGAAAGTTTTCGATGATTTGACTGCGGCTCCAATATTCGCAGTCTGAGGCAAATAGATACAGAGTCTTAGGCGGAGGGTTAACCCGAAGGGCAAAGCACAAATTCGTATCCGCTGCCATTTTGCGGACTTAGGCTAAAGACTAATATTTTGATCCAGCCTGCAATATTTTATTGGAGATCTGCATGTACAATGAAAATCATTAAGTCGGATCGGCTCAAGGAGCAGCATATGGTATTTCTGAGCGGCGATCCGGCAGCAAGCTTGTTAAGTATCAACAATGGTATCGTTGCGTAGCAATTATCCAAATTTTTTTGAAAAACGTATCCGCCTACGCAAAACGAGGTAAATTTAGAGAACCGTGCAATCCATCGGCCCCGATTTTGCAATAAATTTGGAAAGCATTTGGAGGCTAGGTTGCATGCGCGTAATTTTCTCGATCGGGCCCGGCGTTCAAAATTGCGTCGGCTTGACGGCTGCGGCGACGGCGCGCGCCGGCTCAGTGCTGCCGCTGAGGTCTCGGTCATGAGATCTGCCTATTCTCTGCCCCGGATTCTCAGCCGAGAGGCATCTATTGCGACGAGTGCCAAGGAACGAGCTGAAGTTAAGTATATAGGCTTCTTTGGTTTATTTGGCGTCGGCAACTTCGGGAACGATGGCTCGCTTGAGGCCATGCTGGAGCTTGTAAGGAAGGAGCGTCCCCTGGCGAAACTTCTGTGTATTTGCAGAATGCCGACAGAGGTCGGCCCAAAGTTCGGCGTCCGCTCGGCGCAGATCAACTCGCGCCCGAAGAGTCAGCTGCTCCAGAGGCTGGATCGCCTCCTAATGTACATCCCCCACGAAATAGCGTCCGTTATCCAAACCGTGCGCCATATTCGCCGATTGGATATCCTTATTGTTCCGGGAACCGGAATACTAGATGATTTCAGCACCGGGCCGCAGGGTATGCCGTATTCGATGTTCAGGTGGTGTTTGCTGGCGCGGATAATGGGCACGAAGGTCGTTCTGGTCAGCATAGGTGCGGGCCCGATCTATCACCCTTTGAGCCGCTGGCTGATGAAAACAGCAGCGCAAATGGCGACATACCGTTCCTATCGTGACAGAATCTCCAAGGATTTCATGAGCAGCATCGGCTTGGATGTCAGAAATGATTGCGTCCGGCCCGACGTTGCGTTCGCACTCCCAGAACCCGCTTTGCTGCGGGAGCCGAGCGCAGAGGGTGAAAAGATTACGGTCGGTATCGGCGTCATGTCCTACAATGGCTGGCGCGGCGACAAGGCCCACAACGAGGCGGTTTATGATGCTTACTTGCGCAAGCTGCAGCGCTTTGTTTGTTGGCTTCTCACTGAAGGGTACGGCGTGCGTATTTTAATGGGCGACGAGGTCGATAGGCGCACGGTAGAAAGACTGTATAGGATGATCGAGACTGCGCATAACGGACCTGTCAGTCCTGCTGTCGTCGCAGAACCGGCACATTCCCTGCACGACGTTATGGCTCAGATTGCTGAGACTGATCTCGTCGTGGCAACACGGTATCATAATGTCGTCTGCGCTCTAAAACTTGGGCGGCCGACACTGTCAATCGGATATGCTGACAAGAACGACGTGCTGCTGGACGAGATGGGGCTCGGCGATTTCTGCCAGCATATCGAGCATTTGGATGTCGATCTTCTCATCCAGCAGTTCCGCAGGCTTGCCGCTGGTCGGAAAATTTATGAGGATAGAATTCGCAAAACTAATTCTGTGTTCGCAGAAAGCTTGCGGAACCAGAATGCTTTGCTGCTAAGCAGGTACTTATAATTAACAGTGGAGTGATTCGCATATGCGGATGCTGCTGCTCCGGCATGAAAAAAACTAGTCTTGAATTGGCCGAGTTTGAAATTGCCGCAAAGGGTCTCCTGCAAAAGAGTTCACGAGAGGCTCCAGCGTCTTTCGGGCATCCGCCAGCTGCGCTCAGGACGCACGGGCGCACCTCGAGCTGCACCCCCCACGGGACCAGAACGAAGTGGGTTCCGCCTGCTTACATTTTGATTTTGTCGTCGAAGCCAAGACCTAGTTCCGTCGACAATGAGCGGCAGCCGTTTTGGGTGAAGTCTGCCCCGCCTCGCGCGTACTCCTCTGTTTACTGCGCGATTGCGGAGAGGTTTAACAGCCCAAACACTAGGACAAGCGGTGGCGGATTTGCCGGTTAGCGAAGAGCGTTTTGCCCTGAGCGAAAGCACTACTCTGTCTCCCCGAGATTGGCACTGAAATGAACGGAATTCGACGCGCCCTCGTCCTGAGCACTTCAGAGCGCTACTTCACTATTGGTGCCAATTTTTTCACGCTGGCCATTGTCTCGCGACTACTAACGCCCGCGGAGATCGGTGTCTCCGTGCTCGGGATGGCGATATCGATGCTGGTGCTCACCGTCCGCGAGTTTGCGACGCCGATTTTCTTAATTCAGCGGAAGGAACTGCAACTGCAAGACGTTCGGACCACGGTCACCGTTCTCATGATGGTGACGGCGGCGATCTCGTTGCTAATCATGGTATCGGCTCGCGGCCTAGCGGTTTTTTATGAGGAGCCCGGGCTGGCACCATACCTCCGCGTTCTCTCGGTGTGGATGCTGATTCAAATCATTAGTGCTCCTATCACCGCGCTTCTCCGCCGCGAAATGGCCTTCGGAAAGCTCGCCGTCGTCAATATGACCGGCGCGGCTTTATGCACTGGACTTACAATCGCATTAGCCATGCATGGCTTCAGCTATATGAGTTTTGCCTGGAGTTTGCTTGCGTCGGAGACCGTTGTTGCGTGCATGTGTCTCTTCATTTGGCCGGACCGATCGATCTTCAAGCCAAGTCTAGGCGTATGGCGAAGCATGGTAAAGTTCAGCGGTTACAATGGGACCAATGTGCTGTTGTATAAGATTTATGAGTCGCTGCCCTACCTTGCGCTCGGGCATACACTCCCAACCGAAGGAGTCGCCCTTTATAACCGCGCTTTTCAAATATCCCTGCTGCCCGAAAAGATGATTTTAGGGGGTGCGATGAATGTTTTATTGTCCGCTTTCTCGGCTGAAGTTCGCAACGGGCGCGGGCTACGTGACCCTTATTTACGTTCCATCGAGATCATTACTGCAATACTATGGCCAGCCTTAGTCTTGATTGTGATCCTCGCCGAACCGATTGTCCGCATCGTGCTTGGCGATCAATGGCTTGGTTCAGTGCCGCTTGTTCGTATTATGGCTATTGCCTCTCTATTTTCCTTCTCGGCGGAGCTGAATTATCCCGTCCTTATCGCCCTTGGGGCAATGCGCGACCTTCTCTGGCGCAGCCTTATCGCGTGGCCAATTTCGGCAGTGGTCATAACTTGCGCAGCCTACTTTGGCCTTAAAGCCGCTGCGCTCTCTTGGCTTGTAACGGTGCCGTTTCAAGCCTACATCTCCATCTATTTCGTTCGGCGGAACGTGGACGTTGCGTGGAGTGATATACTCTTTTCCTTGAGGAAGGGGGTTGCTTTGGCGATGTGCAGCGCCGTAGGACCACTGTCGGTCGTGATCTTTATGGAAGGGCCGCTTGATTTATCCATCGGTGCTACCATCGGCGTCATCGCCCTTGGCCTGATCGGTTGGTGCGCGGGGCTTCGGCTCACGATGCATCCGCTGTTGCGGGAAATTGAAGACGTGGTGAGCAAGCTCCTCGACTCGCTTCTATCGGCAAGTAAACGCTTCCAAACTTTGCGTTGGTAGAAGCAGCACCGTAACGTGCTGCACGATGTGCGATAGAATGAATGGGGACTTAACTGTCGCAGAGTTTATTTCGCACGTGATTCGTGTTGCGCTGAGGTATTCTCGACCTGCTTATGGCCTGCTCCCCTGAACCGAATTGTAACTTAGAAACCGGCATCACTTTGTGGGGCAGGTCTAGGTGCAGGTTTCGGATCACTCCTTAATGGAAGGGTAGATCGAGCACTTATGAAAAAATGTCTCGGTAAATTGGGCTTGTTGTCAGAGCCGATGTGCCCCGGCCCGCCACTCGTCATGAACTGGAAGGCCGATCGGAAGATCGCGCCATTAGCTATCGTGTTTCTACTATATCCTGATGCTCGCGCGGCTGGGCACGGTAGATCATCACCGCGCCCAGACCGAAGCCGAACAGACACCAGTACCAGATGCCCTGCATGGGTCCCTCTAACGCCACATCGAACTGTGCGTTGATGATAACGGCCAGCACATAGCAGAAGACAAACAAGAACAGGTTCGCCCAATCGGTGTTCCCGTGACGCCGGGCATGGAGCATCGCCTTCAGGACCAACAACAACCATGCAGTCGACAATAGAATCCAGAGCACAAGGCCCGGTACACCAGCACGCCCCAGTACGCTTATAGTCGCATTATGCGGACTTCTGTTCATGGGTCGGACTTCGCCCGGTGCTTGCCAACCGAATCCGTGCGCGAAGGCTAAGTTTGCCCCGAAGCCTCGACCAGTCCAGAAGTACTCGCCAAAAATCGTCTCGTCTATAACGATCGTCCACCAATTCAGACGCCAGCGCGCAGTGCCCTCACCCGAACCACTGCCTTGACCGAAGAGGCTTGCAAAGTTGTCTACGATCTGTGTCGGTGTGACGGTGCGGGAATCTGAGTCACGGATCGCGTAATCGGTTCTTTCTGTGAAGCTTATCTCAATGGAGTAGGCAACTGAGAACAAGAATCCGGCGCCGATTGCGATAACGATCAATTTTCGCCAGTGCCCAAGCATTACGGCAGCAAAACAGATAGGCAAAATCGCCGCAAACATTGCTCCGCGGCTGAGCGCCGACACCATCACAAGCACAGCGACGAGCGCCAGAACCCATACGAGCGTCGTCTTACGAAAACCGGCCATGGCGAAAACAGCAGCGCCGGCCAGATGAGTGGCAACCTCGCCGGCACGCAGCTGGAGCATGGGCACGCCGATATGCCCTGGCATGAATGGGATATAGTCTTTCAGGAAATGCGAAGCGGGTGCCAGGATCGGCATGGAAAAAATGAAGATTCCCGTGAAAACCAAATAGCCCCGCATTATCGTCCGGATTCGGCGGGGGTCCTGCAGCAACACAGCGATCACGATGAACGCGAAGATGCCATACATAACAATGACGCTGTCGCGCGCCGCGTCGAAGCCGTATTCGCGGATGTAAGGCACCGTTCGCAGTAACACCCACGCCATCGTCACGGTGAGCAGCACGGCGGGCAAAGTCGCCAACGAAGCAAATAGGCATCCGCTGCGAAGAAAGACAACGATGCCGAGCAACAACCCCATTTCACCGATGAACAGCGGGGGAGCTCCGATATAGGCGAACCCTTTGCCGATCACTGCGTAGCCGAGGAGAACGCCGCCGAGCAGCATCAGATACGCGTCGCCCGCGGCGCGGGACGTGGCGTGGGCGGGGATTACATAGTCGGACATGGATAACTCGCCACGCAACCTTAAGGATTGTGGTCACTGCCCGCGTCGCGCGCGAAGCGGGACCTTGACGCTTACACTTCGCTCAGGCCAGCCCGAGCCGGTTCCTTGTGTAGCTACCGCTTTGTTCTGAATCGACTATCAGTCTCCACGCAATTAGTTTAACAGCAAGATTCAGGCCTATACTGCAGGGGCCGCAAGATCGTTCATGCGCAACGGCTGTAGCCGAATTGCTGAATGCGATGCGGCGAAAGACATCGGCGGCTGCAGGCGCAACGACCTCGGGATCATGCCAGTTCTAGACGTTGATAGTGGGTGGCGCGTCGTAGGTCTCGCACATCAGTGAGCACGACGCCGTTGATCTGCACATCATAATCGCGCAGCCGTTTGATCGCCGAATTGACCGCTTTTCTCGGCGTTTTATTCCAGCTCGCAGCAAACAGCTTAACATCAGACTCGCGGCCGATGAGAACCGTGTCGACAGGACGCAATATCAGCGGTGACGTGATGAGCACGAGATTGTAGTGTTCCCGCGCCGCGGCAACAAACTGCGATAGAGCCCGCGAGCGAATAGCGAAGCCGTCCTCGCTTGTCTCGCTTTCCCTGGCGCCTTTGATAACAGTCATCCCGTCATCTTTGCTGGCTTCGAAGAAGGCCCGAGCGCGCTCTTCATCGGCCAGGAGGTCGTTGAGCCCGACACGCTCCTTGTCCATGTCATCCTTGCCGCTCGGGGGGGAAGTCGTCGGGCCGACATCAACGAACAGCACTCGCTGACCGGCCGTCGCGATAACCCTGCCGAGGGCTTCCGTAAAGTATGCAACGCCTTCAGGTGGCTCGATCGTCGTGACCAAAGCAACCTTGTTCGAACCTTTACTTCCCTCGATGCCCGCTGCGACCGCAACGGCGCGCAATGCTTCTCTCACGCTCGGTAGCTGCGCTGCATTGGCTGGGTCCTCTTGGCGCGGGATCTGCGGGATCAAGCCAAAACAACGGGCAGAGGCCCGTACAGCTACATCGTCATAGGTCTTAAACCCGTTGTCGCGACGCTCGAGCAAGAATGCGACGCACGTACCGGTTACAAGTCCGAGAAGTGATGCGATGCCTAGTATCGTCTTGCCGGCTGGGCTCGATGGTGTCGTATTGGGTTCGGCGAGAACCATCCAATCGCTGTCGGAGATAGTCGGACCGTCGATCGCGAGTTCGCGCTCTGCATTAGCGAGTTTGGCCTTGGCCTGGGCGAGTTGTGGATGACGCTTGCCGTAGATCGCTGACAGCTTGACAAACTCGTCTTTAGCCACGCGGACGTCCCGGGTCTTGCGATCTTTCTCCTTCGAGCGCAGGTACTCGAATAAAACGGCATTCGCGATGGTCGCGGCCAGCTCCGGGCTCGCTGAAGAGTAATTGACAGAAATGACGTAGGTGCGGCTGTCCGTGCCTATTTCAAGTCGGCTTTGCAATATTGCAACGGCACGCGCGAGCTTTGTGTTTTGGACTGTTTCAGGCAAGAAGATTGATCGCAGCGTGCTTGAGTTGCTGGGTTCCGAAAGATTGGTATCTAGTCCAAGTCTCTTGACGACGGCGTTGGCGATCGCCCGCGATCGAATGCGCTTCGCTTCACTGCTCACAAGGGCGGTGCCGCTAACGCTTGCTGACAAGGACGTTTTCTGAGCCTCCGTCCAGCGCATGTTGGGATACAAGAGAGCCTGCGCAGTGTAAGTTCTCGGAAGCACCGAGACCAGCAATGCGGCCAGAACAATCGCTGTAGCGACGCACGCGAGGATCAGAAACTTCCGCCGCGCAATCGACCGAAGCGCATCGGCTGCTACATCCTCATAGTGGTCCCGGAGACTGGTATCTCCGATGCGAATATTTTCAAACGGAGCGTTCATCATGGGTCTTATTGTTGGGTTTTGCAATAGAGTTAGGCTTCAGGGCGCGGCGCTTTCCGGGCTGGCTGGGGCGGATCCTCTCGCGATTTTCCAGGAGAGGAGAATTTGTCGATCGCCGTCGAGCGTCGCCCGCCGTCGGCGGGCCTTATCATGCGCACGATGATGGTATCGCCCGGCTCAACGCTGGCAGGATCAGCGGCTGAGACCTTTCTCAGCTCGCCCGTGCGGCCGCGCTTCAGGCTGATTTCATAGTTTCGCTGCCAGTCATCGGACTCAAATATCTGCCCGGCCTGTCGCCGGCGTAGCTCGATGGATTCGATTACGGACGGCAAAGCGGCCTCTGCCTCGCTCAACTTCTGACGGGTCTCGGCAAGTTCGCTAGTGATGCGCTCCATTCGCTTGGTGTTCGCCTCCTCAGTTCGAATATCGACTGAGACTAGCTTCTCTTCTAGCGCCGCAATCTCACCTCTCAGCCGAGAGAGCAAACCCCGGGCCTGCGCTAATTGGGTACGTAGCTCCAGTATCCTCGAAACCAGCTTGATCGACGATAATCGTTTTAGCTGGGTCTCGAATATTTGGATTAGCTCCTTCTGGGCGAGAATTTCATCTCTGCGGGCCTCGATTTCCCGCCTGATTGTGGGCTTCTGGTCTCGAAGGAGTTTGAGAAGCCGTTCATGGGCGCGACGCGAAGATTTCAACCGCTGGAGCTCTCGTTCAGCCAATTCGTTTATGTCTAAATGCGACATTATCTTCGGAAGATTGGGCACATCGAAGTACTCCCGGTCATTTTGCTCGGCTTCAATCCGGGCAACGCGTACAAGTTGGGTTGCGTAACCGGGGCTAAGCACACGCAGACGCTCCTCGGCGGCAATAAGATCTGCCATTACCTGACCCCTACCCATCCGAAACCGTTCGGATCCAAAGCCGCCTGCAATCGCGACTGCGTTGAGAACTGTAAGACCGAATTCGAACGGATGTTGGCCCGGGGTACGGACGTCGCCGAGTACAAAGATCGGCCGCAGTTTGCTGATGTTGACCATGACGACCGGCTCCTTCAG
>Ga0255058_10001594_pt1 | contig 12743 bp, 8 predicted proteins | sample Cases_109_9_MG_FD_188637 | JGI IMG/M metagenome (GOLD analysis project Ga0255058, IMG submission 188637) | Seawater microbial communities from Amundsen Gulf, Northwest Territories, Canada - Cases_109_9 | ecosystem: Environmental > Aquatic > Marine > Gulf | place: Canada: Northwest Territories... | reverse complement strand
CGTCTGTGCGCTGGGTGAACGCGGCAGACACGCCTCAGAGCGTGTGGGAAGCGAGTCTGGAACAGCCAGTCGCCAAGAAGCTGGGAGAGGTGGCGAGTAACTTTTCGTGGATGTCGAAAGACGGCCGAGTCGCGTCGCTGCGCCAGGCCACGGATGTCTTCCACTTTGATAGGGTCCAACCGATCACGATTTTCGATTCGGCATCGGGTGATGAGGTGGAAGTTGGGCTTGGGCAGATGCCGTTGGCGTGGCGACCGTGACGCGAGTGCTGATCGCGACGATCGCGCTTGTAGGGGCGCTGTTCGCTGCTCCGTGCGGGGGCGGTGGCGGTGAGCGGACGGGCTCGCCGAGCGGGACGGTGGCTGGGACGGTGACGCCGCGACCGACGGTGACGGCTTCGCCGGGGCCGACGGTGACGGCGAGTCCGCCGCCCATTAGCGAGCCGGTAGAGATCGCGGGCGTGACCCTCTACCCGCAGCAAGCCTGGTATGAAGAAGGCCGCAGTCAGTGCGCGAGTCTGAACCCCGGGGCGCCGTACTTCGGCCCCTCGATTTTCAGCGTGCGGGACGAGGAGTTGCCGCAGCTCGACCTTTCGGGCCGCGATCCAACCGACGTACGGATGTGTAAGCACGGCGGCGTGTCGTCGATCAGCTACGTTCTGGACGACGGGATCGTCCACCTCGTCGTGGGGCCGGCGGAGTGGGCGGTGGCTGTGCCGCTTGAAAGTATCTCCAGCGGCGGCATAAACGGCCGCCCGGCTGTCTTCGTTGCGCCGGAGCAGGTCCACGGTGGCGCTGCGGTGGTGCTGATGGCGACGGAGTTCGGGCTGATCGTCGTTGCGCTGGGCACGACGCTGGGAGAAGTCAAGGCGATAGCGGCGGCGATTGATTCAAATCCGATCTCGATTCCGTTGGGCAAGCCGAGCTTCGAGGGCACGATCAACGGGATCCGGCTCTACAACACGCTGGCCGGCGGCGACCGCGCGGAGGGCTGCGGATATAGCCCTTATGTTGTCGATGATCGTGAGTTCGTGGGTATCGAGGTTCCGGAAGACTCTCCGCTCGCCGTCAGCCCCTCGTTTCTTCCAGATGGCTATTCGATGGATCTCCTCGTGGCGTACGACTGCGGCGGTGGACTTGACCTTGTCGAGGCGTCGTTCTCGGGCGGTGCGCTCGGATTGCATGTGACCCGTGCAACCGGAGAGGCTGCGTGGGCTTTGGTTGGCAGCGAAGACTGGGTCACTGCCGGCACGGTCGCCGGGTTGCCCGCGGTGTTCGTCGTGGCTCCAGAGTGGGTCGAGGAAGAGCAGCGCCCAGTGGTCCTAGTGAAAGAGGCGTTTGGGATTACTGTGGTGGCTGGTCCAGTGTCTCTGGATGACGCGGTACGGGTGGCGGAGGGGCTGAACAGATGAAGGCGTTGGCGATCACGATGTCGATCGCTGGAGTGGCCGCGTTCGTCCTTGCTGCGTGCGGGGGTGGTGGTGAGTCGACGGGCTCGCCAAGCGGGTCTGTGACAGGGACGGCTACCATTTCGCCGGATCGGCCCGAGGTGCTCTCCGAAGTCCCTGTCGGCGTTCTACACGTCGGCGTAGACCGCCATTTCCCTCCCGACGTTGCCATCATCACTCTCCTTGGTTGCACCAACTGTGACGGCCCCGCCTACGGTATCGGCCGCATGTACCGCGACGAACCGGAGGGTGTGGTCGTCGAGGCGCTCATGTGGACGAGTAACACCAACCTAGGCCTCGACGGGCCGGAGAACAGCCTCGGCCTGCCCGCCGCACCGGCGAACCAGAACAAGTACGCGGTCATCGGAGCCGCGGCGGACCCCACGGGCGCAGAGATCATCGCTGGCGTGTGCTGCGTCGGTGGGAGCACGATCCTATACCGCTCGACCGATGGCGGCGTCACCTGGGCCAACTACCTGGAGATGACAGGCGAGCACTCTCCGCTCCTCATCGTCGAGCCCGGCCGCGTGCTGGTCGGGCCGTACGCGTTCGGTGGACGAGTGCCGTACCAGATCGTCCCGGGCGGAGAGGTCATCGAGCCGCCGGAGGGCGCACGCAGGCCGGTGCTGCTGGGCGGCGAGGTCGCGTGGATCGCCGACGATGGCGAGTCCCTCCGCACGAGCGACGGAGTCGTTATCGACGCTAGCGATCCGGGAGACGTCACGCTCTACGCTCCAGTCTTCGGGCCCGAGAGGGGAGTCATGACTATCTCCCACTCGCAGGGCTCTGGCGCCAACTACTATCTCGCCGATCTGAACCAGGACTACTCGATCCGGCGGGCCTACCAATCCCCGGACGCGTACATAGGTGAGGGCTTCTGGCTGGAAGACCGCCAGTACTTCACCCTGGCGCCGTTCTTGCAGGACAGCGACCGCGTCGCCAGACAGCCATACTCCGGCGCTTTCTTGGGGTCGCTGGTCCCGGCCATCATCGACGTGGAAACGGGCGAGGTGCACGGCATCGCCGAAGTCGCGGAGGCCAGTCAGTCGCTATGGGCGCGGCGCATCCTTTCTTTGCAGACAGGCTCCCTCGCGCGAGTCACGGGCACTGGGTCCTGTCTCAACATCCGCAGCGAGCCCAATACGTCGGCCGAGGTCCTCGCTTGTTCCGCCGACAACGTTCTGCTCACCGTCGTCGAGCCGGACCAGCCCAGCCCGGATTGGCTTCACGTCATCACTCCGGATGGTGTCGAGGGCTTCGCGAGCAGGGACTACATCGAAGTCATCGCTCAGTAAGCGCCGCAGGTGGGTGCTTCGTGGGGTCATCAGTATTTCGGGTGATGGCTTGAGCGATCGGCGGGTGGGTGCGATCAGTCCGGCGCCTTAGCTCAAATAGGCGGCGACTGACGGTCTGACGTGACGTATACTTTTCGCTTGGTGCGTTGAACTATTTGTCAAGCGAAAGGAGATCGCTCCGTTGCCGCAGCCGTTGCCAGAGTCGCAGGTGGAGAGCTTCCTGCATGGCAGGCATATCGCTGTCGTGACGACGATCAATGCAAGCGGGACGCCGTTGCAGACGCCGGTCTGGTATCTGTACAGGGACGGTCTTATCTACATCCGGACGAATTCGCTGAGTGGGAAGGTGCGGAACATCCGTCGCGATTCTCGGGTGAGCCTGTGCGTTCAGGATGAGTATCCACCGTACCGGGGGGTGACGGTGACGGGGACGGCGGAGGTGCAGGCGTTCCAGCCGGAGCTGTCGTCGACGATGTCGCGGAACTATTTGGGGGCGATCGCGGGGTTCTTTTACATGCGGTTGCGGACGCGTCAGCAGATCGAGGACGATCCGGACACGATTGTGGTGATCACGCCGAAGCGGAAGCGGGGGTGGGATTATCGGCCGCAGACGCCGTTGGTTGGGCGGGTGTGGTTGGGGTTTAAGCGGCTGTTGCCGCCGTGGTTGTAGGGGGGCGCGGCCGCGTAACCTGCGTCTCGGTCCGTCGTTACCGATGTAGGGGAACCGAAGTCTGTGTCCAAGCAAGTAACGATCGTAGTCGCCGCCTTCTTGGCCCTCGCGCTGGCCTGCGCGGGCGACGATGGCCCCACCTCGACGCCAGACGACTCACCGACTGCATCGCCATCGACGACAGCACCCTCGCCGACATCTCCGGCCCCGACCGAATCCCTCTCGACGACGCCTACGAGTAGCCCGCTCGGCGGCCGTCCCTTGGGCCAACTCCTTACTCCCACGGATATTATCGACTCAACTGCTGAGCCCTTCGCGGGCTACATCGCGAACGTCGATACTGGTCAGCTCTGGTCAGTGGATTGGCTCGGAACCTGGTCTCCGGACGGGGCTTACATCGCCATCAGCAGCTGTTGCATCGATGGAGACCTTATCGTGATTGACGTAGCGACCGGAGAGGGTCGCCTCCTGGTCGAGGGCAACATAAACGGGTTCGCATGGTCGCCGGACAGTCGCAATATCGCCTTCACCTACGCGATCAACGCTGGAGGATCGGATGGCCTCCATCTCGTCGCTCCTGATAGTGGCCTGGTCACTAAGGTCGGCGACGCGCCTCGTTCATGGGGCCTGACCTGGCTCCCGGGCGGCGACTTTATCGCCGTCATCGAACCTTCAACCCGCGACATAGTCCTCGTCGAGGTTGCGACCGGCGCCGAAACGCGAATCGCGGTCTCAAGTAGCCTGCACTCCTGGTCGCCTGATGGACTCACCTTGGCTTACATCGCCGATGATGTGCTCTACGTTTACGATCGCATCACCGGCGAATCAGCTGTCACTCTGGACGGCGTTGGCTCCGGTGTTCCTCGATGGTCCCCTGACGGTGACCGCCTTCTCATCCCTTACGGCGATCCGATTGACTATCCGAGCTCGCCCAATGCGGAACACTGGGTGCCTCACGTCCTGACGCTCGGTGGCGACTCAGACCCGGTGGCCTTGACGCCAGGCATCTTCACATCGTGGTCGCCGGATGGACGAGAGGTGTTGGTGGAGCGTTTCGGCTGTGTCACCGGCGATTGGGACGTGCTCACGTTTGAGACCGACGGCTCCTCGCCAACGAATCACACGAATACTCCGGACGTGATCGAAGAGGGGCCGGCCTTCTCGCCGGACGGTTCGATGATCGCCTACTCAACCTTCACTGAGATTCGCGTCCTCGATCTGGAGACCGGCGAGAATCGTACACTCGCTGAAGGCTCTCGGCTGCACTTCCATGGACTCTGGTCGCCCGACTCGTCGACCATTGCGTTCTCTGTCGGAGGCGACCACGGCATCTGCACCTAGACGCTAGGCGCGAAGCCGTTGGGGGCCGCTTGGACTGCGTGCTGCGTCCCCACACGGCCGCATCCGGATCGGCTAGTGTAATTCGGGCCGTACGGCGATAGACTGGCGGTGCGATGGGTAAGAGAGGGCGCCCGAAGCATCCGGATATCCTGACGCCTCGCGAGTGGGAGGTGCTGGACCTGCTGCGGGAGGGGCTGACGAACGAGCAGGTGGGCGAGCGGCTGGGGATTTCGTTCGCCACCGCGCGGTATCACGTTTCGGAGATACTTTCGAAGCTGGGTGTGGGGTCGCGGGAGGAGGCGGCGCGGTGGGAGCCGGAGGGGCGGAGGCGGTGGTGGTCGCTGGCGGGGCCGTTGACGGTGGCGAAGGCGGCTGGCGTGGCGGTTGTGGTGGCGGCGATTGTGGGGTTGGGGGTGCTGGCGTGGCTGGTCGCCGATACTTCTGGAGGCGATGGCGGATCGGAAGTGTTCCAGACCGGCGGGTCCCCTACGGACGCGGTTGTGGGTTCTCCCACCGAGGTGCCAGCCGCCTCGGGGACGATCCTGTTCACGGTCAACGACATCGTACCCTACCAATTTCGAATCTACGCGACGAACGCTGACGGGTCCGGAGTCACAGCGCTCACGCCCGTGCCTGAGGTCGAATACGCAGGCTCATTGGACCCGGTGTGGTCGCCGGACGGTCAATGGGTCGCCTACTTCTCTGGTCGGGTGGGGACGGGGTTCGTTGGGACCGTAAACGTGATGCGTTCGGATGGAAGCGAGCCGGTAGAGATCGGGACGGCCGAAATGATCGACGTTGTCCCGCCCTGTGCAGCCCGTGATGCAATTGCGTGGTCGGGAGACAGCTCGAAGATCGCTTACCACTCGAATCCTGGCAGCATTCGCATATTCGACGTAGAAACGCGAACGGAGATTGAGATCGGCGCCGAGGAACTTCACTCGGCGCAAGGGCCGGCGTGGTCGCCGGACGGTAAGCAGCTAGCCTTCAATGGGTGGTATTTCGAGGTGTCCGATGGGGTCCCGACGGGGGAACAAGGGTGCAAAGTGCTCGTTCTGGAGTTGGCGACCGAAGAAGTGCTGGAAGTAGCGGAGGGTCGCGGGCCATCGTGGTCGCCGGACGGCCGACGCATTGCATACAGTCGCGGGGGCGACCTGTACGTGGCGGATGTTGACGGATCGAACGAGGAACTGCTTCTGGCGGCCGGGGTGAGTTACGGAATTCGGGCCAGGTGGTCGCCTGAAGGGGACCGCATCGCAACCTCCCTCAGCGGGCAGTTGGTGGTGATGGACTCTGACAGCGGCGACGTACGAATGACCGTTGACGGGTGGAACCCGACGTGGTCCCCCGACGGAAACTGGATCGCCTACGCCCTCGAGGAGCCCAACCTGGAGGCAACACCTGTCGCCCGGGACGGCTCGCAGCCGCTTCACAGCGTCATGTATATCACGCGGTCGGACGGGAGCGGCCAGCCGGTCAGGTTTGGCGTGGGGACGTCGCCCGTGTGGGGGCCGGTGCCGTGAGTGGCTTGTCTGCCGCATAGGGTGGGGGATGTAATTCGGGGGTGCGGGTGGTAGCATGCCGGTGCGATGGCTGGGCGAGGACGACCGCGGTATCCAGATGTCCTGACTCCGCGCGAGCAGGAGGTGCTGGGGTGCGTTCGGGAGGGGTTATCGAACCCTGAGATCGCGGAGCGGCTGGATATGGGCCGCGAGACGGTTAAGCATCACGTTTCGGAGATTCTTTCGAAGCTGGGTGTGGGGTCGCGGGAGGAGGCGGCGCGGTGGGAGCCGGAGCGGCGGCAGTGGTGGTCGCTGGCGGGGCCGTTGACGGTGGCGAAGGCGGCGGGCGCGGCGGTTGTGGCGGCGGCGATCGTTGGGTTGGGTGTGTTGGCGTGGGGGGTGTTGAGTGCGGGTGGGGGTTCGGATGTTGATCCGCTGGCTGGCGTCGAGGGGGAGATAGCCTACGAGCACGAACAGGAGATCTGGATAGCCAATGCCGACGGCAGCGGCGCGCGGAAGCTCGACCTGCCGCAATGCGGTGGAGAACTCTGGTGCTACGTCCTCAACTGGTCACCGGACGGCAACAAGCTCGCGTTCATCTCTGCGGTGCCGGGCTTGGGCGTGGTTGGCAACGTATATGCGTTCGACCTCAAGGCTGAGGTCGTGACTGAAATAGCAGACTACCGGTTCGACGACGTCGGCGATGCCTGTGAAGGCGGCTCCACTTACTGGGGCTGGTCGCCGGACGGATCCAGCTATGCGTACAGCGTCGATTCTTTCCCCCGTGCTGACTTCGTGGGCCGAGTGCGTCTCGCCAACATCAATGACACCAATGCCGCGGATGACACGGTCGTTCATGAGGCCATCACCGCCCCCAGCTGGTCCTCCGACGGGGTGCGGTTTGCCTATGCGGGTCCGGCTCGGTCTGGTGACGAATACATCGTGATCCGGTGTCAGGACCCGCAGATCTACGTCGGCGACTCCTCTGAGCCGGGAGAGTGGCTCACCGCGGGTAGCTCCCCGGCCTGGTCGCCGGTCGACAACGAGATCGTATTCCTCGGGAGCGACGTCGAAGGATCTCCCCGTGGTTGGCGCGAACTAAGGCTGATCAGCTCTGATGGAACCGGTGAACGGGTGATTGGCGGCTCGGATCTTTTCAGGGGGCCGCTGTCGTGGTCGCCTGACGGATCGCAGGTGTTGGCGCGATCGCTGCGCGGCATCCTTGTCATCGACAAGGTCAGTGGGCAAGCTGTCACGATCGGCGACGACACATTCGGTGATAGTCGAGGCGAGGCCGGCTGGTCTCCCGATGGTAAGTTCGTCGCTTTCACCGTGGGCAGTCGCGGTATGACCTACGCAGAATCCATCTACATCATCGCCGCAGACGGCACAACCGACCCCGTCAAACTCGTGGATGGCAGCTCTGCTGCGTGGCGCGTGCCTCCCGGCTAACCGCGACCGGGCGGATTCAATCGAACGACTAAGTCTCGGAAGCTAGGCTGTCAGCTGCCGGTAGAGGGTGGTGATGCGGCTGGGGAGGGATTCGATGTCGGGCACCACTTCATAACCGATGTCGGCGCACATTTGTTTTAGGTAGTCGTGACCGTAGCGGTCGACGGTGAGGCAGAAGGGGACGATGCCTTTGCGTTTGGCTTCGACGAGGGCCATGTGTGTGTCGTGGATGGCGTATTCTTTTTCGGTGCGGTCGCGACCGTAGCCGTGGTCCTGGGGGCGGCCGTCTGAGACGAGGAAGAGGATGCGGACTTTGGCGTCTTGCTCGTCGAGTTTGTGGATGGCGTGACGGATTGCGGGGCCCATGCGGGTGCTGCGGACGGGGGCGATCTTGTCGATGCGGCCTTTGACCTTGTCGCTGAGGATCTCTTCGAGGTCCTTGATGACGTAGAACTCGACGTTGTCGCGGCCGTAGCCGGAGAAGCCGTAGATGCCGTAGCGGTCGCCGATGGTCTCGAGGGCTTTGATGAGGAGGACGATGCTTTCTTTCTCGAGGTCGATGATGCGTTTGGGCGGGGTGAGTAGCTCCTGGGCGCGGCGGGCCATCCACCAGGAGAAGTAGCGGCGGGGGTCGTCGTCGAAATCGTCTTGCTGGTAGCGCTTTTCGTGCTTGGCGATCTCTTCGTCGGTTGAGGCGCTCATGTCGAGGAGAAAGGTGACGGCGACGTCGCGTTCGACCTTGTTGCGGCGGTAGTAGACCTTGTCCGTTGGTGTGTGGCCGGCGCGGCGCTCGACGGCGTAGTCGGTGACGGCGTCGAAGTCGATCTCATCACCATCGAGCAGGCGCTTGATCTTGCGGAACATCTCGGGGCGGAGGAGCTCGAACTGGCGCTGGGTCTCGTTGACGAGGGAGGAGTACTTGGAGAGGGTCTGGTCGAAGTACTGGGGTGCGCCTTCGCCGACGGGGTACTCGACGATGCGGCACCAGCGCGGGCGGTAGTCGCCGGCGCGGAAGTCCCACTCGTCGTAGAAGAAGTACTTGGGCTCGGGCGGGAGCTCGTGTTCGTCGTCGCCGGTGCTGACGCCGGTGACAGGCTGACCGTCCTTGAGGGGGACGGGCTTCTTCTCGCCCTTCTCTTGCTCCTGCTGGTTGAGTTCCTTGATGAGGTTGGTGAGGAAGAGGTCGGAGGACATCGTGAGGTCGCCCTCGGCCATGTCGTCGATGGTGATCTCGACGTTCTTTTCCAGCATCTGCTTGAGCTGTTCAGGGGAGATGGGCGAAACCGGACCTTCCTCTTGACGCTGTTGACGGAGCTTCATGAGCATCTGGACGGTCTCCGGCTTGAAGTCGCCGCGGAAGTCGACGGGTGGAGGGCTCTCGTAGGGCATCTGCTCGCCCTGCGGCATTTCGATGTCGGAGTTGCCGGTGCCGTCGGCGCTCATGGGCAGGGACTGGAGGCTTTCGGTGTCGAACTCCTCCCAGTCCTCGATGAACTCGGCGGCGATGTTGGGGATCTTGTCGGCGAGCTCGTAGAGGCGGATCGTCGCTTCGGCAGCGTCTTCGACGGTGGCCTGCGGCTGGCGGAGCATTTCGATGATGCCGATGGCGTCGTGCATGACGGGGTGGAGCGGCTCCGGCCAGAGCATGGTGTCGTAGCCGCCGAGGCTGACGCGGATGAGGTTTTCGACGAACGCCTGCTTGAGGGGGAGCTGGTCGATGCTGGGGCGCTTGTCGAGCTCGAGGGCCTGGCGGCCGAGGTAGTGGCTGCGGATGCCGGGGTACTCGCGGTCGATGAGGACGTCGATGCGGGCGTCTTCGACGATAGCGAAGAGGTCGGAAGCGAGCTTGCGGTCCGGGAAGATGTCGAAGAAGCGCTCCATGTCGGTGAGGGGGACGTGCTCGGTGGGTTGTTCGGCGGCTTCGAGTACGTCACCGGATTCGTCGACGACGGGCGCAGCGGGCTTGGGCGGTGCGGCGGTCTGGCGGGCCTGAGCGAACTCGTTGCGGCGGTTCGTGAAGATTTCGCCTTCGGTGTCGAAGCGGAATTGGAAGGTTCCGAACTCGAGATGGCCGGCCTGATGGGTGCAGTAGACCTTGTAGACGGTGAAGTTCTGATCTTTGTCTGAGTACTCCTCGATCCACGGCGGGAGGAAGATCGCGGTGCCTTCGGTGGTGGGCGACTCGGTCTCGACCCAGCCGATGCCCTTCTCCGTGAGGGCTTCGGCGGAGTGAACGGCGACTTCGCAGCCGGTGAGGGCTTTGCCGTACATGCGGAGGATGTCTGAGACGCGGCTGAGGTCGATGCGATGGGAGAGCGATTCGAGCATCTCCTCGCCGCGGGCGGATTCCATGCGGAAGTAGGCCTCGCCGCCCTCGATGCTGGCGTCGAGCAGACGGCTGCCTTCGTCGTGCCAGACGGCGATGGTATCGACGGGGATTCGTTCGAGGATCATGGCCGATGTCTTGATGAACTCCATGGCGGCGATGGGGGACCGCTGGAGGAGCTCTTCGGCGAGCGAGAGGATCATGCCGTGTGAGTCGGGGTCGACGACGGCCATAGCGCGGGCGGCGTCCGAGAAGAAGCCGAACGCCTGGCGGCCTTCGCGCCGGGCAAGCTCACGGGCGAGTTCGAGGAAGCGGACGCGCTGGATCTGCTGGACGTGTGCGAGGAGGGTGGGGCCTTTCTCGAGGTACGACCGGGCGTCGGCCCAGCCGGTGGTGGCGAGAGATTCGGCAAACTGAAGGAAGGCGGAGCGGTCTTCGTGCCCGAGCGGCTTGAGGACGTGGGGGGCGATGCCGAGGCAGTGCGAGGCGAGGTCGTAGGAGCGGTCGCAGAGAGCGTCGACGAAGCGGACGAGGACGCGGACTTCATCGACGTTCATCTCGGCGAAGAGCTGCGGGCTGCTATCGAAGAACTGGACGGCGAGGGAGGCGGAGCGCCAGGTGCCTTTGTAGAGGAGACGCCCGAGCTCGATGAGGTCGCCGAGACGTTCGAAGGTTACGGCAGGGACGGTCTTCGAAGAAGAGCGGAAGTAGGAGGCGGCGAGTGCGGAGGAGAGCTCGGCGAGGTCGCGGCCGTAGCGGGTCCAGCGGCGGAAGCCCTCGAGGCCGAGCATAGGGAGCATCTGGGGTGTGGCGCGGAAGTACTCGCCGGCGGCCTCCCATGAGCGCCAAGACTGGCGGGCGAGTTCGAGCCCCTCTTCGGCCCAGAGGCTGAGCTCCTGGTCGGACAGGGTGTCGCCGACGGCGTTAGCGGAGCGGTTGAACTCGGCGACGAGGCTAGTCGAGTAGGGCGTGAGGAGCTTCTCGTACTTAACGAGTATGGCGGCGCGTTCGGAGCTACTCAAAGATGGACGTCACCACCTCTTCGATGCTGCGCTGGACGTCACCTTCGTCGGTCAGAGCCCAGACGACCGCGACCTGACAGGCGCGACGGGCAGGGATGCCTTCGTGGATGAGCCGTCCGGCGTAGATCAACAGGCGAGTGCTGACGCCTTCGGCGAGGCCGTGTTCTTTGAGGTGCCGGACCTTCTCGCCGAGCTTGGCGAGATCGGCGGCGACGGCGTCAGAGACGCCGGCCTCGTGAGCGATGATGTTCGCCTCGAGGTCACGCGGCGGATAGTCGAATTCGATGGCCATGAAGCGCTGGCGTGTGGAGTGTTTGAGGTCTTTGAGGGCGCTCTGGTAGCCGGGGTTGTAGGAGATTACGAGGAGGAAGCCGTCGCTGGCCTCGACGATCTGGCCGAGCTTCTCGATGGGGAGAATGCGGCGGTGATCGGTGAGGGGGTGGATGAGGACGGTGGTGTCTTTGCGGGCTTCGACAATCTCGTCAAGATAGCAGACAGCGCCGAACTTGACGGCACGAGTGAGGGGGCCGTCGATCCAGCGTGTGGAGTCGCCTTCGAGGAGGTAACGGCCGACGAGGTCGGAGGCGGTGAGGTCTTCGTGGCAGGCGACGGTGATGAGGGCGCGGCCATGCTTGCCGTCCGCGCTTGGTTTACGGCCGGTGCTAACGGGGGGGCCGAGCTTGTAGGCCATGTATTCGATGAAGCGGGTCTTGCCGCAGCCGGTGGGGCCTTTGAGGAGGACGGGCACCTTCTGGTTGTAAGCCGATAGGAAGAGCTCTACCTCGTCCTTGACAGGGATGTAGAACGGCTCGTCATCGATCGTGTACTCTTCGATGGCGTACTGGCGGTAGGTTTGGTCGCTGGTAGTCATGAGGTTACTCCGCTGTGGTTCGCTCCCTTAGCATACATTTTCTGTTGGTGGTGTGGCGACGGGCGAGAAGTGGTGCCGTGTGGTGCCCTGCCCCTCCACCAGACCGGGCGCAGCATGCTGCGCCCCTACGATGGAGTGCGTTTTGGCCGATGGGCCGTGCCGACCCCGCTCCGGTCGATGCCCCGCCCCAGATTCTTCGCATCGGATGTTGTACCGCCGAAGCGCGTTGTCGATGCTCAGAATGACAGTTATTCGTCAGGACGGGTTGGCGAGGCGTTGCTGGAGGGCTCGCCATTCGCGGTCGGTGCGTTCGGCGGTGTCTGAGAGGGCGCCTTCGGTGCTGACGACGATGTCTGAGCGGGAGATGCGTTCTTCGTTTGTCATCTGGGACTTGATGCGCTCCAGGACCTGAGCCGGATCGAGGCCTCCGCGTTCGGCGGTGCGTTGGGCGGCGACTTCGGGCGTGACGACGGTGACCCAGATTTCGTCGACGAGGCTTTCCCAGCCGGCTTCGAAGAGGATTGCGGCTTCGAGGACGGCGACCTGGTGGCCGGCGGCCTCGTGTTCGGTGAGGCGCTCTCTGGCGAGCGCGGCGATGCGAGGGTGGGTGATTTCGTTGAGGCGAGTGAGCTTGGCGGGGTCGGAGAATACGATGGGGCCGAGCTTCTTGCGGTCGATGGTGCCGTCTTCGGCGACGACTTCGCTGCCGAAGGACTCGACGATGTCGTCGTAGGCGGGTTTGGCGGGGAGGTAGACTTCGTGGCCGAGGAGGTCGGCGTTGACGAGGACGGCGCCTTTTTCTTCGAGGAGTTTCGCG
>Ga0255058_10001593_pt1 | contig 12747 bp, 13 predicted proteins | sample Cases_109_9_MG_FD_188637 | JGI IMG/M metagenome (GOLD analysis project Ga0255058, IMG submission 188637) | Seawater microbial communities from Amundsen Gulf, Northwest Territories, Canada - Cases_109_9 | ecosystem: Environmental > Aquatic > Marine > Gulf | place: Canada: Northwest Territories... | reverse complement strand
ATCAGCTCGGTAAGGTTGCCGACTCCGATCATCATTTCCGCATTCGGGTACCGCTCGCGGACCTCATAGAGCCGGTGGAGAAAGCGGCTGAAGCCGAAGTTGATCGGATCAAGGATCGGGTCCACCACGTAACGGGTCACCCCCATGCGTTCTAAGGTCGCGATGTTCTGTTCCAGCGACTCTAGCCCTGCGCCGAAATCGGGGATGACGACCGGTGTGCACGCAAGCTCTGGGGCGAGGTGGATATTCTGTCCGTTCAGGCTCAGCAGAAAGTCGACGCCCGCCTTGTCCGCCTGACGAATCTCCTTTTCATTGAAGGTGTCGATGCTGACGGTGAACCCCTCCGTTTTGAGGCGCGACACAATCTCTTCCACGTTGTCGGCCGTCCGCCCTGGCGTACATCCGATGTCGATGATGTCGGCGCCACACGTCTGGTAATACTTGGCCTTTTTCAGGATCTCATCGTAGGAGAGGAGGGGGGCATCATTGATCTCAGCGAGGATCTGGATCGTGTACTGGCCGAATCCCTCACGCTTGCGCTCGACCCCGAAGTGATAGGGGATGTCGCGCAGATCCCGCGGACCCTTCTCGACCCGAACACCGAGGGCTTCGGTCAGGGCATCGGGCTCGGCCGGGCACAGGCCAGGAATCATGATCAGGTCACACGCGTCAGGCTTGAGAGCACGAAGAATGAATGGGGTGGTGATGAGGGCCGCGACGCTAATCCGCAGGGTAGCGACATCGTAGGCGAAGTCGGGGCGCATCGCCTCCAGGGTTTCGCGGAGGGCCCGGTCTGCTAGCTTTCCCGTCACGAAGAGGACCTTCACGACGCTCTACTCTCGGCTCAGGCGAACAGGCCTCCGTGGACGTGAAGGACCGCCCCCGTGATATATCGGGCGTTGTCAGAGACCAGGAAGCTGACCGCCCCGGCCACGTCATCGGGCCGACCGAAGGTCCCGGAAGGGATCATCTCAACCCACCGGGCCTTGTCGGCCTCCGTGTATGTGGCGTACTCCTCAGTTTCGATAAAGCCGGGATTGACGGCGTTCACGCGGATATTGAAGGGGGCCTCCGAGTGAGCCAACGAGCGGGTCAGCATCATGAGGCCGGCCTTCGCCGCGTAATATGCGGGTGCCTCAAAAACGCCCACCTGCAGGGTGTCGGTATTGAGAGCCCCCACGTTGATGATGTTTCCCCGGAGGCGCGCTCGCATCTGAGGTAGCGCGGTCCGGATACAGTAAAAGGCGCTGCCGAGGTTGCCGTCGAGCGTCTCACGCCATTCATAGTCCTTCGTGTCCACGAGGGGCTTGACCAAAAACGGCCCGACGTTATTCACCAGGACATCGAGACCCCCGAAAGTCTCAATCGTCCTGCCGATAAGAGTCTGTGCCCCTTCTGGTGTCGAGACGTCAGACTTGACAGCGATGGAGGCGGGGGCAATAGACCGGATTTCCTCAAGAGCCGAGGCCGCGGCATCCTCGGCGTCGCGGTAGTTTACGACGATCGTGTAGCCGTCCCGGGCCAGGCGCAGGGCGATGCCCCGACCGATACCTCGCGTGCTCCCTGTGACAACAGCGACCTTATGTTTCGACAATTCTTCTTCCATCGGCATTTGCCGCGATTTTACGGACTCTTCCGGGAGGTGTCAAGCAACCCCCCCCCAGGCGGCCCATCCAGCCTGCACCTACGGCGGTCAGCGCGCTTGTCACCACCCAGGGGATGTGTTAGTTTCTCTTCGGCACCCAATGGCCTTTCTATCACGGGCGCCCAGCTGATAAAGGGGGGCGCGAGACGTGTCAAAAAGGGGTCTGACCCCTTCTTTTTCCAGGCATCATCTACACGAATCGGTCATCCAGAGGGCAGTGAAAGAGGCGGTGCGCCAGGCTGGACTGCCAAGCTCGCCTCTAGCCATTCCTTCCGCCACTCGTTTGCCACTCACCTCTTGGAGGATGGCTTCGATATTCGAACCGTCCAGGAGTTGCTCGGACACATATAGCTTTCGCAAAGCTACCATTTTTAACTATTGAGTATCGAACTAGAGAAAGGGATAACAAATGAATTTTGATGAATATATAAAGGGAATAGATTTTCGATTTCTCAAACCACACCACAAATTGCGAGAGTATCATCTGTTATCGAGTCTATGGTCATATTTTAACATCTCATTGGAGATTCTAAACACTAAGCTTCCCGAGGAAAAAAAGAAAATGAAAGACCATTTAAGCCCCCTTTGTTCAATCCCGAAAATGTCTACATTCGCAATAGGTGCGATAATAAATCGAGCAGTATTTTACATGCCTAATGACATATGTTTTGTAAATGTTGGTGTTTGGAATGGTTTTACACTCTTGGCTGGAATGGTGGGTAATTTACAGAAACATTGTATTGGTATTGATAATTTTTCGCAGTTTGGCGGTCCACAAAATCAATTCTTGAAAAGATTTGAAAAATATAAAAGCTCACACCACCATTTCTATGAGATGAATTATGTTGATTATTTTTCCACGGTTCATGTTAGCCCTATTGGTTTTTATCTTTACGATGGTGAGCATAGCTACGATAATCAGTTGAATGGGTTGAAAATTGCGGAGCCGTTTTTTTCAGAGAACTGTGTAATCCTGGTTGATGATACAAATTACCGAGATCCTCGACAAGCAACTCTAGACTTTATCCGAAGCAGTACCAATAAATACGAGATACTATTGAATAAGACTACATCGTTTAATGGGAATCCCACATTTTGGAATGGAATCATGATTTTTCAGAGATGTTGATTTGTATGAAATCAGTCGTAGCTTTAATCGCATAACAAAGCACTCCACCCGACCTCCTTCCTCGGGGGGTGAGCTTAGTCGTTAGCCGGCCCAGACTGGGACTAGGCTAAGCCGCACGAATTTACGCGTCTCCACCTGGCAGCTAATGCTAGTTGATCGTGCAGGCTGCTTGGGGTAACTGAAGGCCAAAGGAGGGATGCTATGTCGCAGGGGACATTGAGGGTGATTGCCAGACTCGTCGCACGTTCGGGAAAGGAAGAGGCGCTCCGCTCGTTGCTCATGGGGTTGATTGCTCCGACGCGTAAAGAGTCAGGCTGTATCACGTATGAATTGCTCCAAAACAAAGAAAATTCCGGAGAGTGCACGTTTGTGGAAGAGTGGAAAGATGAAACGGCGTTAGAGGCGCACTTTGCCACGGACCACATCCGGGACGCCTTGGGGAAGTTTCCAAATCTGCTTGCCGAAGATTTGGATGTTCGTCGGTATATCTTGGTAGCATAGCCAAGCCGAGGAAACTGTCATGCACGATCTAAATAAGTCAGGACTCGAAAACGTGTGTAGAGAATTTGCAATCGCATTTCATGGAGTGTTGTCGTGGACGTGGGACAGCCGGTTTGACACCGCTCTGGCTGAGTTCTTTATAGATAATAAAGACGCAGTCCGTGCGACTGTGGAGCGCTATCTCAGCATCGTTTGGGACAGCTCGAACATTGGCAAAGCATCAGATATCGTGCAGATGATTGCCAATCATCTCGGTGGTCTCAGGTCGGGACAACTACTTTTTGTCTCAGATCCGAACCAGGATGTTTTTATTTATGGTGTCTGGTGGCCATGGGGTGACGGGAAGACCATCTCTTTTCGCGTCGCACCATACGCCAAGAGATTATCCGATGCAGAGATGACTGAACTGACGACACTATTCAAAGGCTGGTTCGGACTGTAAGGGGGAAAAAGGGGGAGCTCAAACGCTAGGCGCTGTAATTTTGACAATGAGATCATGAAGGGAGATCAGCTATGCGACATTTACTCTTGACCTTGGTATCACTATTCTTCTTCGTTTCAATGGCTTCTGCTGACAATGGCCTTATTAGCATAAAAAGCTCTCACGATGTACAGGGAACAGCAGATCGCCTCGAAAATACGTTAAGGGAGAAAGGCATGACCGTATTCATCAGAATCAATCATGCAGAGGGCGCCCAAAAGGTGGGAAAGAAGTTACGCCCCACGGAATTAGTTGTCTTTGGCAATCCGAAAGTCGGTACACCCCTGATGCAGTGCAGCCAGAGCGTTGCGATCGATCTTCCTCAAAAAGCTCTCATCTGGGAAGATGAAGCGGGGCACGTATGGCTTTCCTATAATGATCCAAGATACCTCGCAAAGCGTCACGGCATCACGGGATGTGTTAACGTCATAAAGAAAATCGAGAAGGCGCTCAGCAACTTTGCTCATGCTGCCACGAGACCCTAAAGAAAGGGTTTATTTTGTTTAGGTTTGAGAGGGGGGATATGGTAGTTTCTGCCTGGCATAACCAGGAATATTGGTGAGGAGTGTCGGATGCGACTGTTGGTGAGTGTCGTAGATGCGCAAGAGGTAGAGGAGGCCGTCCTCGGGGGGGCCGAGATCATTGACATCAAAAACCCCCGCGAGGGATCCCTCGGGGCACAACCACCCAGAAAGATCGCGGAGATCGTATCAGTTATTCCTCTCGGGGTCGAATCGAGTGCGGCCATCGGCGATGTCCCCAACCTGCCCGGAATGGCAGCCTTGGCGGCAGCCGGGGCAGCTCAATGCGGGGTAAACTATGTGAAGGTTGGCCTCCTCCATGTGCCGAATGCGACCAATGCCAGGGAACTCCTCACCGAGGTGCGTGCGGCTGTTAAGGCCTGTAATGCTTCGGCGCGGCTGATCGCCTGCGCCTACGCCGATACGACCCCGGCTTCTCGTCTTCTCGAGCTACCTGTGGTGGCGGGTGCAGCTGGCGTGGATGGATGCATGCTTGATACGGCTCGCAAGGACGGGACGAGTCTGCGAAGCTGCATCGGGACTGAACAGCTCCAAGAATTCATCGCCGCCTGCCGGCAAGCCTCCCTTCTCTCCGCGCTCGCCGGATCATTGCAGGGTGCCGATTTTGAGTGGGTCCGCAAGCTGGCACCCGACGTTGTAGGGGTCCGTGGCGCGGCCTGTACCGGGGACCGAGTCATGGGCCGAATCTCGAAGGATCGACTGGCGAAGATTCGAGAGACCTTATTTGGTAGCCCCAGTCGTTTCGATCTCCGTCCCCACACTCTTTCCAGATCGTAGCAGCGTGACAATTCGCTCGGGGTGCTGTCCGTTAAGGATCCAGCAACGACGGAGTCGTGCTGCCTCCTTGACGAAGGCGGCGTCCACGCAGGCATGCTCCGCCAGGCGGGAGAGACTGAGGCGAGGAATCAGCTCGGCACTGGGATATTTTCGGGGATCGGCGGTCAAGACGCCGTCTACGTCCTTGAGAAGGACGAGGAGTTCAGCTTCGAGCCGAACCGCGATGTAGGCCGCAATGGCGTCTGATGTCACATCCCACGAGTGAGGTAAGGGGTCTGTCGCCAGGAGTAGGGTGGAGGGCAAGAAGATAGGAATGGCTTTGTCCCGTACCGCCTCTTCGACCTCTGCCAGTGTTTTCACCGTTCGCGTTGCCTGGCCGAGATCGGCCAGAAGGTAGCCGTACTGGTCCATGGCCAGGATGGCCATCCAGTGGGATGCCGTGTCCCCGAGCTGAAACGTCAGCGACTCCGTCCGGACCGTGTCGGCGAAAACACCCCCCCCGGGAACCACCAGCACACGGTACTCAGACCGCAGTACTTCAATCGTCTTGAGAAGCGGCCCAAGGATCTCGGGCCGGCTCAAGCTCCCGCCTATCTTGCAAACAAGATCGATTCGCTCTCGGTTCATTTTCTTCTCTTTTCTAGCCACTCCGCCAAGAGGTACGCAGCGCCGATCGGAGGGGTATGACGGCTGGCCTTTCTACCGAGTAAACCAGTGATATCCTCCACCGGCCATCCGAGGGCATCGGCTGCCTCGCGTGCGAGAAAGCTCCCGAGTCCCGCCGTGATGATCGGTAGCGTACGTCGCCTGTGGCGTTGCGCAACACGCCGTATGGCCTCAATGACCTGGGCGCGTTGCTTCTCGTAGATGTAGCACGCCATTCGGATCACATCCCGCTCGGTGAGGCTTTCCGCGTCTGCACAGACCATGCGAGCAAGCCGCCGCCGGGCGGCTTTCCGACTTGTTCCCTGCCCATCGGGGGTGGGGCAGGAATAGTCGCGGGGACCGAGCCTACCGAGAATCCGATAGACATCTCCGCTGATGGCGAAATATTCGGTTGCGACCGGGCAGAGCTTGCGTCGCAATGGAAGTACCGAGGTAATGGTGCTGACGGGGGTCCGGAGCACCCCCGAATAGACCAGCTCTCCGGCCAGGAGGCGGTCCGTGTCGCTTCTTCCCGTGGCGACGACCCGGCCCTTCAGAATTGGGATGATGTCTGTCGTGGTGCTTCCGATGTCGACGAGCAGACAGGTGGGACGGAAGGCAGCGAGCAGCTTGGCCGCGGCCAACCAGTTGGTTGCCGCCAAGGCAACGGGGTCCGCAAGGGGTCGGCCGAGATCCACAAAGTCGCCACGATTATCCAAGCCATACTTCGGAAGGTCTGGAAAGGCGCGCTGCACGCACCGGACAACGTACCGGACACCGTCCGCCCTGGTTGGAAAGACATCGGACAGTTCAGCCGTCATGGTGACCGCCATCGCATCAGCGGGGCCAAGCTTGCTGAAGAGTTTGCGGAGGACCGACGGGAGGCGGGCCTTTCCCTTCCAGATCTCGAAGTACTCATCGGCCGTCCGAAGGGATCGAATCCGGTTCTGTCGATACACCAATCGGGCTGCCTTTGTGGCGACTCCTCCGATGTCCCACCCGACGGTGACGGGCACGCGGCTGCTCACCCTTTCGCTCTGCTGGTCCGCCGCCTCCGGTCTACGAAGAAGCGTGTGGGACCCCTAGGTGTCGGAAGCGTTGGAAGTTGTCCCAGGGCACTGGTCAAGATGGCCCCGGCGAGGTTCGTTGAGAAGGCACGCCGAAGGCCGATATATGAAGTGGTGAGGCGTGGATTTACTTCAATGAACACAGGTCCGGAGCGGGTCAAAACGAGGTCGACACCGAAGTACCCTCGCAAGCCGGGGAGAGCGTCGTGAAGGTCTTTGGCCATTCCAAAGGCCGCGGCGCGACTCGGGTGGTCGATGTCTATCGTGCCCCCCCGATAGATGAGACCGTTGCTCATGTGGATGTACTGGGTGTTGAGCGTGAGGGGAAGGACGCAGCCGCCATCGGAGAGGCAGGAAAGGCTGGCAGGGATCCCCGCGACATACTGCTGGCAAAGGAAGGTTTGGTGACGGGTGACTCGGCGCAGCCGTCGAAGGGCCGCAGAGGTTTCCGCCGGACGGTGGACCACGAAGACACCTTCACCCCCGGCCCCGTCGACCGGTTTCACCACTGCCGGGTATCCAAACGTTGCCACGTGTCGTGTCGGCTCGTCGTCAAAGGGGATGACGCGGGTGCGCGCTGTAGGGATCCCGCCTGCGCGAAAACGGGAGTCGGTCGTGACCTTGTCTGTTGCCGCGACCACCGCTTTGCTGGTGGAGCCGAGGAGGAATTTCCCCTCGCCCTCCACTTGGGCACAGAGGTACGCCAGGACCCCGTCAGTTTCCGGTGCGATGAGCAGGACGGCTTCTGCCCAGTCGAGAAACGCAGCGAAGACCTCGGCGTATCGCTTTCGATCGACAATCGTCATCGGAAGATTGGCTGGGACCGTGGTGCGGAGTCGGGCATCGATCGTTGATCGAATCTCGTGACGTCTCAGGAAGAGAAAATCCTCAAGGATCGCCTGGAGCATGAGGAGCCCTTCATGAGCCATACGCTTTGGAAGAGGCTCACCGCTCAGTCCGCCACCGCTCACGTATTCGTGAATGAATATCCTCATGGCCGTGCTAGAATACCCCCCGCCATGCGGCTAATTCCGGTGCTCGACATCCGGCGAGGGATCGCGGTTCACGCGCAGCGCGGCGACCGCAAAAGATATGGGCCAGTGCAAAGCTGTTTGACGTCGAGCGCGGATCCGCTCGTCCTGCTGGAGAAGCTTCACGCCGCTCTCGGGTGTACCGAGGTGTACGTGGCGGACCTGGATGCCCTTGAGCAGACGGGGGATAACCTGAACCTGTTGACAGCACTCGCCACTCGCGTGGGCGAGCTTCAGCTGCTGGTCGATGCGGGGGTCCGTTCTGCAGCGGATGCGCGTCGGTTGCTCGACATCAGTGTGGCCCGAGTCATCCTGGCATCCGAGGCGAGCGCAGGCCCCCACCAGGTAGCTGAGATCGGGCACGCGGCGGGTTTGGAGAATGTCGTGTGCAGTCTCGACTTGCGGGAACGATTGGTCGTGTGGGGTACTCCGGCGAGTCCATTGCAGAGTCCCGACGATGCCCTCGCGTCCCTGGGTGACAGTGGGATCCGATCCGTGATCATCCTGGAGATGGACCGGATCGGCGCGGAGACAGGTGTGGACTGCCACTTTTTGGCTCCCTTGATCCGGCGATATCCGGAGATGGAGATCCTGATTGGTGGTGGGGTGCGGGACGTCCAGGACCTGCTCATCCTTCAGGACATCGGGGCGGCGGGCGCCCTGGTGGCGACCGCCATCCACCGGGGAACGCTCTCGAGGGACGACTTGGCGTTGCTTTCGGGCGGGGCCTCCCATGGCCCGGCTCAGGCGGGATCCGGGTAGCGCTCTTCGTAGACCGCAGCTTGGCCAAACGATTCCTCGACTCCCACGCGGATGACGCCGAGATGTGCGGTCTGGAACCGTCGGTTCACCTCTTGCTTGAATTCCCTGCAGATATATTGGGCGAGCAGTTCCGCGGAGGTGTTGCGGATAGGGAGGAGCACCACATCCGCGGCGGGAAAGCAATAGCGGAAATTGCGGTATCGCGCCTCGATCGACCCCTCGACCTCATCGATCTTGAGGTGGGGGTTGTCCTTGGGCAGCAGCACTCGGTGGTCCAGACGATCACAGATCGCCTTCAGGATCGGTTTGATCGCGAGGAAGTCCAACACGTAATCGTTTTCCTCGAGGGTTCCAGAAAGCTCGATCCATGCCCGGTAGTTGTGTCCGTGGACCCGCTCACACGCTCCATCGTGGAAGAGCAGGAAGTGCGCTGCGGCAAAGGTAAAGTTTTCTTTTTCCACCAGGATACTGAACTGCCCCATGGGATGTTTACCCTCCGTGATGTGGTCTCAGGGGACCCGCAATTCTGGGTAACGATAACACACGCGTTTTGCCGGGGTCAAGACAAGGGGTGGGTGGAGGGGCAGGGCAGCGGATGAGGATTCTTATTACCGGCGTGAGTGCCAGAGCGATAGCCGAATCTGCCTACCGGGCCGGATGGGCCGAAAAAGTCTTAACTGTTGACTACTTCGGCGACTTGGATCTGAAGCGATTGTGCGAGAACTACTCCCTGCGGCGGGACGGACGCTCTCGCTATAGCGTGGCCCGTCTGCTTCAAGCCTGTGGTCGGTTCCGGTGGGATGCGGTTGTCTATACCGCCAATTTGGAGAACTATCCGAGCGCCGTCGAAAGGCTGGCGGCGGCGGGGCGACTCTTGGGGAATGGCCCGCGGACACTGGCTGAAGTCCAGGATCCGAAAAAATTTCTGCATTGCCTCGAGCACGCTGGTGTCACCATCCCTCGGACGGCGCTTTCGTCCCAGGCGCCCGCCCTTTCCGGAGTGGTCCTTGAGAAACCCCGGAAGGGAGGCGGAGGCCACGGGATCGCGATGGTGTCATCCAGGGTGGGCAAGAGGCGTGGTGCCTACCTGCAGGAGTACGTTCGCGGCCTCCCCTGTAGCGTTGCGTTTGTTGCCGATGGTCAGCGGGCCACTCTCTTGGGTGTCTCGCAACAACTGATTGGTTATACCGCCTTCGGTGCGGGAGGATTCCGATACTGCGGCAGCCTCCTCGGCAAAGGACTACCCGGCTTGCCCAAGTTCGATCGTCTGGTAAGCCACCTTGAGGCAATCGTCGGTCATCTCACTTCGGCGTTCCACTTGGTTGGGGTCAACGGGATGGACTTCATCCTGCAGGGGAGTGAGGTCTATCCTCTGGAACTGAACCCGCGGTATACCGCATCGATGGAGCTCGTCGAGGTGGCTTATGGACTCAACATCTTCTCCACCCACATCTCAGCGTGCGACGGCGTCCTCCCTCTGTTCAACCTCCAACGCGCGCCAGAGGGCTACTGGGGCAAAGGCATCCTCTTTGCGGAGCGGGACGCGATCACCCCGGCGACCGACGACTGGTGGGAGCGCGGCATCCGTGATACCCCCTTTCCGGGAGACCGTATTCGAGCCGGCAGCCCGATCTGTACGATCCTCGGCAGCGGGGCCGACCGGGAGACCTGCTATCGGGATCTCTTGAAGCGGGTCGAGGAGCTCAAACGAGAGATCTACGCGTAACTGTGGCCATTCATCCATCTTACTCCCCTTAAGAGATACCTCGCCAGGCGTGGTGAGGGGCAAGGGAAATATTGGTTTCGAGGGCGTCCGTGACGCGCTTGACCGTATCTCTCTCCCTATGATATACGTATGCACTTTCTCGTCCCGGCAAAGAATGGGCTCGGGTTTTCCCTGGCGTAGAACTGCCCCGAGGAGAAACCAGATGTGAAGGGGTGGCTCATTATCCTGGTGGTTTTCCTCCTTCTGGTTCCCGGCCCGGCCTGGGGGCAGGAGGAAGAGCCAGTCGTCCTGGAGGAGATCCAGGTGACGGCAGGCCGGGAGGAGGAAAGCACTTTTGAGGTCTCGACCGGCGTGACTGTCGTCGGTCCCAAGGAGGTCGAGCGCAGGGCTCCCGAGGTCCTCCCCGATCTCTTGCGGGGAGAGGAGGGGGCATTTGTCCAGCAGACTACCCCGGGTCAGGCCAGTCCAATTATCCGGGGCCTCGTGGGCTCGTCAGTCCTCCACCTGGTTGATGGGATGCGCCTGAACAACGCGTTCTTCCGCAATGCCCCCAATCAGTACTTGGCGCTAGTCGATGCGTACAATGTAGAGCGAATCGAGGTAGTGCGAGGACCCGCATCTACCCTATACGGCAGCGATGCGATGGGGGGTGTGGTGCAGGTTATTACCCCGATTCCCCGGTTCGAGGGCGTGGAGTGGCAGCTCGATGGGAGGGTGCTTGGACAGTTCTCGAGCGCAGATCTGTCCGGGCTGGCCAGGCTTTCGCTCGAGGCGGGGCATGAGGGGATCGGTTTTAGCGGCGGCTTCACCTACCAGGATGTGAACGACCGCAGGGTGGGGGGTGGAGACGTGGTACCGTTTTCGGATTATACGGCCTATGCTGGCAACGCGAAGGTCCTCTTCGCCCCGGCCGAAAACCAGGAGGTGCTCTTCAATTTTCAGTTCCTGGAGCAGCCAAAGACCCCCCGCACCGATGAACTGGTGCCAGGGTTCGGCCAAACTCAGCCAAGCTCCGCGGTCTTCTTCTTCGAGCCGAACAACAGGCTGTTTCTGCAAGGGAGGTACCGGATCCTTCAGCCCCTCTCTTTCGTCGACGTCGTTGAAGTCAACGCAGCATATCAGGAGATCAACGACGACCGAAGACAACGCGATTTCGGAAGTATTCTTGAAAACCGGGAGCAAAACAGCAGCGGGCTCAAGGGGGTGACACTGCAGGCAAGCTCCCATTGGGGGGAGTGGATGAACTTCACCTACGGGGGGGAGGCATACTTCGATAAAATCAACAGCAGCCGGATCACGACTGACATTCAAACCGGCGCGACCCAAGTGGTCCCGCCCCGGTTCCCCGATGGCTCCACCATGGATAGTTTGGGGTTTTACGTTCTGGATGAGATCCGCATCATCCCCTCGCTGGTCGTCACCCTGGGAGGCAGGTTCAGTTACTTCGACACGGACCTCCCCGCAACTGGTGGAGTACGCGCCACGAGCCAGAGCTTTAACGATGTCACCGGCAGCATCGGCCTCACGTATGATCTCTCTCCAGAGGTCAAGCTCGTGACCAATGTCGGCCGGGGCTTCCGGGCCCCCAATGTCTTTGACCTTGGGACACTAGGTGCGAGACCCGGCAACCGCTTTAATATTCCGAGTCCAGCTCTCGATCCGGAGAAGATTCTCACGGTGGACTGGGGCGTGAAGGTCCAGACCTCTAATTTTCAGGGCGAGGCCTTCGGTTACTATTCGAACTACATGGACAAAATCGAGTCGGTTGCGACTGGCGCTGTGACCCCGGACGGGCGGATCGTCGTCCAGAACCAGAATTTGAATCGGGTGATCCTTTGGGGAGCCGAGATGGGTGCTCGATTTCAGGTGAGGGAAGATCTGGAACTATCCGGCAATCTCACGTACACGTGGGCGGAGGAGGAGTTTCCGGATAAGAGCGAGTTTCCGGCAGATAGGATCCCCCCCCTGAATGGCCGAGTCGCGCTCCTCTATTGGGCCCGTCCCACCTTGTGGGTCGAGCCGTTTGTCCGGTTCGCCGCTCGACAGGATCGGCTGAGCCCGCGGGATATCGCGGATCCCCGCATCGATCCGAATGGGACGCCGGGCTGGGCGACCATCAACGTGAAGCTTGGGTGGGACGCCCACCCGAAGTTGGGCGTCCGCTTTGCTCTCGAGAATATCACCGATGCGAATTACCGCGAGCACGGTTCGGGGATTGATGCTCCAGGGATTAACGCCATCCTCTCGGTCGAGGGCCGGTTCTGAGTTCAAAAAGAGCCTTTCGTGTTGCCTTCGAGGGTGGTAGTATTCGGGGGCGCAAGGGGTAGGGCGTTGGGCATAGGCGGTCTGTTATGGCAGGGTGGACAAATCGTCTGAGCCGGATCTTTCTTCCGTGGGGTTCTTCTGTACTCCTGCACGCCTTGATCCTCTTGCTCCTGCCT
>Ga0255058_10001592_pt1 | contig 12748 bp, 14 predicted proteins | sample Cases_109_9_MG_FD_188637 | JGI IMG/M metagenome (GOLD analysis project Ga0255058, IMG submission 188637) | Seawater microbial communities from Amundsen Gulf, Northwest Territories, Canada - Cases_109_9 | ecosystem: Environmental > Aquatic > Marine > Gulf | place: Canada: Northwest Territories... | reverse complement strand
GGTCTAGCCCGATCAGGCTTGGCCACTAGGACCACGACGCAGTTGCTGTTCCCCCAATGACTAGCTAGCCCGACGGCGTCCAGGGACATTTACATCGCCGCCGATCGAAGCCATCGAATGTCCGCTTTGGGTCATCAACGGAAGTCAGAAACGGCGTCCTTGATGTCGGCTTTACCCCCAAGAACAGACATTATGTGGTGGGCCGGGCATGTCTGTTTCGTGCCATAAGCGGACGTTAGAATGCATCGTTCGCAGCAGCGAGAGTTCAAAAGAACTTCCTGAACACAACCGCTATAAACAACAAAAGTGCAAGAAAAACACCAAGTGACATCGTTCCGATAAACATGCCAACGGGGTCAGCAAACCCAAGCAAACCAGCGTTCTCTCGGCCGATGCCTCTCACGCCGACATCCTCTCTTCGCTGGAGATAAGATGGGAGTTCTTCCCGCCGGGGACAGCCCCAGAGGTAGAGCGTTTTTTTTCTGGCCGCATGAAGCGCATCAATCCGGAACTTGCTGCACTCATCAAGGAACGTGCACAGCTCTTCCAACGTCTTGAGCCTGAACGCTATCTCCGCGGCACCGGCGGGCTCAGCCGGTATGTCGGTGCCCAGTTTGCCGATGATCTCGTTGTTTTTGAGAACGTGAACTACGGAAACGCGATCTGGATACTGTTCGAGGATTGGTCGGAGACGTCCAAGCGCTCACGCATCGACCTTCTTCGGCTGAAGGATGTGCCTTACGAGCGCATTGTGCATAGCGATGGGTGGCAGGCTCGTCTCATCAAATTCATCCGTACCGAGAAAAGAAAGCGTGGCATCAAGGATTCGCGTCGTTCTGGAGGCAGCCGTGTTGCGTAGGGCACCGCCACTGATCACGGACCGAGACCAGACAGCAATGAGCCCCAGCTTGTGACCGGGGCTCTGTATGCTGGAGAGGACTTGAGGACTCGTCGTGTGAACCAGGATCAGGAGAGAGTATGAAAACCTAGCCTGATTCTCTCGATTGCTTTCATACAACCTCATAGTTCCGGCATTGCGTAGCAAACGCAGGAAGCTGTTGGTGGCTTGAGGGTAGCTGATTTGGCTACACTTTGGCCATGGCCGAACCCCACGTGATCACAGCTTTAGCGAAGAAGCGCGCCCAGCTTGCAGGGGATATTGAGTCGACCCAAGCCCGGCTCCAGCAAATGATCTTGGATTTCGAGCACTTGGACCAGACCCTGATGATGTTCAACCCTTCTTATGAAATCGCGTCCATCAAGCCCAAGGCGTTCCGGCCTCCGGCCGACTGGTCGAAGCGGGGGGAGATGACACGGCTGATCTTGGGGATACTCAGGAAGGCCGCGGAGCCCCTAACAAGCCGGGACATCGCCTTACAGCTCATGATCGAGCGGGCCTTGGACAAGGATGACGAAAGGCTTTTACGACTGATGACCAAGCGCGTCGGCGTTGCTCTAAGGGAGCAGCGGCACAAGGGCGTTGTCAGCTCTGAGCAGGGGCCCGGGATGTATCAGGTGTGGGTTCTAGCCCGCGCGCCATAATAGCCAGGCTGCAATCGCAACAAATGCCAACGAAACCGCCACGCTCAACGGCGTCGATCCGCAAGCCTGGCTCACCGACACGCTGGCCGAACGTCACCTCGCGACCGACGAGAGCGAACTGTATATACGAGAGAGCTAGGGTGTATTCCTTCAGGGCCGCGCGATAGGCGGCGAGGGCCGCTTCAAGCGTCTCCGGCGTGCTCTCGCGCGCTCCGAGCCTCATAAGTGCGATGCCGACATTATTCTGGGTCATCGCCCAATCGAGCGGCACGCGGTCCCGTGCGATCAGTCAGACTTCGAATGGCGGATCGCCAAACTCCATGCCATCAAAGACGCCGTCTGAATTCAGCTTCTTAATACACAGGCGAACAGTATTGATTCTCTCGGGATAGTTTTCGGAAATGCCCACCGTGGTCATTGCGGCATCCACATTGGATTTATTTAGAGCGCTCTTCAATTGAGTATACTTGGCCCGTCCTTGATGAAGGTTATCATTCACCCAGATGGCATGCCAAATTGGCCGACCTTCTATGGGCACACCTTTTCCAACGGCGCGTTTGAGCTTTGCTTTTGCTATATCGATGCTAAGGTCGACTTGTATGGTGTTGAAGTTGTCATTGTCTTCCGACCAGTAAATGAGCCTAGCGACATTTACGGCCTCTTCATCGTCAACATTATAAGCGCGCGGATTGAGATAATTCATAAAGTCACGCAAGAGCCCATCATCATGAGTTTTTTCCAAACTCTTTGCGTTCCCGCCCGAAACCAGGTGCACTTTGCCACCTATTAATTCCAGATCTGGAAAATATCTTTTGGAATCCGGCAGTCGCAATATACGCCGGAAGAACATGATTAGATTTTCGTTAGGCGTGTGGGCTGCAAGTTGATAGAAGCCGTATGTGAATTTCGCACGGTCATAACAATTAAAACAATTGAAATACCCGCCAAAAGATTCGCCCGCTACGGTCGGCTGGATAAAATACGCCCACAAGCCGTGCTCATCAACATAGTCGATAGGGTCATATTTTCCGCCAGGCAGCGCTGCTGCATCGCTTGCCGTTCTCAGTCCCAAACCTTTATATTTGCCATATTTCAATCTTCTACCAACTGATGTTTTTTGATTATTTTCATCAGTTGCAAAATAGAATTTCCACCCATTCTCGGTCTTGGAAGATATTCTTATCTCTTTTGGTGCAATCGCATCGCCCGCCGCTTCAGCGACTGGACCATCATCAATTAGGGCGGAAGCATCAGGCCTCAACACGTCTGAAATACTAACCTCGCCTTCATCAGGATCAGCCGGTTCTATGCTATCTGAAATGTCATCAAGGGTTTGCCCCACTTTTGGCAAGGGTAATCCAAGCGCTTCTGCCGCCATCGGCCCAAGAATGCCATCATCCTTATTGGAACCAAATGCGTCCCTTTGAAATGCCATCAAGCCTTCAAGAGTATCGGGGCCAAATTTTCCGTCAGGCGTGCCAACGTCAAACCCTTGGTCGTTCAATAGTTCTTGTGCCTTCTCTACCAACTCGCCTTCTGAGTTAAACCGTAGACTTTGGGAAAACTCAACGTCGCCGGATGCGATCCGTTGGGCTTCGTAGCCTACGAAAATTGCATAATGAAAAATCTTTTGGTCAATGCCATATGCGTTGTTGTAAAACTTCTTCCAAGGGCCGGTGTTGGGTCTGTTACCTCGTTTTTTACATTTGGGGAAACCCGCAACAACCTGACAACCAGCACTTGTGAAATCAGGATGTTCCGGACCCTGGCTCCATCCGCAATGAATATTATCCCAGACAGTTGGATGGGAGTTGCGGCCAGGTAGGTTCATATCTACAAAATCATCGAGATCATAGTCGACATCATCTTTTGTTCGCCACACTGGGAACCACTCAGCCTGACGGAACGCCTTATGACCGGTAGACCGATTTAGGCCATGTCTACCTTTTCGGTGGCTATACCGTCCAAGCATGAGTTGATTGGCACCAAATCCACCCCTGTTCTTCGCAGCTGTTATATATCGGTTGGATGCATTGTCGCTGGGAACCGTGCTTCCTGGAAAAAGGGCAATGCCTTGTCCTGGTTTCCACTGACCAATCGTACATCTCAAGTGTTTGTAGTCAGGGGATTCAATGCTCACCTTATGACTGTCAGCGAAATCCGTACCGCTATGATCAACTGGCAATAGCCCACGAATGCCAAAAAATATCAGGTCGTGATCCGGGATAGGGAAGTTACATCTTTCCCACATTCTTCTGATGGTTTCTTCAGTGAGATTGAACATCGTTATCTCCCTTATTTGCCAGCAATATTTGCATATCGCAATCGTCAAGCTCTAAGGGCGCACTTAGACAACTTAACCCACATTCTTGTGGCCTGCACCCCTAGATACGGACATTCTGCGAGGCGGCGTCAATGTCCGCTTAGTGCCAAGAGCGGACATCAAATTGTTCCGGCTGAACATGCGCTGCAACGCAAAATAAGCAATGATCACCCATCAACCCGTGAACAACAATGATGACATGGTTAACGTCCGGGAGGGAGTGTTGAACGATGCCGGCCTCAAGCTTTCGGACACCGGTGACAAGGTGACGTTCGCCGGCCTCGATCCCATTCGCTCGACGGTGGTGAAAGTTGCAACGGGCGGTTCGATTCTTGGGGTGGCAGATGCGGCCGCCCTGGCGATCATCTGGAAGATGACGTCAGGTGAGGGTCAGGACATCCACGTGGATCTCCGAAAGGCGTAAACCCTCCCGAGCCCTTATCAGCAGTGTCCGGAGCATTGGACGATGCTCAGCGGCGTTTCGGTGATGTTGAATCTCAACGAGCATGGAAGCGCCGCGGTGCTGCCCTGCAAGGACAGTCGCTCCAGTTTCTATGCGATGCCCTATCCGTCACAGATAATGGTTACGAACCCACCTACACTCCAAAAACCTAGCTTGCGAGGCGCAACTGAACTAACATTGGAACTGAGCCACTCAATCGAGGCTCGTTAAGCCAATGAGCGAACCGAAGAATCAAGAGCCCAATTTCATAGTCGCCGGCAGGAAACGGCGAACACTGAATGTTCATCCGGATCTTCCCGACTTGCGGGACAGAATGTATGAGCCGGCCCTGTTGCCCTTGCAGATCAAGAAGGATCCCCCGCCGCAAGACGAGATTGCCCACCTCGATCAGGGTGTTGAAGGCGCCTGCACGGGTTTTGCGCTGGCCGCCGTCATCAATCTACAGAACAGTAGCCGGATCAAGTTGCAACGGACCAAGGCATCACGGCAGGTCAGCCCGCGCATGCTCTACGAAATGGCCCGCATCCATGATGAGTGGCCGGGTGAGACTTACGACGGATCAAGCATCCGTGGTGCCGTCAAAGGCTTTTTTCACAATGGCGTTTGCAGCCTGGAGATGGCGCCCTACAAACCGGCGCAAAAGGACTGGAATCTGTCGGTGGACCAGGCAAAGGACGCCCGGCGGATAGGCTTGGGCGCCTATTATCGCTTGAGGCCGCAGATCAACGACTATCATGTCGCGCTCAACGAGGTCGGCGCCATTATAGCCTCAGCCCGCGTGCACCGCGGCTGGTCCAACCCTAAAAGGGGGAGAATAAAGAAATCCACGCTGCACGAGGGGGGGCACGCCTTCGCCATCATCGGCTATGACGAGTCTGGTTTCCTTATCCTGAATTCATGGGGCGACAACTGGGGCGGTTTCAACAAGCGGCCCGGCATTGCGCATTGGAGCTACCAGGACTGGGCGGAGAATATCATAGATGCCTGGGTATTGCGGTTGTCCGTCCCGACGCCTGATGCGTTCGATCTGACCCACATCCCGATTGGCAAGGATACGGCGACTTCGGCGATGGTGTTCGAGCGTCCGGAGCCGCGCAGAAACGAAGTGCTGGGCCATTTCATCCATCTCGACGACGGCAAGCTGGTCGAGAAGGGGCGTTATGGCACCAATCTGGAGTCGATCCGCGAGACGGCTAGGCTCATCAAGGAGCGGGCGGACGTGGTGGAGCGCAAGTACAGGCATCTCGTCTTCTATGCTCATGGTGGGCTCAACAGCGAGGCCGCATCGGCGCGGCGGATCAACGCCATGCGCGACGCATACAAACGCAACGGCATCTACCCGGTGCATTTCATGTGGGAGACCGGCTTCACCGAGGAACTAGCCGATGTGATGAACGAGGTTTTCCAGCGCAGCCAAGAGCGGGTCGGCTTCGGACGCGACGCACTGAATTGGGCAGTAGAGAAATTTTCCCGTGGAATTGGGCGCAAGGTCTGGCGTCAGATGAAGTTCGATGCTGTGCGGGCGTTTCAGGCGAAGGGCGGCGGCTTTGCATCCGTTCGTACAATTCTGCAGGCCAACGCCTCGGCAAGACATCCCCTGTCCGTTCATCTGGTCGGCCACAGCGCAGGCTCGATATTGCTGGCCGAACTGGTGGAGGCGCTGTCGCGCATGGGGAGGGGCGATCTGAAAATCGAGAGTTGCAGCCTGATGGCACCCGCATGCACAATCGACTTGTACGAGCGGACTTACCGACCGGCGCTGAAGACTTCGGGTTCGGTAAGAAAGCTGCTGCAATACAACCTCGTCGATGACCGGGAGCAAAGCGACACCGTCGGTCCCTACGGCAATTCGCTCCTCTATCTCGTATCCAGGGCCTTCGAGGATGCGGACGAGGCGCCGCTCTTGGGTATGGCGATCCATTCGGAAAAACTGAAGACGCCGCGCAATCACCTGATTTGGTATGCGGGCCGGAATAGGTCGCGGACCGACAGCAACGAGCATGGCGGTTTCGACAACGACCGTCTGACCATGAATGACGTGCTGGCCAACATTCTCGGCAAGAAGCCGCAAAGAAGTAAGGCCTTTCAGGAGCACGAGTTGCAGGGATACTGACGCGGCGCCGGCAAGCGGATAAGCAACAAGGCAGGATGAAGAATTGGCGGGAAGACCAGAACTTGACAAGCTGGGCGCCGTGGCGGCGAGTTCATGCTAGGCGAGAAAAAACATGCAAAATGCTCAAAGCTTAAGCGAACTTCTGCAGATTCGTGATGAGAACCGCGCTTGTATTGACCAAAACGATAGCATAGAGGCGACAGCGCTGGGGAGGAAGAACGGAGAGGGAGATCCGTGCGTTCTCGTTTTTGTTGACCGAAAGATTAGTTCGCACTGGCTGAAGCCAGACGTTGTCGTACCGACGACTTTGACAGCGAAAGGCGGACTTTCCTGCCCTACTGATGTTATTGAAACTAGACCTCTAGGTTTTTATCCGGACATGGAGGCTCGCCTCCTTCATGTTTCTACCGACGGCAAACCGCGGTTAATCGAAACTGAAGAATTGCTTGGTTACGGCCCTTTGAAAAATGAGGCCAAGCTCGATTTACTGAAACGACTTCGCGGGCAATGGCAGAATATAACACCGGGCGCGCGCATCGCTTCTTTTAAAAATTCAGGGACACTCTCATGCTTTGCTCAAGACGATAAGGGATTAGGTATTCTAACTAATGAGCATGTTAGCGGGCGTGAAGGAAATGAGCTTTATTCTTTTACGTACGATTACGGAACGCGATTTGCCACTACTTCCAACACGGTTTACGAGATCCCTGCGGATCAACGATTTCCCAATCTCTTCAAGAATTTTTCGGGCACCTACCGCGTTGATGCGGCATTTGCGAGGTTAGATCCCGCCATTGATGAAAGCCAAATAGATCCGCGCCTTCCGGTTATCAATTCTAATAATAAAATAGAGATGAAAACTTTGGGCCCACCTTTTCCGTTAGACCTTGACACCATGGGGCCAGTTGGCGAAAGGGTCGTGGGAGTTGGGCAAATGCGATCGCACCAAATTGGAAAGATCTTCGCATTCGGGTTTGAGTACAGAAATGATCCTTTTGGCAGCATAGACTATCTGATCATAGGTGACGAGAAAGACGATCAGTTCAGTCATCCTGGAGATAGCGGGAAGTTAATTGTGAGCGCTGATGATAGCTGCAGGCCTATCGCCCTCATGTGGGGCGGTTGGTATCATCGTTTTCGGCCTGACCAGGGAATAGAGAATCTCAGCTACGCTACGGACATTGGCGTTGTGCTTGATCGCCTAAAAATAAAATTATTCAATGCCACGCCTCATGTTTAAGAATTCAAGTGAGCGCAGGGCGCCCAGGTGTGGTGTAGACTGTCTTGGCGCCAACGGCGGCGAGTCATTCCTTGCCCAATTTGCGGAAGCGGCTTTTCCCACGATTCTAAGAGTCGAATTTCCTTGCGGTTTGGCAGCTGTGTCAACTTTTAGCATTGATACGGTGGGTCATCGATGGTGCCGTGTCTCTTTCGACGTGAGCCTAAACGGGTAGCTTATCGGATCGCTTCAGCTGCACGGCGTTAAGGATCTGCGCATCTTGCAGCGGGCTCTTTGAGCCGATTTCATGTGCGAACATCGCGCGGGCCAGTAATAGCACCCCGTCATCATTCGAAAGACGGATCCGCGTGTCTTCGTCAAGCTGCCCATTTGAGAAGCGTTTCCATCCGCCGATATAGGCTTGTGCGGCGCGATTAGATACGCTTTCAACGCCCGCGTAGCGGCGCGCAAGCGTTCCCACAACAAGCGTGCCGTTCTTTCCATACCGATAACGATCAGTGAGTAAGTGGTACCAGGCACCCACTCCGTGCTCGGGTGTACGGTAAATTGAGGTTACGTTGCCTGCCCTATCTGACTGTGTTGTGCCCACAAACCCTGGGAAGTTTTTTTGCCACGACGTTACATTCAATGCTCCCGGATTGTTGGCGCGGATAGCACGTGGGATACCCATGTCATTTGGTTGAGAACTGTAAAACCCGCCGGGCGTCAATGTTCCGAAGTTCAAATTGTACTCTGAGTTGTAAGTCTCATCCTGCCCTTTTGCCCCTCGCTGATCCGCACCAACCCTCGCTGGTGCTGGCGTATGCACTTCGGTCAAAACCGTTGAGCCCGCCTCTGGCCAAGAAATGCCCAGCTCAGCCGCGGTAGTGGGTCCTGCAATCAAATCCACATCGTCGGCGCCGAACTTGTCCAGCTGAAAAAGCTTGAGCGCATCCAGCGTTGCGTACCCAAAGTCCCCATCAGCACCAGCCGGTCCGATATCAAACCCGGCATCCATCAAGCCATTCTGTAAATGTTCAACTAGCGGTCCTGTTGAGCCGAATCTCACTGTCGCAGAGCGATTGCTTTTCCCCAGCTCAGCAGTCCTCTCGGCTTCTCCCTCCTCGAAGAGGGCATACGCATATCGCTCCTGGGGAGAGTCATAAGCATTTTTTATAAAGATCCGCCACGGTCCCCGCTCTCGTGCGCGCCCTGTGCTGGTGCGATCGCCAGGCAAACCTGCCACCACTTGGCATCCTGCTGACGAAAACCGATCTGCATGCACATTCTCCTGCCTTGCGCAGTGTAAGTTGTCGAACACCGCCGCATATTCGAGTAGATCATTTCCCTCATAGTCCAAATCATCGCCGGTCCGCAAAACGGGGAGTTTGCTTTCATTGCGAAACGCTCGATGAGGGCCAAGTTTTGATGAAAGACCATGATCACCTTCAAAGTATCTACGGTCTGTATTATTGTTTTTTCTAAGAAAACACGTTACCAGGCTATTGGCTCCTTCCCCGCCAAGGCCACGAGGCCTTGCCCACCGTACCCATCTTCTATGCGGAACAGTACTCCCAGGAAAAACAGCGAATAGCCCCTCTTTCGGCCTCCATTGTATAAGGGTGCAACGCATATGCAAATAATCTGCACCCTTGTCATTCAACTTATGACTGACCTCGAAATCGCTACCAGAAACATTGACCGGGCTTGCGCCTCGCAATCCAACAAAAACAATATCATCGTCGGGTATTTCGAAGCTGGCCAATCGGAACATCGCTTCGATTTGCTCTGATTTCAATTGATAAGACATGCTAGTCTCCTGCACGTGCAGTCATTACCAGACACGCAATTGCGTGATGCTCAAGCATCACTTTATACCACCGTGCATGGGCTGCACAGATCATCATCCAAGGCTGGCGGCGGCACTACAATCAGAAACGACCGCACTCCTCACTGGGATACCAACCACCAGCGCCGGAAACGCTGGTGCCAGGATTGCCCGCGGGCCCGTCTTTGCTCGTGGGAGCGGCTCCGACGGCCCCGCTCCATCTAGCGACACAGCCATCGCCACACGAACACTCAACCCGGACCACTCGATTGGGGCTGATCATGATGGACTACTTCGAAAAAGGTCCTAAGAGAGTATGGATGGGCTTGGCGCTAGAAGGCCACCTTTGCTGACTACAGCTCCACTCGCGCTACCGTTCCTGACTACACAGGTTTTGTCTTCAGTCGAAGGTTGGATTGGGGTCTATTACCTCGCCAAATTTCAGGGTCAAAGTCGCCCAAAGCTTATCAACTTTCTGAAGAGTGTCCTCATTACGTCCCTTAGCGTAGGTCAGGCTTATACCGTGGTTTTTTGATAGGTCGTAAGCGACACCGGTTTCGAAACGGTAAAAGTTCTTGATATCGGCCTGACGCCTCATATTGCTGAAATATAGATAGTCAGCATGGGCGCTGAAACCAGAAAATAAATCGTCTCCGCCAACCTTGTAGTCGACATGACTTTTGAAACCAAAGCGCGTGTAGTTTGATCTATTTTCAATTGTTGGAATATTTGCATTGTTACGGACGCGCCCGTAACGCACGCGTCCCGACAAGTCAAAACGAATGGATGAGCCACCACCAATTTCATCGAAATATATTCGTTGACCCAAATCAATAGGCCACCTCACGCCTGCTGGAGAGGTGGGCGTCCAGACTAATTCGCTAGCGATAATCTCTTTGTCATTGCTTGAGTCCGTCAGATACTCTGCCGAAAGCGACAGCGAAGTATCTAGCCACCAGGTCGTGGGAATAGCGTACGCATCCAACATTAGTCCCGCCGCTATATTGTCAATATCCCGCAACTTATCGTTTGAATTGAAGGTTCCTTGTTGCCGTATATAAGGTAGAAGGAATACCGGAAATGCGGTGGCAATCGTTGCAGGATCGGCAGGATCGAAGCCAACGTCAAATGTGAACTGTGTTGCCAATGCAAACTCTGACTGAAATAGCGTGTTATCAGTGATCCTATCGCGCGTGGCGGCAAATTTGGCCGGTGCGGCCTCTTCTAAAGACTTCTCAAATCCATCGCGATCCTTACGGAGGATCAACTTGTCGCCGGCTTTCGTCAACCGAGTCGCGAGCCGTTTTCGCAGTTTTGCTGTTTGCGATGGTTGACGGGATTGCAAAACGCAGCGGATTTCATAGCTTCCCGGATGGTACAAGAGCTCTTCCGCATTGAAGGTGAAGGTCGGCTCAGGCTGGCGATCACGGAGGACGCGGTAATACCTACCTCTTTCCCTTCTTAGTTGTAAACTGAAGGCCTGAAGAAGACCAGATTTCCATATGAGAGATCGGAACGTTTTCTGTTCCACCTGACCCCAATCATTAATTGCTTTAGAAATGTCAATGTTCTTTGCAATTAAGCCGATAAGTTTGCCATGGTCGACGTTTCCTGTGTCGTTGCAGACCTTACCGTATGGAAACTCTACTATCGATTGGGCTTGTGCGGCAGCGGCTCCTGCCGCATGCAACACTGCAATAGCGAGCCCCTTGGTCCAAATCGATTTACTCATTCACATAATCCCCCGGATTTCGAACTAACCAGCTATCGCCGCTTTGAAATCGCGCTGCGAATCGCTTGGGCTAACGTCATAAGCGATTTAGTGTAGAAACCGCGAAGCCTAGAAGGCCGAGCCACAGGACCAAACTCAGGATATTTCCGAGCGGCACAGGATAAGATTACGCGTCCGACACTTATCCACTTGGGCAGTCCCATGATGCTTGCGGGCGTGGTACGTGTAGTAATGGGACTGGGCACGTCATCGAAGGCTAGGAAAATGCATCCAAGCACGTCGCCGATAATATCATCATCGGCACCTTTTCTGGGTTCTGCAAAGGATGCCCCGATCGGAAGGTCCTCGGAGAGCATGTCGAGTGCTTCATAATCAAGTGGGACTTCCTCTAAGAAGGTAGGCATGGATTCAATATCCATCGAAGACACACCAGCGGAGCCAAAATCGTGCCTGCGCATCTTCAGAGCGGATAAGTACCCGAAGACAAGAGCGTTTAGTACTTCGGGCGGAAGCATTTCAGCGGCGCCCGTTTGAGAAGCGACTCTAGGCTTGCCTCCCTTGTCGGTCTTCGCCTTTGTCGATCGCGATTTTGTTTTCTTAGGTACGCGAACTGGCATGACGGCCATCCTTACAAAGTAACTGGACACTACGTGTTAGAGGCCCCTCAACATAACAAGAATTCGCCTCCCATAAACGATTGATTGGCAAATTGGTAAGCTCTCGGACAGAATGACTTCTGCGAGCGGCTAAGTCAGCAAGCAGGGGGCGCTGTCGAAATCGCCTGGAAACTTGCTGTGTAGTCCTGTAGTGCCCGGGACAGTGCCCGTGCCGGGTCTTACGCCGACGCCAGCGATCACGAAGGGTGATTTGAATGCTCAGCTTTTCATGGTGAATTCGAGTGACTGAGGCGCACGGGTAAGCGGCCGCGCCGTGGCGCAGTCTCCCCTCACGCTTACAAGATACTTCGCGCCGAGGCATCGTTTAAACTCTCTACTTCGAACGCACCCATGCGAACCATTCATCTTCGTAATAAGAACGATGAACTTAAAACCAATTTCTTGAGACCGGCTAGATCCGCGATGTGGTTTTGTGTGTAGTTAGCACTGTTCAGTTGAAGCTAGTGTTCTTGCAGCCACAACGAGCCGGCATGCCCGCCAGAGCGGCGAGGTTATCCGGCGTCGTGAGCACCTCAGTCCCGAAGCGGCCCATCTGGCTCGCGGAAGCCGCCTGATGATCGACGGCCCGCCCGCCGACGGTCTGGCGCATCACGGGGTCTAGCGCCAAGCGCTCGGCGTCATTGACGTCCTCGTACCCGGCTAAGACGAACCTCAGCCTCCCGAAGCAGGGAAATGATCTGCTCCGTCGTATATCGCTTCCGTGCCATATCCTCGTCTCCTCGTCAGAGTTCGGAAATAGCCGGATTCGCTCAATCAACATGGAGCCGTTTTAGGGAAGCAGGCCACCGTTCCAGGAGTTCGGCGCGCCTCGCTAGGAGAGCATCTCATAGACTATTTCATCGATCCGAGAC